>Ga0208125_100259_pt1 | contig 40802 bp, 37 predicted proteins | sample LakWasM128_HOW14_2_FD_183938 | JGI IMG/M metagenome (GOLD analysis project Ga0208125, IMG submission 183938) | Freshwater sediment methanotrophic microbial communities from Lake Washington under simulated oxygen tension - Sediment Metagenome... | ecosystem: Environmental > Aquatic > Freshwater >...
GCGCCGGCGCGCGCAAATACGCAGGCGAACCCTTCATCAAGCACCTGATCCAGGCGGCGGCCGAGATGTATCCCCACATTCCGCTGGTCATGCACCAGGACCATGGCACTTCGCCCAAGGTGTGCCAGGGCGCGATCAACCTGGGCTTTGGCTCGGTGATGATGGACGGCTCGCTGATGGAGGACGGCAAGACCCCTTCGTCGTTCGACTACAACGTCGAAGTCACGCGCAAAGTGGTGGAGCTGGCGCACAAGTACGGCGTCACGGTGGAGGGCGAGCTGGGCTGCCTGGGCAACCTGGAGACGGGTGATGCCGGGGAAGAAGACGGCATTGGCGCCGAAGGCAAGCTGGACCACAGCCAGATGCTGACCGACCCCGAAGAGGCGGCCCAGTTTGTCAAGGCCACCCAGCTGGATGCCCTGGCCATTGCCATTGGCACCAGCCATGGCGCCTACAAGTTCAGCCGTCCGCCCACGGGTGACATCCTGGCCATCAGCCGCGTCAAGGAAATCCATGCCCGCATCCCCAACACCCACCTGGTGATGCACGGCTCGTCTTCGGTTCCCCAGGATCTGCTGGCCATCATCAACCAGTACGGCGGCAAGATGAAGGAAACCTATGGCGTGCCCGTGGCCGAAATCCAGGAAGCCATCAAGCACGGCGTGCGCAAGATCAACATCGACACCGACATCCGCCTGGCCATGACTGGCGCGGTGCGCAAGTTCCTGGCCGAAAACCCCGAAAAGTTCGATGCCCGCGAATGGCTCAAGCCCGCGCGCGAAGCTGCCAAGGCGATTTGCAAGCAGCGTTACATCGAGTTCGGCTGCGAAGGCCAGGGGGGCAAGATCAAGGGTGCATCGCTGACCGTGATGGCCCAAAAATACACTGCAGGTGCATTGGCCCAAGTGGTCAACTGACGTTTTTTGCTCACCCCTTCAGCGCCAACCGGCAGCCCTTGTGCTGCCGGTTGGCGTTTTGGGGGGCTGATCAGGCGAGAGTGTCCCGGAGGAGGCGGGCCTTGCATTTTCTTCATGTAAGCTCGTGGTCAGTTAGCGCGCGCGGGTGCGTGTACGGAGCATCGCGGCCCGGTTCGATAGCGCAGCAAGCCACAGCGGGGCTCGCGTAACGATCACTCAACTTGGAGGAGACCATTCATGCAGGCAAACCCCATTCCACCGGTGCAATGCATCGGCATACCCAGGGAAACCTTCCCCGGCGAAAAGCGCGTGGCCACCGTGCCCGATGTGGTGGAAAAGCTGATCAAGCTGGGCTTCCGGGTTGCCGTGGAGTCGGGTGCCGGGGATGCCGCCAATTTCAGCGATGACGCCTACCGCGCCGCCGGGGCCCAGATCGCCGGCGACGCTGCCGCACTGTGGGCCGCTTCGGACATCGTCTTCAAGGTGCGCCCGCCCAGCAGTGGCGAAGTGGCGCTGATGCGCGAGGGCATGACGCTCATCGACTTCATCTGGCCTGCCCAGAACCCCGATCTGATGCAGCAGCTGGCCGCAAAGAAGGCCACGGTGCTGGCCATCGACTGCCTGCCGCGCACACTGTCACGCGCCCAGAAGATGGACGCGCTTACATCCACCGCCGGCGTCAGCGGCTACCGCGCCGTCATCGAGGCGGCCAACGCCTTCGGCCGCTTCTTCAACGGCCAGATCACGGCCGCGGGCAAGGTACCGCCCGCCAAGGTGTTCATTGCAGGCGCTGGCGTGGCGGGCCTCGCCGCCATCGGCACGGCGGCCAATCTGGGCGCCATCGTGCGCGCCAACGACACACGCGCCGAGGTGGCCGACCAGGTCAAATCGCTGGGCGGTGAATTCGTCAAGGTGGATTACGAAGAGGAGGGCTCAGGCGGCGGCGGCTACGCCAAGGTCATGAGCGAGGGTTTCCAGGCCGCGCAGCGCAAGATGTACGCCGAGCAGGCCAAGGACGCCGACATCATCATCACCACCGCGCTGATTCCGGGCAAGCCCGCGCCCAAGCTCATCACGGCCGAGATGGTGCAGAGCATGAAGCCCGGCAGCGTGATCGTGGACATGGCCGCCGAGCAGGGCGGCAACTGCGAGCTGACCGTGCCCGGCCAGGCCGTGGTGCGCCATGGGGTGACCATCGTCGGCTACACCGACTTGGCCTCCCGCTTGGCCAAGCAGTCGTCCACGCTGTACGCCACCAACCTGCTGCGCCTCACTGAAGAACTGTGCAAGGCCAAGGACGGCGTGGCCGTGGTCAACATGGAGGACGACGCGATCCGGGGCCTCACCGTGGTCAAGGACGGCGCGATCACCTGGCCCGCCCCGCCGCTCAAGCAGGCGCCTGCGCCGGCACCCAAGCCAGCGGCGGCTCCCGTGGCCGTGAAGAAATCCAGCCATGGCCCGGGTGAACCCATGTCCGCCAAGACGCTGACCATCGTCTTTGCCGTGCTGGCCTTGCTGTTCTGGGCCATCGGCGCCTATGCGCCGGTGGCCTTCCTGGGGCATTTCACGGTGTTCGTGCTGGCCTGTTTCATCGGCTACATGGTGGTGTGGAATGTCACGCCCGCGCTGCACACGCCGCTGATGAGCGTGACCAACGCCATCTCCAGCATCATCGCCATCGGCGCGCTGGTGCAGATTGCGCCACCCGATGCAGGCATCAACGGGCGCCCTGATGGGTTGATTCTCTGGCTGGCCTTTGCCGCACTGGTGCTCACGGCCGTCAACATGTTCGGTGGCTTCGCGGTCACGCGCCGCATGCTCGCCATGTTCCGCAAATAACAACGACAAAGCCAAGGAAAGACGAACATGTCCCAAAGTCTCGCTACCGTTGCCTACCTGGGGGCGGCCATTTTGTTCATCCTGAGCCTGGGTGGCCTGTCCAACCCGGAAACCTCGCGCCGTGGCAACCTGCTGGGCATGGTCGGCATGGCGCTGGCCGTGCTGGCCACGGTGTTCGGCCCGCGCGTCAGCCCTTCGGGTATTGCCTGGATTGTGGGCGCGCTGGTGGTCGGCGGCGGCATCGGCCTGTATGCCGCCAAGGTTGTCAAGATGACCCAGATGCCCGAGCTGGTCGCGCTCATGCACAGCCTGGTGGGCCTGGCGGCCTGCCTGGTGGGCTTTGCCAGCTACGTCGATACCTCGATCCAGCTGCAGGGCGCGGAGAAGATCATCCACGAGGTGGAGATCTACGTTGGCATTCTGATTGGCGCGGTCACGTTCAGCGGCTCGCTGATTGCCTTCGGCAAGCTCAACGGCAGGATCGGCGGCAAGCCGCTGCTGCTGCCCGGGCGCCACTGGCTCAACCTGGCCGGCCTGCTGGTGGTGGTCTGGTTCGGCCGCGAATTTTTGCGCGCCGAGACGATAGAACAGGGCATGGTGCCGTTGATGGTGATGACGGTGATCGCGCTGCTGTTCGGCATCCACATGGTCATGGCCATTGGCGGTGCCGACATGCCGGTGGTGGTGTCCATGCTCAACAGCTATTCGGGCTGGGCGGCGGCGGCCACGGGCTTCATGCTCTCGAACGACCTGCTCATCGTCACCGGCGCGCTGGTGGGCTCTTCGGGCGCCATCCTGTCGTACATCATGTGCAATGCGATGAACCGCAACTTCATCAGCGTGATCGCGGGCGGCTTCGGCTCGGGCGCCGGCACGCCCGCCAAGAAGGGTGATGCAACAGAGCCGCAGGGCGAGGCGGTGCCCGTCAGCGCTGCCGAGACCGCCGAGCTGCTGCGCGAGGCCAAGAGCGTCATCATCGTGCCCGGCTACGGCATGGCCGTGGCCCAGGCCCAGCACACGGTGAACGAGATCACCCAGACGCTGCGTGCAAAGGGCGTCAATGTGCGTTTTGGCATCCACCCGGTGGCGGGGCGCATGCCCGGCCACATGAACGTGCTGCTGGCCGAGGCCAAAGTGCCCTACGACATCGTGATGGAGATGGACGAGATCAACGAGGACTTCCCCGAGACCGACGTGGCCATGGTCATCGGCGCCAACGACATCGTGAACCCCAGCGCCCTCGACGATCCCACCAGCCCCATCGCGGGCATGCCGGTGCTCGAAGTGTGGAAGGCCAAGACCTCGATCGTGATGAAGCGCTCCATGGCCTCGGGCTACGCCGGCGTGGACAACCCGCTGTTCTACAAGGACAACAACCGCATGCTGTTCGGCGACGCCAAAAAGATGCTCGATGAAGTACTCGCCGCGCTCAAAGGCTGACGGGCATAATGCCCTTGCAGAAAAAGCACGGCCGTGCTGAAAAACGCCGGCGTGTTTTCATGGCCGCAATAAAACCTACCTGGAGACCGCGCAAATGACCGACCGCCCGTGGCTGGCTGCCTACCCGCAAGGCGTGCCCGCCGACATCGACCCGTCACACTACCCCTCCCTCGTCGCCCTGATGGACGAGGCATTCACCCAATACGCCGACCGCGTTGCCTACAGCTTCATGGGCAAGGAGGTCACGTTTGCACAGACCGATGCCCTGAGCAGCGCTTTTGCGGCCTACCTGCAGAGCCTGGGCCTGGTCAAGGGGGACCGTGTGGCCATCATGATGCCCAACGTGCCGCAATACCCCGTCGCGGTGGCCGCCATCCTGCGGGCAGGCTTTGTCGTGGTCAATGTGAACCCGCTGTACACCCCGCGCGAGCTGGAGCACCAGCTCAAGGACTCGGGTGCCAAGGCCATCGTGATCATCGAGAACTTCGCCTCCACGCTGGAGCATTGCATTGCGCATACGCCCATCAAGCATGTGGTGCTGTGCGCCATGGGCGATCAGCTGGGCATGCTCAAGGGGCTGCTGGTCAACTACGTGGTGCGCAACGTCAAGAAGATGGTGCCCGCCTACAACCTGCCGGGCGCCGTGCGTTTCAATGATGCGGTGGCCCAGGGCACCCGCGGCACGTTCAAGAAGCCCGACATCAAGCCCGACGACATCGCCCTGCTGCAATACACCGGCGGCACCACGGGTGTGAGCAAGGGGGCCATCCTGCTGCACCGCAACGTGATCGCCAATGTGCTGCAGTCCGAGGCCTGGAACGATCCGGTCATGAAGAAGGTGCCCGCCGGCGAGCAGCCCACCAGCATCTGCGCGCTGCCGCTGTACCACATCTTCGCGTTCACGGTGAACATGATGCTGTCCATGCGCACGGGCGGCAAGACCATCCTGATCCCCAATCCGCGCGACCTGCCGGCCGTGCTCAAGGAGCTGTCCAAGCACACCTTCCACAGTTTTCCGGCCGTCAACACCTTGTTCAACGGCCTGGCCAATCACCCCGACTTCAACACCGTCAACTGGAAGAACCTCAAGGTATCGGTGGGCGGCGGCATGGCGGTGCAGGGCGCGGTGGCCAAGCTGTGGCTCGAAAAGACCGGCTGCCCCATCTGCGAAGGCTATGGCCTGTCGGAAACCAGCCCCTCGGCCAGCTGCAACCCGGTGACCGCCAAGGAATTCACCGGCACCATTGGCGTGCCCTTGCCCAGTACGTACATGAAGCTGCTCGACGATGATGGCCATGAGGTCACCACCGTGGGCCAGCCCGGCGAAATCGTGATCAAGGGACCGCAGGTGATGGCTGGTTACTGGCAGCGCCCCGATGAGACCGCCAAGGTCATGACCGAGGACGGCTATTTCAAGTCCGGCGATATCGGTGTCGTGGACGAGCGCGGCTTTTTCAAGATCGTGGACCGCAAGAAGGACATGGTGCTGGTCAGCGGCTTCAACGTGTACCCGAACGAGGTCGAGGAGGTCGTCGCCAACTGCCCGGGCGTCCTGGAATGCGCCGTGGTGGGCGTGCCCGACGAAAAATCGGGCGAGGCCGTCAAGCTGGTGATCGTGAAGAAGTCGCCCGACCTCACCGAGGCCGATGTGCGCGAGTTCTGCCGCCATGAGCTCACGGGGTACAAGCAGCCCAAGGTGATCGAGTTCCGCACCGAGCTGCCCAAGACACCCGTCGGGAAAATCCTGCGCCGCGAACTGCGCGACAAGAAGTGAGGCCGCAGGGCCGCAGTGCCCTGCTTCACCCTTGCTGGCGGCTTCGGTCGCCTTCTTTTTTTCAGAGGCGATTTCATGACCACGGCCATCCTCAGCGCACTTCCCGAAGAACAATCCGGCCTTGTCGCCAGCTTGCAGCAGCCCCAGCGCAGGGTGCACGCGGGGCGTACCTTCTGGACCGGGTCGCTGCACGGCCACGGCGTGGTGCTGGCGCTTTCGGGCATCGGCAAGGTGGCGGCGGCCACCACGGCCACGGCGCTGATCGAGCGCTTCGGCGTGGCCCGCATCGTGTTCACGGGCGTGGCCGGGGGCGTGGGTGATGGCGTGCGGGTGGGCGACGTGGTGGTGGCCCAGGACTATGTGCAGCACGACATGGATGCCTCGCCCCTGTTCCCGCGCTGGGAGCTGCCCGGCTATGCGCGGGCACGCCTGGCCTGCGATGCGGCTTTGTCGGCTCTGCTTTTGGACGCCGCCCGCGCTTGTGTGGCCAGCGCTCAAGGGCAACTTGACCTCGAAACTGCCAACCCCGCCTTGCAGGTGCACCACGGCCTGATGGCCAGCGGCGACCGCTTTGTATCGGCCGCGCACGAGTCCGACCGGCTGCGCACCCTGCTGCGCGAAGCGGGCCACGAGGTGCTGGCCGTGGAAATGGAAGGTGCCGCCGTGGCCCAGGTGTGCCTGGACTACGGTGTGCCGTTTGCCGCCGTGCGCACCATCTCCGACCGCGCCGACGATGCCGCGCATGGCGACTTCGCGCTGTTCGTGCAGACCGTGGCCAGCCGCTATGCCGACCACATGGTGCAAACGTTTCTACAAAAACTGCGAAATTAATAGCTTTCAGCACTTGATAGGTAAGCGCGAGCGGCCAATTCGATCATTGTTTGCAACGGGCGCGCCCCAAAGCCAGCGCCACCGCGGAACCGGCTCCGCCGGACCGCTGGAGGCGTCCCCCCGCAGGGGGGAAGGCGCGCAGCGCCACAGGGGGAGTCTATTTAAGCCAGCCGCGCTTGCGGAAGTACCACATCGGCCCCAGCGCGCTGGCCAGCATCAGGCCCAGCGCATACGGGTAGCCCAGCGACCAGTCCAGCTCGGGCATGAACTTGAAATTCATGCCGTACACGCTGGCAATCAGCGTGGGCGGCAGCAGCGCCACGCTGGCCACCGAGAAGATCTTGATGATCTTGTTCTGGTTGATGTTGATGAAACCGACCGTGGCGTCCATCAGGAAGTTGATCTTGTCGAACAGGAAGGCCGTGTGGTTGTCCAGCGACTCGATGTCGCGCAGGATCTGGCGGGCCTCCTCGAACTGGTCGGAGCTGAGCATCTTGCTGCGCATCATGAAGCTCACGGCGCGGCGCGTGTCCATCACGTTGCGGCGGATGCGTCCGTTCAAGTCCTCCTGGCGGGCGATGGCGGCCAGCACCTCGCCGGCGCGGGCATCGGTCACGTCGCCGGCCAGCACCTGCTTGCTGACCTTCTCCAGCTCGTCGTAGATGTTCTCCAGCGTGTCGGCCGAATACTCGGCGTCGGCGTCGAACAGTGCGAGCAGCACCTCCTTGGCATCCTCGATCAGGCCCGGTGCCCGGCGTGCGCGCATGCGCAGCAGGCGGAACACGGGCACGTCCTCGTCGTGGATCGAGAACAGCACGCCCTTGCTTTTCAGCGTGGGGTTGGTCAGGTTCAGGATGAAGGCCACGCGCACCGAACGCGGCTGATCGTTGTCGTCAATGAGAAAGTCGCTGCGGATGTGCAGGTCACCGTTGTCTTCTTCGTAGAAGCGGGCGGATTCCTCGATGTCCTCGTCCATCGCGTCTTCGGGGATGGACAGGCCGTAGTGCTGCTTGATCCAGCGTTTTTCCTCGATCGTGGGGTTTTCCAGATCGACCCAGATGGGCTGAAAGCGGGTGAGTTCTTCCAGGGATTCGATTTCTTCCTGGAACAAACGGCCGTTGGCAAGCGAAAAGATATTGAGCATGGCTCACTCCCTGGTTGGTGGCATCTGCAGTGGGGTTTGGGGGTGCTTTCATCCCCACGGGCAGGCCGGGGAGCTGAAAGCTACCAACTCGGGTAGGTTTCCACGGGGTTTTCTCCGTCAATGTGCAAGCCGCGGATTATGGCACCGGCCCGTGGCGTACGTGTGACGCGGGCACTCGGATTCTCAGGGGCTGGCGGGGGTGGCCTGCACCAGCGCCAGCGCACGGCACAGGTCCGCCCAGGCAGCGGCCTTGTTGCCTTGGGCGCGCAGCAAAAAGGCGGGGTCGTAGGTGACGATGGCGGGGCATCCCGCCAGCTGGTGCAGCTCGGCGCGCAGGCGGCCCAGGGGTTCGGTGCGCGCCAGGGCCGCCCGGGCTGCCACATGGCCCAGTACCAGCACCATGGCGGGGCGCAGCGTGGTCACCGCCTCCTCCAGTGCCACGGATACATCGGCGGCACCTGCAGCGGCGCTGGCCGGGGGGCGCTCCAGGATCGCCAGAAAAACGCGGGGGTGCAGGTGCAGCCGCATGGCCCGCAGCATGTTGTCCAGCAGGCGGCCCGCTTCGCCCGCCAGGGGTTCCGTGGGCGAGAGGCTTTCGGCTACCACCAGCCAGCCGGCACCCAGCCCGGCCGGCGTCTGCGCGGGGTCGGCCGCGGGGTAGAGCGCCTGCGGCGCATGCAGGACCAGCGCAGGCGCGCTGCCGCCCTGCGGCACGGGCGGCTGGACGCCCGGGGGGATTGCACGTTCCCGTGCGGTACGCGGTGCCGGCTGGGAGCCGGCATCGGCCGCAGCCATTGCAGGCGGGTGCGCGGCGGGTGCGGTCGCAGTCTGCTGGGCGCGCACGGCATCGGCCACAGGGGGGGGCGCAGGCGCCGGTGTTTCTGCGGGTGCCCAGACGGTGACACCCATCTCCTGCAGCATGGCGCGCTGGCGCGCATCGAGGTGAAGGCTCATGGCAGCGGACTCATAACGGCAGGCTCATGACCACGGCGTCCTCGCGCTGGCCCGCAGGGGCCGGGTAGTAACGTTTGCGCTCGCCCACGCGGCGAAAACCGTGGGCCTGGTAGACATGCAGGGCGCGCTCGTTGCTCACGCGCACTTCCAGCCACAGCCATTGGGCACCCCGCCCGCGCGCCCACAGCGCCAGGGCGTCGAGCAGCACGCGGGCCCAGCCCTGCTTTTGGAAGGCCGGGGCCACGGTGATGTTGAGCAGATGCACCTCGTCCACCCCCATCATGGCCACGAAGTAACCCAGCAGCTGGTCGCCCGCCATCAGCAGCTGGGCCTGGTAGCCCGAGGCCATCGCGTCGGTGAAATTGCCCCGTGTCCAGGGATGGGAGTAGGCGCTGCATTCCACGTCCAGCACGTCGTCCAGCCGGAACAGCGTGAGCGGCTCAAAGCGGACCTCGGGGGCATTGGCGGGGGGAGAGAGGATGGCGCTCATGGTGTTGTCTGTGCGGGCGGGGTTGCACGCAGGGCAGCCCGCTCGGCAGCGGTGTATGCCACTTTATCGCGAATGTAGCGGGGCAGGGCTTCGCGGGCCGGCACGGCGCCGCCCGCTGCGAGCAAGGCGGGGGCCAGCCGCAGCAGGGCAGTGGCAGTGGGCAGCGCGCTGGCGTGCAGGGCGCCGGGGGCCAGGCGCCCGGCGTAGGCGGCCCCGGCGTTGCCCGCCAGTGTCCAGCCGGCGGGCACCTGCACGGCCTCGGGGGCGCACAGGCCGAAGTCGCCATCGGTGCGCCAGTGGCCGACCACGCCGGGCATGCCGCCCCGGGCGGGCTGCCATTCGCAATGCGCCACGTACACCTCGTCCATGCGCGCGTCCAGCGCGGCCACCACCTGGGTGCAGCCATGCTGGTGGCGGGCCTCCTCGGCCACCGCGAGCAGGGTGTCCACCGGCAGCACCGGCACGCCCGCGCCGCCGCGCGCACCAAAAGCCAGCCCCTGCGCCACCGCGCAGGCCGTGCGCAGGCCGGTGAATGATCCCGGCCCACGGCCGAACACGATGGCGTCGAGCGTGGCAAACGACAGCCCGGCTTGCTCCAGCAGCGTGCGAATGGCCGGAACCAGCGTGGCCGAGGTCTGCGCGCCCCCCGGCCCGGTGTGCTGCCACCAGGCATCTCCGGCCTGCACGGCGATGGAGAGGGTGTCGGTGCTGGTGTCGAAGGCAAGCAGGTTCATGGGGCCGGGTGGGTCTGGATTCGGAGTGCAATTATCAGGGGCGCACCAGCGCGCTGCAGGATTGGCCGGTCTGCGCAATGCACCCCGGCGATAGACTTGGCCGATGATGTCTGTTCCTGTAGGTTGCCGCGCGGCCATGGTGCGCTGGTGGTTTTTGTGCCTTCTGTCCGTGGGTGGTGCGGCCCATGCCCAGGCGCCGGCATCGCTTCCTGCCGAGGTCGAGGCGGCACTGGCGCGTGCCCGCCTGCCCCGCGAGGCCCTGTCCGTGCTGGTGGCGGATGCACAGGCCGGCCGCCAGGCACCGCGGCTGGCGCACCGCGCGCAGGTCGCCACGAACCCCGCCTCGGTCATGAAGCTGGTGACCACCTACGCGGCGCTCGACCTGCTGGGCCCCGCCTACACCTGGAGCACGCCCGTGTATGTGGACGGCACGGTGCAGGGCGGCAGCCTCAAGGGCAATGTGTACATCCAGGGGCAGGGCGATCCCAAGCTGGTGATGGAACGCCTGTGGCTGCTGCTGCGCCGCCTGCAGGGCCAGGGCATCCAGGTCATCGTGGGCGACATCGTGCTGGACCGCACCGCTTTTGACGTGCCCGACCATGATGCCGCCCGCTTCGACGGCGAGCCGCTGCGCCCCTACAACGCGGCGCCCGATGCCTTGCTGCTGAACTACAACGCGGTGGCCATGGCGTTCGTGCCCGATGCGGCCGCCGGGCTGGCGCGCATCCAGTACGACCCGCCACTGGCCGGCGTGCAGCGCCAGGCCACGGTGCCGCTGGCGGCTCCCGGCGCGGAGTGCGGCGACTGGCGTGCCGCCTTGCGGGCCGAACTGACCGACCCGGCACGCGCCGCGTTCCAGGGTGCGTATCCGGCCCGCTGTGGCGAGCGCGTGTGGGCGGCGGCGTTCCCCGACCCGAAAGGCTTTGCCGCGCGCGCGGTGGAGGGCATGTGGCGCGAACTGGGAGGCAAGCTCACGGGCAGCGTGCGGGATGGCAAGGTGCCTGCGGGCCTAACACCGGTGTTCGTGGCCGCATCGCCCGCTCTGGCCGAGGTGGTGCGCGACGTGAACAAATACAGCAACAACGTGATGGCGCAGCAACTCTTTCTCACGCTCGCCCTGCGCAGGAATGGCGTGGCCACGTTCGACGGCGCGCGCGACACGCTGCGCCAGTGGTGGCAGGGGCGCATCGGCGATGCCGAGCCGCCCATGCCCGACAACGGCGCCGGCCTGAGCCGCGAGGCCCGCATCAGCGCCCAGTCCCTGGCGCGCATGCTGCAGGTCGCCTGGCAGTCGCCGGTGATGCCCGAGCTGGTGTCGTCCCTGCCGATTGCCGGCGTGGACGGCACGCTGCGCCGCAGCCAGAGCCGTGCGGGCGCTGCCCACCTCAAGACCGGCAGCCTGCGCGACGTGATGGCCGTTGCTGGCTATGTGCATGCCGCCAGCGGCCGCCGCTATGTGCTGGTGGCCATCGTCAACCACCCGCAGGCGGGCGCCGCGCGGCCGGTGCTCGACGCCCTGGTGGACTGGACCGCGCGCGATCAATAGCCCCCAAAGCAATTCACACCATGCCCCTGCACGACCTCATCGGCTACCTGGCCGCGACCCTGACCACCTGCAGCTTTCTGCCCCAGGCGCTGCACACGTTCCGCACCCGCGACGTCAGTGGCATCTCGCTGGGCATGTACGGCACCTTCACGCTGGGTGTGGCGCTGTGGCTGGCCTATGGCGTGGCGCTGGCCGCCTGGCCCATCGTGGCGGCCAATGCCGTCACGCTGGCGCTGTCGGGCGCCATCCTGGGCATGAAGCTGCGCTACGGCGCGCGCCGCAAGGGCTGAATCCCGGGGGTGTCGCCCAGGCGTCTGGGCGCGGGTGCGGTCCGCGTAATTCCCTATGGATGCTGCAGTGCGGGTGCGCGCACGATGCGACGCTCTTCACCGCTCCAAGGGGTCGCTTCATGCCATATTTCCGCCTTTCCTGGGTTGCCGCAGCCGCGGCGTTGCTGGCCGCCTGCGGTGGCTCCGAGGGGCCGCAGCGGGGGGCGCTGGTGGAGCCGGCTGCGACGCTGGCCATGCTGACCGCCGCACAGATCGATGCCACGACGGCGGCCAGCGGCCTGCAGGCGGTCAGCGGCAAGGCCCGGTGCGATGTCCGGGTGGTGGCGCTCAACTACACCACGGTGGGCGTGCGGGACGGTGAGAGCACCAACGCATCGGGCGTGATGCTGGTGCCGGGCGGCCCTGCCTGCACCGCGCCCCTGGTGGCCTACGCCAAGGGCACGGATGTGCAGAAGCCCCGCACGCTGGCCAACCCGCAAGACGGTGAGACCTTCTTTCTGGCGGCGATGTATGCCGCCCAGGGCTACGCCGTGGTGGCCACCGATTACCTGGGTTTTGCCAAATCGGCCTATGCCTACCACCCGTATCTGCATGCGGATTCCGAAGCCACGGTGGTGCTCGACTCCGTCCGTGCCGCGCGGGCGGCGGCGGCCAGCGTGGGCGCCAACCTCTCGGGCAAGGTGATGTTCACCGGCTATTCGCAGGGCGGTCATGCGTCCATGGCCGCCCACCGGGCGGCGGAGCGCGACCATGCCGGCGAGTTCAACGTGGTGGCAGGTGCCCACCTGGCGGGGCCCTACAATCTGTCGGGCCAGCTGCGCGTGACCGATGCGATGGCCGGGGTGCAGTTCTTCGTGCCTTACCTTGTGACCTCGTGGCAAAAGGTGTACGGCAATGTCTATGCCGACGTCAAGGCGGCTTTCAAGCTGCCTTATTCGGGCTACATCGAGAACCTGTTGCCCAGCCCCACGCTCGACTACACCACGCTGGTGTCCTCGGGCGCATTGCCCGGTGGCCCAGGTGTCACACCCAACCAGGCCCGTGACCTCGTGTTCCAGCCCGAGTTCCTGGCCGCGGCCCAGGCCGGCGGCAGCAACCCGTTGTTTCTGGCGGCCAAAAAGAACGACCTCCTGGGCTGGAGCCCCAAGGCGCGCTTGCTGCTGTGCGGTGGTGCGGGCGACCCCACGGTGCCGCCGGCCATCCACCAGCAGGCCATGAAGGCCGACTTTGACAGCCGGGGGCTGACCAACGTGACATCGGTGGATGTCGACGCGCTGGTGCAAGCCACGTACGGGCCCGGTGGCAAGGCGCCCACCGATCCGGCCTCGGCGGCGTTTGCCACGTATTACGGCAACTACCACGGTACCTACGAGCCGCCGTTCTGCCACGCCCAGGCGCGGGCGATGTTTGATTCCGTCCAATAGCCAGGCACTGCGCGCATGAAAAAAGCCGACCCTCGGGCCGGCTTTTTGCTGCCTGTGCGCGGCGCGGCTTACCAGCGGGCCCGCAGGCGGTCGTAGGCGTAGTTGCCCAGCTGGCGGTGGGCCGAGGGCGTCATGTAGACCGCGTCGGCGAACACATATTTGTCCTGGTTGGCGCCAGCGAGCAAGGTGGAGGTATTGCACAGGGCCGAATTGACCTGGCCGGTGCCAATGCCGATGCCGTTGCCTGCATCCACCGAGGTGCACACCGGCGTGGTGGCGATGTCGATGTTGTTGTCAAAGCTGTAGGAGCCGGGCGAATTGGTGAACAGGTTGACGTAGTAGGCCGCATCCACATACAGCACCGTCGCGCCCAGCTTCTCTATGTCCACCAGCAGGCCGGTGTTGAAGCTGGTGCTGGCGTCGTGCAGCAGGGTGGTCTGGCTGGTGGCCAGGGCCCAAGGGGACTTGCTCATGTCGTAGGTGCCGATCACCAGCACATGCTTGGCCCCGGCGTTGACGAGGCGGCGCACCTGGGTGGCCAATTGCTCGCCGGCGCTGCGGGCCGCAGCCAGCAGGGTCAGACGGTCGGCTTCGGTCTTGGGGCTGGCATTGAAGGCCGCCGTGCCCGCGATCACGTCACTGGTTCCGGCATTGACGAACACCACGTCGTTGGCGCCGATGCTGCCGCTGGCCAGGAAGCGGTCGATCTGCTCGGTGATGGTGAGCGTGGTGGCATCGCCAGCCGCATCGGGCTTGGCCGAAACGCGCGCATTGCCGGTGGCGTAGCTCAGGCCGCCCGAGGCTGCGGGCGTGATCGTCTTGCCGTAGCGCGTGGCGATCTGCTCCGTCCAGTTGTTGACAGTGCCGTCGTTGACGGTATAGCGCGCGCCTTTTTGCCCCACGTCGCTGAAGGCATCGCCAAAGGCAATGAAACGGTCGGGCGTGAGCTTCGATTCGATCGTGCTCGAACCACAGGCCGCGAGCAACGCCGCCGACGCACATGCGGCGACCACGAAGGTGCGGCGCATCCAATTTGCTGCCATGTATTTCTCCAGAAAAGTGGGGGCTAGTTTAACGACGCAAGGTCAACCGGATGTAAAGCCTCTCAGCCTTTCAGGCCGCAGCGGCGCGCTGCAGCCGGTCGCGCACGCCTTCCCATTCGGGGGTGGCGGGCGGGGTCTCGATCCAGATCAGCTTCACGGCCTGGTCGTCAAAGCCGCGCAGCACCGCAAACAGCTGCTGGGCGGCAGCGGCGGCGTCATCGGGCATGCGGCGCATCACCAGCCTGGACGAGCGTGTGTGCAGCGCGCTGCGGGCATAAATGGCGATGTGTGCCGCATCGGCGCCCAGCAGGTCCAGCGCGGTCTGCAGCGCCCGGGCGTCCATCAGGCGCACCTTGGCGGCCGGGGCATAGTGGGCCTCCAGCGTGCCAGAGGCCCGTGGTGTATGCGCTGGCAGATCTTCTTTGGATAGTGGCTGGAGGCCGCAGGCCGCCGCAATCTGCGCCCGCGTGATGGCGCCCGGGCGCAGCAGCACGGGCACGCCGCGCGTGCAGTCCACGATGGTGCTTTCAATGCCCACGGCGCAGGGGCCGCCGTCGAGCACCAGCAGGTCGGCACCCAGCTCATCCTGCACATGCTGGGCGGTGGTGGGGCTCACGCGGCCAAAGCGGTTGGCACTGGGCGCCGCCACGCCCCACACAGGCGGGCCGCCGTGGGTGGCGGCATCGCCGGGCGCGGCGCAGGCCGCCAGCAGCGCATGCGCCACGGGGTGCGCGGGGCAGCGCAGGCCCACGCTGTCCTGCCCGCCGGTGGCGGCCGTGGCCACACCCGGCAGGCGCGGCAGGATCAGGGTGAGCGGGCCGGGCCAGAAGGCGTTGACCAGCCTCTGCGCAAAGTCCGGCACCGCGCTGGCGAAGTGGGCGATGCCTGAGGCATCGGCCACATGCACGATCAGCGGATGGTCGCTGGGGCGGCCCTTGGCGGCGAAGATCTGCGCCACGGCGGCATCGCTGCTCGCGTCGGCCGCCAGGCCATACACCGTTTCGGTGGGCAGGCCTAGCAGGGCGCCGCTGCGCACGACGCGCGCGGCGGCGGCAATGGATGCGGGCAGGGTGCCATCCAGAATCATGGTCGGAGCGGCGCCATCAGAACGGTGCGATGCCCAGCAAGGCCGCGGCCTTCAGGGCGGTGGCACGCGCAGCTTCAGGGGTGGCCGCGGTGATGTTGAGGTGTCCCATCTTGCGGCCGCGTTTGGCTTCGCGCTTGCCGTACAGGTGCAGATGGGCGCCGGGCAGGGCCAGCACTGCGGCCCAGGGCGGTGTCTGCTCTGCATCGCCCTGGGCAAACCACAGGTCGCCCAGCAGGTTCAGCATGGCGGCGGGGCTGTGCTGGCGCGGCTGCGTCAGCGGCAGGCGGGCCATGGTGCGCACCTGCAGCTCGAACTGCGACACATCGCAGGCGTTCTGGCTGTAATGGCCGCTGTTGTGCGGGCGCGGGGCGATCTCGTTGACCACCAGGCTGCCGTCCTGCAGCACGAAGAATTCCACGCACAGCACGCCCACGTATTGCAGGCCTTGTGCTACAGATTTCGCAGCTGCTACCGCTTGTGCGGCAAGCGCCGGAGGTAGATTCCCTTCGTACACCTCGGTCACGGCCAGAATGCCATCGCGGTGCAGGTTGCGCTGCACGGGCAGGTGCACCATGGCGCCGTCCACGCCGCGTGCCACCAGCACCGAGCATTCGAGCTGCAGCGGCAGCATTTTCTCCAGCACGCAGGGCACCTTGCCGACGGCATCCCAGGCGGCGGCCAGCTCGGCGGCGGTTTTCACGCGCACCTGGCCCTTGCCGTCGTAGCCCATGCGGGCCGTTTTCAGGATGCCCGGCAGCAGATCGGGTGCAGTGGCGGCCAGTTGCTCGGCCGTTGCTATCACCGCGTAAGGCGCGCAGGGCACGCCGCAGGCCACGAAGTGGGCTTTTTCCCGCGCGCGGTCCTGCGCCACCGACACGGCAGCAGCGGCGGGCGACACAGGGCGTTGCGCAGCCAGCGCGGCCAGGGCCGCAGCGGGCACGTTCTCGAACTCGGTGGTCACCGCATCCGCCAGGCGGGCCAGTTCGGCCAGGCCCTGCGGGTCTTCGTAGTCCGTCTGGATGTGGTGGTGGCTCACCAGCCCGGCAGGGCTGGTGGGGTCGGCGTCGAGTACGGCGGTGAAGTAACCCATGGCCTGGGCCTGGTGCACGAACATGCGGCCCAGCTGGCCGCCGCCGAGCACGCCCAGCGTGGATCCCGGCAGCAGCGGTGGGAGAGAAGTGTCTTGGCTCATGCGGCAGGCGGCAGGGTCATGTTGCGCGCCACCTCGGTCTGCTCGGCACGGAAGGCTTCGAGCCGCTGGCGCAGTTCGGGATTTTCAGAGGCCAGCAGGGCCACGGCAAACAGTGCGGCATTGGCGGCGCCAGCGGTGCCAATGGCAAACGTGGCCACGGGGATGCCCTTGGGCATCTGCACGATGGAGTGCAGCGAGTCCACGCCCTGCAGGTGGCGGCTGGCCACGGGCACGCCCAGCACGGGCACGGTGGTCTTGGCGGCAATCATGCCGGGCAGGTGGGCGGCGCCGCCGGCGCCGGCGATGATGGCCTTCAGGCCCCGGCCAGCGGCCGCCTCGGCGTAGGCAAACATGTCGTCGGGCATGCGGTGGGCGGAGACCACGCGGGCCTCGTGCGAAATACCGAATTGCTCAAGGATTTGCACTGCGTGCTGCATGGTGTCCCAGTCGCTGCTGGAACCCATGACCACGCCGATCTGGATGGGTTTCATGGTGTTGGAGGTGCTGAACCGCGGGCCGCGCCCGCTGCACCGCTGTAGGTGGAACCCGCGATTTTACTTTTTGCGCTTCCCCGGCTGGCGCGGGGGCATTTCGATGGGCCAAAATAGCACGCAAACCGCTCCACTCTAAGCCCTCCACCACCATGATTGACGTCACCGTAGAAAATTTTGAAGCCGAGGTGGTAGCCGCCTCGATGAACGTGCCCGTGCTGGTGGACTTCTGGGCGCCCTGGTGCGGCCCCTGCAAGTCGCTCGGCCCGGTGCTTGAGAAGCTTGAAACCGAATACGCCGGCCGCTTCAAGCTGGTCAAGATCGATTCGGACCAGGAGCAGCAGATCGCCGGCATGTTCGGCATCCGCAGCATCCCCACCTGCGTGCTGCTGATGAACGGACAGCCCGTGGACGGTTTCATGGGCGCCTTGCCCGAGGGCCAGGTGCGCGCGTTTCTCGACAAGCATCTGCCCTCGGCCGAAGTGTTGGAGGCAGAAGCCGAGGAAGAGGAGGCGCTCGATGCGCTGGCCGAAGGCGATACCGACACCGCGCTCGAAAAGCTGCAGCATGCCGTGGTCACCGATCCGGCCAATGACGATGCGCGCTTTGACTATGTCAAGCTGCTGCTGCAACTGGACCGCGAAGACGACGCCAAGGTGGCATTTGCCCCGGTGATCGCCAAGGCCGCTGCGTCGCGCAAGCTCGGCGCCCTGAAGGCCTGGATGGATGCTCTTGATTTTGTAGCTTCTGGCGCATATGGTGAAAGCGCTGGAGCCGATTTTGATGCGAAAATTGCCGCAAACAAGCGCGATTTCGACAGCCGCTTCGCCCGCGCCCGCTGGCTCATGGCGCAGCAGCGCTGGACCGACGCGATGGACGAACTGCTCGAAATCCTGATGCGTGACAAGGCCTGGGGCGACGAGGCGGCGCGCAAGACCTATGTGGCCATCCTTGAAATCATCGAGCCGCCCAAGGTGAAGGTGGCGGAAGGCCAGATTCCCCCCGAGGACCCGGTGGTGGCAACCTACCGCCGCCGCCTGAGTTCCGTCGTGCTGAGCTGACGGTGCTGTTCACTGCATGAAAAAAGGCCCTGCGAGGCCTTTTGACTTTGACGGGCTGCGCTCAGCCCGTCAGGCGTTCGAGCGCCTCGCGGTACTTGGCTGCGGTCTTTTCGATCACGGCCTGTGGCAGGCGGGGCGAGGGCGCGGTCTTGTCCCAGGGCTTGCCGTTGACCTGGGCTTGCTCCAGCCAGTCGCGCACAAACTGCTTGTCGTAGCTCGGCGGGTTTTCGCCCTTGGCCAATGCCTCGGCATAGCCTTCCACGGGCCAGTAGCGCGAGCTGTCGGGCGTGAGCACTTCGTCCATCAGCACCAGGGTGCCATCGGGCGCCAGACCGAACTCGAACTTGGTGTCGGCAATGATCATGCCTTTCGTCAGCGCGATCTCGGCCGCGGCCTTGTAGATGGCGATGCTCAGGTCGCGGATTTTCGTGGCCAGGTCCAGGCCGATCATTTCCACCGTGCGCTCGAACGTGATGTTTTCGTCATGCTCGCCCGCTGCGGCCTTGGCGGCAGGCGTATAGATGGGCTCGGGCAGCTTGGCGGCGTTGGTCAGGCCGGCGGGCAGGGGCACACCGCAGACCGACTGCGACTCCTGGTACTCCTTCCAGCCGCTGCCGGCGAGATACCCGCGCACCACGGCTTCCACGGGGATTGGCCGCAGGCGCTGCACCAGCATCGAGCGGCCGCGCACCTGCGCCGCCTCGGCAGGGCTGACCACGCTTTCGGGGTCGTCGCCCGTCAGGTGGTTGGGGCAGATGTGGCCGAGCTTGTCGAACCAGAACAGCGCCATCTGCGTGAGCAGCTCGCCCTTGCCGGGAATGGGCTCGCCCATGATCACGTCGAAGGCCGACAGGCGGTCGCTGGCCACCATCAGGATGCGGTCGTCGCCCACGGCGTAGTTGTCACGCACCTTGCCGCGCGCCAGCAGGGGCAGCGAGGTGAGGGCAGAGGTGTGCAGGGCAGAGGTGCTGGGCAGGGTCATGGTGATCGGGCTGGTGGAGCGTAGGGCGGGTCAGGGTCCGGAAATTGTGAAGAATTGCGAACAGATCAGGCGGCTTCGGACCGGCGGATTTTACGTGGCGGTGGGTTGGTCGGACGCTGCGGCCATGGGCGGTCCGTGCGCTGGCCCGGCGGGGCGATTGCCTGCAGGGTGGGCGGGCGGCACCGTGGTGCCGTGGCGCGCAAGGGGGTGTGCCCATAGCCTGCTCATTGTGCGCGCTTTTGGCCGCCATGGCACCTGCGCCGGCATAACCCGGCCGCCGGGGGCGGTATGGGATTGCTTTTGGTCTGGTGCGGGGGCATAGTGAATTCACGCCGAAGGATGCATCCGAGTTCCCCGGGCCGCTCTTTGATCCAGGGCGGCATTTTTGTCACAGAGAGCCACAGGAGACTTTCATATGAACCTGACGATCAGCGGTCACCACATCGAAGTGACCCCCGCCTTGCGCAACTACGTCACCACCAAGCTGGACCGGATCACGCGCCATTTCGACCAGGTTGTCGACGTCAAGGTACTGCTGACAGTAGAGAAGCAAAAGGAAAAGGAGAAACGGCAGCGAGCGGAATGCAATATCCACGTCAAGGGCAGCGACCTGTTTGCAGAAAGCTCCCACTTCGACCTGTATGCCGCAGTGGATGAGCTGGTGGACAAGATGGATCGCCAGGTTGTGCGCCACAAGGACCGCATCCAGGACCACCACGACGCATCCAAGCGCGAAATGCTCGCATAAACCATGCAGGTGCAGCCTGCCAACCGCAGCCGCCCATCGGGCGGCTTTTTGCTGCCCTGCGCGTGGCTATCAGGGTTTTTGCCAATGTATGCATAATTGTTACCCTGACCATGAACCGACTCGCCTCTATCCTGCCCTCTGCTCAAGTCCTTGTGAGCGTTGACGCCACCAGCAAGAAGCGTGCTTTTGAAGAAGCGGGTCTGCTGTTTGAAAGCCTGCACGGTCTTTCGCGGGCGCTGATCACCGACAGCCTGTTTGCGCGCGAGCGCCTGGGCTCTACCGGCCTGGGGCACGGCGTGGCCATTCCACATGGCCGCATCAAGGGGCTCAAGGCGCCGATGGCCGCGGTTTTCCAGCTGGCGCAGCCGATTGGCTTCGACGCACCCGATGAAATGCCGGTCGGATTGCTGATTTTCCTGCTGGTGCCCGAGGCGGCAACCCAGAAGCACCTGGAAATCCTCTCGGAAATCGCCGAACTGCTGAGCGACTCGGTGCTGCGCGAAAAGCTCAAGGCCTGCGACGATGCCACGGTGCTGCACGGCATGATCGCCGAGTGGCAGTCCACCCAGGTGGCCTGATTTTTCCCTTGACCCTGGCGGGACTGCCTTGAAGCCCAACGTCGTCAGCGCCGATGTCCTGTTCGAGGAATTCCGGGGCACCCTGAAATGGGAGTGGCTGGCAGGCCTGGGCGCCTCAGAGCGCCGCTTTGACGAGGTGGCGGTGCGCGCGGCACGCTCGGGCGCCGATCTCGTCGGCTACCTCAACTACATACATCCCTACCGGGTGCAGATCCTGGGCGAGCGCGAAATCGCCTATCTCACCAACGCCACGCCGGAAGACTGCCAGCGCCGCATCGGGCGCATCGTCACGCTGGAGCCGCCGGTGCTGGTGCTGGCCGACGGCCAGGCCGCGCCGGATGCGCTGCTGTCCATGTGCGAGCGCGCACAGATCCCGATGTTCGCCACGCACGAGTCTTCGGCGTTCGTCATCGATGTGCTGCGGGCTTACCTTTCCAAGCACTTTGCCGACCGCACCACGATGCATGGCGTGTTCATGGACATTCTGGGCCTGGGGGTGATGATCACGGGCGAATCCGGTCTGGGCAAGAGCGAGCTGGGGCTGGAGCTGATCTCGCGCGGCAACGGCCTGGTGGCCGACGATGCCGTGGACCTGTTTCGCATCAACCAGACCACCATCGAGGGCAAGTGCCCGGAGCTGCTGCAAAACCTGCTGGAGGTGCGCGGCATCGGTCTTTTGGACATCCGCGCCATCTTTGGCGAGACCGCCGTGCGCCGCAAGATGCGCCTCAAGCTCATCGTGCACCTGGTGCGCAAGGAAACGCTGGAGCGTGACTACGAGCGGCTGCCCTACGAGCCCCTGACGCAGGACGTGCTGGGCGTGCCAGTGCTCAAGGTCGTGATCCAGGTGGTGGCGGGGCGCAATATTGCCGTGCTGGTGGAGGCGGCCGTGCGCAACACCATCCTGCAGTTGCGCGGCATCGATACCTACCAGGAATTCGTGGAGCGGCACCGCCGCGCCATGGAGCGCGACTCAGGGGACTGATCCGCAGGCCCTTGAAGGGAGACGCACCGGGACGGGACGCGAAGCGACTCAGGGGTGGTTCATTTAGCGGCGCAGTGCGCGCACTGGCCATACAGGGCCATGGTGTGGTCCTGCACCACCCAGCCCTTGGCCTTGGCAATGATCTGCTGGCGTTTTTCGATTTCCGGATCGTAGAACTCTTCCACCTTGCCGCAGGATGTGCACACGAAGTGGTCGTGGTGCTGGCCTTCATTGAGTTCGTAGATCGCCTTGCCGCTTTCGAAATTGCTGCGGATCAGGATGCCCGCCTGCTCGAACTGCGTGAGCACCCGATAGACCGTGGCCAGCCCGATGTCCGAGCGCTCTTCCAGCAAGACGCGAAAGACATCCTCGGCCGTCATGTGGCGTTGCGCGCCCTTCTGGAAAATCTCCATGATCTTCAGGCGCGGCAGGGTTGCCTTCAGGCCTGTGCTTTTGAGTTCGTCGATATTCGTCATGACCCTGTCTTTCGTGCGCCAGCGGGCTCGACCAGCCACGCAGGACCAGCCGCTACAATGGATTCATCATAGCCTTACGACCCTTTCCCATGCCCGTCAAAGCCCATTGCAGCGCCCGCCCGGGCGTGACCTTGTTCATCGGTGCCTGCCTGGCGGCCTTGGCCGGCTGCAGCAGCCTGGACAGTGCCAGCAACCGCCTGGCGAGCATCGTGACGCCTTACAAGGTGGCTGTGGTGCAGGGCAACTTCGTTTCCAGCGAGCAGGTCGAGGCGCTTCAGCCGGGCATGAGCCGGCAGCAGGTGCGCGACATCCTCGGCACGCCCCTGGTGACCAGCCTGTTCCACGTAGAGCGCTGGGAATACGTGTTCACCATCCAGCGTCCCGGCCAGGAGCTGCAGACGCGCAAGCTCACCGTGTTCTTCCAGGGGGATCTGCTGCAGCGGTTTGACAGTGACACCATGCCCTCCGAAACCGAGTTTGTGGCGTCCCTGGGATCGCGCTCCACCAAGGGCAAGGTGCCCGTGCTGGAGGCCACCGACGCCCAGCTGGCGCGTTTCCCCGCACCCGAGCGCGCGCCCAAGGCCCCCGTGCCTGCACCTGCCGAGCCCGCTTCCAACTCTTACCCTCCGCTCGAAGCGCCTGTGCGCTAAGGGCTGCGGCCCGGGGCTCCGGCACCCGGCGTTACCCGCCACATCCACCGATACAGGAATCACATGACAGGCAACTCTTTGCCCAACCCAGCCGCTTCCCCTTCCTTGCGCGTCGCGGTGGCGGGCGCGTCCGGCCGCATGGGCCGCATGCTGATCGAGGCCCTGCGCGCCAGCGACGACATGGTGCTGGCCGGTGCGCTGGACGTGGCGGCCAGCCCCGCCATCGGCTCGGACGCCACGGCTTTCCTGGGCCACGCCAGCGGAGTGGCCATCACCGCGGATGTGCGTGCGGGTCTGAAGAACGCCGATGTGTTGATCGACTTCACCCGCCCCGAAGGCACGCTGGCCCACCTGGCCGTGTGCGCCGAACTGGGTGTGAAGGCCGTCGTCGGCACCACGGGCTTCACGGAGGCGCAGAAGGCCGAGATCGCGGCATGTGCCCAGCGCACCGCCATCGTGATGGCGCCCAACATGAGCGTGGGCGTCAACGTCACGCTCAAGCTGCTGCAGATGGCGGCCAAGGCCATGGCGACCGGTTACGACATCGAGATCATCGAAGCCCACCACCGCCACAAGGTCGATGCCCCCTCGGGCACGGCCCTCAAGATGGGGGAAGTGATTGCCGAAGCATTGGGGCGCGACCTCAAGGAATGCGCCGTCTATGCGCGCGAGGGCGTCACCGGCGAGCGCGATCCGTCGAGCATCGGCTTTGCCACCATCCGCGGGGGCGATATCGTGGGCGACCATACCGTGCTGTTCGCCGGCATTGGCGAGCGCATCGAAATCACCCACAAATCGTCCAGCCGTGCCACCTATGCCCAGGGCAGCCTGCGTGCCGTGCGCTTTCTCGCAGACCGCAAGGCCGGCATGTTCGACATGTTCGACGTGCTGGGCCTGAACTAACCCCGCAGCGAGCCGGTATGGACGCACTGCACTGGTGGCGCCAGGGGGATGCCGTGACGCAGGGCACGGCCCTGCTGCTGCTGGCCATGTCGGTGGCCAGCTGGGTGGTGATCTTCTGGAAGATGCGCCTCATGCACCGGGCCACGGCCGACGTGGCGCGCTGCACGGCGGCGTTCTGGCAGGCGCCATCGCTGGACATCGCGGCGCAGCGTCTGCCGTTCTTTGACCGTGAAGCGCTTTTTCTTCCTTTGGTTGTTGCTGCAAATTCAGTAGCAAATCAGTCGAATCCCGGTGCACAGGCCACCCTGGCCACCTCCGGGAGCCTGTCGCAGCAGCTGACCCGCGTATTGCGCGATGCCCTGCATGGTGCCCTGGGGCGATTGCAGTGGGGACAGGTGCTGCTGGCCACGGTGGGCTCCACGGCGCCCTTCGTCGGCTTGCTGGGCACGGTCTGGGGCATCTACCATGCGCTTTCCGCCATGGCAGGTGCCGGGCAGATCACCATTGATCGCGTGGCCGGCCCCGTGGGCGAGGCCCTGGTGATGACGGCTGCCGGCCTGGCGGTGGCCATTCCAGCCGTGCTGGCCTACAACGTGTTCGGCCGCTTCATTGGCCGCATCGAGGCCGACCTGGAAGGTTTTGCGCGCGACCTGCGCGAGCTGCTGGCCGACACGGCCCCTGTTCAAGGTAGCGCCTTGGGGGGCAGCGAACCAGGCGCAGCGGGGAGCGTGGGGGCATGAGTTTCGGCCGGCTGGAACGTACCCCCGGGCCCCAGCCCATGAGCGACATCAACATGACGCCCCTGGTGGACGTGATGCTGGTGCTGGTGGTGATCTTCATCCTCACGGCGCCCTTGCTGGCCAGTGCCATCCGCCTCGACCTGCCCCGCGCGCAAGGGGCCACGCCCGGCGACGCGCCCCAGTTCGTGACCCTGGTGGTGGACCGCAGCGGTCAGGCCTATCTGGACGACCAGCCCTTGTCGCAGGCCGCCCTGGCCGAGCGGCTGCAGCGCATTGGTGCCGCCCGGCCCGACACCGAGGTGCAGTTGCGTGCCGATGCGGCCGTGCCCTATGGCCGCGTGGTCGAAGTCATGGGTGCAGCCCACAGCGCGGGGCTGCAGCGCATCGGTTTTGTCGCCGAGCAGCCCGCAGCAGCACCCTGAGCCACCAGTGCAAGGCCCGGCGCCGCGCCCGTCACCGCCTAAAATCTGCCAAAGCCGCCCAGCGGCTGCCTCCCTCTCACCCAGCAGAGCCTCCATGCAAGAAAAATACTCTCCCCAAGACGTCGAGCGCGCGGCGCACGACCACTGGACCGCCACCGACGCCTACCGCGTGACGGAAGACGCGAACAAGAAGAAGTTCTACGCCTGCTCGATGCTGCCCTATCCCAGCGGCAAGCTGCACATGGGCCATGTGCGCAACTACACCATCAACGACATGCTCACGCGCTACCTGCGCATGAACGGCCACAACGTGCTGATGCCCATGGGCTGGGACGCGTTCGGCCTGCCGGCCGAGAACGCGGCGCTGAAGAACGGCGTACCGCCCGCCAAGTGGACGTACGAGAACATCGCCTACATGAAGAAGCAAATGCAGGCTATGGGCCTGGCCATCGACTGGAGCCGCGAAGTCGCCACCTGCGACCCCGAGTACTACCGCTGGAACCAGTGGCTGTTTTTGAAGATGCTCGAAAAGGGCATTGCCTACCGCAAGACCCAGGTCGTGAACTGGGACCCGGTGGACCAGACCGTGCTGGCCAACGAACAGGTGATCGACGGCAAGGGCTGGCGCACCGGCGCCACGGTGGAAAAACGCGAGATCCCCGGCTACTACCTCAAGATCACCGACTACGCCGAGGAACTGCTCGACTTCGTGACCGGTGACAAGCTGCCCGGCTGGCCCGAGCGTGTGAAGCTGATGCAGGAGAACTGGATCGGCAAGAGCGAAGGCGTGCGCTTTGCCTTCCCGCACGACATTGCAGGCGACGATGGCGCGCTGATCGGCGGCGGCAGGATGTACGTGTTCACCACGCGTGCCGACACCATCATGGGTGTGACGTTTTGCGCCGTGGCGCCCGAGCACCCGCTGGCCGCCCACGCCGCCAGGGCGAACCCCCAGCTGGCGACCTTCATTGAAGAATGCAAGAGCGGCGGCACCACCGAGGCCGAGCTGGCCACGCAGGAAAAGAAGGGCATGCCCACGGGCCTGTTTGTCACGCATCCGCTGACCGAGGAAAAGGTCGAAGTCTGGGTCGGCAACTATGTGCTCATGGGCTATGGCGACGGCGCCGTGATGGGCGTGCCCGCGCACGACGAGCGCGACTTTGCCTTTGCCCTCAAGTACGGCATCGAGATCAAGCAGGTGGTGCTGGTCGATGGCGAGCACTTTGATTACCACCAGTGGAACGACTGGTACGGCGACAAGCAGCGCGGCGTCACCATCAACTCCGACAGCTTCAGCGGCCTTTCCTACAAGGACGCCGTGGCCGCCGTGGCCCATGCCCTGCAGGCCAAGGGCCTGGGCGAGACCAAGACCACCTGGCGCCTGCGCGACTGGGGCGTGAGCCGCCAGCGCTACTGGGGCACACCGATCCCCATCATTCATTGCGACGAGCACGGCGCCGTGCCCGTGCCCGAGAAAGATCTGCCGGTGGTGCTGCCCACCGACTGCGTGCCTGACGGCTCGGGCAACCCGCTGCACAAGCATGAGGGTTTTCACGCCGGTGTCGTGTGCCCGGTCTGCGGCAAGGCCGCGCGCCGCGAGACCGACACCATGGACACCTTCGTGGACAGCTCGTGGTACTTCATGCGCTATTGCGATCCGAAGAACGCTGAAAAAATGGTTGCGGAAGGTGCCGATTACTGGATGCCCATGGACCAGTACATCGGCGGCATCGAGCACGCCATCCTGCACCTGCTGTATGCGCGCTTCTGGACCAAGGTCATGCGTGACCTGGGGCTGGTCAAGGTCGATGAGCCCTTCACCAAGCTGCTCACGCAAGGCATGGTGCTCAACCACATCTACAGCCGCCGCACCGCCAAGGGCGGCAAGGACTACTTCTGGCCGCACGACGTGGAGCATGTGCTGGACGAGGGCGGCAAGATCATCGGCGCCAGGCTCAAGAACGAGGCCACCAGCGGCGATGGCCTGCTGCCCGTGGGCACGCCCATCGATTACGAGGGCGTGGGCACCATGTCCAAGTCCAAGAACAACGGCGTCGACCCGCAGGACCTGATCGAGAAGTACGGCGCCGACACCGCGCGCCTGTACACCATGTTCACCGCTCCACCCGAAGCCACGCTGGAGTGGAACGACGCGGCGGTGGAGGGCAGCTACCGCTTTTTGCGCCGCGTGTGGAACTTCGGCCTGAAGCTGTCTGCCATGGATCTGGAAGCTGCCGGCGCAGGCGTGACTGGCGCCAAAGCCCTCAAGGATGTGGAATTCGGCAAGGAGGCCAAGGCCCTGCGTCTGGAGATCCACACCGTGCTCAAGCAGGTGGACTATGACTACCAGCGCATGCAGTACAACACCGTGGTCTCGGGCGCGATGAAGATGATCAACGCGCTCGAAGACTTCAAGGCCACCGACTCGGCCGGCGCCCAGGTGGCGCTCGTCGAAGGCTTCGGTATCCTGCTGCGCTGCCTGTACCCGGCCACGCCGCATGTGGCGCACAGCCTGTGGTCGCAGCTCGGTTACGCCGGGTCTCTGGGTGATCTGCTCGATGCGCCCTGGCCGCAGGTCGATCCCGATGCGCTGGTGCAGGACGAGATCGAGCTGATGCTGCAGGTCAACGGCAAGCTGCGCGGCTCCGTCCATGTGCCGGCACAGGCCGACAAGGCCGAGATCGAGCGCATCGCGCTGGCCAGCGAGGCGTTTGTGGCGCACGCGGCTGGCGCCGCACCCAAGCGCGTCATCGTGGTGCCCGGCCGTCTCGTGAACGTGGTAGTGTGACCGTGATGCACAAGCGCACATTGCTCTCCCTCGCGCCCGTGGCACTGCTGGCCGCCTGCGGGTTTCGCCTGCGGGGGGTGCCCGAGTTTTCCTTCGCAACGCTCTACGTGGCGGCACCGCAGGGCTCGTCCCTGGCGCGGGAGCTGGTGCGCACGCTGCAGGGCTCGGGCAGCACACTGAAGGTGCTGCGCGATCCTGCCGACCTGCCGACCGCCGAGGCCGTGCTTGACCTGCTGTCGGAGCAGCGCGAGCGCGTGGTGGTGGGCCTCAATGCCTCGGGCCAGGTGCGCGAGCTGGAATTGCGCCTGCGCGTGCGCTTCAAGCTGCGCACGCCGGCCGGCGAAGAGCTGATCCCCAACACCGAGCTGCTGCAGCAGCGCGAGATCAGCTACAACGAAGCCATCGCCCTGGCCAAGGAGGCCGAAGAGGCCTTGCTGTACCGCAACATGCAGACCGATATCGTGCAGCAACTGCTGCGCCGGCTGGCGGTGGCCAAGCGCTGACGCCTGCTCAAGGCGCAGGCGCTGATGCCGACGGCGCGCGCATCAGCGTGCTCTTGCCAAACAGCGACTCCACCAGGTCCACGGCCAGCGCGGCCGTACGGTTGCGCACATCGAGGGCGGGGTTGAGCTCCACGATGTCCAGCGAGGCCAGGCACCCGCTGTCGGCAATCATCTCCATGCACAGCTGCGCTTCGCGGTAGGTGGGGCCGCCGGGCACCGTGGTACCCACGCCGGGCGCGATGTCGGGGTCGAGAAAGTCCACGTCAAAACTCACATGCAGGTGGGTGTGGGCATCTAGTCCGGCCAGCGCCTGCTGCATGGTCTGGCGCATGCCCACCTCGTCGATGTGGCGCATGTCGAAGACTTCGAGACCCTGTTCGTGCACAAAGCGCTTTTCGCCTTCGTCCACGCTGCGGATGCCGATCTGGCGGATCTGGTCGGGGCGCAGCGCCGGGCCGCCGCCGGGCATGCCCGCCAGTTGTGTCAGCGCGGCCGGGCCAAAGCCGCACAGGCAGGCCACGGGCATGCCGTGCACATTGCCGCTGGGGGTCAATTGGCTGGTGTTGAAGTCGGCGTGGGCATCGAGCCACAGTACGCGCAGCTGCTTGCCCGTCTCGACGCAATGGCGCGCCACGGCGCTGATGCTGCCCAGGCCCAGGCAGTGGTCGCCGCCCAGCAGGATGGGCAGGTGGCCCCGCTGCAGCTCGGCATACACGGCATCGAACACGCGCTGGTTCCAGTCCACCACCTCGGGCAGGTGGCGGTAGCCGTCCACGGGCGGCTGCCAGGGGTTGGACGGGCCGCTCAAGTTGCCCCGGTCCAGCACCTGCAGCCCGTGCCGTTGCAGCGCCGCCTGCAGCCCGGCCACGCGCAGGGCCTCGGGGCCCATGGAGGCGCCGCGCGCGCCCGCGCCAATGTCGGTGGGGGCGCCGATCAGGCTGATGGACTGGGCGCTGCGCAGGGCGGTGGGGGACATGGTGCTGGTGCTTTCGGGTAAGGCGGCAGAGGTCGGGGCGGGCGCGGACGCCCGGGGGGGATTCTCGGGGCTTTGGGCGCGCATGAACAGCAAAACAGCGGGTCCGTCCGTTGCCACCTTCGCACACCGGGTGGGGCGGCCTGGCCATTGGTGCAGTGCCCCCGCGTGGCAAGGCGATAAACTTTGCCGCATGCAAGTCGCCTTGGCCCAACTCTCTTCCCATCTTCCACGGGGCCTGTCGCCGCTTTATGTGCTGCATGGCGACGAGCCCTTGCTGCAGCAGGAGGCGGCAGACGCCATCCGGGCCGCCGCCAGGGTCCAGGGCTATACCGAGCGCAGCAGCTACACCGTGGCCGGCGCCCACTTCGACTGGAGCGCGGTGCTGGCCGCAGGCGGCAGTCTGAGCCTGTTTGCCGACAAGCAGATCATCGAGATCCGCATCCCCTCGGGCAAGCCCGGCAAGGAAGGCAGCGTGGCGCTGCAGCAGGTGGCCGAATCGGCCCGGGGCAACGACAGCACGCTCACCATCGTCATGCTGCCGCGCCTCGATAAAACCACCAAGACTGGTGCCTGGTTTGCCGCGCTGGAGGGCAACGGCGTCTCCATCCAGATCGACCCCATCGAACGCGGCCAGCTCCCGCAGTGGATTGCCCAGCGCCTGGCCGCGCAAAACCAGCGTGTGGTGGCGGGCGAAGAAGGCCAGCGCACCCTGCAGTTCTTTGCCGACCGCGTGGAAGGCAACCTGCTGGCCGCGCACCAGGAGATCCAGAAGCTGGCCCTGCTGCACCCCCCGGGCGAGCTCACGCAGGCCCAGGTCGAGGCCGCCGTGCTCAACGTGGCCCGCTACGACGTGTTCAAACTGTCCGAATCGGTGCTGGCCGGGCAGACGGGCCGCGTGCAACGCATGCTCGATGGCCTGCAGGCCGAGGGTGAGGCCGAGGTGCTGGTGCACTGGGCGCTGGCCGAAGACATCCGCGCCCTGAAACGCGTCAAGGATGCCATGAACGCGGGCCGCCCCCTGCCCATGGCCCTGCGCGAGAACCGCATCTGGGGCCCCAAGGAGCGCTTGTTCGAGCGCATCCTGCCCAAGGCCAGCGACGCCGCCCTGGCGCGGCTGCTGCAGTCGGCCCACACCGTGGACGGCATCGTGAAAGGCCTCAAGCAGCCCGACTGGCCGCAGGACGGTTGGCAGGCGCTGCAGCGGCTGGCGTTCCAGCTGTGCCGGCTGACGCAAGCGGCGCGGTGAGGTTTCACCGCCAGGTTTTCATTGTTTTTTGGCGCTGGATCTTATCCATCAAGCGCTGATAGCTATCAGAAAAATAGTATCGGTTCAGATGGATTCCAGCAGGCCACGCGCCTTGTCTATCCACATCTGCAGGCTGGCGATCAGATCCTGCTGGCTGAACGAGCAGCTCTCTTCAGAGAACAGCGCACTCGATTCCAGCCGGTCCAGCAGGCCGTGCAGCACCTCGGCGTAGCGCGGCGGCAGGGCGGCGAGCAGTTCGGCCTGTTCGCGGGCGGTATGGCTGAGGCTGGACGCGGGCAGTGCACCCGCGGTGAAGGCCTGGAGTGCTTCTTGCACGGGTTGGAGCAGGTAGGAGCGTGTCATCGGAGCCGCTGCAAAGTGAAGGGGCAAGGGTAACCGCTGTGCGGCGGGCAGGCTGCGGGGTATCTGCGGCAAAATCCTGACATGAACGCCCTCAACGTCACCGAATACACCCACACCCTCGGTTTGCAGGCAAAAGCGGCCTCTGCGCTCATGGCCAAAGCGCCGGCAGCTATCAAGAACAAGGCGCTCAAGGCCCTGGCCCGCCTGCTGCGCGAAAACACAGCCGCCTTGCAGACCGACAATGCCGTCGACCTGGAGCGCGCCCGCGCCGCCGGCCTGGCCGAGCCGATGGTGGACCGCCTCCAGCTCAGCCCCAAGGTGCTGGAGACCTGCGCCCAGGGCTGCGAGCAGCTGGCCGCCATGCCCGACATCATTGGCGAAATCATCGGCATGAAGCAGCAGCCCAGCGGCATCCGCGTGGGCCAGATGCGCGTGCCGATCGGCGTGTTCGGCATGATCTACGAGAGCCGCCCCAACGTGACCATCGAGGCGGCCAGCCTCAGCATCAAGAGCGGCAACGCCTGCATCCTGCGCGGCGGCTCCGAGGCGATCGAGTCGAACAAGGCATTGGCCAGACTGGTGCAGCAGGCCCTGGCCGAAGCCGGCCTGCCGCAGGACGCGGTGCAGCTGGTGCAGACCACCGACCGCGAAGCCGTGGGCCAGCTCATTGCCATGCCGCAGTTTGTGGACGTGATCATCCCGCGCGGCGGCAAGGGCCTGATCGAGCGCATCAGCCGCGATGCCAAGGTGCCGGTCATCAAGCACTTGGACGGCAACTGCCACACCTATGTGGATGACCCCTGCGACATCGCCATGGCCGTGAAGGTCGCCGACAACGCCAAGACCAACAAGTACAGCCCCTGCAACGCCAGCGAAGGCCTGCTGGTGGCGCGCGGCGTGGCGGCGGAGTTTCTGCCGCAGATCGGCGCCGTGTATGCCGCCAAGGGCGTGGAGATGCGCGGCTGCCCCGAGGCGCTGGCCATCCTGCAGCCGGTACCTGGTGCCCAGCTGGTGCCTGCCACCGAGCAGGACTGGAGCGAGGAGTATCTGGCGCCCATCATCAGCGTGAAGGTGGTGGCGGGCGTGGACGAAGCCATCGCCCACATCAACCGCTATTCGAGCCACCACACCGACGCCATCCTGACCACCAACCACATGCACGCCCAGCGCTTCTTGCGCGAGGTGGATTCGGCCAGCGTGATGGTGAATGCCAGCACGCGCTTTGCCGATGGCTTCGAGTTTGGCCTGGGGGCCGAAATCGGCATCAGCACCGACAAGTTCCACGCGCGCGGGCCGGTGGGGCTGGAAGGCCTCACCTCGCTCAAGTACGTGGTGCTGGGCGATGGCGAGGTGCGGGTCTGATTTGCTGCTTATTTCATAGCTGGTTGGGGTTGCCAGTATTGCGCTGAAAGCCAATACCAGATGAAAATCATCATCCTCGGAGCCGGCCGCGTAGGCCAGAGCGTGGCCGACAACCTGGTGTCCGAGCGCAACGACATCACCGTCATCGACACCGACGCCGAGCGTCTGCGCCGCCCAGGACGAGACCAACTTGGTGTGCTGCAAGGTGGCGCAGCTGGTGTTCAACATCCCCAAGCGCATTGCGCGCGTGCGCTCCACCGGGTTCCAGCGGGATGAGCGCCTGGTGTCCACCGAAGGCTTTGCGGTGGACCGCATCATCTGCCCCGAGGAATCCCTCACCCGCTACATCGGCAAGCTCATCGAATACCCCGAAGCCATGCAGGTGCGCGAGTTCGCTGGCGGGCGGGCCTGCCTGGTGTCGGTGCGGACGCGGGCCGGCGCACCCATGGTGGGCCACACCGTGGCCGAGATGCGCAGCAGCACCCCCGAGGTGGCGGTGCGCCTGGTGGCCATCTATCGCCGCTTTCCGGAAGAGCCCGACCGCTTCGTGGCCTGCGCCGGGGAAACCCGCATCGAGCCCGGCGACGAGGTTTTTGTGCTGGCCGCGCGCGAGCACATCGCCCATGTGCTGGCCACCTTGCACCGCCGGGACGCCACGCCGGTGCGGCCCGTGCGGCGCATCATGATCGCCGGTGGCGGCCGTGTGGGCCTGCACCTGGCGCTGGAGCTGGGCAGGGAGCCGGGGCGCTATCTGGTGAAGATCATCGAGGACGACAGTGCGCGCTGCATCGAGCTGGCCTCGCGTCTGCCGTCCGACACCCTGGTGCTGCAGGGCGATACCACCGATGAAAACCTGCTCGGTGACGAGAGCATCGACGAGATCGATCTCTTTCTGGCCCTGACCGACGACGACGAGGACAACATCATGTCCTGCCTGCTGGCCAAGCGCATGGGCGCGCGCCGCGTGCTGGCGCTGATCAACCGCCGCAGCTATGCCGACCTGATGCACGGCACGCAGATCGACATTGCCCTGTCGCCCGCGCAGGCCATGCTGGGCGAGCTGCTGGCCTATGTGCGCCAGGGCGATGTGCAGGCCGTGCACAGCTTGCGCCGGGGCGTGGCCGAGGCGCTGGAGATCGTGGCCCGTGGCGACCGCAAGACCTCGCGGGTGGTGGGCCGCAAGGTCAGCGAGCTGGCCCTGCCGCGCGACGTGCACATCGGCCTGATCGTGCGCGGCCTGTCCGATGCGCACGATGCACCCGAGGGGGCGCCCGATGCGCCGCCCGAGCCGCAGGTGATCATCCCACGCAGTGCCACGGTGATCGAGAGCAATGACCATGTGGTGTTCTTCCTGCCGCACAAGCGGCTGGTGCGCGACGTGGAAAAGCTCTTTCGCGTGAGCGCCACTTTCTTCTGAACCGGAACAGGTCCGCGAGAACACCATGGTGGACATGTTTCCCGTCCTGCGTGTGCTGGGCATCCTGGTCATGATCTTTTCGCTGTCCATGGGGCTGCCGCTGGCGGTTTCGCTGTGGACCCAGGACGGGGTGTGGCATGTGTACCCGCTGGCCATGGGCGCCACGATGCTGGCGGGCGCATGGCTGTGGTGGCGCCTGCGCCTGTTCCGGCAGGAGCTGCAGCCACGCCATGGCGTGATGCTGGTCTCGCTGGTGTGGATGCTGCTGCCACTGGCGGCTGCCGTGCCGCTGATGCTGGCAGGGCACCACGCAGGGCGGCCGATGTCGTTCACGCACGCGTACTTTGAAGCCGTTTCCGGCCTGACCACCACGGGCGCCACGGTGCTGACGGGCCTGGACACCCTGCCCGTGTCGGTGAACGTGTGGCGCACCTTTTTGCAGTGGATGGGCGGCATGGGCATTTTGATCCTGGCGGTGGCGGTGCTGCCACTGCTGGGGGTGGGCGGCAGCCAGCTGTTCAAGGCCGAGGCGGCCGGGCCGCTCAAGGACACCAAGCTCACGCCGCGCATGACCGGCACCGCCAAAGGGCTGTGGGGCGTGTACGCCCTTTTCTCCGCCCTGTGTGGCCTGGCCTACTGGGGGGCGGGCATGGCACCGCTGGATGCGCTGATGCACATGTTCTCCACGGTGAGCCTGGGCGGGCTGTCTTCCCATGACCAGAGCTTCGGGTATTTTCAGTCGCCGCTGCTGGAGACCATCTGCATCTTCTTCATGCTGGTGGCCAGCTGCAATTTCGCACTGTATTTCGTGGCCATCCGCAAGGGGCAGTGGGGTGGCTTCTGGCGCGACCCGGAGCTGCGCGCCACCCTGTTCACGCTGGTCGGCGGGGGGCTGCTGGTGGCCGGGTTGCTGTGGGTCAAGGGAGTGTATGCGCCGCTCGATGCGCTGCGCCACGGCATGTTCAACCTGGTGTCCCTGGCTTCCACCACCGGCTATTCCACGGTGGACTATCTGGGCTGGCCGGTGTTTGCGCCCGTGTTCATGCTGCTGCTGTCGGGCCTGGCGACCAGTGCGGGCTCCACGGGCTGCGGCATCAAGATGGTGCGCGTGCTGATCTTGCTCAAGCAGGCGCGCCGGGAAATGAACCGGCTGGTGCATCCGCGCGCCGTGCAGCCCGTGCGGCTGGGCGACGCGGTGGTGGACAACCGGGTGATCTTCTCGGTGCTGGCCTTCATGCTGGTGTATGGCGCCACCATTTTCGGCCTGAGCATGGTGCTGCTGCTGACCGATCTGGACCTGGTGACCGCATTTTCGGCCGTCCTGGCCAGCGTCAACTGCACGGGGCCGGGTCTGGGCAGTGTGGGCCCCGCCGCCAACTACGCCGTGCTGACCGATTTCCAGATATGGATCTGCACCCTGGCCATGCTGCTGGGGCGGCTGGAGATACTGAGTTTCATGGCCTTGCTCACACCGGCGTTCTGGCGGCGCTGACCGGCCGGAGGCCGGCCAGCGCGCTGCCTTGCGAATCTCTGGCCCGGCCCCAACTCCTACAATTCACCGCAACCGCTTCCCGAGGGCATCTATGGTTCCGCATCTCATCACGGCCCTCACGGGGCCGATCAACGAACTCGAACAGCGCATCCTCGACTCCATGCCGGCCATCGAGCGCTGGTTTCGCCTGGAGTGGATGGAGCACACGCCGCCGTTCTACACCTCGGTCGATATTCGCAATGCCGGCTTCAAGCTGGCGCCCGTGGACACCAATCTGTTCCCGGGCGGCTGGAACAATCTCACCAAGGAGATGCTGCCCCTGGCCGTGCAGGCCGCCATGGCCGCCATCGAGAAGATCTGCCCCGAGGCGCGCAACCTGCTGATCATTCCCGAGAACCACACGCGCAACACGTTTTACCTGGCCAATGTGGTGCAGCTGCAGCGCATCTTCAACATGGCGGGCCTGAATGTGCGGGTGGGCTCCATCAGCCCCGAGATCAAGAAATCCACCCTGATCGAGCTGCCCAATGGCGACTCGGTGATGCTGGAGCCCGTGATCCGTACCAAAGGGCGGTTGGGCCTCAAGGATTTCGACCCCTGCACGATTTTGCTCAACAACGATCTTTCGGCCGGCGCGCCGGGCATTCTGGAGGACATTCATGAGCAGTACCTGCTGCCACCCCTGCATGCAGGCTGGAGCGTGCGCAGGAAGAGCACGCATTTCAAGAACTACGAAGAAGTGGCCAAGCGCTTCGGCAAGATGCTCGGCATCGACCCCTGGCTGATCAATCCGCTGTTCAGCCAGTGCGGAGCTGTGGATTTTGCCGAAGGCACGGGCATGGACGGGTTGCAAAGCGGGGTGGATGCCCTGCTCGCCAAGGTCCGGCGCAAGTACAAGGAATACGGCATCCATGAAAAGCCCTTCGTAATCGTCAAGGCCAACAACGGCACCTATGGCATGGGCATCATGACCGTGCGCGATGCCAAGGAGCTGGACGACCTGAACCGCAAGACCCGCAACAAGATGGCCGTCATCAAGGACGGCCAGCCGGTCAGCGACGTGATCATCCAGGAAGGGGTGCTCACGCAGGAGCGGGTGCACGAGGCCGTCGCCGAGCCGGTGGTCTACATGATGGATCGCTATGTGGTGGGCGGCTTTTATCGCATGCATGCGGAGCGCGGCGTGGATGAAAACCTCAACGCCCCCGGTGCGAGTTTCGTGCCGCTGGCGTTCGAGCACAGCACGCACATGCCCCAGCCCGGTGTGCGCCCGGGTGTGAGTGCGCCCAACCGCTTTTACATGTATGGCGTGGTGGCGCGCCTGGCCATGCTGGCTGCCAGCTACGAGCTGGAAGCCACCAACCCGGACGCCGAGATTTACGACTGATCCGGGGCCATGCCCTGCCGGGGCGCCGGGGTCGGTGCGCAGTTGTTGCGCTGCAACAAAACCCGTGAGGCCGACCCGCCAGGGCGATGGCGGGCGCACAATAGCGTTCCCAAAAGTTACGGAACCCCGTCTTGCCCAGTGCCGCGGGGGGTGTCAGTGCAAAGTTCCAAATCATCGCTCGCAGCGCTCACGCTGGGCGCCATCGGTGTTGTCTACGGCGATATCGGCACCAGCGTGCTGTACGCGGTCAAGGAAGTTTTCGGCTCGGGCCATGTCCCGTTCACGCCGGACAACATCTACGGCATTCTGTCCATCTTCTTCTGGACCCTGACCGTCATCGTTTCCCTCAAGTACGTAGTGCTGGTGCTGCGTGCCGACAACAACGGCGAGGGCGGGCTGATCGCCATGCTGGCGCTGGCCTCGCAGGCAGTGAAAGACAAGCCCCGCTTGCGCAAGGGGCTGCTGGCGGTGGGCATCTTCGGCACCTCGCTGTTTTATGGCGACGGCGTCATCACCCCGGCCATTTCGGTGCTGTCCGCGGTGGAGGGGCTGGAGGTGGTGTCGCCCCATTTCAAGCAGTATGTGATTCCGCTCACGCTGATCGTGCTGTTTTGCCTGTTTGCCGTGCAAAAGCGGGGCACGGGTGGCATCGGAAAATTTTTCGGTCCCATCACGCTCCTGTGGTTCCTGTCCCTGGCCGTGCTGGGGGTGTCGCACATCGTCACCCACCCTGAAATCCTCTGGGCCATGAGCCCGCACCACGCGCTGGGGTTCATGTGGGCCCATCCGGGCATCAGTTTCATCATTCTGGGTGCCGTGGTGCTGTGCGTGACCGGGGCCGAGGCGCTGTATGCCGACCTGGGGCATTTTGGCAAACGGCCCATCCGCCTGGCCTGGTTTGGCGTGGCCATGCCGGCGCTCACGCTCAATTATTTTGGCCAGGGTGCGCTGCTGCTGGCCGAACCCGAGGCGGTGAAGAATCCGTTTTTCATGATGGCGCCCGACTGGGCCCTGGTGCCGCTGGTGATCTTGGCAACGCTGGCCACGGTCATCGCTTCGCAGGCGCTCATCACGGGCGCCTTCAGTGTCACCAAGCAGGTGATCCAGCTGGGCTATCTGCCGCGCCTGAACATCCTGCACACCAGCGTGCGGGACACGGGGCAGATCTACATCCCTCTGGTCAACTGGGGGCTTTTCGTGGCCATTGTGCTGGCGGTGGTGATGTTCCGCTCGTCCAGCAACCTGGCTGCGGCCTATGGCATCGCCGTGACGCTGGACATGTTGATTACCACCACCTTGACGTTCTTTGTCATCCGCTATGGCTGGGGCTATCCGCTGGCGCTGTGCATTGCGGCCACGGGCTGTTTTTTTGTGGTGGACCTGGCCTTCTTCGCGTCCAATCTGCTCAAGCTGTTCCAGGGCGGGTGGTTCCCGCTGATGATCGGCGGCGGCGTGTTCGTGCTGATGATGACCTGGAAGGAGGGGCGCCGCCTGCTCAACGACAAGCTGCGCGCCGATGCCATCGACCTCAAGGCTTTCCTGGAGTCGGTGTTCCTGAACCCACCCACCCGCGTGGACGGTACGGCGGTGTTCCTCACGGCAGAACCGGGGGCCGTGCCCAATGCCATGCTGCACAACCTCAAGCACAACAAGGTGCTGCATGGCCAGAATCTGTTCGTCACCGTGCGCAACCACGAAGTGCCTTGGATCGGGCTGGACAAGCGCCTGCAGGTGGAGCCCCTGGGGCACGATTGCTGGCAGGTGGTGGTGCATTACGGCTTCAAGAACGATCCCGACATCCCCAGCGCCCTGCACCAGTTGCGGGGCCGGGGCTGTGAGCTGGAGGCCATGACCACCAGCTACTTTCTCTCGCGCGACACCATCATTCCCACCATCGGCAGCGGCATGGCGCCTTGGCGCGAGAAGCTGTTTGCCCAGATGCACCACAACGCCAGTGGCGCCGCCGACTTCCTGCATTTGCCCAACAACGCAGTGGTCGAGCTGGGCTCCAAGATCGAGATCTAGCCAGATTGACAGGATTTTGGCTTGTGGTGCCTGTTTGGTAGGCGCAATATGCTATTGAATATGTAGCGTATTGGTGCATGGCGATGCCAGAATGCACCCATGCAATTTTTCAAAGACCTGAGCCTGTCTGCCTTCACCGCCGGCTTTGTGGCGGTGCTGGTGGGGTTCACGAGTTCCGTGGCCATTGTTTTCCAGGCGGCCCAGGCGTTTCAGGCCACACCCGCGCAAATCACTTCGTGGATGTGGGCGCTGGGGCTGGGCATGGGCCTGTGCTCGCTAGTGCCCTCGCTCTTGCTGCGCAAGCCGGTGATGGTGGCCTGGTCCACGCCAGGCGCTGCCGTGCTGGCCACCGCCGGACTGGCTGGAGGCTTCAGCATGGCCGAGGCGGTGGGCGCCTTCATGGTGTGTGCCGTCCTGATCACGCTGGCGGGTGTTACGCGCTGGTTCGAGCGCGCCATGAGCCGCATTCCCATGGAGATTGCCGCAGCGTTGCTGGCGGGGGTGCTCGCGCGCTTTGGCATGCAGGCCTTTGCTGCGGCGCAGACGGCACTGCCCCTGGTATTGCTGATGCTGGGGACGTATCTGGTGGTGCGCCGGCTGCTGCCACGCTATGCCGTGGTCATCACGCTGGCGCTGGCCATCGGTTTTGTTGCGCTGCGCGGCGAGATGTCCTGGTCGGCCATTCGCCTGGAATTGGCCATGCCCGTTTTCACGGCGCCGCAGTTCACCTGGTCTGCGGCCATCAGCCTGGCCCTGCCCCTGTTTGTCGTGACCATGGCCTCGCAAAACCTGTCGGGCGTGGCGGTGATCCGCGCCACGGGGTATGACCTGCCGGTGTCGCGCCTCATCACCATGACGGGGCTCGCGACCCTGGTGCTGGCGCCCTTTGGTGGCTATGCGCTGAATTTCAGCGCCATCACCGCCGCCATCTGCATGGGCCCCGAGGCCCACCCGGACCACACCAAACGCTACACGGCTGCGGTGTCCTGCGGCTTGCTGTATGTGGTGATCGGCATCTTCGGCGCGGTCGTCACGGGCCTGTTGACCGCGTTTCCCAAGGAGCTGGTGGTGGCCATCGCCGGCCTGGCTTTGCTGGGCACGATCGGTAACGGCTTGGCTGCCGCGCTGCAGGGCGAGTCTCATCGCGAGGCGGCACTGATCACCTTCCTGGTCACTCTCAGCGGCGTGGTGGTGGCAGGGGTGGGGTCTGCGTTCTGGGGCGTGGCCGCCGGCAGCCTGGCGCTATTTGTGCAACAGTACAGGCGTTCCCAAGCCGAGAGCGTCTGACCAGGTCGGATGCAGTGAATGCGGCAATGCCATGGGGGCGGCCGCCTGTCCACACTGTCGATACTTAACGCACGATCCTTTTTCCTGAAAAACCATGAAACTCCTTTTCATCGCTGATCCGCTCGAAGGTTTCAAGATCTACAAGGACACCACCTTTGCCATGATGCGCGAGGCGCAGCGGCGTGGACACCAGCTGGCGGCATGTCTGCCACAGGATCTGGTGTGGCAGCGTGGCAGCCAGGTGACTGCACGGGTGCGCGACATTGTTCTCACGGGCGATGCGACCGATTGGTTCCAGGCGCAGCCACTGCGCAGTTCGGCCCTCACGGCGTTCGATGCGGTGCTCATGCGCAAGGATCCGCCCTTCGATAGTGAATATTTTTATGCCACCCACTTGCTTGAACAGGCCGAGAGGGAGGGCGCACGGGTATTTAATAAACCGCGTGCACTGCGCGATCACCCGGAAAAACTGGCGATCATGGAGTTTCCCCAGTTCATCGGCCCCACGCTGGTGACCCGTGATGCGCAAGACATCCAGCAGTTCCATGCAGAACACCAGGACATCATCCTCAAGCCACTCGATGGCATGGGAGGCATGGGCATTTTTCGGGTCGGTCCGGACGGGCTGAATCTGGGCAGCATCACGGAAACACTCAACCGCCACGGAGCGCAAAGCGTGATGGTGCAGAAATTTCTTCCGCAGATCGTGGACGGTGACAAGCGTGTCCTCATCATCGGGGGCAGGCCGGTGCCTTTCTGCCTTGCACGCATCCCGCAGGGCAGCGAAGTCCGGGGCAATCTGGCGGCGGGCGGCAAGGGCGTGGCAAGGCCACTGTCTGCGCGGGACTGGGAGATTGCTGAAGCGCTGGGCCCTGTCTTGCAGAGCCGGGGCTTGCTGCTGGCAGGCGTGGATGTCATCGGAGAGTGCGTCACCGAAATCAACGTGACGAGCCCGACGTGCTTCCAGGAGATCCAGGAACAGACGGGTTGCGACGTCGCGCATCTGTTCGTGGATGCGCTGGAGGCGGCTGTTGCCGCGCACGGCTGAAGACGGCGGGTGAGGTTGGGTTTTTCTGACTTTCCCGTGTTATAGTCTACGGCTTCGCTGCCGTGAGCCCTCTTCGTGAGGGTGCTGGATGCGGAGGAAAAAAGAAGATGGTTTTGGGTTGGACTGGGTAAAAACCCGGTATATAATTCAAGGCTTCGCTCGGTGGA
>Ga0208125_100264_pt1 | contig 40424 bp, 28 predicted proteins | sample LakWasM128_HOW14_2_FD_183938 | JGI IMG/M metagenome (GOLD analysis project Ga0208125, IMG submission 183938) | Freshwater sediment methanotrophic microbial communities from Lake Washington under simulated oxygen tension - Sediment Metagenome... | ecosystem: Environmental > Aquatic > Freshwater >...
AGAGTGGCAGTCTGTTCTCTGTTCAGTCCTTCAATACGCCGGCGTGCATGACGGCCCTTGGCAAGGGTCAGGTCTTGATGAGGAAACTTCAATGCGACGGTGTTGACGCGGCGGGAAGTCCCTGTAACCGGTTAGCCATCTCTCTCTTTGTCGGAGATGGTAGATAGGTACTCAATCTCCCACTCTTCACGATCCAGCTCATCCGATGGCTCCCACATGCTGCTCGCAAGCTCGAATACTTGCTCCGGGACAATCATGGAGAACGTCGATCCCCTATCGGCGTTCCGCCGCTGAACACGAGCCCAGCGCACTTCTTTCGGTGCATCAAGTTCATAGATCATGAGGCCGAACCCTGCGTCGATCACCTTGCGACAGAAGTCCATTCGTGGCTGACGCTGGATGAGGCCAAGCTCAAGAATGACGTCGCATCCAGAAGCTAGTACCGCTTGGCTGTGAGTCCAGATGAGATCGAGAAGGCGATCTTTTCGCGCCACGTACCAGGGTATGAAATCACCGGTCGGCCGATCTGGGCTAAATAGCTTTGCAAACCAGGCATCAAGAGCGATGTGCAAGCCGCCGGTGCGCGTGGCAAGCGACGCAGAGAACGTCGACTTTCCAGCCCCTACCGGCCCTTCAATCAATCGAACTATGGGCATGGCGAATGCGATTTGATGGCTAACTAGGTTGTAGGGCGCAGTTCTGCTGCATAAAACCGGCAGCTGTCTCCCTAACATCGGACGTGTGGTTGCGCTGCAGGGCGCGCCAGTCCTCGATTTCTTGGTGTTTGACTGTGAATTTATGCAGCACTATCGGGTTGCCAAATCCGGCACCTTGCGAGTTTCGCCGTTTAGGCAAATTGCCGTCTAAGGGTATGCGCGTGCCGGGGCCGTTATGGAGAATGGATTCGATGGCTAGGATTGGAGGTGCGCATGCCCGGCACGTCTATCACCCCACGGAGGGAAAGGGCGCCCTTTCCGGCTCCGTCGCTGCCGCCGCTGCGCTCGACCCGCTTGTTGGATCAGTTGCGCGAGCGGATCAGGTTTCTGCATTACAGCCGGCGGACCGAGGAGGCCTATGTCTACTGGTGTCGGGCTTTCATTCGCTTCCATCGGCTGCAGCATCCGAAGGAACTGGACGCGAAGCATGCAGTTGAGTCCTTCTTGAGCTGGCTCGCCGACGATCGCGGCGTGGCGTCGTCCACACACCGGCAGGCCTTGTCGGCCTTGCTGTTCCTGTACGGCAAGGTGCTGGGCATGCAGTTGCCGTGGATGCAGGAAATTGGACGGCCGCGCGCGATGCGGCGCATCCCGGTGGTGCTCAACCAGGATGAACTGGCACGCATCTTTGCCTTGCTCAACGGTGAGCACCGTCTGATGGCCCAACTGCTCTACGGCACCGGGCTGCGCATCACCGAAGCGCTGCAGCTCAGGGTCAAGGATCTGGACTTCGACCACCGGGCCTTGATCGTGCGGGAAGGCAAGGGCGGCAAGGACCGCGTCGTGATGCTGCCCGAGTCACTGGCGGGCCCGCTGCGGGCGCAGTTGGCGCGCGCGCATGTGCTTTGGTTTGCCGACCAGACCGCCGGCCATGGCGGTGTCGCCATGCCCGATGCGCTCGAGCGCAAATACCCGCGCGCCGGCTCGTCCTGGGCTTGGTTCTGGGTCTTTCCGCAGTCGGCGCTTTCGCCGGATCCGCGCTCCGGCGTGATGCGGCGCCACCATCTCTACGATCAGACCTTCCAGCGCGCGTTCAAGCGGGCCCTCAACGCGGCAGCAGTCCACAAGCCGGCGACGCCGCACACCTTGCGCCACTCGTTCGCCACCCACCTGTTGCAGGCCGGCTATGACATCCGCACCGTGCAGGAGTTGCTGGGGCACGCTGACGTGGCCACCACCATGATCTACACGCATGTGCTGAAGCTCGGCGGCGGCGCGGTGCGCAGCCCGGTTGTTGCCCTGCCGCAGCCCAAGGCGCCGCTATGCGTTCATCATCATCCCTGACCAATATCAAGGGCGCTATGGGATGGCAGGGCTCCAATGGGTGCACGGTCAAAGGAGAAATCGCAATGAGCTACGCCATTCGGATTGGAACTCTTGCTGCCCAGCTCTCGTTCGCCACCGGGGTGGCCCTGTTCGCTTGCGGCAGCGCTTGGGCCCTGGACGTTGCGGCCGCCGAGCAGACGGCGCGCAAGAACGATTGCTTCAAGTGCCACGAGACCAGCAGCCTGAAGGAAGGCCCCTCGTTCAAGTACGTCGCCTGGAAGTACAAGTCGGATTCGGGGGCCGCGGCCCGCATCAAGTTTCACCTGACCTCGGGCGAGCCCGCCAAGGGCACCGACGGGAAATCCGAGCCGCACAAGATCGTCAAGGTCGAGAACGACGCCGAGCTGGTCAATCTGATCGACTGGGTGCTGTCGCGCTAGCTAGCCCGCTGCCGCCACTGCGCCCAGCGCCCTCAGCACCGCCTCGGCGGTTGCCGGCGCGCGCAGCGGCGGGTCGCAGTGCGCGGGTCCGCAGGCGGCGATGGCGTCCTTGATCGCCAGCAGCACCGAGAAGGGCAGCAGCAGCGGCGGCTCGCCTACCGCCTTGGAGCGGTGGATGCTGTCCTCGCGGTTCGGCTGGTCGTAGAGCGCGACGCGGAAGTCCAGCGGGCTGTCGTTGGCGGTGGGGATCTTGTAGGTGCTGGGGGCGTGGGTGCTCAGCATGCCGGTCTTGGGATGCCACACCAGCTCCTCGGTGGTGAGCCAGCCCTGGCCCTGCACGAAGGCGCCCTCGACCTGGCCGATGTCCAGCGCCGGGTTGAGCGATTGGCCCACATCGTGCAGCACGTCGGCGCGCAGCACGCGGCTTTCGCCACTCAACGTGTCCACCAGCACCTCGGCCACCGCCGCGCCATAGGCGTAGTAGTAGAAGGGTCGGCCCTGCAGGCGGCTGCGGTCCCAGTGCAGGCCGGGGGTGGCGTAGAAACCGTCGCTCCAGAGCTGGATGCGCTTCAGATAGGCCTGGGCCACCAGCTCCTTGAAGGCGATGGACTGCTTGCCGTTGCTGTCCCCGCTGCCGCCGACCCGGCCGCCAGCAAACTGCAGCTGCTCGGCCGGCAGGCCCAGCAGCTCGGCGGCCAGCACGGCCAGGCGCTGCTTGATCTGGCGCGCCGCGTCCTGCGCGGCCTTGCCGTTGAGGTCGCTGCCGGTGGAGGCGGCGGTGGCCGAGGTGTTGGCCACCTTGTGGGTGTCGGTGGCGCTGGCGCGCACCTGGGCCAAGTCCAGCCCCAGCTCATGCGCCACCACCTGGGCCACCTTGGTGTTCAGCCCCTGGCCCATTTCGGTGCCGCCATGGTTCACCAGCACCGAGCCGTCGGTATAGACATGCACCAGCGCGCCGGCCTGGTTGAGGTGCACCACGTTGAAGGAGATGCCGAACTTCACCGGCGTGAGCGCCAGGCCGCGCTTGAGCACCGGGCTCTGCGCGTTCCAGGCGGCGATGGCGGCGCGGCGCGCGTGGTACTCGCTGCTCGCCACCAGGCGCTCGGTGAGCGGCTGCAGGATGTTGTCGCTGACCTGCTGGCCATAGGGGGTCAGGTCTTGACCCTTGGCCGGGTCGGCCTGGTAGAAATTGCGCTGGCGTACCAGCAGCGGGTCCAGCCCGAGGCGGCGCGCCACCGAGTCGATGATGATCTCGATGGCCAGCGCGCCCTGCGGGCCGCCGAAGCCGCGGAAGGCGGTGTTGCTCTGCGTGTTGGTCCTGGCGCCATAGCCATGCATGGCCGCATGGGGCAGCCAGTAGGCATTGTCGAAATGGCACAGCGCGCGCGTCAGCACCGGGGCCGAGAGGTCGGCCGAGTGGCCGCAGTTGGAGATCAGGTCGATCTCGGCGGCGAGGATGCGGCCCGCGTCGTCGTAGCCCACCGTCCAGCGATAGTCGAAGCCATGGCGACGGCCGGTGATCAGAAAGTCGTCGTCGCGGTCCAGCCGCAGCTTCACCGGCTTTTGCAGCTTGTGGGCGGCCAGCGCCGCCACGCAGGCGAACAGCGCCGATTGCGATTCCTTGCCACCGAAGCCTCCGCCCATGCGCCGGCATTGCACCTGCACCTGGTGCGCCTGCCAGGCCAGGGCATGGGCCACCAGCTGCTGCATCTCCGAGGGATGCTGGGTCGAGCAATGGATCAAGAGGCCGCGGTCCTCCTGCGGCAGGGCGTAGGAGATCTGGCCCTCCAGATAGAACTGCTCCTGGCCGCCCACCGACCATTCGCCCTCCAGGCGATGTGGCGCGGCGGCCAGGGCCGCGGCCGGTTCGCCGCGCGTCAGGTGCATGGGCGGGATCACGTACTGGCCCAGGGCATGGGCCTCCCCTGCCGTCAGCACCGCGGGCAGGGCGTCGCAGCGCAGCGCCTGGCTGGCCAGCGCGGCGGCGCGGCGCGCCAGTTCGCGCTCGGTGGCGATCACCGCGAACACCGGCTGGCCCAGGTAGCGCAGCGTGTCCGAGGCAAGGATGGGGTCGTCGTGCAGCAGCGGGCCGCAGTTGTTCTCGCCGGGGAAGTCGGCGGCGGTGAACACCGCCACCACGCCGGGCTGGCGCCGGATCAGCTCGAGGTCGATGGCCAGCAGCCTGCCATGCGCCAGCGGCGAGAGTCCCAGCGCTGCATGCAGGGTGCCCTGGGCCTCGGCGATGTCGTCGATATAGCGGGCCTCGCCGCTCACATGCAGGTGGGCGGATTCATGCGCGCGGCTAACACCCACGCTTGGGCCGACTTGCGCTTCGGCCATCAGGGGCAGATCGCTGGGCTTGTTCATGGCAGGCTCCGCTCGAAGGCCACGGCCTGCCAGACGCTGGTCTGGGCGGGGCTGAGTGGTGCGTCGGGTCTGGTTTCCAGCCAGCAGCGGCGCATGAGGTTTTGCGCCACCTGCAGGCGGTAGGCGGCGCTGGCGCGCATATCGCTGAGCGGCGTGAAGTCCTGCGACAGCGCATCGGCGGCGGCGCGGGCGCTGGCCTCGCTCCAGGGCCGGCCCATGAGGGCGGCCTCGGCCTGCGCGGCGCGCTTGACGATGGCGGCCATGCCGCCGAAGGCCAGGCGTGCTTCGCTCACCACGCCAGCCTCCACGCGCAGCGCGAACACGCCGCACACGGCCGAGATGTCGCTGTCGTAGCGCTTGGCAATCTTGTAGGCGCGCAGCTGCGTGCCGGCCGCGGGCAGGGGCAGGTGCAGGGCCTCGACGAACTCGCCGGGCTGCAGCGCGTTCTTCATGTAGTCGAGGTAGAAATCCTGCAGCGGCAGGCGGCGCTGGGCATCGCCGCGGCGCAGCACGATGTCGGCGCCCAGCGCGATCAGGGCCGGCGCGCCGTCGCCGATCGGCGAGCCGTTGGCGATATTGCCGCCCAGGGTGCCGGCATGGCGCACCGGCGGCGAGGCAAAGCGCAGCCACAGCTCGCTCAGCGGCGGCAGCTGTTCGGCCAGCGCGCCCCAGGCGTCCTCCAGGCTGGCGCCGGCGCCTATCCACAGGCCGGGCAGGCCCTGGAAGGGCTCGCTGCGGATCTCGCGCAGCTCGGGCACGGCGCCGAGGAAGATCACGTCGCCCAGCTGTTTGTGCTGCTTGTTGACCCACAGGCCCACGTCGGTTGCGCCGGCCAGCAGGCGCGCGCCGGGCTTGCTCATGCGCAGGGTGGCCAGGTCGGGCAGGCTGCGCGGGATGTGGAAGCAGTCCTCGGCGCCGGTGACCGGGTTGGGGCCGCGGTAATGCAGGTCCGCATCGGCGCGCAGGGCCTGCAGCGCCGCGACGATGGGGGCGCGCTCCAGCGGCGCGGCGGGCGCATCGAACATGCGCTCGCCGGCATCGAGGATGGGCCGGTAGCCGGTGCAGCGGCACAGGTTGCCGGCCAGATCGTCGGCGAGCTGCTGGCGCGTCGGCCGCGTGCCGGCGGCCTGGTGGCGTTCGTAGACGGCCTGCATGCTGACGGCGAAACCGGGCGTGCAGAAACCGCATTGCGAGCCATGGCAGTCCACCAGGGCCTGCTGCACCGGGTTCAGGGCCTGGGCCGAGCCCAGGTCTTCCACCGTCAGCAGGGCGCGGCCGTCCAGGCTGGGCAGGAACATGATGCAGGCATTCACATTGCGCAGCTGCAACTCCTGCTCGCCCTGCAATTCGCCCACCAGCACGGTGCAGGCGCCGCAGTCGCCCTCGGCGCAACCCTCCTTCGTGCCGCAGTGGTGGGCATGCTCGCGCAGCCACTGCAGCACCGTGGTGGTGGGCGGCAGGCCCTGGACCTCCTGGATCTGGCCGCGGTGATAGAAGCGGATGGGGCGCGTGTTCATGGACGAGAAGGAAAAAAGGCTGGCTCGGGACAATCCCGAACGGTAATGGCTTTGCTCATAGACAATATACGACCCAAACAATGGACTTCATCAAGCAGCGCGTATGAGCCTGAAGGCGGACTTCGACAAGATCGAGCTTCAACTCGTGCGGGTCTTGCATACCGTGATCTCGGAGCGCAGCGTTTCCAAGGCGGCCCTGCGCCTGCATAGTACGCAGCCCGCGGTGAGCGCGCAGCTGCGGCGCCTGCGTGCGCTTACCGGCGACGCGCTCTTGGTGCGCAGCGGCGCCGGCATGACGCCCACCGCCACCGCCCTGCAATTGCTGGAGCCCGCCGGCCGCCTGCTGCGCGAGGCCGAGACCCTGTTCGGCGCGCGGCGGCGCTTGAGCGGCTTCGAGCCCGCCACCGCCCAGCTGCGCTTTCGCATTGCCGCCAGCGATTACCTCGACCCCTTCTTCCTGCCCGAGCTGACCGCCCACCTGCTGCGCCTGGCGCCGGGCGTGCAGCTGGACCTGCAGCCGCTCTCGGCCGACTACGACTACCGCCGCGCGCTGGCGCGTGGCGAGGTGGACCTGGTGATCGGCAACTGGCTGGAGCCGCCCGAGGAGCTGCACCTGGCGCGCCTGCTCAGCGACGAAGTGGTGTGCCTGGTGAGCGAGCAGCATCCGGTGGCCAGGAGCAACGGCCGCGGCTGGACCGTGGAGCGCTACCTGGCCAGCCAGCACCTGGCGCCGATGCCGCTCTCGGCCGGCCTGCCCGGGGTGATCGACCAGCACCTGGCCAAGCAGGGCCTGGCGCGCACGATCGCGGTGCGCAGCGCCCATTTCGGCCAGCTGCCGCAGATGGTGGCCCATAGCCTGCTGGTGCTGACCACCGGGCGCCTGTTCTGCTCGCGCTACCTCGACAGCCTGCCGGTGCGCGTGCTGCGCTGCCCGGTGAGCTTTCCGCCCATGGCGTACTACCAGCTCTGGCACGATGTGAGCCATGCCAGCGCGCCGATGCGCTGGCTGCGCGAGCAGGTGCGCGAGGTGGCGCGCACCCTGGTGGCGCAGGCGCCCGCCAGCTCGCGCGTCCGATCCTGACCCATGACTCCTGCGAACCCCGTGACCTCCGCAACCTCCGCAACCTCTCGTTCCAAGCTCGCCCTGCGCGGCGACCTGCTCGACTTCACCGCTACGCCCGCCTGGGGCCAGCTGGACAGCCCCGCCGTGCGCTTCCAGCCCGACCATTGGCTCTTGATCGACGAGCAGGGCCGCATCGCCGGCACGCAAGGCCAGGAGCCCGATGCCAGCTGGACCAAGCAGGACCACCGCGGCCGCCTGATCCTGCCCGGCTTCATCGACACCCATGTGCATGCCCCGCAGCTGGACGTGATCGCCTCCTATGGCGCCGAGCTGCTGGACTGGCTCAACACCTACACCTTCCCGGCCGAGCAGCGCTATGCCGACCCGGCGCTGGCGCGGCGCGGCGCGGCGCGCTTTCTGGACGCGCTGCTGGCCCATGGCACGACCTCGGCGGTGGTGTTCCCGACCGTGCACAAGGTCTCGGCCGAGGCGCTGTTCGAGGCGGCCCGGTCGCACGGCATGCGCCTGATTGCCGGCAAGGTGTTGATGGATCGGCACGCGCCCGACGGCCTGCGCGACGATGTGGCCCAGGCAGAGCGCGACTGTGTGGATCTGATCCAACGCTTTCATGGCCAGGAGCGCCTGGCCTATGCGGTGACCGTGCGCTTTGCGCCCACCAGCACGCCCGCCCAGCTGGCGATGGCCGGGGGCTTGTGCCGCGCCGATGCCTCGCTCTATATGCAGACCCATGTGGCCGAGAACCGCAGCGAGGTCGAGTGGGTGGCCAGGCTCTTCCCGGCGGCGCGCAGCTATCTGGACGTCTATGCCCGCGAGGGCCTGCTGCACCCCAGGGCGGTGCTGGCCCATGGCATCTGGCTGGACGAGGCGGACCGCGCCGTGCTTGCCGGCAGCGGCGCTCAGGTGGCCTTCTGCCCCTCGTCCAACCTGTTCCTGGGCAGCGGCCTGTTCGACTGGGTGGGTGCGCGCGCGGCCGGCTTTGCGGTCAGCGCGGCCAGCGATGTGGGCGGCGGTACCAGCCTGTCGATGCAGCGCACGCTCGCCGACGGCTACAAGGTGCAGGCCATGGCCGGCCAGCGCCTCACCGCCTGGGTGGCCCTGCACGCGGCCACGCGCGGCGCCGCCGAGGGCCTGGGCCTGCAGCACGAGATCGGCCACTTCGGCCTGGGTACACTGGCCGACGTTTGTGTCTGGGACTGGGCCCGGGGCCCGGTGGCCGAGGCCCGCTTCGAGGTGGCACGCGAGTTGCACGAGAAGCTGTTTGCCTGGATGACGCTGTCCGATGAACGCAATCTGGTGACCAGCCTGGTGGCTGGCCGCACGCGCTACCAACGACCCACATGATCCAACCATTGCGCCTGCAACTCAGTGGCATCAGCAAGCAGTACCCGGCCGTGAAGGCCAACGATGGCGTGCACCTGAGCGTGGCGCCGGGCCAGATCCATGCGGTGCTGGGCGAAAACGGTGCGGGCAAGAGCACCCTGATGAAGATCATCTACGGCGCGGTGCAGCCCGACGAGGGTCAGGTCTTGTGGAACGGCCAGCCCGTCAGCATCCGGAGCCCGGCGCAGGCGCGGCAGCTGGGCATCAGCATGGTCTACCAACACTTCTCGCTGTTCGACACCCTCAGCGCGGCCGAGAACGTCTGGCTGGGCCTGGACAAATCGCTCAGCCTGGCCGAGGTCACCGCCCGCATCAGCGCGGTGGCGCAGAGCTATGGCCTGGCGGTGGACCCGGCGCGGCCGGTGCACACGCTCTCGGTGGGCGAGCGCCAGCGCGTCGAGATCGTGCGCGCGCTGATGACGAATCCGCAGCTGCTGATCCTCGACGAACCCACCTCGGTGCTGACCCCGCAGGCGGTGCAGACGCTGTTCCAGACCCTGCGCAAGCTGGCCGAGCAGGGTTGCTCCATCCTCTATATCAGCCACAAGCTGGACGAGATCCGCGCCCTGTGCCACCACTGCACGGTGCTGCGCGCCGGCCGCGTCACCGGCGAGGTGGACCCGCGCGGCCAGAGCAATGCCGAACTCTCGCGCCTGATGATTGGCGCCGAGCCGCCCCAGCTGCGGCACGCCGAGCCGCGCGGCAGCGGTGCGCTGGCGCTGGAATTGAAGGGCTTGAGCCTGCCCAAGGCGGAGCCCTTCGGCACCGCGCTGGAGGGCATCGCGCTGCGGCTGCATGCCGGCGAGATCCTCGGCGTGGCCGGGGTCTCGGGCAATGGCCAGCAGGAGCTGATGGCCGCGCTCTCGGGCGAGGACGCGCGCGCGCCGCGCGGCTCGGTGCAGCTGTTCGGCCAGGACATCGCCCAGGCCAGCGCGCGCAAGCGCCGCCGCCTGGGCCTGCATTTCGTGCCCGAGGAACGCCTCGGCCGCGGCGCCGTGCCGACGCTCTCGCTGGCGCAGAACACCTTGCTGACGCGCACCGAGGCGGTCAACGCGGCGGGCTGGATCAGCCAGGGCCAGGTGCAGCGCCTGGCGGAGGAGCTGATCGCGCGCTTCAAGGTCAAGGCCGGCGGCGCGGGCGCCGCGGCCAAGAGCCTCTCGGGCGGCAATCTGCAGAAGTTCATCGTCGGCCGCGAGATCGACGCGGCGCCCAAGGTGCTGGTGATTGCCCAGCCCACCTGGGGCGTGGACGTGGGCGCGGCGGCGCAGATACGCGGCGAGTTATTGGCGCTGCGCGATGCCGGCTGCGCGCTGCTGGTGGTGAGTGAGGAGTTGGACGAATTGTTCGAGATCAGCGACCGGCTGGTGGTGATGGCCAATGGGCGCGTCTCGCCGGCCATCACCATGGCCGAGGCCACGGTGGAAAAGATCGGCGCCTGGATGAGCGGGCTCTGGCAGGAGGAGGGCGCGCAGCATGCTCAGGCTTGAGATCCGCCCGCAGCCGTCCAAGCTGATGTCGCTGGCCTCGCCGCTGCTGGCGCTGGCCATCACCACGCTGCTGGGCATCGCGCTGTTCCTGCTGCTGGGCAAGGACCCGCTGCGCGGCCTGCAGATGTTCTTCTGGGAGCCCATCAAGAGCGCCTATGGCTGGAGCGAGCTGGGCATCAAGGCCACGCCCCTGGTGCTGATCGCGCTGGGCCTGGCGGTGTGCTTCCGCTCGAACGTGTGGAATATCGGCGCCGAGGGCCAGTTCGTGGTGGGCGCGCTGGCCGGCGGCTGGGTGGCGATGCAGGCGGATGCCAGCAGCGGCCGCAGCATCGTGCTGTGGATCCTGCTGGCCGGCGTGGCCGGCGGCATGGCCTGGGCCGCCCTCACCGCCTGGCTGCGCGACCGCTTCAACGCCAGCGAGATCCTGGTCAGCCTGATGCTGGTCTATGTGGCCGATCTGCTGCTGGGCTACCTGGTCTACGGGCCCTGGAAGGACCCGAACGGCTACAACTTCCCGCAGAGCATCAGCTTCCTGGCCGTCACCAAGATCCCCAAGCTGTTCGACGGCTGGCGCGTCAATATCGGCGTGCTGATCGCGCTGGGGTCAGTCCTTGCCTGCTGGGCGCTGCTGTTCCGCACCTATGCCGGCTTTGCCCTGCAGGTGGGCGGGCTGGCGCCGGCGGCGGCGCGCTATGCGGGCTTCAGCTCGCGGCGATCACTCTGGCTGGCGCTGCTGCTTTCGGGCGGCATGGCGGGCCTGGCGGGGGCGCTGGAGGCGGCCGGGCCGCTGGGCCAGCTGACGCCCTATGTGCCGGCCGGCTACGGCTTCGCCGCCATCATCGTGGCCTTCGTGGGGCGCCTGCATCCGGTGGGCATCATCTTCTCGGCCATCCTGATGAGCATGTTCTACATCGGCGGCGAACTGGCGCAATCGCGCCTGGGCCTGCCCAAGTCCATCACCGGGGTGTTCCAGGGCCTCTTGCTGTTCACGCTCCTGGCCTGCGACACGCTGATCCACTACCGCATTCGTCGGGCCAGGAGCTGACCAGATGGAATCGATCGCACTGCTGATCGCCGCCACGCTCAACGCCGGCACGCTGCTGGCCATCGCGGCCCTGGGCCTGCTGATCAACGAGCGCTCGGGCATCGTCAACCTGGGCGCCGAGGGCATGATGCTGGTGGCCGCCATCGCCGGCTTCGCCACCGCGGTGCATACCGGCAGCGACTGGCTGGGCTTTGCCGCCGGCATGGGCGCGGGCGCGCTGCTGGCGGCGGCCTTCGGCGTGCTGGTGATCTGGCTCAACACCAACCAGTACGCGGCCGGCCTGGCGCTGAGCCTGTTCGGCGGCGGCTTCTCGGCCTTTGTGGGCATTTCCTACACCCAGGCCAAGCTGGGCCCGCGGCCGAACTTCGCGGTGCCAGGTCTTGCCGACATCCCCTTCATCGGCCCGGCGCTGTTCCGCCAGCATCCGCTGGTCTATGGCGCGATCGCGCTGGCACTGTTGTTGGGCTGGTTTCTGTACCGCTCGCGCGCCGGTCTGGTGCTGCGTGCGGTGGGCGAATCGCCCGAGTCGGCCCATGCCCTGGGCTATCCGGTGCGCCGCATCCGCCTGGCCGCGGTGATGACGGGCGGCGCGCTGTGCGGGCTGGCTGGGGCCTATGTGTCGGTGGTCTACACGCCGCTGTGGGTGGAGGGTATGATCGCCGGCAAGGGCTGGATCGCGCTGGCCCTCACCACCTTCGCCACCTGGCGGCCCGCGCGCGTGCTGCTGGGGGCCTATCTGTTCGGCGGCGTGACCATGCTGCAGTTCCATCTGCAGGGGCAGGGTGTCGAGATCGCCAGCCAGTTCCTCAGCATGCTGCCCTATCTGGCCACCATCGCGGTGCTGGTGCTGATCTCTAGCAATGCCAACTTCATCCGCGTCAACATGCCGGCCTCGCTGGGCAAGCCCTTCTTCCCGGGCGCCTAGAGCCTTGGCATGGAACGTGCAACGGTTCCGTTCCGAGTCTGTCAGCAGTTTTCACAACCTTGGGAGTCCCCCCGATGATGCCTTTGGCCCGCACCCTTCTTGCCCTGAGCCTGCTTGCCGCCGGCCTGTCCGCCCAGGCCGCCGACTGGAGCGATAGTTCGATCGGCTACCGCTACGGCAGCAAGTTCGCCGAGCCCTACAACCCGCAGGACATCAGCAAGAACATCCTCAACCTGACGCATGCCAGCGGCTACAAATACGGCACGAATTTCTTCAATGCCGACCTGCTGCTGTCCGACAGCAAGGACCCCTCCAGCGCCGGGTCCAAGGACGGCGCGCACGAGGTCTATGTGGTGTACCGCCACACGCTCGACCTGGAGAAGGTGAGCGGCAGCCCCTTCAAGTTCGGCCCGGTGCGCGGCCTGGGCGTGACGGCCGGCTTCGACTTCAACACCAAGACCGATGCCGGCTACAACAGCAAGAAGCGCATGCTGGTGGCGGGCCCGACGCTGATGCTGGACGTGCCGGGCTTTCTCAACGTCAGCCTGCTGGGCCTGAAGGAAAGCAATGCGCCCTACAGCACCTTCTCGGGCACGACCACGCCGCGCTACGACTACAAGTTCCACTGGATGCTGACGGCGGCCTGGGCGATCCCCTTCAACGTCGGCATCCCGCTGTCCTTCGAGGGTTATGCCAACTTCATCGCCGCCAAGGGGCGCGACGAGTTCGGTGGCCAGACCGCGCGCGAGACCAATGTCGACATGCAGCTGATGTACGACCTCAGCGGCGGCAAGAACACCTTCAAGCTGGGCCTGGAGTACCAGTACTGGAAGAACAAGTTCGGCAACGACAGCGGCGGCCCGGCCGGCAAGGGCGCCATTGCCAAGACGCCGATGATCCGCGCCGAGTACCATTTCTGACCCGCAGCCCAAGCACGGAGCCAACCCATGACTGTTTCAGACCCCAAGCGCCACTTCCTCCGCATCGCCGGCTGGACGACTGTTGCCGCCACCACCGCCCTGCTGGGCTGCGGCAAGAAGGAGGAACAAGCCGCCCCCGCCACGGCCGCGCCTGCCTCGGCCGCCGCGCCCAAGCCCGAGCCGCTGAAGATCGCCTTTGCCTATGTCGGCCCGGTGGGCGACGGCGGCTGGACCTTCGCGCATGACAACGGCCGCAAGGCGGTGGAGAAGGAGTTCGGCGACAAGGTCGTCACCAGCTTCGTTGAAAAAGTGCCCGAAGCGGCCGACGCCGAGCGCGTGTTCCGCGACATGGTGGGCCAGGGCAACAAGCTGATCTTCGGCACCACCTTCGGCTATATGGAGTCCATGCTCAAGGTGGCGGCCGACAGCAAGGACGTGAAGTTCGAGCATGCCACCGGCTACAAGCAGGCCGACAACATGCGCACCTACGACTCGCGCACCTACGAGGGCGCCTACATGGCCGGCGTGGTGGCGGGCAAGATGACGAAGAGCGGCACGCTGGGCGTGGTGGGTTCGATCCCCATTCCCGAGGTGATCCGCAACATCAACAGCTTCACCCTCGGCGCGCAGAGCAGCAACCCGAAGGTCAAGGTCAAGGTGGTGTGGGTGAACGAATGGTTCAACCCGCCCAAGGAGACCGAGGCCGCGCAATCGCTGATCAACGGTGGTGCCGATGTGCTGATGCAGAACACCGACTCCTCGGCCGTGCTGCAGACCGCCGAGAAGAACGGCAAGTACGCCTTCGGCTGGGATTCCGACATGACCGCCTACGGCCCCAAGGCCCACCTGGCCTCGGCCGTGATCAACTGGGGCCCCTATTACGTGGCCGCGGTGCGCGAGGCGCTGGACGGCAAGTGGCAGGCCGGCGCCGGCAAGCATGCCTGGTGGGGCGTGAAGGAGGGCGCGATCGATCTCGTCTCGCTCAACGAGGCCGTGCCGGCCGAGACGCGCGAACAGATCGACAAGGTCAAGGCCGGCCTGAAGGACGGCACGTTCGCGATCTGGAAGGGCCCCATCCTCGGCCAGGACGGCAAGGAAATGGTGAAGAAGGACGAGGTCGCGGACGACAAGTTCCTCTCCGGCATCAACTTCTACGTCAAGGGCGTGGAAGGCAAGGTGCCGAGCGGCAAGTGAGGAAGCCGCGGCGCTCCGCCTCGGTATCGCCGCAGCCGCCACCGTCCACCAGCGGCAGCAGGGCCGGCGCCAGCGCCTTGAGCAGTTGCGCCGGCAGGGCGCTGGTGAAACGGTAGTTGGCCGCATAGGGCTCGTGCACATAGGCCATCATGGTGCCGTAATAGCGCTCGCCGATCAGGAATACCAGGGTGGCCGAGCGGTTCACCACGCGCGAGGCGATCAGCCTGCCGCCGCGCCCATAGCTGTCGAAACGATGATCGCCGGTGCCGGTCTTGCCGCCGATGGTCACCACGCTGCCGTCGTGCTGTAGCACGGCGCCCTTGAGCCGCCTGGCGGTGCCGTTTTCGACCACGCCGATCAGGGCGCGGCGCAGCAACTCGGCCAGCTCGGCCGGCAGTACGCGCTCGCCCTGGGTCGGGGTGGCGGCGAGATGCGTCTCATAGGGCGTGCCGCGCGCGAACTGCAGGCCGCTGACGCGCGTCACCGGCAGGCGCAGGCCGCGATTGACGATGATGCCCATCAGCTCGGCCAGCGCCGCCGGCCGGTCGCCTGAGGCGCCCAGCGCAGTGGCGTAGGAGGGCGTCAGCGCTTCGAAGGGATAGCCCAGGCGCCGCCAGGCTAGCTGAATCTCGGCAAAGGCCTCCTCCTCCAGCAGGTTGCGGATGCGCGCGTCCTGCGCACCCTTGTGGCGCGTCTTGAACAGCCATTGGTAGACCTCCTGGCGCTGCGCCACGCTGGCCGCGAACACCTCGCCCAGCGTGGCCTTGGGGTGCGCGCGCAGATGGGCCACCAGCCACAACTCGAGCGGATGCAGGCCGGCCAGGTAGGCGCGATCGGCGAGCGACCAGCGTCCGGGGCCGTACTTCTCGTGCAGGCTGCGCAGGGCGGCCTCGCCGGCATCGCCCGCATCGGCGCCGAGCCGGTGGCGCGCGATGAACTCGCCCAGGCCCGCCGTTCCCTCGGCGGGCACCAGACCGTACCAGGCCGCCGCCAGGCGCGCCGGCGTGGCGCGCATGCCGCGTAGCAGCAGATCCTCGGCCTGCTGCGCGCTCAGGCCGGCGTACTTGCGCTGGAAGCGCGCCAGGAACTCGCGCCCTTCCTTGTCGGCAAAGCGCGCCAGATAGGCATGGCGCTGCGGGTTGGCCGGATCGCCGAGCAGCGCCGCGCGCTCGCCCTCGCGGCGCGCCATCACATGCTGCACCACGTCGCGCATCAGGCGTATGAAGACCAGGTTCACCGAGTGCGTGAACGCCTCGCGCACCGTCATCGTGCGGCCGTTGTCCTCGGGCTCGAAGTTCTCGAAGTGGTGCAGGCCGCCGCCGGTGAAGAAGCCCTCGGCCGGGCTGGCCGAATAGCTGCGTTCCATCGCCGCCTCCAGCATGGCGGCCAGGCGCTTGTCGGTGGCCTGGGCCAGGTAGGCGCGCGCCCAGCGGCTCAGCGCGTCGTGCGCGCCGGGCTCGGGCAGGGCGAGCTCGGCCGGCGTCAGGCCCTGCCAGCGCTGGTGCAGCGCGGCCACCAGTTCCAGATAACTGACCAGGGTGCGCAGCTTGGCGGTGGAACCCAGGTCCAGGCGCGCGCCCTCGTTGAGGTCGAAGGGCTGGTCGAAGCTGTCGGTCTGCACGCGCAGCAGATTGCTGTGCGCGCCGCGCTCATAGAGCGTGAAGCTGAACATGATCTTGCTGGTGTCGTCGCCCTCCTTGAGCAGGCGAAAGCCGTACAGGCCGGCGGCGTGCGCCGCGCGCGGGTCGGCCAGGCCGCGCAGCAGGGCCGTGGCGGCGCGCTGCACCTGGCCGTCCAGCGAGCTCTGCACGCGCAGGTCGAGGCGGTCGAGATCGTAGGCGCGCGGCACGCCCAGCAGGGCCTGCAGCTTGCCGCGCACCGCATTCGTGGCCTTGCGCTCGACAAAGGCGCCCGGTGCGGCGGCCATGGCCTGGGTCTGGCGCGGCAGTGCCAGCGGCAGGGCGGCGTCGCGCAGGGTCGGGGCGATGAGGCCGGCGTCGGCCATCACGCGCAGATAGCTGTCGGTGAGCTGGCGCAGCGCGGCCTCGCCCTCGCCCAGGTAGTAGGAGGGCCGGCGCTGCGCCACCATCAGCGATAGCGCCTGCTTGAAGGCCAGGGCCTGCCGCGGCAGCAGCGCCTGTCTGAAGGCGAGCGCCGTGCGCCCGGGCTGCGCCGGACCCTCGGCCAGCGGCGTGGCCAGCAGCGCGCTGACCTCGCCCAGCTCGCGGCCATACCAGGCCCACAGGCCGTCACCCAGGCCGTTCACCTCGCCAAAGCCGGTGCGCGCCGATAGCGGCACCGTGTTCAGGTAGTCGAGCACGATCTGGCGTCGCCGCGGCAGCGTGTCCGCGCCGTCCAGATAGGCGCGCAGCGAGGCTGAAGCCATCTGGCGCAGCTTCTCGCGGGCCGAGTCGGTGCGGCCCTCGGGCGAATGGCGGTACTTCTCCAGCTGGGTGGCCAGGGTACTGCCGCCGGCCGCGGCATGCGATTCATCCAGGCGGCGCAGCGCCTGGTCGGCCACCGCGCGACCGAAGCGCCCCCATTCGATGGCCGGGTTGCGCATCGGGAAACGCGTATCCAACAGTTCGCGGTTCTCGATGAAGAGCAGGGCATCGACGAGCAGCGCGGGTACCGACTCGAAGCTCGAGTAGCCGCGCTCGGGGTAGCGCATCGCGGCCAGCGGCTCGCCACGGCAGTCCTGCAGCTCCAGCCCGGCCTGCGTCTTCTCCTGATAGCTAGCGAAGCCGCCATGCTCCACCCACTCGATCATGGCGGGCGACAGGCGTGCCTGGGCGGTGACGGCAAAGCCCTGGCCCTGCAGGCGCTGCAGGTACTCGGGCAGGCGGTGGTAGCCCAGGCGCTGGTCGGCCGGGCCGGCGCCGGGGAAGCGTATCGCCGGGCTGGCGCCGGGTTCCAGGCGGTATTGCAGTTCGCGCGCCCAGACGCTCAGCCAGCGCGCCTGCAGGCGCGAACTCTGCGCCTCGTCCAGCAGGCGCCAGCCCAGCAGGCCGGCGCACAGGCCCAACAGCACGGTCCATGCCCAGCCGGGCAGGCGCTTGCTCCACAACGATCGCTTGGCGCCCGACAACTGCATGTCAACCCGCATCGAGGAGTTCCGGCGCAACCATTGTGGGGTGCGGACGCGGCTGGTCGGCGACGAAATCGAGGCCGATGCATGGCCAATTTGTGAGGTCCTGCACCACAGGCTGGCATTCCGCCAGCCTTGCGCCACACCGCCGAGCTTGACGGTACGCAAACTTCCTTCGGATTGCCGAGGCGCCCCCGCGCCTATGTCGGCAAGCTGACAGACGCTTGTCCGGGGCGCCGCCTAGTCTGCGCCCCAGACCGATGCGGGGCCTTCGCCCCTGACGCGGCGCAGTCAGCAGGAGACGGGACATGGGCAGTGCAGACGATGGCGCGGATGTGCTGGTGGTGGGCGCCGGCATCGCCGGGCTGAGCGCCACGCTGGAATTGCTGGACGCCGGCCGGCGCGTGCTGCTGCTGGACCGCGACCGCCCCGAGGCGATCGGCGGCCTGGCCAGGGAGAGCTTTGGCGGCATGTTCCTGGTGGACACGCCCGAGCAGCGCCGCGCCGGCATCCGCGACAGCGAGGCGCTGGCGCTGGCCGACTGGCTCAGCTTTGCCGAGTTCGGCGCCGACGAGCGTTGGCCGCGCGCCTGGGCCGAGCATTACGTGAGCCGCTGCACCGCCGAGGTAGGCGACTGGCTGCGCGCCGGCGGCCTGCGCTACTTCCCGGTGCCCAATTGGGTGGAGCGCGGCCTCTACCAGCCGGGCAACTCGGTGCCGCGCTTCCACATCGTCTGGGGCACCGGCGAGGCGCTGGTGCAGCACCTGCTCGATCGCATCGAGCGCCACCCGCGGCGCGCGGCGCTGACGCTGCGCTTCGGCCAGCGCGTCGAGCGCCTGCTGCAGCAGGGCGGGGCGGTGGTGGGGGTGGCCGGCCATGCCGAGGGGGCTGAAGCGACGGAGGGGGCCGAGTTCGAGCACCATGCCGGCGCGGTGCTGCTGGCCGCCGGCGGTATCAACGGCAACCTGGCGCGCGTGCGCGCCCATTGGCATGCCGACTGGGGTCAGCCGCCCGCGCGCCTGCTGAATGGCTCACACCGCTACGCCGATGGCCTGCTGCACGATGCCGTGGCCGCCGCGGGTGGCTGCATCACCCATCTGGACCGGCAGTGGAACTACGCCGCCGGCGTGGCCCATCCGCGCCCGCGCAAGCCCGAGCATGGGCTCTCGCTGGTGCCGCCGCGCTCGGCCCTGTGGCTGAACTGGCGCGGCGACCGCATCGGCCCCATGCCCCTGGTGACCGGCTACGACACGCGCGATCTGGTGGCGCGCATCTGCGCCGAGCCGCGCGCCTATTCCTGGCAGCTGATGAACCGCCGCATCGCGCTCAAGGAGCTGGCGGTCTCGGGCGCCGAGTTCAACCCCTCGGTGCGCGAGCGCCGCTGGCTCGGCTTTGCGCGCGACCTGCTGCTGGGCAACCGCTGGCTCTACCGCGAGATGCTGGCGGGCTGCCCGGACTTCGTGCAGGCCCCCGACCTGGCCGGGCTGGTGGCGCGCATGAACGCGCTGCAGGGCGACCAGGCGGTGGAGCTGGCGCGCGTGCGCGCCGGCGTCGAGGCCTACGACGCCAACATCGCACGCGGCCCGGCCCTGCACAACGACGAGCAGCTGCGCCGCATCGCCCAGCTGCGCCAGTGGAAGGGCGACCGCATCCGCACCTGCAAGCCCCGCCCCCTGCTCGATCCGCGGGCCGGCCCGCTGATCGCGGTGCGCGAGCACATCATCAGCCGCAAGAGCCTGGGCGGCATGCAGACCGATCTGGCCAGCCGCGTGCTGAGCCATGCGGGCCAGCCCATCCCGGGCCTGCTGGCGGCCGGCGAGGCCGCGGGCTTCGGCGGCGGCGGCCTGCATGGGCTGCGCGCGCTGGAGGGCACCTTTCTGGGCGGCTGCGTGCTGAGCGGGCGCATCGCCGGTCGCAGCGCGGCGGCCCAGACCTGAATTCAAGAGGAGACGATCATGGCGAAGAAAAGAACCGGTGCCTGGCTGGCGGTGCAGGCGCTCGAACGCCTGGGGGTGCGCTACACCTTCGGCATCCCCGGCGTGCACAACACCGAGATCTACGACGAGCTCAACAGCTCGGCCCTGATCACCCCGGTGCTGGTGACGCACGAGGGCGGCGCGGCCTTCATGGCCGACGCGGTGAGCCGCACCTCGGACAGCACCGGCACGCTGGTGATCGTGCCCGCGGCCGGCGCCACCCATGCGGCCAGCGGCATCGGCGAGGCCTTTCTCGACGGCATCCCGATGCTGGTGATCTGCGGCGGCATCAGGCGCGACAGCGGCCGGCGCTACCAGCTGCACGAGATCGACCAGCAGGGCTTCATGCGCGGCCTCACCAAGGCCTGCTTCCTGATCGAGCGCCATGCCGACATCGTGCCCACGCTCTACCAGGCCTGGCGCATCGCCAACGAGGGCGAGCCGGGGCCGGTGTTCGTCGAGATCCCGGTGGAGCTGCAGCTGTTCCCGGCCGAGGTCGGCGACGAGCTGCTCGCGCCGCCGCGGCTGGAGCCGCCGCCCCTGCCGCCGGCCGAGGCGCTGCGGCGCGCCGCCGAGCTCTTGCGCGGCGCGCGCCGGCCGGGGCTGTTCCTGGGCTGGGGCGCGCGCGGTGCGGGTGCGCAGACACGCGCCATCGCCGATTACCTGCAGGCGCCGGTGGCCACCACACTGCAGGGCCTGTCGGCCTTCGAGGCCCAGCATCCGCTGCACTGCGGCTTCGGCTTCGGCGCCGCCGCGGTGCCGGCGGCGCGCGGCGCCTTCGAGGGCTGCGATGCCATGCTGGCGGTGGGCACGCGCTTCGGCGAGATCGCCACCGGCAGCTATGGCGTGGCGGTGCCGGCGGCGCTGGTGCACCAGGATATCAATCCCGCGGTGTTCGACGCCAACTACCCGGCCGCGGTGCGGCTGCCCGGCGATGCCGCCCCGGTGCTGACGGCGCTGCTGGCCGAGCTGCAGCGCCTGGGCCCGGCGCGGGCGCCGGACAGCGCGCTGCAGCAGCGCATCGCGCGTGCCAAGGCCGACTACCAGCGCGCCTGGCTGGCGCACGACAGCCGGGGTCGCGTCAACCCGGCGCGCTTCTTCCAGGCGCTGCGCGAGGTGCTGCCGGACGACGCCATCACCGTGGTCGACGATGGCAACCACACCTACCTGACCGCCGAGCTGTTCCCGGTGCGCAGCCTGGGCTCACTGATCGTGCCCACCGATTTCAACGCCATGGGCTATGCGGCGCCGGCGGCCATCGGCGCCAAGCTGGCGAATCCGCAGCGCGAGGTGGTGGCCATCATCGGCGACGGCGCCTTCATGATGAGCTGCATGGAGCTGGTGTCGGCGACGCGCCTGGGCCTGGGCCTGGTGTGCTTCATCTTCCACGACGGCGAGCTCTCGCAGATCGCGCAGGCGCAGCAGATCCCCTACAACCGCAAGCCCTGCACCGCGTTGGGCGCGGTGGACTTTGCCGGCGTGGCCCAGGCCACCGGCGCCGACTATGTGGCGATCGCCAACGACGCCCAGCTGGCCGAGGGCATTGCGCGGGCGCGCGCCAGCGCCGCGCGCGGCCGCGTGGCGGTCGTGGACGTGGCGATCGACTACAGCCGCCGCACCGCCTTCACCGAGGGCGCGGTGAAGGTCAACTTCAGGCGCTTCCCGCTCGCCCAGCGCCTGCGCATGGTGACGCGCGCGGTGAAGCGCAGAATCAGCGGCTAGATGCCAGCCCGAAGCCAGCCCGCTGCCAACGACGATGTGCGCCAGCACCTGGCGCTGCTGTTGCGCGGGCGCTGGTTCGCCGCCATCTCGGCGCCGCTGCGCGAGGCCCTGCTGGACGCGGCCGCGCTGCGCAGCCTGCCCGCCGGCGCCCGGCTGTTCGGCCGCGGCGAGCCGGCCGACGGCCTTTACGCGGTGCTGCGCGGCGCGCTGCTGATCAGCGGCGTCAGCGAGGCCGGCCGGCAGAGCAGCCTGCTGGTGCTGGAGCCGCCCAGCTGGTTCGGCGAGATCGCGCTGTTCGACGGCGGGCCGCGCACCCACGATGCCCAGGCGCTGCAGGACGCGCTGCTGCTGCATGTGCCCAGCAGCCGGCTCGACGCCCTGCTGGCCGCGCGGCCGCAGTACTGGCGCGAGCTGGGCCTGCTGCTGGCCGACAAGCTGCGGCGCGCGCTGCTGGCCTTCGAGGACCAGGCCCTGCTGGGCGCCGGGCCGCGGCTGGCGCGCCGCCTGCTGATGCTGGCCGAGGGCTTCGAGACGCGGCCCGGCGGCCCGTGCCAGCGCATCGCGTTGTCGCAGGAGCAGCTGGCGATGATGGTGGCGGTGTCGCGCCAGACCGCCAACCAGCTGCTCAAGGCGCTGGCGGCGCGCGGCATCGTGAGCCTGCAGCGCGGCGGCATCGAGATCCTCGACCCGGCGGGCCTGCGCGCCGCCGCCGCGCTGGACTGATCGGTTGGATCAGTCGGTGCTGCGCTTCTTCATGCCGGCCTTGGCCTCGTACATGCGTGCGTCGGCCTGGGCCACGCAGCTGTGCAGCGATTGCGTGGCGCTGGCGCGCATGGCATGGCCCAGCGCGGCGCTGGGGCTGATCCAGGCGCCCGGCGCCAGCTCGCGGCGCGTCTGCTGGCAGCGCGTCTTCAAGGCCTCCAGTTCGGCCAGCACCTGGGCCTCGCCGATATTGGGCAGGATGAAGACGAACTCGTCGCCGCCGATGCGGAAGGCGTCGGCCTGCGGCCATTGCGCCCGCGCCGTCTCGGCGAACAGGGTGATCAGCGCATCACCGGCGGCATGGCCATGGGCATCGTTGACGCGCTTGAGGTTGTTCATGTCGGCCACCACGATGGCCTGCGGGTAGTCGCCCGCGGCGGTCTCGGCGCGCTGGCTGAAGTAGTTGCGGTTGTGGAAGCCGGTCAGGCTGTCGGTGTAGAGCAGGTGCTCGCGCTCGCGCAGGAACTGGGTCTTGGCGCGCTGCTCGATCAGCTTGCGCACGATGCGCACCGTCACCGCCAGGATCGCCAGCAGCACCAGGCCCAGGCCGGCCAGCAGCATCAGCAGCCGCCGGTTCGCCTCGTTGCGCAGCGTCGGCACGGTCTGGATGCCGGCGTACTTCATCTCGTCGAACTGGATCAGCGGGATCACCTTGTCCATGATGCCGGCCAGCTCGGGCTGGCGCTTGCCGACGCCGAAATAGATGAAGGAGTCCTTGGAGGTGATGCCGCGCTTGACCAGGTCGGTATAGCCCAGACCGTTGATGTAGAACTCCACCACCGTGGGGTTCTCGATCATGTAGGCGGCGCCGCCATCGCGCAGCAGCTGCAGCGATTCCATGATGTTGGCGGTCTTGACGATGCGCGGGTTCTTGAGGTTCTTGCGCAGGTATTCCTCGTGCCAGAAGCCGTCGATCACCGCCACCGGCTGGCCGTCCAGGCCGTAGACATCCTGTACCGGCGCGCTGCGCTTGGCGCCGACGATGATGTCGCGCTCGGTGCTGATGGCGCGCGGGAACAGGAAGTCGGCCAGGCGGTCCTCGGTCTTGGCCATGTTCAGCACATCGACCTTGCCCGCGCGCACCTGCTCGATCAGCTGGGCGAAGGGCCCGCTCACCACCTTGAAGCGGATGCCGACGATCTCGCCGATGCGCTGCAGGGTGGCGCCGGCAATGCCCTTGTACTGGCCCTCGTGGAAGTAGTCGAAGGGCAGATAGTCCTCGGCCACGCCCACCACCGCCTCGCCCTGCAGCTCCAGCCAGGCCAGCTCGGCCTCGCTGAGGCGCAGCACCTTGCGGTTGTAGAGGCGGCCGGCCTCGCGCGCGAGCTGCTGGATATGGGGCTGGCGCTGCTCGATGTAGCGGTTGATGATCTGGCCCAGCAGCTGCTGCTCGCGCGCCACCGCGAAGGTCATGTCCGAGGTGATGGACTTGAGCTCGGCCACCAGGGTCAGGGTGGGGTGCTCGTGCAGGAACTCGTATTCGACGCCGCCGCCCGAGGTGACGAAGCCGTCCACCTGGCCGGCGGCCAGCGCGGCCAGGCCGGCGGTCTGGTCTTCAAAATTGCGCGGCTCGAAGCGGATGTTGGGGAATTCCTTGGGCAGCTGCTCGAGCACGAAGTCGTTGGCCAGAAAGCCGACGCGCTTGCCGTCCAGATCGCCCAGGGTCTGCACGCTTGAGTCCTTGCGCGCAAACACGGTGTAGGGGTATTTCCAGGCCGCCCGGGTGAAGCGCATGATCTTTTCGCGCTCGGGGGTGGCGTTGGCGCCGTAGAGCACGTCGATGCGGCCCTGCACGAAGCGGCTGTAGGCGTCGTCCCAGCTCTTCACCTCGGCGGGCACCAGGCTCAGGCCCAGCTGCGTGCGCATATCGTCCAGCAGCGCGGGCAGCAGGCCGACGCGGCGGCCGCGGAACTCGAAGCTGTCCATGCCGCCAAAGGGATCGAAACCGACCGTGAAAACCTGTTTCTGGTGAGCGGCGATCCAGCCGCGCTCGGCCTCGCTCAACTTCACCGCGCCGGCCGCCGTGGCGGCGGCTCCCGCCACGCACAGCAGCAGCGCCAGCAGGGCACGCGTGCAAAGCCTCAGAATTTCAGCAACAAGCAGCAAGGGCAACTCACTTGGGACACCGTCGGCGGCGCGCCGATCTTAGGGCCTGGCAGGCCCGGCCCAGATTGCACTACTTACAGGCTGTTGCAGGCCATCGCGCCGCACGCCTCATGATGCGTTCCATGGGCCGCGACGACGGCCTGACGGAGGCGGCTCCAGCCCGGAGCGCCCCAGCCTTGTTGGGGACCATCATGAGATTCGTAGGCACATTGAAGGTTTGGAATGCGGAGCGCGGTCACGGCCTGGTCGACCCCGAGAACGGCGGTCAACCGGTATTCGTGCACATCTCGGCCTTTCCAATGGATGCCGCACCCCCCACCCAGGACGAGTGGCTGAGCTTCGAAATTGTGACCGGGCGTGACGGACGCAAACAGGCCGTCAAGGTGCAGCGCAGCAGGCGCGTCGTCAACCAGGCCTGGGCCACGCCGGCACCGCCGCGGCGCGTGCAGCGTCAGCGCCCGGCCTGGGGCCTGGCGCTGGGGCTGGCCCTGGCGGCCAGCGCCGGCCTGCTGGGCTGGATGCAGCTCTCGCAACCGCAGGAGCCCGAACGGCTGGCGCAGTTGGCGCCCGTGGCGGTCAAGGCGCCTGCCGCCAAGAAGCACTAGACCTTCAGTTCCAGGCGCAGCTGCCATTGCGTGTAGCTGCGGCCCGCGCTCTCGCTGGCGATCTGCTGGCTGGCGGTATTGAACAAGGTGGCGCTGCTGTAGTCCAGCGGCGCCACATTGCTGCCCGACAGGCGCAGCTGCGCATTCGGGTTGAAGCTCCACATCGCGAAGGCGTCAAGCACCAGCTTGCGCGTGGTCTGGCTCTGCTGCAGCGCGCTTTGCTGGATGGTGTTGGCGGGCGTCCAGTTGAGCGTGGCGCCCAGGGTCAGCGGCAGGCTGCGCAGGCGGTAGTCGGCGCCCAGGTTGGCGGTGGCGCGCGGCTGCTGGTCGAGCCGGTTGTCGGGCCCGGGGATGCCATCCACCCTGGAGCTGAACAGGCTCAGATTGCTGCGCACCGCCACCGGCCAGGCCTCGTCCCACCATTCGTCGAGGCGGAACTTGGCCTCCAGTTCCAGGCCCATGGTGCGGGCCTGGCCGATATTGCGCGGCCGCGTGATCCAGCGCGGCTCGCTGGCCCAGCCCACCGTCTCGAGCTGCGGATTGCTGCGGATCAGGTCCTTGATGCGGCGCACGAACAGGTTGGCGCTCAGCACCCCGCCCTTGCTGAGATAGGTCTCGTAGGCGATGTCGATGCCGGTGGCCAGCTCGGGGCGCAGCTCGGGGTTGCCGGCACGGTCGGGCTGGTCGGGGGTGTTGGGGCCGCAGAGCTGGCCGGCCAGCGGGCAGGAGCCATTGGTGTTGTTGATGCTGGGCTTGGCGATCAGGTCCTGCAGCTGGGGTGATTTGTAGCTGCGCGTCAGGCTCATGCGGATCTGGTCGCGGCTCTTTTCATCGAACTTCCAGACCGCGTGCAGGAGCGGCGTCCAGACGCCGGACTTGTTGCTGACGCTGTAGCTGGCGGCGGTGCTCTTGGTTGCTATGCCCTCCCAGCGTAGGCCGGCATAGAAGGCCCATTGCTTGCCCACGCTCCACTCGTCCTGCGCATAGGCGGCCAGGCGCAGCGTGGACGCGGAGAGCTCGTCGCCGAAGTCCAGCAGGTTGTGGCAGGCCAGGCCGTTCTCCAGGCAGATGCGGGTCTGGTCGCGGCGCGTGCTCTCGGCCTCCAGGCCGGCCACCAGGCTGTGCTCATTCTCCAGCTGGCGCGAGAGCTTGCCGTTGAGGCTCCAACTGCGGTCGTCGCTGTCGGTGCGGTCGTCCTGCGTGCGCGCGGGCAGCAGGCTGCCGTCGGCGCCGCGCAGGTATTCCTGGCGCAGGCTGTGGCCCTTGCCCCGGCCGGCGCCCAGGCCGGCGCGCAGCTCCAGGCGCGTGCTCTCGTCCAGCCGGGTCTGCCATTGCGGGCCCAGGCGCAGCATGGTGAAGCGGTTGTGGCTGCTGGTATCGGCCACATCGAAGGCCTGGGTGGGCGTTTGCAGCGCATGGCTCTCGCTGTCGCTCTCGTTGGCCACCAGAAAGCTCTGCAGGGCCAGCGTGTCGCCACCACCCAGGCGCCATTGCAGGCGGCCGGCGGCGTGCAGGCCGCGGGTCTCGCCCTCGGTCTGGCCGCTCAGGCTGCGCAGGCTCTGCTGGCCGCTGGCCAGATCGGTGCTGCGCGTGCGGTTGTTGATGTCGTCCAGGCGCCTGCTGTTGAGCAGGCTCACATTCAGGTTGTAGGCGCCGCCGCGCTCGTCGAGCTTGTCGTTGCGGGTCCAGCTGATGCCGGGGCTGATGCGGCCGCGCTCGGCGCCGAAGCCAAGCTTGATGTCGTTGATGCGCTTTTGCAGCGCCTCGCGCAGCACGATGTTGATGGTGCCGGCCACCGCGCGTGCGCCGTACTCGGCGGTCGGCGCGCGCATCACCTCGATGCGCTCCACCTGCTCGGGCGGCAATTGGTCGAGCGAAAAGCCCGGCGGCATGCGCTCGCCGTTCACCAGGATCTGGGTATAGCCGCCGCCCATGCCGCGCATGCGGATCTCGCCGCCGCGGCCGGGCCGGCCGCCGGTGGTGACGCCGGGCAGGCGCTTCAGCACCTCGCCCATGGTGGAGTCGCCATAGCGCTCGATCTCCTCGCGGCCGATGATGATCTTGGCGGCGGTGGCGCCGCGGCGCAGCGCGTCATCGCTGGGCCCGCCCTGGACCTCCACGCGGTTCAGCTGTTCGGTGGTCGGTTTGGCGGCCGGGCGCGGCTTGGCGGCCGGTGCGCTGGCCGCGGCCGCGGGCGGTTCGGCCTGCTGCGCCAGCGCGGGTGCGCAGGCCAGGGCGAGTTGCAGGGGAAGGAGACGGCGCATCGTGCGTGAATGGGTGGGTGAATGCGGGGCGGGGGCCGGCAAGGTGGCGAAGCATCGCACGCAGCGGCGCCGGTGCCCGAAGGCCAGAGCGGGCTTTTTAACTTCTTTACAGTGCTGTCGCGTTCACGGCAGGGGGCTGAAACGCAGGCCGCGGATGCGGCTGCAGTCCAGGCTGAGGCCGAGGATGCGGCCGTCGGGGGCACGCTCGGCCACGCGCAGCAGCTGGCTGCTGCTCATCCAGTAGCCCGGCGCGCGCAGCTCCATCAGCGTGTCGCTGAGGCCCAGCAGCTGCCAGGGCTGCGGGCTGCGCATCAGCGGGCCCTCGACCGTCACGCTGCCATCTGCCGCGATCTGCCAGGTGCTGGCGATGTCCGGGCAATGCCAGCGGCCGGCCAGGCCCGCGGGCAGGGCGGCGCGCTGGCCCAGGGCCTGCAGCTCATGCTGCTGGCCGGCGCCGGTCTCCAGCAGCAGCGTGCCCCCCTGGTCCGCCTTAGCGGCGCGCAGGCGGAACTCGTAGGCGCCGCGCAGCGGCAGCCAGCTGCCGTCGGCCTCGGGGTAGAGCTCGAAGCTCAGCCCCCATTGCTGCGCCATCAGGCGCGTGCCGGGGCCGCGCTGCAGGCTCAGCAGCAGGCCGGCCTCGGCATTGATCCACTCGCCCGCCCAGTCCGGTGCCGGCGGCGCGGCCGGCTCCGCCATCGCCGCGGGCGGCAGCAGCAGGTCCAGCAGCTCGCGCGCGAGCTTGTAGGGGTTGCTGCCGCTGTCATTGCTGACCACCACGATGCTCAAGCCCTCGGCCGGCAGCAGCAGGAACTCGCTGCGGTAGCCCGGCCACAGCCCGCCATGGCCCACGCAGGCATGGCCGCGCCATTGGCTGTGCTCGAGGCCGCGCGCATAGGCGGCGGGCTGGGCGCCGCTCAGCAGGGTGGGTGCCATCAGCGCCTCGGCCAGGGCCGCCAGCTCGGGCCGCGGCGCCAGCAGGGCCTGGGCCCAGCGCGTCAGGTCCAGCACATTGGAGACCAGGCCGCCCTCGCCGCCATGCTCGAAGCCATGCAGGGCGCGGCGGTAGCCGCCGTCCTCCTGGCGCAGATAGGGCGCGGCCAGGCCCGGCAGGGCCAGGTCGCAGGGCACCGCCATGCGGGTCTGCGCCATGCCCAGCGGCGCGAAGAAGGCCTGTTGCAGATAGTCGCCCAGGCTCTGGCTGCTGAGCCGCTCCACCAGCAGGCCCAGCAGCAGGTAGTTGCTGTTGCAATAGAGAAAGCGGCTGCCCGGCGTGCTGTTGAGGTGGCGGTTGCGCGCCAGCGCCGCGGCCATGCTGGCGCGGCGGGTCAGGTGCTCGAGGCCCACGCCACCCAGGCGCAGCAGCTCCAGGAAATCGGGCAGGCCGCTGCAGTTGCGCATCAGCTGGTCCACCGTCACGGCCTGCGGCAGCTGCGCCAGCTCGGGCAGCAGGCCGCGCGCATCGGCGCCCAGATCGAGCCGGCCCTGGGCGGCCAGTTGCAGGCCGGCTGCCACGGTGAATTGCTTGCTCACCGAGGCGATGCGGAACAGCGTCTCCGCGCCGATGCCGCTGCGCTGCTCCAGGCTTGCCAGGCCATGGCCGCTGGCGTAGAGCAGCTCGCCGTGGCGTGCCACGGCCACCGCATGGCCGGGGCTCTGCGGGCGGGTGAGGGCGGCCAGATGGCCGTCGATGCGGGTCTGCAGCGTGCTCATGGTGATGGGGGCCAGTGAGGGGGCGGCGCCGGGCTGGCGCAACTTCACACATCATTACACCGGCAAGCGCGCCAACAGCCGGCGACTTTTCTACCATGCGCACAAACGGAGGCGCCCATGACCTTGCTCCTGACGACCCGCCGCGCGATCTGCGCCTGCGCCCTCGGCGCGCCGATGCTGCTGACGATGATGGCCGGCGCGCGGGCGGCCGGCCTCGACGAGGGCGAGGCGCGGCGCTTCCTGGCCCAGGCCAGCTTCGGCCCCACCGAGGCCAGCACCCAGGCGCTGATGGCCAGCGGCAAGGCGGCCTGGCTGCAGGCGCAGTTCGCCCAGCCGGCCTCGGACTTCGTCGGCATCGTCGCGGTGGACGTCAACGCCAAGATCGGCTGCCCGGAGGGGGCGCCGCCCGGCTGCAAGCGCGACAACTACAGCCTGTTCCCCTTGCAGCTGCAGTTCTTCCGCAACGCGCTCGGCGGGCCCGACCAGCTGCGCCAGCGCACCGCCCTGGCGCTGAGCCAGATCCTGGTGGTGTCGGGCCAGCAGATCAGGCTGCCCTATGCGATGGCCAACTACGAGCGCATCTTCCTCGGCCATGCCTTCGGCAACTTCCGCGACATCCTGCGCGAGGTGACGCTGAGCCCGGCGATGGGCCGCTTCCTCAACATGGCCAACAACGACAAGCCCAATCCGGCCAAGGGCATCGCGCCCAACGAGAACTATGCGCGCGAGGTGCTGCAGCTGTTCAGCATCGGCCTGTGGCAGCTGAACCCGGACGGCAGCCAGCAGCTCGACGCCCGTGGCCTGCCCCTGCCCAGCTACGACCAGGAGGTGGTGGAGGGCTTTGCCCATGTGTTCACCGGCTGGAGCTATCCGCCGCGCCCCGGCGGGCGCGACAGGTTCCCGAATCCGCCCAACTTCAGCGGCCCCATGCTGGCCTATGCCGCCCACCACGACCTGGGCGCCAAGCAGCTGCTGCTGGGGCAGACCCTGCCGGCGGGGCAGGGCGCCGCGGCCGATCTCGAGGCCGCCCTCGACAACGTCTTCAGGCATCCGAATGTCGGCCCCTTCATCGGCCGGCAGCTGATCCAGCAGCTCGTCACCGCCAACCCCAGCCCGGCCTATGTGGCGCGCGTGGCGGCCGCCTTCAATGGCGGGGGCGGCGGTGTTGCTGGCTCAGCGCGCGGCGACATGAAGGCCACGCTCAGCGCCATCCTGCTGGACCCCGAGGCCGGCGCGCCGCTGCAGCCGCAGAGCTTCGGCAAGCTGCGCGAACCGATCCTGCAGCTGACGCATCTGTTCCGCGCCCTGGGCGGCGAGAGCGATGGCGTCTGGCTGCGCGGCCAGGCCGCGGCGCTGGGCCAGCCGATCTACAGCCCGCCCTCGGTGTTCAACTTCTTCCCGCCCGATTACGATCTGCCCGACGACCCGAGCCTGGATGGCCCGGCCTTCGGTGTCTTCAATGCCAGCGCCGCCTTCCGGCTCAGCGGCATGTTCGCGACCGCGCTGAACGGCAAGGGCGTGCCGCCCGACGACAAGGTCGCCGGCAGCACCGGCAGCAAGATCGACCTGACACGCTGGCAGGCCCTGGCGGCCGACCCCGCGGCCCTGGTGAAGGAGATCAGGCGCGTGCTGTTCGCCGGCCGCATGAGCAGCAGCCTGGAGCAGGCCCTCTTGAAAGCCGCGCAGCTCGCGCCTGCGGGCAAGCCCTTGGAGCGCGCCCGGGCGGCGCTGTTCCTGGCCGTCATGTCCCCTGAGTATCTGGTGGAGCATTGAGATGAGCGACTACACAGCCAACCGCCGCCAGTTCCTCGCCCGCGCCGCCGCGCTCTCCGCCGCTGGCCCCTTCGCGCTGGGGTCGGGTCTTGCCGCGCCGCTGCAGGGCAGCGACTACCGCGCCCTGGTCTGCGTGTTCCTCTACGGCGGCAACGACGGCAACAATATGCTGGTGCCGATGGATGCGGCCGGCTATGCCGCCTATGCGAAGGCGCGCGGCAATGCCGCCGCCGGCGGGCTGGCGCTGCAGGCCTCCAGCCTGGCGCCGCTGGACGGCCTGACGCTGGGCCTGCATGGCGCGCTGGCGCCGCTGGCCGAAGTCTGGAACCAGGGCCATCTGGCCGTGCAGGCCAATGTGGGCACGCTGCTGCGGCCGCTCAGCAAGGCGCAGTTCATGAGCGGTGGCGGCGCGGTGCCGGGCAATCTGTTCTCGCACAGCGACCAGCAGGCGCAATGGCAGCAGGGCGGCTCGGGCGCGCAGGGCAGCAGCGGCTGGGGCGGCCGCATCGCCGACCTGCAGCCCGCCAGCACCGTGCCCGCGGTGATCTCGGTGAGCGGTAACAACGTCTTCATGAACGGCGCCAGCAGCCAGGGCCTGGCGGTCTCCGCGGGCGGCAACTTTGCCATCAAGGGCTTCGGCGCCAACCCGGAGCGCAACCCGCTCTACGGCCTCTACACCAGCCTGCTGCAGCAGCCCTATGCGAATGCCGAGCAGCGCGCCGCCGCCGCGGTGCTGAACCAGGCCCTGCGCGCCAGCGAGGCGCTCAATGGCGCGCTGGCCTCCGCCGGCAGCGTGGCGGGCCTGTTCGCCGGCCAGGGCAGCGCCATCGCCCAGCAGCTGTTGACGGTGGCCAAGCTGCTGGAGGTGCGCGCCAGCCTGGGGGTGACGCGGCAGATCTTCTTTGTCTCGCTGGGCGGCTTTGACACCCACAACAACCAGCTCGCGCAGCAGGAGAACCTGTTCGGCCAGCTGGGGCCGGCGCTCAGGTCCTTCTACGACGCCACCGAGCAGCTGGGCCTGGCCAAGCAGGTCACCACCTTCACCGCCTCGGACTTCGCGCGCACCCTGCAGCCGGCCTCGGGCGGCGGCAGCGACCATGCCTGGGGCAACCACCAGCTCATCATGGGCGGGGCGGTCAGGCGCGGGCTCTATGGCCGCATGCCAGAGCTGCTGCTGGGCGGCCCCGACGATGTCTCGGACGAGGGCCGCTGGCTGCCCAGCACCGCGGTGGACCAGATGAGCGCGACGCTGGCGAGCTGGCTGGGCGTGGGCGCGGCGGACCTGCCGCTGCTGTTCCCGCAGCTGGCCAACTTCGCCACGCCGACGCTCGGCTACTTTGCCTAACCACCGCTCTTGGCGCGCATGCGGATGCGCGCCTCGCGCGAGCGCGACTTCCACTCCGACAGCTGGGCCTGGCGCTGCAGCGGCGTGCGCTGCTCGCGGCCCAGCTCGCGCTGCAGCTTGTGGTAGCTCTTCAGCCGGGCGGCGCTGAGGGCATCGCGCACCGCGCAGCCGGGCTCGTTCTGGTGGCTGCAGTTGCGGAAGCGGCATTGCGGCGCCAGGCCGCTGATGTCGTCGAAGGCCTCGGCCAGCTCCTGCTGGTTGACGTCCAGCTGCAGGCCGCGCAGGCCCGGCGTGTCGATGATGCAGGCACCGCAGGGCGCGCGATGCAGGCTGCGCACGCTGGTGGTGTGGCGGCCGCGGCTGTCGTCCTCGCGCACGCTGCCCGTACCCTGCAAGTGCGCGTCACACAGGCTGTTGGTGAGCGTGCTCTTGCCGGCGCCGCTGGAGCCCAGCAGCACCAGCGTCTGGCCCGCGCCCAGCCAGGGCCAGAGCGATTCGCGCGCGCTCGCCTGCGTGCCGTTCACCGCCAGCACCGCCTGCGGCCCCTCGCGGCAGGCGCGCAAGTGGGCCTGCACCTCGGCCAGGCGTGCCTGCACCTGGGCGCAGCGGTCGGCCTTGCTCAGCACCACCACGCTGGCAATGCCGGCGGCATGCGTCAGCACCAGGTAGCGGTCCAGGCGCGCCAGGTTGAAGTCGTGGTCCAGCCCCATCACCAGCAGGGCGGTGTCGACATTGGCCACCAGGGTCTGGCGCAGGCCCTCGGGGTTGCGGCGGGTCAGCGCGTTCAGGCGCGGCGCCTGGGCCCGCACCCAATGCTCGCCGAAGGCGTCGGGGCCGGCCAGCACCCAGTCGCCCACGGCCAGCAACTGGCCCTCGTCGCGCAGCGCCTGCTGCAGTTCGGCCGCGATGCGTGCGCTGCACGCGCGCTGATGGGCGCCCAGCAGCTGGACGCGGTCGCGCTGCACTTCGACGACGCGCATCGCGTCGGTGTTGGCGGGCCAGTCAAGGCCGGCCAGATGGGAACGGAGACTGTGGTTGAGACCCAGGGTCTGCAACAGGGTCAGGTGTTGTTGTTGCGTTGCTTCGAGCATGAGTGACGATTCCAGGCATGTGGAGACTCGGCAGGGCGCGGGCCTTGCCGGTGACAGCGGGGGAATGCGTCGGCCGCGGGGGGCGGCTCGGAAGCTAGCTCAGGCCACGCAGGCTGCGTGGCGGGTCCAACTCAGGTGCGGCGTGTCGTGAACGCGGCCGACAGGAGGCGGGCAATATCAGTCTTGGCCATGGTGATCTCCTGTGAGTTGAAGGAAGGAAGAATGAGCCGCGAGTGTGCTGCAGGCGCGCCGCGCTGGTCAAGCGCCGCGCCGCATCTGTGCGCTCCGGGCCACAAAAAGCAAAGGGCCACCGATGGTGGCCCTGCTTACCGGACAGGAGGTTTGCACCCCGAGACGGTTCCCTTGGCGCTGGTGACGGGTTCCAGTGTTCTGCCCAATCTGCAGCCGGTTTGTCGCCTTGGATGCTTTGCATTGTGCCGAGTCTGTGTGACAGTGATTTGACGAACAACAATGTTTTGACAGCTCATATGAAAACTGCGGTCTCCACCGCCAAACCCCGTCTGCCGGCCGGCATCTGGGTGCTCGGCTTCGTGAGCCTGCTGATGGACATCTCCTCGGAAATGATCCACAGCCTGCTGCCGCTCTTCATGGTGGGCGGCCTGGGCGCCTCGGTGTTCACGGTGGGCCTGATCGAGGGCGCGGCCGAGGCCACCGCGCTGATCGTCAAGGTGTTCTCCGGCGTGCTGAGCGACCACTGGGGCAAGCGCAAGGGCCTGGCCCTGCTGGGCTATGGCCTGGGCGCGGCCACCAAGCCGCTGTTCGCGATCGCCAGCGGCGCCAGCTTGGTGCTGGCGGCGCGCCTGATCGACCGCCTGGGCAAGGGCATACGCGGCGCGCCGCGCGACGCACTGGTGGCCGACATCGCCCCGCCCGCGCAGCGCGGCGCCGCCTTCGGCCTGCGCCAGTCGCTCGATACGGTGGGCGCCTTCGCCGGGCCGCTGCTGGGCGTGGGTCTGATGCTGCTGTGGGCCAACGACTTCCGCGCCATCTTCTGGGTGGCGGTGATCCCGGCGGTGCTGGCCGTGCTGCTGCTGGCCCTGGGTGTGCGCGAGCCCGTGCATGCCGCCAGCGCCGCGCCGCGCGGCGCGCCGATCAGCCGCGCCAAGCTGCGCCGGCTCGGCCCGGCCTATTGGTGGGTGGTGATGATTGGCGCGGTGTTCACGCTGGCGCGTTTCAGCGAGGCCTTTCTGGTGCTGCGCGCGCAGCAGAGCGGGCTGGCGCTGGCGCTGATCCCGCTGGTGATGGTGGCGATGAATGTGGTCTATGCCCTCAGCGCCTACCCGCTCGGCGCGCTGGCCGATCGTGTCAACCATCGCAGCCTGCTGGCCTGGAGCCTGCTGCTCCTGATCGCCGCCGACCTGCTGCTGGCCAGCAGCACGGCCCTGCCGGCCCTGCTGGGCGGCGTGGCGCTGTGGGGCCTGCACATGGGCATGAGCCAGGGCCTGCTGGCCGCCATGGTGGCCGACGTCGCGCCCGCCGAGCTGCGCGGCACCGCCTATGGCTTCTTCAACCTGCTCAGCGGCGTGGCGATGCTGATCGCCAGCGTGGCGGCGGGGCTGTTGTGGGAGACGCTGGGCGCGCCGGCAACCTTCGTCGCCGGTGCCATGATCAGCGCGGTGACGCTGGCCTTGTTAATGATGCGCAAGGCCTGAGCCCGCCGCGACACAGTTTCACGCAATGCGTCGCCGATGCGGCGGGCTTGGACTGACGGCAAAGCCTTGGGCGGGTGGCCAATGTGGCCCGGATGCGCAGACCTCTGCCAGGCGCGAGAAGGTCCGGGGCATTGCGAGGGCTGCCGATTAGCGGGACAGGTCCGAGCTCACGCGAATATCGGCTGCCGAAACGTCCATGAGGATGGGGCGCATGTGCCAAGCCGTATGCCCGTGAAAAAGCACTCCTCCCAGCTTTACGCGAGAACTGCCACCGAGGAGCAGGCGCCTGCGTAGGATTGGGTCATTGGTGACCAGTTGGATTTGCCCGATGCAATCCTCGCGCGTGTTCATCGGACTCGATGCGCCAAGCTGGCCGTCGACCGCAACCAGTTGATCCAGGGAAAGAATGGCGTAGGTCATCTTGGTGCCGTTCGGGTGATACGACCGAGCCAAACGCATTTCCCCAGATAGAGTGACCGCGGCCGGTTCATATGGCAGCACTCGAGTTGGCGAGCAAGTTGCACCGCTGGCGTGAGCAGTCATTGCCAAGAGCAACGGTGTCAGTACGGATGCGAGTGTGCTGGTATTCATGAGCTCTGACGTTGAACATGAGGCGCAGGCATTGGCGGCACAACCTTCGGCAAACGGGCCGACGCGTGCTCGTTCGCGGCGGTGGCCCCAAAAGAAGGGTCAGACCAAGACACTTTACTTAACCTCTTCAACGGCTTCGAGGCATGTCTGGAAGTCAGGCGCCGCTTCCACGCCAACAACCGCACCCCCGTCGCGGCGAAGTCGAATCAGCTTTCCGGTCCCCGCGTTATGACCCTTGGACCGAAAGGTGACGAAGTCATACCAGTGTTCATCACTCGCTGGGCATACGACCACAAATGAGTCCTGGCTGGCTCCGGTAAAGGAGCCGTAGAGCCAGTCATGCTTCCAGAAGTACTTCCCATTCGCTGGATCAATTCGCCCGACGAAACCAATACCGCTTATGACTATCGTGTCGTGCCCCAGCCCAGCTTCAAGGTTGAACGTGTTGGCTGTTTGGCACCACCTCCGAGCTGTCAAGTCTCGCTTCACTCGACACAAATGGCTCTCCACGTCGCCGCCGGAAGTGGCCTGGTACGCCAATAGCAAGTCCCCTCCGTAATCGGCGACTGCCAGGCGCGCGACTTGCCATTGCTTCGGCATTGGCAGCGTCAGTGCTGCACGCCCAGGAGCAACTGCAGAACGCAAGGTTCCGTTTCCATGAAGCACGTAGCTCCGATCAATCTGCTTCCATGCGTAGAACGAACTCTCCCTGGCGGGATCCGCCCAGACGGGTTCAATGTGTTCAAACAGACGAATCTGAGCACTCGATGTGGCACAGATCGTTGCCAATCCGAACGCAATAGTAAGTCGAAGCATGTTGGCCTAACTTGAGAATGGGCTGTATTCGGCGATGCTGCGCCGAAGTGTCACACGACGGCGCGTCGGGCCTCGTGCACAGGCTCCGGCACAGTGGAGTTCATCTATTTGTTCCAGCTAATTGCAACGGTTCGGGCGCACGCCGCGGCCCAGGCCGGCAGGCACTCGGCCCCAGAGGCGGAGGCCTTCGCGCAAGCGCTCATGCTTCCCTCGCCGCTCACCAAACCGGGACTCGCGCACAACTCGCCGTCGCACCCCTGCGGGCCGGCGTGTGCCGGTGGCACCCGCCTGTGCTCCAGCTCAAACAAGGTGCGCTCGACGCATCGCCTGGAGCGATGCGCAACCCGGTTTGGCTGCGCGGCTCGGCACCGCCAATGGCGCCTCGCACCTGCCGGCCTTGGCCGCTCGAATCACGCCCGTGGCAAAAAGGGCGTGCACGAGCAGCGGTGTTGGCAAAGCACTGGGCGGGTGGCTGCGAAGGCCCTTTGCGCTGCCGAGGCGCGCAGGGGCTTGCGGCCGCGCGCGTACCCGCGCGCCTCAAGCACTGGAATGGCGCACGTTGTCTGAACGCAGCGAGCCGCAGGCGAGCGCAGTGAGTTGTGCGCCAGGCCGCAAGGGCCGAGCACCGCAGGGGAGCCCGAGCGACGCGAGGGCCTGCGCATCCGGGCCGCCGCGGCCACCCGCCCAGGGCTTTGCCGTCCGCCCACCCCGGATGGAGGCGTCCCCGTACATTGGCGAGAATCAAAAAAGCCCCCGGCAAGCGCAAGCTCGCCGAGGGCATGAACGGTAAGTGCGGCGCGAGCGCTGCGGGGCCTACCGAGGAGACAAGGGGTCAGGTCTTGCCGGGCTTGGTGGCTGTGGTTCAGCGCGCCCCGGGGACGTAGATCTGGTCGAACACGCCGCCGTCGTCGAAGTGGGTTTTCTGTGCGCTGTGCCAGCCGCCAAAGAGTTCGTCGATGGTGAAGAGCTTCACGGCGGCGAACTGCTTGGCGTATTTGGCGGCGACCTTGGCGTCGCGCGGGCGGTAGTAGTTCTTGGCGGCGATCTCCTGGCCTTCGGGCGTGTAGAGATACTCGAGGTAGGCCTGGGCCTGCTTGCGCGTGCCCTTCTTGTCGACGTTCTTGTCCACCACCGCCACCGGCGGCTCGGCCAGCACCGAGAGGCTGGGGGTGACGATCTCGAACTTGTCGGGGCCCAGCTCCTTCACCGCCAGATAGGCCTCGTTCTCCCAGGCGATCAGCACGTCGCCGATGCCGCGTTCCACGAAGGTGGTGGTGGAGCCGCGCGCGCCGGAGTCCAGCACCTTGGTGTTGGCATAGATGCGCTTGACGAAGGCCTTGGCCGAATCGGCGTTGCCGCCCGGTTGCTTGAGTGCATAACCCCAGGCCGCCAGGTAGTTCCAGCGCGCGCCACCCGAGGTCTTGGGGTTGGGCGTGATCACGTCGATGCCGCTGCGCGCCAGGTCCGGCCAGTTGGCGATGTGCTTGGGGTTGCCCTTGCGCACCAGGAAAACGATGGTGGAGGTGTAGGGGCTGGCGTTGTTGGGCAGGCGCTTCTGCCAGTCGGCGGGGATCAGCTTGGCCTGGTCGTGCAGGGCGTCGATGTCATAGGCCAGGGCCAGGGTCACGACGTCGGCGTCCAGGCCGTCGATCACCGAGCGCGCCTGCTTGCCCGAGCCGCCGTGCGACTGCTTGATGGCCACGGTCTCGCCGGTCTTGGCCTTCCATTGCTTGGCAAAGGCGGCGTTGAAGTCCTGGTAGAGCTCGCGCGTCGGGTCGTAGGAAACGTTCAGCAGGTTCACATCGGCTTGGGCGGCGGCGGCGCCCAGCGCAAGGGCCAGCGAGGCGACGGAAAAAAGGGTGCGGCGGATGGGGTTCACGGTGTTGGCGGGTGGCAGTGGTTCGGAATGCTGCCGACTGTAGGCAGGCGGGCGGCGCGCGCGAACCAAGAAATCCTGCTTTGCTTTGCAGCGCGCTTGACTCTGGTCCAGGTGCAGGGTTTCCAATGGCGGCATGGACACACCGATTGCATCCACGCCCGCTCCGTCGACTTGCGGCAGCCATTGCTGCGGCGCTGCAGAGCCACCGCCCACGCCGACGCCGCCTGCGCGTGCAGGGGCGGTGGGCTTTCACATCCCCAGCATGGACTGCGCTGTAGAGGAGGGCGAGATCCGCCGCGCGCTGGCGCCCATCGCCGGCATCGAGGGCCTGCGTTTTGACCTGGGCCAGCGCACGCTGAGCCTGGCCGCTGCGCCGCCCGTGCTGGAGGCGGCCCTCGCTGCCATCCGCAGCATGGGTTTCGATCCGCAGCCGCTGGCGGGCGCCGCCGCGGCACCGACCCCGCACGGGCATCATGGGCATGCCGGCGAGGGCCTGCCGCGCCTGCTGGCATCGCTGCTGTGTGCGCTGGCCGCCGAGGCCCTGGCCTTCTTTCTTGCCCCCGCGGGCCCGAGCTTGCAAATCTTGCAATTGGCCGAAATGGGCCTGGCCGCCGCGGCCATCGCCCTGGCCGGCTTCGATACCTACAAGAAGGGCTTCTATGCCCTGCGCGCCGGGCGCCTGAACATCAATGCGCTGATGGCGGTGGCGGTGACCGGCGCCTTCCTGATCGGCCAATGGCCCGAGGCCGCGATGGTGATGGCGCTCTACGCCATTGCCGAGCTGATCGAGGCGCGCGCCGTCGACCGCGCGCGCAATGCCATCAAGAGCTTGCTGGCGATGGCGCCCGAAGACGCTGAGGTGCGCCAGGCCGACGGCGCGTGGGCTCGGCAGCTCACCGCCTCGGTGGCGGTCGGGGCGAGGGTGCGGATTCGACCCGGCGAGCGCATCCCGCTCGACGGCGTGATCTTGACGGGCACCAGCGCCATCGACCAGGCGCCGGTCACGGGTGAGAGCCTGCCGGTCGACAAGGGGCCCGGGGACGAGGTCTATGCCGGCACCATCAACCAGGCGGCCGCGCTTGAATTCCGTGTCACGGCAGCCGCCTCGGACAGCACCCTGGCCCGCATCATCCATGCGGTCGAGGAGGCGCAGGCGAGCCGCGCGCCCACCCAGCGCTTCGTCGACCGCTTTGCCGCCATCTACACCCCGGCCGTGTTTGCGCTGGCGCTGGCGGTGGCCCTGCTGACGCCCTGGCTGATGGGCTGGGGTTGGCTGCAGGCGCTATACAAGGCGCTGGTGCTGCTGGTGATCGCCTGCCCCTGCGCGCTGGTGATCTCGACCCCGGTCACCTTGGTGAGCGGCCTGGCCGCGGCGGCGCGCCGCGGCATGCTCATCAAGGGCGGGGTCTACCTGGAACAGGCGCGCCTGCTCAAGGTGGTGGCGCTGGACAAGACCGGCACCGTCACCCAGGGCCAGCCGGTGCTGGTGGAGTTCGCGCCGGTGGCCGCGGGCGCCGACCGCGCGCAACTGGCGCGCCTGGCGCTGGCGCTGGCGAGCCGCTCCGACCATCCGGTCTCGCTGGCGATTGCGCGTGGCCTGGCGGCCGAGTGCGCGCAGCCGGCCGAGGTGCACGACTTTGCGGCCGCGGCCGGGCGCGGCGTGCAGGGAGCGGTCGATGGCCTGCCGCTGGTGCTGGCCAACCACCGCTGGGTCGAGGAGCGCGGCCAATGCTCGGCCGCACTCGAGGCCCGCATGGCCCTGCATGAGCAGGCCGGCCGCAGCGTGGCCATGCTGGCCGACGCGAGCGGTGTGCTGGCGATCTGCGCGGTGGCCGACACCCTCAGGCCCTCGGCGCGCCAGGCGGTCGCTGAGCTGCAGGCCCTGGGCATCACGCCGGTGATGCTGACCGGCGACAACCTCACCACCGCACAGGTCATCGCGGCCCAGGCCGGCATCACCGAACTGCGCGCCGATCTGCTGCCCGAGCACAAGCTCGCCGCCGTCCGCGAGCTGCAGCAGCGCTTCGGGCCCACCGCCATGGTGGGCGACGGCATCAACGATGCGCCCGCGCTGGCGCAGTCGGACATCGGCTTCGCGATGGGCGCCGCCGGCACGCACACGGCCATGGAGGCCGCCGACGTGGTGGTGATGAACGACGAGCTGGGCCGCCTGCCCGAGACCGTGCGCCTCTCGCGCCGCACCCGCGGCGTGCTGCTGCAGAACATCGCCCTGGCCCTGGGCATCAAGACGGCCTTCCTGCTGGCCGCGCTGTTCGGCAGCGCCACCATGTGGATGGCGGTGTTCGCCGACATGGGCGCCAGCCTGCTGGTGGTGTTCAACGGCCTGCGCCTGCTGCGCGGGAAGTAGCGGCGCCCCTCGCCATACTGCCTACACTGCCGGCACCATGCGCATCCCCTCGTTCCGCCCCCAGCCCGGTGTCGCGGCCGCCCTGGGCGCGGCCATCCTGTTCGGCGCCGGCACGCCGCTGGCCAAGCCGCTGCTGGGCGCCACCAGCCCCTGGCTGCTGGCCGCCTTGCTCTACCTGGGCTCGGGCCTGGGGCTATGGCTGGTCCGGCTGGCGCGGCGCGCACCGGCGGTGCAGCTGCCGCGCGCCGAGCGCCTCTGGCTGCTGGGCGCCATCGTCGCCGGCGGGGTGGTGGGGCCGGTGCTGCTGATGCTGG
>Ga0208125_100267_pt1 | contig 40181 bp, 27 predicted proteins | sample LakWasM128_HOW14_2_FD_183938 | JGI IMG/M metagenome (GOLD analysis project Ga0208125, IMG submission 183938) | Freshwater sediment methanotrophic microbial communities from Lake Washington under simulated oxygen tension - Sediment Metagenome... | ecosystem: Environmental > Aquatic > Freshwater >...
ACCAGGGCCTCGGTGCGTATCGGTTTGGTCACGTAATCGTCCATGCCGGCGGCCAGACAGGCCTCGCGGTCGCCCTGCATGGCGTTGGCGGTCATCGCCACCAGGCGCGGCCGGCGGCCGGCCGGCCAGCGGCGGCAGATCTCGCGCGCCGCCTCCAGCCCATCCATCTCGGGCATCTGCACATCCATCAGCACCAGGTCGTAGGGCTGGCGCTGCACGCTCTCCACCGCCTCGATGCCGTTGCTGGCCACGTCGGCACGGTAGCCCATCTGCGCCAGCAGGCGCAAGGCCAGCTTCTGGTTCACCGCGTTGTCCTCGGCCAGCAGGATGCGCAGCGGGTGGCGCGCGGCCAGGCCGGCATCGATGCCGGGCCTGTCCTGCGCCGGCGGGCGCGGCGCCAGCGCCTCGCCCGAGAGGCCCACCAGGGCGTCGAAGAGCTGGCTCTGGCGCAGCGGCTTGTGCAGATAGGCCTGGAACAGCCCGTCCTCGGCGCCGGCCTCCTTGCGCCCCAGCGAGCTGAACATCACCAGCGGCAGCTGGGGCCAGGTCTTGCGGATGCGGCGCGCCAGCGTCAGGCCGTCCATGCCGGGCATGTGCATGTCCAGCACCGCCAGGTCGAAGCGCCCGCCCTGCTCGAGCAGCTGCAGCGCCTCCTCGCCCGAGGCGCAGTCGCGCGGCAGCATGCCCCATTTGGCGGTCTGCAGCGCCAGCACGCGGCGGTTGGTGGCGTTGTCGTCGACCACCAGCAACTGCTTGGCGCGCAGCGCCGGCTGCTGGCCGATGAACTCGCGCCGCGCGTTGGCGGGCGGCTCGGCGGGCTCGGCACGGATGCAGACATGGAAGCTGCTGCCGCAGCCCGGCCCGGCGCTTTCGGCCCACATGCGCCCGCCCATCAGCTCGGACAACTTCTTGCTGATCGCCAGGCCCAGGCCGGTGCCGCCGTACTTGCGCGTGGTCGAGCTGTCGGCCTGGCTGAAGCTCTGAAACAGCCGGCTCATGCCGGCCTCGCTGAGGCCGATGCCGGTGTCGCGCACGCTGAACTGCCAGGCGTCGTCGCCCAGCGCCCTGACGCTCAGCACCACCTCGCCGCGCTCGGTGAACTTGACGGCGTTGGACAGCAGGTTCAGCAGGATCTGGCGCAGCCGCGTGACGTCGCCGTTCAGCGCCACCGGCAGCTCACCCTCGAACAGATAGGCCAGGTCCAGCCCCTTCTCGGCCGCGCGCGCCGCCACCAGCTCCAGCGCCGACTCCACGCAGTCGCGCAGCTCGAAGGGGTGGTGCTCGATGTCCATGCGCCCGGCCTCGATCTTGGAGAAGTCCAGGATGTCGTTGATGATGGTCAGCAGGGTCTCGCCGGAGTCGCGGATGGTGCCCGCGTAATCGCGCTGCTCGGCATCCAGCGGCGTGTCCAGCATCAGCCCGCTCATGCCGATGATGGCGTTCAGCGGCGTGCGGATCTCGTGGCTGACCGTGGCCAGGAATTCCGACTTGTGCTGGCTGGCGGCCTCCAGCGCGCGCGTGCGCTCGCGCACCTTCTGCTCGGTGAGCGCCTCGTTGAGGCGCTCGTTCTCGAAGCGCATGCGCATCGCCTGCAGCAGGGCCAGGCCATGCTGGTGCGCGAACACCAGCACGATGACACTGAGCCAGAACATGGTGGCGGCCGCCAGCAGCGCCACCGTGCTGCCCTCGCGCAGCGCCCACAGCACCACCGGCAGCACCAGGGGCAGGCAGAAGGCCAGCACGCTGGGCCGGTGGATAGCCACCGCCGAGGCCACCGCCAGCACGTTGGCAAGCACCGTGACCATCACCACCACCAGGCGCAGCGGCTCGGGCTCGAAATAGCGCACGCAAGCCCAGGCCCAGAGGGCACCCAGCAGCACATGAAAAAGCTGGATCAACCGGGCCGCGTGCGCAAACTCATCGCGCGCCGCCAGGCGCTGCTGCCAGGGAGCCAGCAGCAGCAGGTAAAGCAGCGTCACGGCGGCCTGCACGCCCAGCCAGCCCGGCAGCCCATCGGTCCGGCCGGTCTGGCCCAGGGCCCAGGCGAACAGGGCGAGGCCCACCGGTGCCACGCACATGCCCAGGCGCATGCTGCGCGCCAGATAGGCGTGGCGCGCGCGTTCCATCTGCCTGGCAATCGCCTCGAGCTCCTCAGGCGTCATGGCGCGCCCCGGCATTCAGCAACGCCTGCACCAGCGCCTCCACGCGTATCGGCTTGGCCAGGTAGTCGTCCATGCCGGCGGCCAGGCAGTCCTCGCGGTCGCCCTGCATGGCGTTGGCGGTCATCGCGACGATGCGCGGCCGCGCCCCGGCCGGCCAGCGCGCGGTGATGCGCCGGCTCGCCTCCAGGCCGTCCATCTCGGGCATCTGCACATCCATCAGCACCAGGTCGTAGGGCTGGCGCTCGACGCTCTCCACCGCCTCCAGGCCGTTGCTGGCCAGATCGGCGCGGTAGCCCATCTGGCTCAGCAGGCGCAGCGCCAGCTTCTGGTTCACGGCGTTGTCCTCGGCCAGCAGGATGCGCAGCGGGTGGCGCTCGGCCAGGCCGGCATGCTGGCTGGGGCCCACCGGCGCCAGCACGCGCGCCGCGCTGCGCTCGCCCAGCAGATTCATCAAGGTGTCGAACAGCTGGCTCTGCCGCAGCGGCTTGTGCAGATAGGCGGCGAACACGCCCTCCTCCACCCCCGCCTCCTTGCGCCCCAGCGAGCTGAACAGCACCAGGGGCAGCTGGGGTCGGGTCTTGCGCAGCAGGCGCGCCAGCGTCACGCCGTCCATGCCCGGCATGTGCATGTCCAGCAGGGCCAGGTCGCAGACCCCGCCCGCGGCCATCCAGGCCAGGGCCTGCTCGGCGCTGGCGCAGTCCTGCGGCAGCATGCCCCAGCGCGCCGTCTGCAGGGCCAGCACGCGGCGGTTGGTGGCGTTGTCGTCCACCACCAGCAGGCGCTTGCCGTGCAGCGCCGGCTGCGGGCCCACCAGCGCGCTACGCGCCGCCGGCGCCGCCACCGCCGGCAGCGCGAGCGTGAAGTGGAAGCTCGCCCCCGCGCCCACGCCGGCGCTCTCGGCCCACATGCGGCCACCCATCAATTCCACCAGGCGCCGGCTGATCGCCAGGCCAAGGCCGGTGCCGCCGTACTTGCGCGTGGTCGAACTGTCGGCCTGGCTGAAGCTCTGGAACAGCCGGCTCATGCCCTGCGGGCTCAGGCCGATGCCGGTGTCGCGCACGCAGAAGTGCAGCTGCCCCTGCGCCTGCATGGCCAGGCTCAGCACCACCTCGCCGCGGCCGTCCTGGTTGTCGGTGAACTTGACCGCATTGCTGAGCAGGTTCAGCAGCACCTGGCGCAGCCGCGTCACGTCGCCGTTCACGACGGCCGGCAGCTCGTCCTCGAACACATAGGCCAGGTCGAGCTGCTTCTCGGCCGCGCGCGCGCCCACCAGGTCCAGCGCCGATTCCACGCAGTCGCGCAAATCGAAGGGATGGGCCTCGATGTCCATGCGCCCGGCCTCGATCTTGGAGAAGTCCAGGATGTCGTTGATGATGGTCAGCAGGGCGTCGCCGCTGTCGCGAATGGTGGCCGCGTAGTCGCGCTGCTCGGCGTTCAGCGGCGTGTCCAGCAGCAGGCCGCTCATGCCGATGACCGCGTTCATGGGCGTGCGGATCTCGTGGCTCATGGTCGCCAGGAAGGCGCTCTTGGCCTCGTTGGCGCCCTCGGCCGCGGCGCGCGCCTCCCTGGCCTCGGCAAACAGCTGGGCATTGCGGATCGCCACGCCGACGCCGGACGCCAAGGTGCTGAGCAGGTTCTGGTCGGCCGCGGTGAAGCGGCCCTCACGGGCGGTGCTCTGCACGCTCAGCACGCCGATCGCGCGCTCACCCACGCGGATCGGCACGCCCAGATAGCTGGCGGCCTGCTCGCCGAGTTGCTCGGCGCCCAGGGCGTCGGCGGCGGCATCGACGTCCTCGTTCAGCAGCAGCGGCTGGCCGGATTCGATGATCTTGCCGGTCAGGCCCTCGCCCATCGCCTGCTGATCCAGTTGCTCGCCATGCATATAGGGGAAGCGGATCAGGCCGGCAGCCTGGTCGAGCAAGGCGATGTAGGCGATGTCCGCGGCGAAGGTGACGCGCATCTTTTCACCCACGGTGTGAATCAATTCATCCAGGTCGATGGTGCTGGTGAGCGCCTGGCCCAGCGCGTTCACGGTAGCGAGCTCGTCGGCGCGCTGCTGGGTCTGTTCGAACAGGCGCGCGCTCTCCAGCGCCACGCTCATGCTGCCGGCCAGGGTGGTGAGCAGGCGCACATCGGCGGCGCTGAAGGCGTTCTCGCGATCGACGTTGTCGAGCCCGATCACGCCCACCACGCGCTCGCCGGACAGGATCGGCACGCGCACCAGGCTGAGCGTCTCGGCCGTGCCCGGCAGGGTGCTGCTGACGATGCCCAGCGCGGCCAGGCGCGCCGTCTTGTTGTCATTGATCAGCAGCGGGCGGCCGCTCGCCACCAGGTGCAGGCCCAGCGCCGAGATCGGCCCGTCGGGCACCTCGAAGCGCCGGCCGCGCTCCAGCATGTAGTGGTAGTGGCGCAGATTCGCCTGCGCATCGAGGCTGGCGATGCTGATGCTCTGCGAATCGAACAGTTCGCGCAGCTTCTCGCCCACCAGCTCGTAGATCGAGTCGGCATCGAGCTTGTTGGCCAGGCCCTGCTGCACGCCGTTGATCACCGCCAGCTCGGCGGCGCGATCGTCGGTCTCCTTCAGCAGGCGCTGCGTTTCGTCGAACAGGCGCGCGTTCTCCAGCGCCACCCCCATCGATGAGGCAATCGTCTGCAGCAGGCGCACCTCGGCCGCGCCATAGGCATGCTCGCGCTGGTGGTCCTCGGTGTCGATGATGCCCAGCACCTGGTCGCCCACGATCACCGGCACCTTCAGCACCGACAGCGCCTGGTCGGTGCCGGGCATCAGCGTGATGCCGGCGGCCTCCATCTCGGCGGTGGTGTTGAGCACCACCGGCTGGCGCGTGGCGACCAGCCTGGCCCAGCTGCCCGTCGGGTTCGGCGCGGCCGGCGGCACATGCAGGCGCTGGTTGTGCTCGTAGACATAGAGGCTGTGCAGGTGATCACTGGCCGCGTCGTACCAGACGATGCCCAGGTTTTCCGTGTGCAGCACCTCGCGCAACTTGTCGCCCACCAGGTCGACGATGCCCTGGAAGTCCAGCGAGCCCGCCATGCCCTGCTGGATGCTGTTGATCACCGCCAGCTCGGCATTGCGCTGCTCGGTCTCCTTGAGCAGGCGCTGGGTCTGGTCGAAGCGCTGTGCGCTCTGCAGCGCCACGCCCATCGCGGAGGCGACGGTCTGCAGCAGGCGCAGCTCGGCCGGGCCATAGGCCTGCTCGCGTTCATGGTCCTCGGCCACGATGCATCCCAGGGCCAGCTCGCCGCTGACGATGGGCACCTTGGCGAAGGACTTGGATCGGTCGGTGCCGGGCACCACGCGCATGCCTGCGGCCTCCTGCTCGGCCATGCTGCCGAGCACGTAGGGATCGCGCTGCCCGATCTGCCTCAACCACTGATCGGGCTCATGGGCCATCTCGCGTGTGGGGAGCGACAGACGCTGGCCGTGCTCGGTCTCGTACAGATGCAGCACGGCGCGCCGCTCGTGATCGAACCAGCGCACGCCGATGCTGGGGCAGGCCAGGATCTCACCGAGCTTGTCGCCCACCAGATCAACGATGCCCTGGAAGTCCAGCGAGCCGGCAATGCCCTGCTGGATGCTGTTGATCACCGCCAGCTCGGCGTTGCGCTGCTCGGTCTCCTTCAAGAGGCGCTGGGTCTCGTCGAACAGGCGCGCGTTCTCCAGCGCCACGCTCATGCTGTTGGCCAGGGTCTGCAGCAGGCGCACATCCGATTCGCTGAAGGCCTGCTCGCGCTCCAGGTCGACCAGGGTGATGACGCCGCGCACCTGCTCGCCCGACACCAGCGGCACATAGACCGCCGACTTGGTGCTGCGCGTGCCCGGCAGCACATAGCTGCCGTAGCGCGCTCGCGCCATGTCCATCTGCTCGTTGATCACCAGGCTGCTGCGGCTGCGCCGTATCGCGGCGCTGAAGCCGCGCTCCTCCATGGGCTCGGAGGCGATCACGAGCCGCCGTCCGTCCTCGTAGGTGTAGGGGTAATGCTCCAGGCCGGTGCTGGCATCGAAGACGCGGATGCCGACATCGCGGCCGTCGAAGATCTCGCGCACCTTGTCGCCCACGGCATCGTAGATGCCCTGTATGTTCAGCTCGGCCGCCAGCGCCGCCTGCACGCTGTTGATGATGGCCAGCTCGGCGGCACGCTGCTCGCTTTCCTTGAAGAGGCGCTGGGTCTCGTCGAACAGGCGCGCATTCTCCAGCGCCACCCCCAGGCTGGCCGAGATGGTCTCGACGAGGCGGATCTCGTCGGTGCCGAAGGCATGCTCGCGCTGGAAGTCCATCAGCACGATCACGCCCAGCAGATGCTCGCCGGCAATGATGGGGATGAAGGCGCCACTGAGCTCGGCATCGCTGCCATCCAGCAGGGCGGCGTAGGCGTAGTCGCGCCGGCTGTGATAGATGAGCGGCTTGCGGGTGCGCCGGATCTGTTCCCAGGCCCCGCCGGGGTTGGGCACATAGGCGCTGGACTGCAGGCGCTCGCCATGCTCGTAGACATAGAGCGGGCGCATCAGGCCGGCGGCGGCGTCGTACCAATGGATGCCGATATCGCCCGAGCGCAGCACCTCGCGCAGCTGGTCGCCCACCAGGTCGACGCTGGCCTGGAAATCCTGCGAATCGGCGATGCCCTGCTGGATCGCGTTGATGATGGATAACTCATGGGCGCGCTGCTCGGCCTGGGCCTTGGCGGCCGCCAGCGCCGCGGTGCGCTCGGCCACCTTGGCCTCCAGGCCCTCGCCCCAGCGCGCGTTGTCCAGCGCCACCGCGGCCTGGGCGGCGAGCAGGGCCAGCAGGTCGCGATCGGCATCGGCAAAGCGCCCGAAGACGCCCTCGATGTCGGCATAGACATGGCCCAGCACGCGGCGCTGCGCCACCAGCGGCGCCACCAGGCAGCTGCGCTGCGCCAGCGGCGCGGCACCGGGCGGACCGTGGCGCAGGCTGACGCTGCGGCTGCGGCGTGCCTCCTGTAGCCAGGGCGTCACCGCCTGCAGCAGGGCCGCCGCCGACTCGCCGCGCGGCAGCATGGCGCCGGCGATCTCCAGCGCGCCGCCGCCCTCCAGCACCAGCATCACGCGCTCGGCGCCGGTCAGCTGGGTGAGCTCGTTGATGAGGAACTCCTGCAGCTCGGCCGCGCTGCGCAGCTCGTTGAGGCGCAGGCCGCTGTCCACCAGGCGCTTGAAGGGCTCCACCGGCAGGCTGGGCAGGTGCAGATAGCCCTCGCGCTCGGCCTCGGCCAGGCCACGCTGCGCCGCCCCGGCCAGCCAGGCGCGCACCAGCTCGCGGTTGCCGAGCACCTTGTTGAGGTAGCTGCGGCGCAGGCCCTCGTCGCGCAGCTCGCGCACGCCGTCGAGCAGGAACACATAGGCCTGCTGCAGCGCGGCCCAGGCCTGCTCGCCGCGGCCCAGCGCGGCCAGCGCCTGGCTGTGATGCCACCACAGATGCTGGCGCTGCACGAAGTCGAGCTTGCTCAGGCCCTGGCCGCGGTGCAGGGCGATGCCGCGGCTGCTGGCACGCAGGGCCGCAGCCGCCTGGCCATCGGCCAGCAGGGCCTTGGCCAGGCCGTCGTGCGCCGCCATCTGCATGGCCGGATCGCTGCCCGCCAGGGCGGCCCGCTGGGCGGCGCGGAACTCGCGCACCGCCAGCGCGCTGTGGCCCTGCGCCAGCGCCAGCTCGCCGCCCAGGCTGGCCGCCATATAGCCGCCGATCGGGTCGGCATAGAGCTGCAGCAGCGCCACATAGTCGGCGCGCGCGGCCTCGGCGGCGGCGTAGTCGCCCAGCTGGATGGCGATATCGGCCAGCGAGGCCAGGGTGTTGGCCAGGCCGGCCAGCGCGCCCAGCTCGCGCTGCAGGCGCGCATTCGCCTGGCGCAGCTGCAGGGCATGGCGGTACAGGCCCAGCTCCACATAGGCGTTGGCGATGTTGGAGCGCACCAGCGCGCAGCGCTCCACATAGCCGGCGCGCTGGAAGGCCGCCTCGGCCTGCCGGAAGCCCTGCAGCACCGCCGAGAGATCGGCCTGCATGAAGGCGAGCAGATTGAGCGCATTGCCGAGCGCGAACTCGTCGCCGCTCTGGCGCGCCAACGCCAGCGCCTGCTCGGCCGCCGTGCGCGCCTGGGCCGGGTGGCCCAGATTCATCTGCGCATTGGCGACGATCCAGAGCGCGCGCGCCTGGCCCGAGGCATCGCCCAGGCGCGCATAGAGCACCGCCGCCTGCTCCCCGCTGGGCACGCCCATGCGGCCCTGGCGCACGCGGAACTGCGCCTCGCCCAGGCGCGTGAGCGCCAGCGCGCGCAGCGCCGGCTGGCCGCAGCGCTCGGCGCGCTCAAGCGCCAGCGTGGCCACCGCCAGCGCCTCCTGCAGGCGGCCGCGCCGCATCAGCGCCATCGCCATCGCCGCATAGCCCTGCGCCTGTGCGGCCGCATGCTCGGCGCCAGGCACCAGGGTCAGCAGGGTCTCGGCATCGCTGAGTGCCGCGTCGAAGCGCCCCAGCGCCACCGCGGATTCGCTGCGCAACGCCAGCAGGGCCACGCGCTGCGCCAGCGGCAGCCGGGCGTCCGCCAGCGCCTCGCCGCAGGCGGCGCGCGCCTCCTCATGGCGCCCGCTCCAGGCCAGCTCGGCGGCACTGTTCCATCCTGCCGGCACGGCCGCGCCGCGACGGCTGGGCCGGGCGGGCTTGCTGCGGGCGCTGGCTGGCAGGGCTGCGGACATCGTGGACGGCACTCCGGTCGCGACGATTGAGGCCCGAGTCTAGGCCCGGGCCGGCGGTACGGGCGCCGGGCTATCCCGGGGTCAGGGCAAAACCTGACACCTGTTGTGGTGACAGCCGCCATCATGTGGCTTTCGACCCGGAGGAATTCGTCATGCCCAACAAGAAACTGCTGCTGGCCCTGATGGCCGGCGCCTGCTGCATGCTGGCCCAGGCCCAGGAAACCAAGGTGGCCGTGGGCATCTCGGGCTGGACCGGCTTCGCCCCGCTGACCCTGGCCAAGGAGGCCGGCATCTACAAGAAGCTGGGCCTGGACGTGAGCATCAAGAAGATCCCGCAGAAGGACCGCCACCTGGCGATCGCCTCCGGCGATGTGCAATGCGCCGCCACCACGGTGGAGACCTGGGTGGTCTGGAACGCCAACGGCGTGGCCACCACGCAGATCTTCCAGCTCGACAAGAGCTATGGCGCCGACGGCATGGTGGTGAAACCCGGCATCGCCCGGATCGCCGACCTGAAGGGCAAGACCGTGGCCGCCAGCGCGCCCGGCACCGCGCCCTACTTCACGCTGGCCTGGATGCTCAAACAGAACGGCCTGTCGGTGAAGGACGTCAAGGTGGTGAACCTGGAGCCGCAGGCCGCCGCCAATGCCTTCATCGCCGGCAATGCCGACATCGACGCCGGCATGACCTACGAGCCCTACCTGAGCGGCGTGCGCGCCAAGCCCGAGGCCGGCAAGATCATCGCCACCACGCTGGACTACCCGGTGGTGATGGACACCTTCGGCTGCACGCCCAAGTTCCTGGCCGAGCACCCCAAGGCCGCGCAGGCCCTGGCCGACGGCTATTTCGAGGCCCTCGCGCTGATCAAGGCCGAGCCCAGGAAGAGCTTCGAGATCATGGGCGCCGACGTCAAGCAGGCCGGCGAGGCCTTCGAGAAGAGCGCCGCCTACCTGCGCTGGCAGGACAAGGCGGCGAACCAGAAATTCTTCGCCGAGGAGCATCTGCGCTTCAGCAAGGAGGCGGCCGTGCTGCTGATGGAGCTGGGCATCATCAAGGCCATGCCCGACCTCGCCCGGCTGGCGGACACGCGCTTCATCGGCGTCAAATGAAGCCGCTGGTGCCGGTCGGCCCGGGCGCCAAGCTGGCGCTGGGGCTGGCCTTCTTCGTGCTCTTCACCGCGGTCTGGGCCGCCGCCACCTTCGGCGGCCTGGTCTCCAAGACCTTTCTGGCCGACCCGCTGACCATGCTGGTCTCGGGCTGGACCCTGCTCACGCAGATGGGCTTTGCCACCGACATTGGCATGACGGTGTGGCGCGTGCTGGGCGGCTTCCTGATTGCCGCCGTGCTGGCCCTGCCGCTGGGCGTGCTGATGGGCACCTACAAGCCGGTGGAGGCCTTCTTCGAGCCCTTTGTCTCCTTTGCCCGCTACCTGCCGGCCTCGGCCTTCATCCCGCTGCTGATCCTCTGGGCCGGCATCGGCGAGGCGCAGAAACTGGCGGTGATCTTCATCGGCAGCTTCTTCCAGCTCACCCTGATGATCGCGGTGACAGTGGGCAACACCCGGCGCGATCTGGTGGAGGCCGCCTACACCCTGGGCGTGGGCGATGCCGGCCTGATACGCCGCGTGCTGATCCCCGGCGCCGCGCCCGAGATTGCCGAAACCCTGCGCATGGTGCTGGGCTGGGCCTGGACCTATGTGATCGTGGCCGAGCTGATCGGCGCTTCCAGCGGCATCGGCCACATGATCACCGACAGCCAGGCCCTGCTGGCCACCGACCAGATCATCTTCGGCATCATCGTGATCGGCCTGATCGGCCTGGTCAGCGACTTCGCCTTCAAGGCCATGAACCGCGCCCTGTTCCCCTGGGCCCAGCTCGGAAGGTAGGTGGGGCGGTGAGTTCTTCCATGCTTTCCATACGCGGCGTTGCGCGCACCTTCACCAGCGGCAGCCAGCACACCCTGGCCCTGCAGGCCACCGACCTGGCCGTGGCGGAGAACGACTTCCTCACCATCCTGGGCCCCTCGGGCTGCGGCAAGAGCACGCTCTTGCGCATCGTCGCCGGCCTGGACCAGGCCAGCCAGGGTCAGGTCTTGCTGGACGGCCAGCCGGTCAACGGCCCCGGCGCCGACCGCGGCATGGTGTTCCAGAGCTACACCCTGTTCCCCTGGCTGACGGTGCTGGACAACGTCGCCTTCGGCCTGCGCGAGCGCGGCCTGCCGCGCAAGCAGCAGGTCGAGCAGGCCCAGGCCTGGCTGGCCAAGGTGGGGCTGCAGAAGTTCAGCCAGCATTACCCCAAGCAGCTCAGCGGCGGCATGCAGCAGCGCACCGCGCTGGCGCGCGCGCTCGCCAACGAGCCGCGCATGCTCCTGATGGACGAGCCCTTCGGCGCCCTCGACCACCAGACCCGCGAGCTGATGCAGGAGCTGCTGCTTGGCATCTGGGAACGCGAGCGAAAGACCGTGCTGTTCGTGACCCACGACATCGACGAGGCCATCTTCATGGGCTCGCGCGTCGCGGTGATGAGCGCGCGGCCGGGCCGCATCAAGCTGGAGCTGCCGGTGGACCTGCCGCACCCGCGCCACTACGCCGTCAAGACCAGCGCGGCCTTCTCGGCCCTCAAGCGCGAACTCACCGAGGCTTTGCGCAGCGAGGTGCTGGCGGCGGCCATGCTCTGAGTTGAGGCGGACAATGGGCTGACCATGCCGCGCCTGCTCGCCCTGCTCCTGCTCTGCTGCGCCCAACACGCCGCAGCGCTCAGCATCGCCTTCATCAACCCGGGCCGCAGCGACGAGGCCTTCTGGGTGGCGGCCACCCAGGCCATGCAGGCGGCGGCGCAAAGCCTGCAGCTGCAGCTGGAGGTCCTGTACGCCGAGCGCGAGCCGGCGCGTGCCCTGCAGCTGGCGCGCGAGATCGCGGCGCGCCCGGCCCTGCAGCGCCCCGACTACGTGATCCTGGTGAACGAGAAGGGCACCCTGGTCGCCAACGCGCAAACCCTGGGCGGCGTGGGCATCAAGAGCTTTGCCGCCTTCAGCGGCCTGCTGCCGCAGGAGCGCGCGCAATGGGCGCCGCGCCAGGGCCTGCCGCTGTTGCTGGGCAGCCTGGAGCCGCACGCCGTCGAGGCCGGCTACCTGACCGCCAAGGCCCTGATCGTGCAGGGCCTCAAGCAGGGCCTGCGCGCCGAGGACGGCCGCGTGCACCTGCTGGCCATCGCCGGCGACCGCTCCACCCCGGTCTCGATCGCGCGCAACGAGGGCATGCGCCGCGCGGTGGCCGAGGCCCCCCAGGCGGTGCTGGACGAACTGGCCTTCGCCGACTGGAAGCGCGAGCAGGCGGCCGAGCTGATGCGCGGCCTGCTGCAGCGGCGCCCGCAGGCCCGCCTGGTCTGGGCCGGCAGCGACCAGATGGCCTTTGGCGCCATGGAGCTGGCCCAGCAGGAGGGCCGCATACCGGGCCGCGACATGCTGTATTCGGGCATCAACACCTCGGCCGAGGCCATGCAGGCCCGCATCGACGGCCGACTCAGCGCGTTGGCCGGCGGCCATTTCATGTGCGGCGCCTGGGCCTTGCTGATGCTTTACGACCACCACCACGGCCGCGACTTCGCCGACGAGGGCCTGGAGCTGGAGCAGTCCATGTTCATGCTCTTCGACGCGCGCAGCGCCGAGCGCTATCTGGCGCGCTTCGGCAAGGGCATCCGGGGCCTGGATTTCCGGCCCCACAGCAAGCATCTCAACCCCAGGCTCAAGCAATACCAGTTCGGGGTCGACGTGCTGCTGCGCTGAGTCAGCCCGCCGCGGCGCGCGCCGGCGTGCGGCTCAGCGGCACGGCGCGCACCGCCACGATCTCCCAGCCGCTGGCGGCCGGCCGCACGATGGTGAGGGTGAAGAACTCGCCCACCACCTCGGTCGCGCCGTTGGCGCCGGGCCGCTCCACATAGATCGCGTTGTCGGTCAGATAGGTCTGGCCGTCCAGTGGCTCGACGCGGCGCAGCACCGTGCGGTGGCTCAGGTCCTTGGCCACGCGCGCCAGCGATTGCTCGAAATAGGCCTGGATCTGCGCGCGCCCCGCCAGGCGCGGCCCATCGCGGCCCAGGCTCAGGGTGGCGTCGGCGGCGTAGAAGGCGCTCAGCGCGGCGGCGTCGCGGGCGTTCCACTGCGCATCCACGGCGGCGGCCAGCCCGGCCAGTTCGCCATCGCGCGGCGCGGCGGTGGCGGTGGTGGAAAAGAAGGCGAGCTGGCAGACCATGAGGACCAGCCAGCAGCAGCGCGTCAGTGCGTTCAAGAGCATCTCCTGGGGTGAAAGCAGGGCGCGAGTCTAGGAAAGCGCACAGCCGCCGTCGCCGGCGCTGCGACCAAGCCGGGAAATCCGGCCCTCAAACACGCCTAACGCGGCTTGACCCTGGCCCCGTCCTGCAGGTCCTGCGGCGGATAACTGACCACCTGGCTGCCCGCTTCGAGGCCGCCGGCCACCCAGGCCACCGCGCCATTGCGCGCCTCCAGCTTGACCTCGGTGAGCCGGGCGCGGCCGCCCTCGACGCGGAACACCGCATGGCGGCCGGCCGCGGCGCGCGGCAGCGGGAACACCGCGCTCACCGGCACCAGCAGGGCGCCCTCGGCGCTGCGCGTGAGGATGCGCACACCCACGCGGTAGCCGTCGCCGAGCTGCTGACGCTCGGCCGGCGGGCTCAGCAGCTTGACCAGCACGCGCACGCGCTGCTCCTCCACGCCCAGGGCCGAGACCTTGGTGAAGGCGCCCGGCTCGACCCGCAAGACCTGGCCCTTGAGCACGGCGGGGCCGCCCCAGCGCTCGATCTGCACCGGCTGGCCCGGCCGCACCGCCAGCGCATCGGTGCTGAGCAGCTCGGCCACCACCTCCAGCTGGGCCGTGTCGCCCAGCTCCAGCAGCGGCGCGCCCAGCGCCACCACGCCCTCGCTGGGCTGCTGCACGCGCAGGACCTGGCCCGCCACCGGGGCGCGCAGCACAAAGCCGTTGCCGGCAGCGCCGGCGCCACCGGCGCCGCCATAGACGCCCAGCGCGGCGCGCGCCTGCGCCGCCTCGTGCTGGGCGATCTTCAGCTCGGACTGCGCCGCCTTGAGGTTCTGCTGCGCGGCCTGCAGGGCCAGCGCATCGCTGTCGCGCCGGGCGGCGCTCAGATAGCCCTGGCGCGCCAGCGCCTCGCTGCGCGACAACTCCTGCTGCGCCTGGGCCTGGGCGATGCCGACGGCGGCCAGACGCGCGGTGGCGGCATGCACCGCATCGCTGGCGGCCTCGGCGCGCGCCGCCAGCTCGGCGCGGCTGCGCGCGTCGGTGAGCGCGGCCAGCGTCGGCTGCAGCACGCCCAGCACCGCGCCGGCCTGCACCGCGTCGCCCTCCTTCAGCTGCGGGCGCAGCCAGCGGCCGGCCAGCGGCGCCGAGACCAGGTAGCGTTCCTGCACGCGCGTCTTGGCGTCCTCCTCGATGCCGAGCTCGAAGCGCCCGGCCTGCGCGCTGGCGATCTCCACCGCCTGCGGCCGCGGCGCAAAGGCCCAGGCCAGCACCAGCAGCAGGGCCGACACCGCGCCAGCCATCAGCCATTTGTTCTTGGTTTGCATCTCGCTCATTCCCTTGTCTTCAAAGCCGCCACCATGTCGAGGCGGTCGATGCGGCGGCGCACCACCAGCGCGCTGGCCACGCCCGCCAGCAGCACCGCCAGGCAGGCCAGCGCATAGGTGCGCGGCTGTATCACCACCGGAAACAGGAACTGGTCGTTCTTCAGCGCCTCCACCAGGCCATGGGTGAGCAGCCAGCCCAGGCCCATGCCCAGCGGCAGGGCCAGTGCCATGCTCAGTGCCATCTCGCCCAGCAGCAGGCCCGAGACCTCGGCGCGCGTGAAGCCCAGCACGCGCAGCGAGGCCAGCTCCCAGGCGCGCTCGGCCAGCGCGATGCGGGCATTGTTGTAGACCACGCCCACCGCGATGACGCTGGCAAAGGCGGTGAGGATGGTGCTCATGATGCGCACATTGCGCGCGCTCACGTCCTGCATATTGCGCAACACCGTGGCCTTGCTGAAGGCGCCCACCACCCTGGGCAGGGCGCGCAGCGCCCGCAGGGTCTCGGCCTCGCGGCCGCGCTCGACGATGAGGGCGAACTGCGAGCTCACATCGCCCTCGTCGAGCAGGTGGTTGAGCGCGCGCCGTTCGATATAGGCGTTCAGCCCCATCATCTCGCGCACCGTCGTCTCCAGCGGCAGCTCCAGGCGGCGCGGCCGCCCCTCCAGCAGCTCCACCAGCACCGGGTCGCCGGGGCGCAGGCCCAGCTTGTCGGCCAGGCGGTCGGTCATCACCAGGCCGCTCGCGCTGGGCAGGCTGGCGCGGCCGTCCACGTCGACGATACGGCGCGCCTGCGGTGCGGCGGCCAGGCCCTGCAGGGCGCCGCGCTCGCTGCGCGCGCCGTGCAGGAAGCGCACCGCCACGTCGCGCCCCGATTCCACCGCCAGCACGCCCGGCAGGCGCTGCAGCTCGAGGCGCGCGCTGTCGGGGCCGGCCTCGCTCATCCAGACGATCACATCGCTGCGCATGCTGGCGTTGAACTGCGAGTCGACGACGAAATCGATCGCATCGCAGAAGAAGTTGCCCAGCACCACGATGCCCACCGCCACCGCCACGCCGACGATGGACAGCAGGGTGCGCCAGGGGCGGCGCTCCATCTGGCGCAGGATCATGCGCAGCGACACGCCGGCGCGCAGCCAGGGCAGGCGCTCGACGATGGCGGGCCGGTAGCGCCCCGGCGCGGCCGGCCGCATCGCCTCGGCCGGCGCCAGCCGCACCGTGGCGGCAATCGCGTTGAGCGTGCCCAGCACCGCCATCAGCAGCGAGAAGCCGCCGCTCCACAGCAGCAGCCGCGCATCCAGCACATGCTGGAAATGGCGGAACTTGAAGAACTCGACATAGAGCCCGGTGAGCATGCTGCCCAGCCAGTCGCCCAGCAGCACGCCCAGCGTCAGCCCCAGCAGCATGATCACCAGCACCAGCTTGAGGTAATGCGCAGCGATGCTGCGGTTGGGGTAGCCCAGGGCCTTGAGCGCGGCCACCTGCTCGCGCTGCGTGGTCACCAGGCGCGACACCACCACGTTCAGCAGAAAGGCCGCCACGCCCAGGAAGATCACCGGCGCCACCGTGCCGAGCACGCGCTGCTCCTTGATCTCGTTGCTCAGCATGGCATGCGAACTCTGGTCCTCGCGGCCATAGGCCTCGCGCCCGCCATAGGGGGCCAGCACCGGCTGTAGCGCCGCCATCGCCACCGCTGGCTCGGCGCCGGGCGCGAGCTTGAGCGCCACGCGGTTGAAGGCGCCGCGCATGTCGTAGGCCGAGGCCAGCAGCTCGTGGTCCATCCAGACGATGCCGAAGCCGCGCATGTCCGGCATGCCGCCCAGGCCGGCGAAGATGAACTCGGGGCTGAGCGCCGTGCCCACCACCAGCAGCTCGCGCCGCCGGCCGTTCACCAGCGCCGACAGGCGCGCGCCCGGGGCCAGGCCGCGCGCCTCGGCAAAGGCGGCCGAGAGCGCCACCTCGACGAGCGGGCTGCCGGTGGCGTCGGCGGAGGGCAGGCGGCCGCTCTTGACGAACACGCGGTTGAGCCGCGCCGGCTTGCGCGCGTCCAGGCCGATCAGCTGGCCCAGCACCGGGTCCACCACGCCGGGCAGCTCCAGCCGCACCAGCTGGTCCACGCGCGTGTCGACCTGGGCCACGCCGGGCAGCGCCGCCAGGCGTTCCTGCAGCGCCAGCGGCGCGCGCTTGACGCTGGCAAACACATCGGCAAAGCGGCCCTCGGCATAGAAGTCGTCGCGCGCCAGCGCCAGCGAGTCCACCGCCGAGAGGCAGGCGATGAAGCCGCCCATGCCGCTGGCCACCACCAGGGCGATGGTGAGCACCTGGCTCCAGAGGCTGCGCAGGTCGCGCAGCAGCTTGCGGTCGAGCGCTCTCATGGCTGGGGTCTCATCACCACTGCAGCTCCGAGGGCGTGAGCTTGTGCGCATTCGTCTCGATGCGCTGGATCGCCCCGTCGCTCAGATAGATGACCCGGTCCGCCATGCCGGCGATGGCGGCGTTGTGGGTGATCACGACGGCGGTGGTGCCGAGCTCCTGGTTGATGCGCGCGATCACCTCCAGCACCAGCTTGCCGGTCTGGTAGTCGAGCGCGCCGGTGGGCTCGTCGCACAGCAGCACGTCCGGGCGCTTGACGATGGCGCGCGCGATCGCCACGCGCTGCTGCTCGCCGCCCGAGAGCTGGGCCGGGAAGTGATCGGCGCGCGGCAGCAGGCCCACCAGGCCGATGGCCTCGTCCACCGCCATCGGGGCGCTAGCGATGTCGGTGACCAGGGCCACGTTCTCGCGCACCGTCAGGCTGGGGATGAGGTTGTAGAACTGGAACACGAAGCCCACATGCTCGCGCCGGTAGCGCGTCAGCTCGGCCTCGCTGGCGCCGCTGAGCTGGTGCTCGGCAAAGCGCAGCGTGCCGCTGCTGGGGATGTCCAGGCCGCCGAGGATGTTCAAGAGCGTGCTCTTGCCGCTTCCCGAGGCGCCCAGCAGCACGATGAACTCGCCGCGCCGCACCGCCAGATCCACGCCGCGCAGCGCGTGCACGGCGGTTTCGCCCTCGCCATAGGTCTTGCTGAGGGCCCGGGCCTCGAACACCGGGCTGGCCTGGGTCGCTGTTTCGCTCATGCCTGCTAGCCTCGCGCCTGCCCGCCTCGGCGGCATTGATCAACATCAAGCCTCAGTAGCGGCCCGACCGCCTGCTCTAGTAGCGGCCGGTCGACCCCGCCACGCGCAAATACACATACGCGACCCAGGCCACCAGCCCGCGCCGCAGCACGCCGCGCAGGCCGGTGTCGTCGGCGGCGGCGACCTGGCGCGAGACCGCCAGCGCGGCCTCGAACTCCTGCGCCACGCTGCGCGCGAAATCGGCGTCGGCGACGATCACATTCGCCTCCAGGTTCAGCAGCAGCGAGAGCGGGTCGATGTTGGAGCTGCCGACGGTGGCCCAATGTTCGTCCACCACGCCCACCTTGGCATGCAGAAAGGCCGGCAGGTACTCGAACACCTGCACGCCCTGCCCCAGCAGCTCGGCGTAGAGGGCATGCGCGGCCATCGCGGCGATGCGGTAGTCCACCTTGCCCTGCAGCAGCAGGCGCACGCGCACGCCGCGGCGCGCCGCATCGCGCAGCGCACGGCGGAAGGCATGGCCGGGGTAGAAGTAGGGCGTGATCAGGTCCACGCTCTCGTTGGCGGCACGGATCGCCTCCACATAGGCGCGCTCGATGGTGCGGCGCTGGCGCAGGTTGTCGCGCAGCACGAAGGCGGCGCACACCGGGGGCAGGTCTTGCAGGGTCTGCTCGCCACGCCGCAGCCGCGGCATGCGCAGCCGGTTCACCAGGCGGCGCAGGCGCGCCACCGGCATCGGGCTGCGCACCAGGGCCAGCAGCTCCTCGCCGAAATCGCGCCCCAGCCAGGCGCGCGTCCAGACCGCGCGCAGCGCCTGCTCCATCGGCTGCACCAGCGGGCCGCGCAGGCCCACCGCATAGTCCAGCCGCGGCAGCTCGGTGGCGCCATGGTTGAGGTCCATGCGGTCGTCGATGATGTTGATGCCGCCGACGAAGCCGACCTCGCCATCCACCACGCAGAGCTTCTGGTGCAGGCGGCGCAGCTGCCCGGGCTGGAACCAGCGCCACCAGCGGTCGATGGGGCGAAAGATCGCCAGCGCCACATGCGAGCCGGCCAGCTCGCGCTGCAGCCAGGGCAGGCTGGCCTTGGAGCCGAAGCCGTCCACCACCACGCGCACGCGCACGCCGCGCGCGGCCACCGCCTTCAGCTGCGTCAGCAGGGCCTGGCCGGCGCTGTCGTGGTGAAAGATATAGGTGCCCAGCCAGACCTCGTGGTGGGCGGCGGCGATCGCCGCGGCCTGGGCCGGGAACAGCTCGTCGCCGCCACGCAGCAGGCGCACCTCGTTGCCGCCCACGTAATCGGGCCTGGGCACGCTGTGCCAGGAAAGCAGGTGCGGCAGGTTCTCGGCCTCAGCCAAGTTCGAACTCCGCCACCAGGGGCAGATGGTCGGACATGCGCGCCCAGGCATTGCCGCGCGGCACCTGCATGCTGAGGCATTCCAGCCCGCGGGTGTAGATGCGGTCGAGCGAGAACACCGGCACGCGCGAGGGGAAGGTGGCAGGTCTTGCCTTGCCGCTGGGTGGCGCCGCGCGCGCCAGGCCGCAGTCGCGCATCGGCGCATCCAGGCGCTCGCCCCAGTCGTTGAAATCGCCCGCCACCGCCAGGCGCGCGCCGGCCGGCACATGGGCGGCGATGAACTCGGCCAGGCGCTGCACCTGGCGCACCCGGCTGCTGTGCATCAGCCCCAGATGCGCCACCACGGTGTGGATCTCATGGCCCTGCCAGGTCACCGGCACATGCAGCAGGCCGCGCTGCTCGAAGCGATGGTCCGAGACGTCGTGGTGGCCCACGTCGCCGATCGGCCAGCGCGACAGCAGGGCATTGCCATGCTCGCCATGTTTGGTGACGGCATTGGTGCGGTAGGCCACCTCATAGCCCTCGGGCGCGAGGAACTCGGCCTGGCCCTGCTCGGGCCAGCCGAACCAGGTGCGCTCGAACTGGCGCGCCTCGCGGTGGTGGAAATGGCGCACCTCCTGCAGGAACACCAGATCGGCGTCCAGCGCCTCGATGCCCAGGCCCAGGTTGTGGATCTCCAGGCGCTTGCCGGGGCCGACGCCGCGCACGCCCTTGTGGATGTTGTAGGTGGCGATGCGCAGGCGCTGGCTGGCGAAGGCGCTATGGCTGCTATGCAGCCCCAGCGAGGAGGCGCGAAAGCCCGCTCTCATGTGCCCTCCCCCTCGTGCTGCTGCGCCAGGAAGCGCGGCAGCTGCAGCACCGCTTCGGCGTTGGAGGGCGAGAAGCACAGGTCCGCCGCCTCGCGCCAGGGCAGCCAGCGGTATTGCAGATGCTCGCGCGGGGCCAGGCGCACCTTGGTGCCGGCCGGCACGGTGAGGCCGAACACATGCTCGGTGTTGTGCGTCACCCCCGGCGCATAGCGATGCCGCCAGACCGGGTAGATCTCGTAGACATTGGCCAGGCCCCAGTCGCGCAAGACGCCGGCGGCGATGCCGGTCTCCTCGGCCACCTCGCGGCGCGCGGTCTGGGCTAGCGGCTCGTCGGGCGTGTCGAGCGAGCCGGTCACGCATTGCCAGTAACCGGGCCGGTCGGCGCGCTCCATCATCAGCACCTGCAGATCGGGCGTATGGATCACCACCAGCACCGATTCGGGGATCTTGTAGGGCTTGGAGAAGGTCTCGGCGGCTTGCATGCCCCCAAGCATAGCGAGCTTCAACTGCGCTGCGTTCGCAGCGCCCGCATCCACATGAGATTGATCAGCATCAGCGCCACCAGGGTGCCGCCGCACACCCACAGCGCCACGCTCACGCCAAAGCCCTGCACCAGCGCGCCGGCCAGCACGCCCGAGGCGGCCGGCACCACCTGCGAGATGATGGTGTACATGCTCAGCACGCGGCCGCGCACCGCCAGCGGCGCCTCGGCCTGGATGCCGGCCACGATCAGGCTCAAGCCCATGCCGCCCAGCATGCCCACCGCGGCCAGCAAGGCCAGGGCCGGGCCAACGTCATGGGCGCTGCCCAGCAGGGCCAGGGCGGCGCCCGCGCCCAGCGTCGCCGCGAAGATCGCCGCGCCATGCCGCACGCGCGGGCCGAGCACCATGGCCAGCACGCCGCCCAGGATCAGCGAGAGCGCCAGGCTGCCCAGCAACAGGCCGCGCTGCAACTCCGCCAGGCCCAGCTGGGCGGTGGCCAGCTTGGGCAGCAGCACCTGCATCGGCCCCATCGCCAGGTAGCCCGCCATCGCCACCAGCATCAGCTGCAGCAAGAGCGGCCGGCCGCGCACCGCCGCCAAGCCCTCGCGCACCTCGGCCGCGACCGACTGCCGCCCTAGTCGGGTTTCGGCGCTGCCGCGCTGCGTGTGTACCGGCAGCAGCAGCACCGAGGCCAGCGCCACCAGCACGACGATGCCCTGCACCACCAGCGGCCAGCCGCCGGCGCGCTTGAGCAGGGCGATCATCAGGGGCCCGAGGCCGAAGCCCAGCATCACGAACACATTGAACAGCACCGAACTGCCCTTGAGCTGTGCCGCCGGCACGATCTGCGCCAGCGCCGCCATGCGCGCCGGCGAGGCAAAGCTCCAGGCCACGCCGGCGCAGGCGGCGGCCAGCAGCAAGGTGGGCGCACCCGCCGTGCCGCGCTGCTGGGTGAACCAGAGCGCCGCCGCCGCCAGCGCGAACACGCCCTGCGCGGCCTGGATCACGCGCCCGGGCGCGAGCCGGTCGCACAGCACGCCGGCAAACCAGCCCAGCAGCAAGGGCGGGCCGAAGCACAGGCCCAGGCCCAGGCCGGAGAGCCAGGCCGAGCCCAGCATGTCCTGCGCGAACAGGATCACGCTGTAGTTGATCATGTGCCCGGCCGTGAAGGCGCAGAGGCAGGAGGCCAGGAACCAGGGCCGGGCCTTGCTGTTTTCGTTCATCGCGGCTGCAGATGGATCAGCGTGGGCTGGCCATCTTCCACATGCCAGCTCGGGAAGCTGGAGGTCGAGGTGTAGACGCTGCCATCCGGCGCGATCTCGACATCGCGGGTGAAGGCGACGCGGCGCGGCAGCGGGTACTGGGTCCAGCGGCCGCTGGCGATCTCCAGCGCATAGAGCGAGTCGGATTGGTTGCCGTTCACCCACACCACGCCGCGCGCCTTGTCCACGTTCAGCGAATAGGGCGTGTCGCTGCCCTTGGGCAGCACCGGCAAGTCATAGCGCGTGAAGCGGCCGCTGGCGGGGTCGTAGCAGACCACCGCCGACTCGGGGAAGGCGGCGATCCAGAGCCGGCCCTGGGCATCGGCGCGCAGCCGGCGCGGGCCCTTGAAGGGGGTGGCGATCATGCGCACCTCATCGGTCTTGGGGTCGATCACGCCGATCTCGTCGGTGTGCAGGCGCGCGAACCAGACGCGGCCGTCGGGCGTCACCTCGATGCCATAGGGCAGCGGCGTGCCGGTGCCGGCGCGGTCCACCTTGAGCCAGTTGGTGAGCGGCAGGCCGTGGCGCATCAGCCAATACAGCAGACCGATGTAGCGGGTGGTCATGCGCTCGCCGAAGCCGCGCGCCGGCAGGTCATAGAGCTTGAACTGGCCGCTGCTGCGATCCAGCATGCCCACCTGGTTGGAGAGCGCGAGCGTGAACCAGACGCGGTCCTGCGCGTCGATGCGGATGGTGTGCGGGTAGAAGCCGCCGCCGATCTCGTGCAGGCGGAAATCGCCCTTGGCGGGGTCGAATTCGACGATGCGGCGCTGCGCCGAGGGGGTGATGAAGAGATGCCCGTCGCGCGCCGACTCGGCCAACGAATGCGCGTTGGAGGTCGAATCGTGGCGCGGGAACTCGCGCAGGCGCGCGCTCAGCAGGCCGCCGGGCTCGTCGCCGGGCAGGTGCGGGATCTTGTAGACCGTCATGCGGCCGCTCCTGGGGTCGAGCGCCCAGAGCCGGTCCTGGATGTTGTCGGCCACATAGAGGGTGCCGTCGCGCGCCAGCAGCACATCGTGGGCCTGCGACATCGCGTCGCCCACCGGCCATTCGCTGATGCGCGCCTGCGCCAGCTCGGGCGCCCAGGGCGCCGTCGCGCCGACACGCTCGGGATGCTCGCGCAGCGCCCGGTAGCCCTTGGCCAGGATGGCCGGCAGGGCCTTCTGGTCCTCGCTGGACAGGCGCGAGCCATAGCGCATCATGCGCTGGATCGCTTCGCTCCACTCCTGCTCGCTGCGCTCGCGGCGCAGGAAGGCATTGCCCTGCTGGTGGCAGAAGGTGCACTGGGTCTGGAAGTGCAGGCGGCGCGCCTGGTCGCCCAGATCGAGCGCGGCCAGCCAGGCATTCGCCGGCCGGGCCTCGGCCAGGCGCAGCGGGTCGGTCTCGCGCTGCAGGCGCAGCACGCCATTGCTCTTCACTTGCGCGAGCGGCAGGGTCAGGTCTTGATAGCCGGGCTTGCGCAGGCGCAGCTGCTGGGGCGCGCCGGCCTGCTCATCGGGCAGCTCGGCACGGCCCTGGGCATCGCTGAACACGGTGTGCTCGCGCCAGACCTGGAAGGGCTGGCCGGGCGGCGGGTAGCCGCCGTCGCTGCTGGGCAGGGCCGGGGCCTTGAGCGGAAAGACGCGCAGCATCACCGTGGGCAGGGGCTGGCCGGCGTCGTCCAGCACCTGCACCGTGGCTGCCGAGGCCGGCAAGGCCAGCGCCAGGGCCAGGGCCAGGGACATGAACGCAGTTCTCATCGCAGTTCCTCAGGCAAATTCGCCGCCCACGCGGCGGCGCATCAGGGTCTCGTACAGGGCCGGCGCCAGCCGGCTCAGGGCATAGGCCACGCGCGCGGTGGCGCTGGGCAGCAGCAGGCGCTGGCGCCTGGCCGCGGCGCGCAGGATGCGGGCGGCCACCTCGTCGGGCGTGGCCACGCGGCCGCTCACATCACGCAGGCGGCGCAGAGGCTGGCCGTCGCCGCCCAGGGCGGCCGCCTCGATGCCGGTGGCGATGAAGCTGGGGCAGACCAGGGTCACCGACACGCCGCGCCCCTGCAGCTCGCTGCGCAGGCTCTCGAAATAGCCGTGCAGCGCATGCTTGCTGGCCGCGTAGGCGCTACGGCCCAGGAGCGGCGAAAAACCCGCCACGCTGCTGATCACGACAATGCGACCGCCGGCCGCGAGCAGCGAAGGCAGCAGCGCCTCGGTGCAATGCACGGCGCCGAAATAGTTCACCGCCATCACCTGCTTCACCACCGCGGCACGGCAGTCCTGCGCCAGCGCACGCGCGGCGATGCCGGCGTTGTTGATCAGCACGGTCACGCCGCCCCAGTGCGCCTCCACCTGGGCCAGCACCCGCTGCACCTGGGCTTGATCGCTGATGTCGCAGGCCCAGGCCAGCGCCTGACCGCCGCGCAGGCGGCAGGCGGCCGCCAGGGCCTCGGCCGCCGCGCCATCGCGGTCCAGCAGCGCCACACGCGCGCCGGCAGCGGCCAGCTGCCCCGCCAGCGCCGCACCCAGGCCGCCAGCCGCGCCGGTCACCACCACCACTTCGCCACCCCAGTGGCCACCGGCCGCCAGCATCATGGCCGGCCCTGCCCCTGCCCCTGCGGCGGCGCCTGGCGGCTGGCCCACCACAGCGCGAACACTTCGGCCGAGGTCTTGCGCGGCACATAGCCCAGCTCGCTCTTGAGGCGCTGGTTGTCCAGCACCGGGCGGTAGCGCAGGAAGCGCAATTGCTCGGGGCCATAGCGCGTCAGGCCCAGCTTCTGGCCGATCGCCAGCCCGATCTGCAGCAGCAGCGGCGGCAGCACCAGGCAGGGCTTGCCCATGCGCGCGGCCAGCTCGCGCAGGCCCAGCGCGCCATCGCCGGCCACATTGAAGATGCCGGCCCGGCCGGTGCGCAGCGCATGCTGGATGATGCCCACCACGTCCTGGTCCCAGATGAAGACGAAGGGGCTGGCGGCGCCGCGCAGCACCAGGATGCGCGGCTTCTCGAACAGCGCGGTGATCTGGTTGTTGACGCGCTCGCCCAGGATGGTGCCGACGCGCAGCACGGTCTGCTGGAGCGCCGGATGGCGCTGCCGGTAGTCGGCCAGCATCTCCTCCACCAGGCGCTTGTGCCAGGCATAGGCGAATTCCTCATTGCCGCGCACCGGGTCGCTTTCCTTCAGCCAGGCCGGGTTGTCGGCGTGATAGCCATAGGCCGCGCCCGAGGACGAGATGACCACCTGGGTCACGCCGCTGGCCACGCAGGCCTCCAGCAGGCGCCGGGTGCCGAGCACATCGACCTCGTACTCGAGCTGCCGATCGCTGCCCTTGGGCGGCGTGACGATGGCGGCCAGATGCACCACCTGGTCGATCCGCTGCTGCTGCATCAGCGCCTGCAGATCGGCGCTGCGGATGTCGCCCAGGGCATAGACCACGCCGGGCAGGCGCTGCGCGGGCGGCGGCTCGCGCAGGTCCATGGCCACGATCAGCTCGGGCCGCTCGCTGGAGGCCGCCAGCGCCTCCACCAGCTGCCGGCCCAGATAGCCACCGCTGCCGGTGACAAGCACTCTCGACGTCATGCTGCCACCTCCTTGCGGCCATCGCGCCAGAGCCAGAAGCCCGACAGCCCCATGCCCGCGGCGATATGCCAAATGCCCCACCAGGCGGTGATGATGGCCATGCCACCCAGGCCACCGAAGAAGTTGAAGATCAGCACCAGGCCCAGGCCGGAGTTCTGGATGCCGGTCTCGAAGGCGACGGCGCGGCAATCGCGCTCGGGCAGGCGCGCCAGCCGGCCGAAGCCATAGCCGCCGGCCAGGGCCATGGCGTTGTGGGCCAGCACCAGCAGCACCACATAGCGGCCCCATTCAATGAAGATGGCCCAGTTGAGCGCCAGCGCGCCCACCACGAAGGCCAGGAACACCAGCATCGAGAAGCGCTTCATCGGCCCATGCAGGCGCTGCGCCAGCGCGGGCGAGCGCGCCTGCACAGCGAGGCCGGCGGCCAGCGGCAGGCCCAGCAGCAGGCCCACCTCCAGCAGCATGCGCAGCGGCTCCAGCGAGAAGCTGCGCAGCAGCGCCGCCAGCGCCGGGTCCCGGGAGGCCCAGAACGTCACGTTGAGCGGCGTCATCACGATCGCGCCCAGGGTCGAGAGCGTGCTGATCGAGACCGACAGCGCCGCATTGCCATGCGCCCGGTGGGTGAAGAAGTTGGAGATATGGCCGGCCGGGCAGGACGAGACCAGCAGCATGCCCAGGCCGATCGAGGGCGCCGGCTCCAGCAGCTGGATCATCGCGAAGGTGGCCGCCGGGAACAGCAGGTGGTGGCTGAGCATGCCGATCGCGAGCGCGCGCGGCCTGGCCAGCGCCTGCTTGAAGTCGTCCAGATGCAGGTCCAGCGCGATGCCGAACATCACCAGCGCCAGCACCAGGCTGAGGGCCAGCTGGGCCTGCGGGTTGAAGTTCAGCCGCACCAGATCGATGGCTTGCGGGTTGGCAGCGAGCATGCTTTTTGTCTCCGGGTTCGGATGCAGGCCCTCTGCGGGGCCTGTAGAGCGGCGATTGTTGGGGCAGGCGCCCGCTTTGCCGAGGTTGCAAACGCCACAAACGGGTGAAATCCGGACAGCTGGCTACACTTTGCCCCACATGCAGCATCCAGACTTTCCCTTGCTCGACGAGCGCATCCACCGGCCGCACAAGCTGCAGGCCCTGGTGGACATCCTGCTGGGCCTGGGCGTGCCGGCGGAGGCCGCGCTGGCCGGCACCGGCCTGCAGCGCACCGATTTCCAGCGCGCCGAGCTGCGCGTCAGCGCCCAGCAGCTGCTGAGCGTGTGTGCCAATGCGCTGCGCCTCTCGCCGCAGGCCGATGTGGCGCTGCGCGCCGGCCTGGCGGCGCGCATCACCCAGTTCGGCCTTTATGGCTATGCGCTCCTGAGCAGCCCGACGGCGCGCGAGGCGGTGGCGATGGCGATGAAGTACCGCGCCCTCACCGCCCCGCTGGTGGGCATGGAATTCGCCGAGCGCGGCGCGCAGGTAGCCTGGCAGTTCAGCGACGCCTACCGGCTCGGCGAAGGCTCGCCGCTCTACCGCTTCGTGCTGGAGTGGCAGCTGGGCACCCAGCTGGCCCTGCACCGCGATGTGCTGGGCACCGACTTGCGGCCGCGCGTCGTCTGCCTGCCCTACCCGGCACCCGCCCATGCGGCCCGTTATGCCGAGCTGCTGGGCTGCCCGGCCGAATTCGGCGCAAACGGCCGCTGCGAGCTGCTGTTCGACGCCAGCTGGCTCGAGCATGTGCCGGCCCAGGGCAACCCGGCCACCGCCCTGGTGGCGCGCGAGACCTGCGAGCGCCTGCTGGCCGAATTCCAGCAGGCGCGCGGCGTCACAAGCCGCCTGATCGCCCTGCTGCTGCAGGCGCCGGGGCGTTTTCCCGGCATCGAGGACGTGGCGGCGGCATGGCAGATCAGCTCGCGCACGCTGCGGCGCCAGCTCGCCGAGGAGGGCAACGCCTTCCAGCAGGTGCTGGACAAGGTGCGCTGCCAGCTGGCGCTGGACTATCTGCGCCAGACCCAGCTCAGCAACGACGAGATCGCCGCCTCCCTGGGCTATAGCGAGGCGGCCAACTTCCGCGCCGCCTTCAAGCGCTGGACCGGGCTGACGCCAAGCGCGGCCAGGCGCAAGGGCTCAGGGTAGGCGCAGCTTGGCCCGGGATTCAGGCAGGCATGCCCTTGCCTTGCTTGCTTGCTCTGGCGGAATCGACCCGCGGCAGACCACGCCCGGCGAGCAGCCCGCCAAGCACGCGCAGCATGATCCTGAGCTTGATCGGCAGGCTGAGCACCCCGGGAATGAGGCTCAGTGCATAGTCACCGAGTTCCGTGTCCCAGTTGTGGACCAACTCGGCAACGATGCCCGCGGTGGACGTCAAACGCACGCCGGCGCTGCTCAGCCGCTGCCAGGCGATCTCGTCGCCAATCTTGGTCGCAGAGCCCGAGGCATCGGTCACCACCTGCACGTCGAAGCCTGCCTCCACCGCACTGATGGCCGGGCCCATCACGCACACGTCGGTGGTCACGCCCGCCATCACCAAGTTGCGTTTGCCAGTAGCCCGGATGGCCTCGACAAAGCGCTTGTCATCCCAGGCGTTGACGATGCCCACCCGCACGATGCGCTGGCGATAGGCCTCGGGTAGCGCCTTCTGGATGCCCTTCAAGAGCCGGCCCTGGACATTGGTCTCCTGGCTGGTGGTGAGCAAGGTAGGAAGTTTGGCTCTGGCGGCAAACCTGGCCAGCAAGAGCGCGTTGCGCTTCAGCTGGGTCCGATCGATGGATTCGATCCAGTCGAAGATGCCGTCCTGGTGATCGATCAGAACAAAGGCGGTGTCATTGAGATTGAAGGTTTTCATGCTGTGTATTTCCGTTGCCGCTGGTGCTGGTGGCGGCTCGCCGGATCGCTCCTTCTGCCAGCCCCGGGGCCGCACCGTTCCCCTGATGCTTGAAGTGTGGCGGTATCGCCGACGCGTGAGTAGCCGGCAGAATCGGATTTCACTCATCCACCGAGCGAAGCAATGGACCTCGATCTCAACAACATCGCCGTCTTCGTCCATACCGTGAGGACAGGCAGTTTTGCGGCCGCGGGGCGCCGGCTCGGCATGCCACCCAACACCGTCAGTCGCCGGGTTCAGCAACTGGAGGCCCAGCTCGGCACGCGTTTGCTACAGCGATCGACGCGCAAGCTCAGCCTGACCCCATCGGGCCGGCGCGTCTTTGACGGTTGCGCCGGCAGCATCGATGAGATCGACCGCACACGCATGGAGGTGTCGGACACCGGGATGGAGCCACGCGGCACGGTGCGCGTGGCCGCGCCGGCAGACTTCTTCGCCCATTTCGATATGGGTGACATCGCCCAGTTCCTGCTGCGCCATCCACTCGTGCGGCTGGATTTCGTGCTGAGCGACACCCGCACCGATCTGATCGCTGAGTCCATCGACGTGGCATTGCGGGTCGGACATCTGCACGATTCCAGCCTGGTCGCACGGCGCCTAGGAGATAGCTATCAGTTGCTGGTGGCCAGCCCCGCCTACCTGGACCGGGCCGGCATGCCGCAGGCCATCGAGGCGCTGGAACAGCACGAATGCATTGGCGCGCCCGCGGTTGGCGAGCGCACCCGCTGGCACCTGGAAGGACCCGATGGGTCCCATGAGGTGATGGTGGCGGGCCGTTTCCACGCCAACAGCTCACACAGCCAGCTGCAGGCGGCGCGCGCCGGCCTGGGTATCGCGCTCTTGCCGTTCAGCGCGGTGGCCGCGGACTTGGCGAGCACAACCCTGATTCACATTCTGCCGCGCTATCGGCACGACCAGGGCGGCGCCTGGGCGGTCTATCCATCCCGGCGCCATCTGTCGCTGGCCGCCAAGACCCTGACCGAATTTGTCACGACGAAGCTCGCCAGCAAACTCAGCGCTTGAGCGGCACGCTCGCCAAGCAAGCAGGCGTCGCTTTGCTGAAGCGCGCCGCGATAAAGGTAGGCGTCTAAGCGCGATAAGAGGCTAGCTTAGCCTGTTGCTGGTAGCGCAAAGGAATTGCACAACTGGCAACGGCGATAAACCGGCTACAGCTCGACGGCCGTGACGGGGAGGTTCGGCGCCTGCCCCTGGATCTGCCCGCCTCGCTCGAATACCTGCTGCCCGGGCGTAGCGGGTCCAATGGCCTGGGCCACGCCGCCGTCGGGGTACTGCAGCAGCGCCGTGTTGCCGAGCACCGCCACGACGGTGCCGATGCGCTGTGGGGGGTCAGGCAGCAGGGCCTGGAGCTGGGTGAACAAGTTAGCTGCCATGGGTCTCTACCTCGAAGGTTTGCCAGGCCTGGCCAAAGCTGGCCGAGAGCCCGACGTTTCGCACCAGGCCCAGCCGCGTGGTGGCCCCGTCCACGTAGCGCACGAGCTTGCCTGGCCGCACCAGGCCCAGGTCGCGCAGCGCCGGCACCTGCAGTTGCACCAGATCCTGCGCCCCCGTGTTGCCCAGGATCGCGCGGGCGCGCTGGCGGCCGGCGTCCACGTGGGTAATCAGCGGGTCGATCACCATCGGCGCGGCCAGCCCGCCATCCGTGCCTGCCAGCGTGGCCTGCACCATCAGGCCGCCGATCTGGCCGCCGCCCGCGAACGCGCGGTTGTAGCTCGGCCGGCGCACGCTGCGAATGCCCTCCACCGTCACGAGGTCTGCGGGCAGCTCCACGTCGGGCGTGAGGCCAGCCCAGTCGCGCGGCAGCGCCGGGTAGCGCGGCAGCACCAGCAGCTCCTTGGCCGTCTCGTGCGGCTGCACATAGCCCCCGGCCGCCGCGGCAATGGTGGTGAGCGCGTCCATGTAGCTGCCCTGGGTGCTGAACGCCTCGGCGGGCACCAGCCAGTCGGTCAGGCGCCAGTCCACGGTCCAGCCCAGGCTCACGCCGTTGTTCGTCAGCACCTCGGCCATGAGCTGCTCCGCGGTGCGCGCCTCCGTGTTGCGGAAGCTCTTCACGGGCGCGTAGGGGTCGGCCAGCACCGCGGAGCGCCCGCGCCCGCGCACCTGCAGCTTGTGGCTCCCGAAACGTCGATCGCTGATGACCTCCTCCGCGATCACGTAGAAGCTCATGCCGTTGATGCCGGCGAGCAGCTCTTGGTTACCCTGCACCAGGGCCAGCGCGGAGCCCGGCACCGTGGCCGAGAAATCCCACGCCCAACTATCCACGTCCAGCGCGATAGACGCCGACTCCACCGGCACGGGCTGGCCGTCGCTGATCCGGTTCAGCGTCAGTTCATTGACCACCATATAGACCTCCCTCACGGGGATAACGATCGTGCGTACGGCACCCGGGTCGGGGTTGTGCCGCTCGCAGATAAAGACGAGGTGAGCATCGCCGGGGGCATGCTCGAACACGAGGTGCGGCGACGGGATGTAGCAGCGGTCGGCCACGGGGGGCGGCGTCGGGGCCCACCGGCCGGGCCGCGGGCGCACGGCCCCTTGGTATGGGTGCAATTCGTTCGTGCGCAGGCGCCGGGCGTCCTGCTGGCTCTGGAGGGCCTGAACGCGCCGGCCAATCGCCCCCGCGTGGGTGTGACGCTCGGCCACCCGCCGCCGCATGCGCTCCTGCCATGGCGCCAATGCCGTGAGGCTCACCGCCACGCCGGCCTGATGCGAAGGCGCCACGGCGACGCGTCGGGAGAGCATGTCGGCGAACCCCGAGCCGGCGCCAGCTCTGCGAGACTCGGCCGTCTGGTGCAGGTGCTGCTCGGCGCTGCGGGCGGGGGCGAGCCCGCGCGCGCCACTGTGCACCCCAGCTTGCAGGCGCTCGGCCAGCGAGTGCGGGGCCTGGGCGCCCGCGTGCGTCCTCAGGGCCTGGGCCTGCGGGTGAACGCCTGATGCGTGCCGGGGCTGGCCCTGCTGGTGGCGACCCGAGGACTGCGCCACGGTCGGGCGGGATACGTTCAGGTCGAAGTGCGCGGACACCTCCAGCACCAGCGCGGGCAGATCCGCGTCAAACGTCAGCTCGAAGGGCTTGGCCAGGCGCACCGCCAGCTCGAAGCCCGGCAGATCCGCGTCGATGGTCAGCGCATAGGGCCGCCCGACGTTGGCGTAGAGGTCGAGGCTCGGTAGATCGCCGTCGAACCAGGCGCGCACCTGGCGGCCCACGTTGGCGTAGAGGTCGAACGGTGGGAGGTCCACCGAGACCGTGACCTCGCGCGGAATGCTGACCCGCGCCACCAGCTCGAAGCCAGGGAGATCGCCATCAAAGGAGAGGGCAACATCCGGTATGTCCGTCTCGCCGAAGACGAGGTGGACGGGCTTCCCAGTCGATGGCGGCCGGGAAAATACCAGATGGGCGAGGCTCACCGCAGCTTGGCCTGGACGAGCACCACCTTGCCGCCTGCGAGCAGGGCCAGCGTGTCGAGCAGCACCTGCATGCGCGCCCAGTCACTGCTCAAGAACCCGGCGTTGGCCGCCACGTTGTTGAGCGCGCGGTACACGAAGCCGTCGGGGCGCTTCACGAAGTCGCCCGCGTTGTACGCAGTCGTCAGCGCCCAGTCAGCCGCCGAGGCCGGGCCGCAGTCCGCGTCCATGCCGTGGCCACCGCCGCCGTCCACGAAGCGCGCCCACAGGGCCGTGCCGTCGGCCGCGCACAGCGTGGTGCTGCTCGACACCAGGGACAGCTCCCCGGCGCTGACTGTGCCGCAGGGCTTGTCTAGCACGATCTCGGCCAGCATTGCCTCGGTGGTGATGGCGGCGCCGTTGGCGGGCCTGGCGTGCGCGTCGCTGTAGATGCGCAGTTTGGCATTGCTGGCTCCTGCGTCGAAGAAGTTGCGCACGCCCGTGAGCGAGCCCTCGCGCAGGCCCTGGGAAACAGTCAGGCCGGTGGTCATAGCATCAGGTCCGGGGTTAGGTTGTCGGCGATCACGGCGCGGTAGTTCTGCGTGTGGTCGAAGGCCAGCACGGTGTATTTCTCGTTCGGGTCGATATTGGGGAAGCTGTAAACCCCGGTGGCCGAGTCGCTCCACTGTTCGGACAGCACCGTGCCGTCACGCTCGCGCAAAATCCACGTGCGCCGACGCAGCGGGGCGTTGGGCGTACCCTTCTCTTTCACATCACCCGAGATACGGCCTCTCCCGTTGCCGCGGCGCACCTGCGCGACACCGAGAACGCCGCAGGATTGCGTGGTGGTGGGGCCGCTGAACGCGGATGCTGGAGGCGTGAAGTTGGCGGTGTACGCGCACTGCCCCAACAGATACCGCACCTCATCCACGTGGCCGTTGAAACACGTACCCGAGTTCCCCGGGTCTGTGCAGATGCCCACGTCGTACCAGCCCGAACTAGGGGAGTACGAGGTGGTGGAGCCCTCAAGGTTTCCGTTCACGAAGAAGCGCGTTGTTCCCGCCGCGTCTCGCGCCACCGCCAGGTGATGCCACTGCCCCGCAGCCAGGTTTGTGGCGCCCGTGAGCGTCAAGGTGGAATTTGCACTCAGGTACGCCACTGGCGTCCCCGCGGAGGTTACGCCCAGGCGCAGCCCCGCGCTCGCAGCGCCGCCGACGGCCACCACATAGCCCGGGTTGGTGTTGAGGCCGCCCGCATGAAAGCACCAGGCCTCAAGCGTGAATGGCTCTCCACTGAAAGGAACTCGGGCACGCGTCAGGAACCCCTTGTACGCGCCACTGCTTACGCCTAGCACCGAGAACGACTGCGCACCGAACTTCGCCGTGCTGGAGAAACTGCCGGGGGTTGATGCGTAGCGCACCGGGATGTTGTAGGCGCTGCTGTCTAGCAACACACCGTCTGCGTGCAGCAGCAACATCAGACTGCGGTCTTGGTCATTCAGCGCCATTGGCCCACCCCATCGAGGAACACCATCCCGTAGTAGGTGGGGACTGCACGCAGTCGCCGGCCGGCCGAGTCCGTCACCGTCGCGTTGTATCCAATGGCGCCACTCGGGATGCTCAGCGGGGTAGAGAGCACCCCCGGAATCTCACCGCGGTAGTTCCGCAGCGAACTCTCGGTCAAGTAGATGGGTGCGACGTACAGGCCGCCGTCGCAGTAGTTGGGGTATGCGGGGACGCCCGTGCCTGCCCCCGAGTTCCAACGTGACCCCAAATTGAGCTGCGCGCAGATAAGTGGCGTGGTCTTGTAACACGCCACCGCGCCGGCCGCGCCGGTCCAGTTGCGCGGGACGTAGGTGTAAGCGGAGGCTCCGTCGTAGCTCTCCAAGCCCCCCGGCCCGGCGCTTGGCGGGCTTCCCGCGTAGTCCGCTGGATGGCCGACAATACACCACTCGAAGCCGCCGAAGCCCCTCGCTGATTTGAAGTCTCCGAAGCTGACGCTCACCTCCGCGGACGTGTAAGAGCCGTGGTGGAAAACTGCCAGGCTGAACGACCGTTCGTCAGCGACCAGCATCCACTCCCGACGCGCGGTGCTCGTCGCGTCACTCTTGATCCACCACACGCCTCCTGAAACCTGCGCAGCGGTGGGGGTGGGGCCAACGCCGGTATTGAGGTCGCTCATGGACTCGTACCCCACCGCGCGAGCACTTCTCGTACCCGTGTCGTCAACGCGCACGACGGCGCCAGTAGCCTCGGCTGCGGCCGACTTGAACGCGGCGATGTTGCCTGCCGTCGGGAAGGCGTTCGCCCACCCGGCTGGGGCCACCTTGTGCTGCGGCGCTCCGGTAGCCGTCTGGTCTGCGATGCCCGTGGCATCAAAGGTGTAGGTATTGCCTACGCGGGTCAGAACGCGATGCTGCCCGTTGAGCGCGGAGGGCGTCGTCACCCCAGAGATCAGCTGAACCTGATCCACTTCCACGCTCAAGCCCGCGCCGCGCGTGACAGTTGCGACCCCTCCGCTCACCACGATAGAGTCCACCGACTGCTGCCCCCACCCGTCCACAAGGCAGGCTTGAAGTACGCCGACGAGCGCCCCGGCCGAGCCGCTGAGCGTGGGCGAGCCGGTCATGCCGGAGTGCAGGATACGAGAGGTCATGGCTTGTCCACATCGCCGCGTGCCAGCAGCGTGAAATAGTCGTCGGAGACGGTCTCAGGGCCTTGCAGGACCGTGCGCACCGCCCACGCCTGGGCCATCGCGCCCACGGTGTTGAACCGCATCACGTTGCCCTGGGCCCAGCCGCCAGCACCCCAGCCGGCCGAGGGGATCGTGAAGAACGGAGCGCCTGCCTCGGGGTTGGCCGGTGCGCAGTCAACGCCCGTCGTGCCGGTGGCCACCACGCCGACGTTCTCGCCCACCACCTGATATGCGGTGGAGCTGGTGAAGATGCAGGCCCAGCGCTCGGTCAGCGCGCCCGCGTTGGTGACGGTGATGGGGTGCTGCGCGTCGTTGAAGGTGCCGGTGGCGGCGCTGCCGATGGGCTGGTCTGACCACACCGAGGTCCACGACACTTGATCGAAGACCAGCGACGTGCGCGCGTGGATATCGCCGGCTACCAAGGCACTGGCGATGTAGGAGCCCACGGGGAACTCGTGGCTCAGCTCCCGCGTGAAAGTGATCTGGCCGCTGATCTGCGCGTCGCTGACCATGGCCATGTCTTCAATCCAGTGCTCGGCCGTAACGGGTTGAGCCCAGGTGGCGCAGTCAACCACCGTGAGCGTTCCCGCATCGAGATCCTCGGTGTAGCCAGTGTCGATGACTTGCTTGTCGGCCCCCACCAGGCGCCAGCGCGAGAGGCGAGTGCGGCCGGCGTTGAGCACTTGGGCGTTGTTGACCGTGGCGGGCCCGATCGTGCCCTTGTGCATGACGACGGCGAAAGTGCCTGGCCGGAAGATTGGCACACGCCCGTCGGCCGGCAGTCGCACGGGGTTGACGCCCAGCAGCACCGGGTCGAGCGGAAGGTAGGTGTACCCCACCGCGCTGTACCGCAGCGTGTCGGCCTGCGCTGGGTAGCTCTCGATGTAGTGCACGCCTGCGATGCCCAGCGCGCTAACGTCGATCACGAGCGGGTCGTTCGCACGCGCGTCCTCGACACGGCGGCCAAAGACGATATCGACCAGGCCTGTCTCGTAATCCACCAGCCCGAACACCCCGTAGCTGCCCGGGGTGGCGCCCACGTTCGCGGTGCCGGTGGCGATGACGCCGTTCACGTCGGGGCTGGCCGTCCACGCGGTGCCGGTGGCGCTCCAGTTGCCGGCGAGTTGGAAAGCCGAATTCAGCAACGGGCTCACGGCCGTGCGGAACGAAGCGCGGTCCACGACGACGTAGGAATCGGTGCCGGTCAGGTCGGGGTGCGTCGCACCCGCCACGTTGGTGGGGGTGGGGCTGCTGCCCGCCGTCCACGACGAGAGCATCACGCCGGCCATGCCGCCCATCACGGCGTTGGCGCCCACGACGGTGCCGACGCCGGTCGTGGGGCTCGGGTCTTTGATCCAGGCGCCGTCGCCGTCGCGCACGGTGTAGTAGCTCGCGCCCAGGCTGAAGGCCACCAGCTTGGCCGCCGCACCCGGAGTGGACGAGAAGGCGTCCGGGACGTTCGGCATGAAGATGGAATCCACCGTGAAGTTGCCGGTGAAGCCTGCCGCATCCGGGCCGCCATACTGCGCCTGCATCGCAACGGCCTGCGGGCCACTCCACCACTGCCAGGGCACGCCGGGCGCGGAGTAGCTGCCGGGCCCGTTGAGGATGTAGAGCACCTCCACCAGCCCGTAGAAGCCCGCTGCGCGCACGCGCCCAATCTCGCCGGAGTCGGATGGCGCGACCTTGGAATAGACCATGCCCGCGCTGGTCGAGTACCCAGACAATTGTTTCGGCAGCACGACCGCGCCCGTGGCGTAGTTGACCGTACCGACGGCAATATTGGCGTCGGGCTGGGCCAGCATCAGATTGCCGGCGCCATCGTCGAACAGGCGGGCCGGCGTGGGCACGGTGTTGGGGCCGTAGGGAATCCTCGTCGACGCCTGCATCAGCACAGACAGCGCCACGGTTTTGGCGCGCAACGGGGCGGGCAGAGTGCACGTCCATTCCGTGCCGCCGTCCACGAAGGCGGCGACGGTGTTGGTCTGCTGCACGCTCTCGGTGATGTTGACCGCCACCGCCGCGCCCTTGGCGGGCAAGGTGTTCGGCCGCCATTCGATCAGGCCCGAGGCGTAGTTGACGGCGCCCGTGGCGTCGCCCTGCAGCACGCCGTTGGCGTCCGTGGCGGTGCGGGCGGTGCCGTCGTTCCACGCGATCGTGAGCGTGCCGGGCTTGATGGAGCGGCCGGCGCCGAACGGCACGCCGAACGCCCGAGCCAGGGTGCCGCTCCCCGACTGCAGCGACGCAACGGGGCGCGAGATCACGCTGGGGACGTAGGAATACACGACCGAGCTGTCCACGTCGGGCATGGCGCCCAGCGTGGTGGTGACGGTGCCGGTGGTCGGGTTCAACGTTCCCGCGCCGAGGCTGGAGTCCCCGCCGCGCAGCGCGCCGCTGCCGTCGTCGTACAGGGAATACCAATGCCCCTGCGCGCGATAGCTCACCTGCAGCGTGCCGCGCACGGGAGGCGGGTCGATGGTCTGCACGAAGCTCAAGCGCTGATTGGCCGCCGTCACGCGGGTGCTGATGGACTCGCTGACCAGCGCGGGCTTGGCCGCAGGCGTGTAGGTGACGGCATGCGTCCCCGAGCCGGTGCCGAACACGTTGCTGGTGAGCTGCGCGAGGCCGCTGTCGTAATCGACCAGGCCCACCTGCGCGTCGGATGCGTCGAGAAGCACCCCGCCCTTGTCGTGCACCGTGGTGCCGCCGCGCGTGATGCTGAAGGAACCCGGCACGAAGCGCGCGCCGACATAGAGGGCCTGCGTCGTGGTGAAGGCCAGCGTCAACGACCGGGTAACGGGTACGCCTGCCGGCACCAGCGGGCCGCTCTGCTGGTTCATGCGCGCGTCGGCGATCGGCGACTCGACGCGCGTGCTGGGCACGAGCTGGGTGAAGATGCTCGCGGCCTTCACCGTGCGGTCGCCGATGTGCGCCGCCTGGGTGAGCGCGACGGTGCTGTAGTACTTCGAGGCGTCAGCCACGAGGGTGCCCGCAATCTTGGTCTTGTTCGTGTAGTCCAGGGCGGAGTCCTGGCGAATCGCATCGAAGCCAGCAAAGTCTTGCTGCAGGGTGTCGGTCAGCTCCAGCACGAGCTGGTTGCGTTGGAAATCTCCGATGCCGTCGGTAAAGGTGCGCTTGGTGGCCGTCACCTTCTTGATGCGCACGAACTGCGAGAACTCCGTCGGGGTGCCGTCTTTCTTGACGAGGACCAGCGACTCGCCAACACCCGGAATCGTGGTCTCGGGGCGCTGCAGAATCGTCACCTGCGCCTGGCCGGCGATGTGGTCTCCGAAGAGGTGCCCGGGGTAGATCGGGCCGCGGGCCAGGTAGGCCTCAAGGCGGGCCTGGGCGGATAGGCGTTCATCGAACATCGACCCCGTGGAGAACAGCGTCACGCTGACGCGCGGGTCTTTGGGCGGCTCGGCCACGACGAGGTTGCAGCCATAAAAGCCATCGGCGTTCGGGGTGCGCACGTGCGCGAAAATCTTGCGCATGCTCAGTCGGCCGCCAGCGCGATCGACCTCTGAAATGTCGTTGAAGATGGAATTGCTCACACCATCCACGATCACGTTAGCCGTCGGTGCGCCGCCCCCCTCGGGCACGTCGTCCATGACCTGGCTCTTGACGAGTTTCACATCGCCGGCATTGATGGGCATTTCTATATCTCCAGGAATCGCAGGGTCACGAGGTAGTTGTCCTCGGGATCGGTGTCGTCGTAGTGCTCCACGGGGCGCGCCTCGATGACGGTCTCGGTGAGGCGGAATTCCACGGCGCGAGTGATGCCGCGAAGCGTCAGAGAGAGCTCTACGTTTGGCTGCTGGGCCCAGGCATAGAGCTGGGCCAGCACGGCGCGGGTGGTCCAGCCGCTGAGGTCATGCTCGGGCTGCAAGGTGATGGGTCGGCCGCCCTGCTTGACGCCTACTTGCACGATGCGCGCGCCGGTGAGCGAGCGGGTTTCCTGCGCGGCCAGGCGCGACCAGGAGAACTCATCCGTCCACAGCAGATCCTTGTTGAGTTCAACGGACGTGCCGCCGTCTGAGAGGGTGATACTCATGTGCGCCCCTTGTCGCCGGATAGCTTGCGCAGCAGCTCAGCAAGCGCCGCGTTGTCGGCTTCGGACGCCGTGTTGATAGAGGTGGACTGGCCACCGATGTTGACGACGGTGGTGTAGCTGGGGCCCAGCAGTGGCGTGCCGGCTGCGCTGTTGCCAGCGCCAACCGGTGTAGACGGCATGCCCCCACCCGAGCCAAAGCCGTTCCCGTTGACGGTGCCAGCCATCAGTGGAGACGTGGCTTTTTCGAGGGCCTGCTGCAGCACTGCCACCCACGCGGCGGCATCGCGCTGGCCTTCGAGCGACACGTTCGCGTTCCCCCAAGACAGTGCGTTGTTCGCTTCGGCCGCGCGCAGCGCGTTGCGGATCGCGGCTGCTTCCGATGGAGCGAAGGTTTCTCCACGCTCCAGGCGTTCGCGCAGCTGGAAGATGTAGGTGTTGTCCACCGGCCCCGTCTGCTTGCCAAGTAGATCGCGCTGGTAGGCGGTGCGCCCGTTCGCGTCGAGACCTAGATCGTTCTTCCCGCTGAGGCCGGAAATGCCGTTTACTGCCGCTGCCGTGCGCCGGGCGGCATCGCCGACAGCGTTGATGGCATCCCTAGCGCGGCCCATGCTGCTGACAACAGCGTTGCCTGCATCGTCAGAGGAAACGATCAAGCCCTCAATGGCAGCACGGGCCTTGATTGCCTCGTTGGCCACGCCGCCGTTTGCGTCGATCAGACGCTGGATCATGACCTTGGCGGCCGCTTCCTTGCGGGCCTGCCACGCCACATAAGACTCGCCCTCTTGCTGGCCGGCTTGCTTGATGACGTCGAAGGACTTGACAGCTTCATCAGCAGCCAGCCGGAGCGAGGCGGATGTTTGCAAGCCCAGCTTGCGCATGGCCTCATCCAGGCTATTGATGCCTGGCTTCAAATCATCCAGTTTGTTCTTCAGCTCGATCGCCTTGTCCTTGGCCTGATCGAGCAAACCATTGGCGAGCGGTTCACCCAGTTCCTTTCTGAGTGCTTGGATGCGGCCGCGCACAGCATCGAGCTCGGCATTGCTCTTGGCGCCGTCGATCATCTTTGCGAATGCCTGCGCCAGCACCCCTGCGGTATCGACCCCTTGGGCCTTGAGCTGAGGCAGCGAGCGAACAAGCACCGCCAGGTCATCCTGAGATTGACGGAACGACTCGCTGACCTTGTTCATTGCCAACGGGACATCGACGCCGAGGTTCTGCGCTGCTTGCTCGCCAATGAGCCGCAGGCCAGTCCGAAGCTCCTGGCCCTTCAAGCCGGCTTCTGCCATCGCCCGCTCGAAGTCAGCCCTGAACTTGGCAAGCTCGCCGCCATTGAGCTTGCTCAGAGCCTCGGGCAATTGCGTTCGCAGCAGACGGTCCAGATCGACGCCACGGTCCCTCGCCGCCTTCAGCTGCTCCGCGATCGCGCCGACCCCCTTGTCAGTCTGGATCCTTTGATTGAAGGACTGGGCCAGCGCCTCCAATGTGTCTCTGGCCGACGCAGCGGCCGCGCCAATCTGGCCAACGCCAGCCGCGCCGGCCGCGCCACCAGCAGCGACTGCGGTACCAGCCTGCTGACCCACTGAGCCGAGCTCCTTGGTCTTGGCTGCAGCATCGTCAGCGGATGCCCCGACAGCCTGGCGCGCCTTATCGGCATCGCTCCACAGCTGGCCGGTGATGTCGGCGGTGTCCCTAGCGCGCTGCTTCCAGCGATCGAAGGCGGCGCCCACGGTGTCATCGGTGAAGATCGCAAGCGCCGCATCCTTGAGCAGCACCAGGCCTGCCACGGTCTGCTCGAAGAAGGCTACGATGCCGACGCCCAGCTTGCGCGCCCAGGCGTAGTTGCTCTGCAGCATGTCGCCAATCTGGAAACCGACCTCGAAGCCGGTGACCGCGATGGCAATCTGCACAGGACGGCTGAGCTTGGCCAGGTTGGTCTGCAGCAAGGCAGCCACGCCGCCGGTGGCCGCCATCTCGGCGGCAAACACCTTGAGTGCCTGCACGCCCTGGATCGCGTAAGACGCCACCAGCGCCGCGCCGGTGGCCGTCGCAATGCGCGCCAGGTCATCCAGGTGGCGGCTCAGGCTATCGATGCCGGCGGCCACGCTGGCGGTGGCGCCATGCGAGCCATCCAG
>Ga0208125_100274_pt1 | contig 38326 bp, 32 predicted proteins | sample LakWasM128_HOW14_2_FD_183938 | JGI IMG/M metagenome (GOLD analysis project Ga0208125, IMG submission 183938) | Freshwater sediment methanotrophic microbial communities from Lake Washington under simulated oxygen tension - Sediment Metagenome... | ecosystem: Environmental > Aquatic > Freshwater >...
TGCCGCGTGCCGCTGCTGGACCATGAACTGCTGGAGCTGGCGGCGTCCATGCCGGCCGCCATCAAGGTCAAGGGCGGGGTGCTCAAGCACGTGATGAAGAGTGCGTTGTCCGATCTGCTGCCGCAGGACATCCTGCATCGCAAGAAGCGCGGCTTCGGTACGCCCATGGGCGCCTGGCTGAAGAAGGAGCTGGCGCCGCTGCTGCGCCGCCTGCTCAGCCCCGAGGTGGTGGGCGCGCGCGGCCTGTTCGTGCCGGCGGTGGTCAGCGGCCTGATCGCCGACCACGAGGCCAACCGCATCGACGGCACCGACGCCCTGCTGGCGCTGATGAATCTGGAAATCTGGAGCCGCATCTACCTGGACGGCCGTACGGCCGCCGATGTGGCGCATGAACTGAAGAGCTATCTGGCCGCATGAACATCCTCTACCTCTGCCACCGCTTCCCGTTTCCGCCCAAGCGCGGCGGCAAGATCCGGCCCTTCAACATGATCCGTCACCTGACGGCCCAGGGCCATCAGGTGACGGTGTGCTCGCTGAGCCGCTCGGATGCCGAAACCGCCGAAGGCCAGGGGCTGGAGAAGCATTGCAAGGCCTTCGAGCTGGCGCGTGTGTACAACCCGGTGCAGGCACTGCGCATGGTGGCGCGGTTACCGCTGCTCACGCCCTCGTCGATGGGCTTCTTCTACTCGCGCGATCTGCAGCGCCGGGTGGATCGGCTGCTCGCCGCGCAGCAGTGGGATCTGATCTTCGTGCACTGCTCCTCGGTGGCGCAGTATGTGGAGGACGTCAAGGGCATCCCCAAGATTCTCGACTTCGGCGACATGGACTCGCAGAAATGGCTGGAGTATGCGAACTACAAGCCCTTTCCGCTCTCGCTGGGCTATACGCTGGAAGGCCACAAGATGCTGCGTGCCGAGAAGCTGCTGGCGCGCAAGTTCGATCTCTGCACCGCCACCACGCGCGCCGAGTGGGAGACCTTGAACGCCTACGGCACCGGGGCCGCCAGCGACTGGTTCCCCAATGGCGTCGACGCCGAGGCCTTCAGCCCGAATGTTGATGGAGAGGGCACGGTCTACGATCCCGACACGATCAGCTTCATCGGGCGCATGGACTACTACCCCAACCAGGAGTGCATGGCGCGCTTCTGCGCCGAGACCTGGCCCCTTATCAAGGCGCAGCGCCCGCAGATGAAGCTCACCATCGTCGGCGCCGATCCTTCGCCGGCGATGCGCAAGCTCGGTGACATCGACGGCGTGACGGTCACAGGATCGGTGCCGCAGGTGCAGCCCTATGTGCGAAAGTCCGCATTGATGGTTGCGCCGCTGGCAATTGCACGCGGCACCCAGAACAAAATCCTCGAAGCCATGGCGATGGGCGTTCCGGTGGTCACAAGCACCATCGCCGCGGGTGGGGTGGATGCGGTGGCGGGGGAACATTTGCTGGTGGCCGACTCGGCCCAGGACTGCGCGGCCGCGGTGCTGCGCATCTGTGCCGACCCAGCGGAGCGTGCGCGCCTGTCCGAGGCGGGCAGGGCGCGCATGCTGAGCCACCATGCCTGGCCGCGCTCGATGGAGCGATTGGACAAGATCATCGAAGGGGTCCGCAATCGCGGCTCGAAGCAGGAAACAGGTGTCAGAAAATGAAGATCAGTATTTTTGGCTTGGGTTATGTGGGCGCGGTGTCGCTGGCATGCTTGTCGCGCGATGGGCATGAGGTCATCGGCGTGGACATCGAGCAGGCCAAGCTGGACCTGATCAAGGCCGGCAAGACCCCGGTGGTCGAAGAAGGCATGGTGGAGTTGATGGCGCGTGTGGCCGCGAGCGGTCATGTCAGCGTGATGAGCGATGCCAGGCAGGCGGTGCTGGGCAGCGAGATCTCGCTGATCTGTGTGGGCACACCCTCGGCTGCCAACGGCAGCCAGGATCAAGGGGCGGTGCTGCGCCTGGCGGCCGAGATCGGCGCTGCACTGAAGCACAAGGCCGAGCCGCATGTGGTGGTGTTCCGCTCGACACTGGTGCCAGGTACGGTGGAAGACGTGCTGCGCCCCATCATCGAGGCCCACTCCGGCAAGCGCGATGGCGAGGACTTCTACCTTTGCTTCCAGCCCGAGTTCCTGCGCGAGGGATCGTCGATCCGCGACTATGACAAGCCGCCGTTCACTATCGTCGGCGCCAATCACGCGTATCCCGCCGAGCGCCTGCAGGCCCTGTTCGGCCACCTGCCGTGCAAGTTCCTCAAGACCTCGGTGCGTGCGGCCGAGATGATGAAGTACAGCTGCAACAACTTCCACGCGCTCAAGATCACCTTCGCCAATGAAACCGCGCGCCTGTGCGACGCGCTCGGCGTTGATGCCTTCGAGGTGATGGACCTGGTCTGCCAGGATACGCAGCTGAACATTTCCAAGGCCTACCTCAGGCCCGGCTTTGCCTTCGGCGGTTCGTGCCTGCCCAAGGACCTGCGTGCCACCAGCTATCTGGCCAAGGTGCATGATCTTGAACTGCCGATGCTCTCCAACATCCTGGTGTCCAACCGCATGCACCTGGACGTGGCGCTGGACAAGCTGCTGGCGCTGGGCAAGCGCAAGATCGGCTTCATTGGCCTGTCTTTCAAGACCGGTACCGATGACTTGCGCGAGAGCCCTCTGGTGACCCTGGCCGAGCAATTGCTGGGCAAGGGCTTCCAGCTTTCGATCTACGACCCCGAGGTGCACCTGGCCAGCCTGCTGGGTGCCAACCGCAGCTTTGTACAAAAGCATCTGCCGCATATCGGCCAGATGCTGAAGCCCGAGTTGGCCGAGGTGGTGGCCGATGCCGAGGTGCTGGTGATGGGACTCTCCGGACCGGATATCGCCGCCGCCGTGGCGGCGCTAACCCGGGCGGATCAGGTGCTGCTGGATCTCGTGAAGCTGCCCAACCGCCAGGACTTCAAGGCCGAGGTACAGGGCCTGTGCTGGTGAAACCAGTCGCCTGCTGCTCAGGCTCTGCTTGCCAGGCATACCCGTGAGCCACGTGCGCTTCGAGGGCCTGCGCATCGGTGTGATCGGTCCACTGGCACCGCCAGCCGGCGGCATGGCCCTGCAAACCGAACAGCTGGCGCGCCTGCTTGGCGATGCCGGCGCTCGCGTCGAACTGCTGCAAACGAACGCCCCGTACCGGCCCACCTGGGTGGCGCGGTTGCCGGGGCTGCGTGCGGGTTTTCGCCTGCTGCCGTATCTGCTGCGGCTCTGGCGCATGCTGGCCAGGCAGGACGTGGTTCACCTGATGGCGAACTCGGGTTGGGCCTGGCATCTGTTTGCCGCCCCGGCGATCTGGATGGCCGCGTGGCGCGGTACGCCGGTGGTGGTGAACTACCGGGGCGGTGGCGCGGCCGAATTCCTGCAGGGCGCGCAGCGACAGGTGCGCGCCACCATGCGGCGCGCCAGCGCCCTGATCGTCCCTTCGGGTTTTCTGCTTGAGGTGTTCGGCCGCTTCGGCATGTCGGCCAGCGTGGTGCCCAACATCGTCGATCTGTCGCGCTATGCGCCTGCGCCGGCCGATGCGGTGCGCGCGCCGGGGCCGCATCTGGTCGTGACGCGTAATCTCGAAGCTATTTACGACAACGAGTCGGCGATCCGGGCGCTGGCGCTGCTGCGCGAGCGCATCCCGTCGGCCCACCTTACCGTTGCGGGTAGCGGCCCCGAGCTCGGCCGGCTGCAAGCGCTGGTGTCGCAACTGCATCTGGACGAGGCGGTGCACTTTGCCGGTCGTCTGGACCGCGGCGCCATGGCCGAGCTTTACCGTTCGGCCGATCTGATGTGGAATCCCAGCCGCAAGGACAATATGCCCAACTCGGTGCTTGAGGCCTTGGCCAGTGGCGTGCCGGTGGTGAGCACGGCGGTAGGTGGGGTCCCGTATCTGCTGGATCATGGCCGAACCGGCTGGCTGGTCGAACCCGGGCAACCGGCCGCGCTGGCGGACGCGGCGGCCTTGGTGCTGGGCGATGCCGCGTTGCGCGAGGCCTTGATCCATGCCGGGCTTGAGGAGGTGCAACGCTATACCTGGGACCAGGTTGCGCCGGCCTTGCTCAACAGTTATCGCCAAGTGATCGGCACAGGGCGCCCGCAATGAACGACTACAGCATCTATACCCGCTTCGTGTCCGGCGTCCTGTTTCCGCTGCATGAGCGCTTGAAGCGCCATGACACGGTGGCGGTGCGTCAAGCGCTTGATGCCTCGCAATGGTGGAGTGCGGCGCAGCTGAGGGACCACCAGCTGCAGCGTCTGCGCGGGCTTCTGTGCGAGGCCGGTCGTGCCGTGCCCTATTACCGCCAGCTCTTCGCCGAACTGGCTTTCGATCCGGCGGCGATCCGGTCGCTGGACGATTTGCGCCGGCTGCCCATGCTGACCAAGCCGCTGATACGCGCTCACAGCGAGGCCATGAAACATCCGCAGGCACAGCAGCTGAGCATGTCCTCGACCGGCGGCTCCTCGGGTGAGCCCTTGCGCTTCTATATCGGACGTGAGCGTGTCAGCCATGATGTGGCGGCCAAGTGGCGCGCCACGCGCTGGTGGGGCGTGGATATCGGCGATCCGGAGGTGGTGATCTGGGGGTCTCCGATCGAGCTCGGTGCGCAAGACAGGGTGCGCGTGCTGCGCGATCGCCTGATGCGCAGCACGCTGTTGAGTGCGTTCGAGATGTCCGAAGCGAATCTTGACGGCTACATCGCCCGCATCCGCGCACTGCGCCCGAAGATGGTGTTCGGCTACCCCTATTCGATCGCGCATATCGCCGCCCATGCCGAGCGGCGCGGCGTACGGCTCGACGATCTGGGCGTGCGAGTCGTGTTCGTCACTTCCGAGGCCTTGCACGACCACCAGCGCGAGATCATCTCGCGCGTGTTCGGCGCGCCGGTGGCGAACGGCTACGGTGGTCGCGATGCTGGTTTCATCGCCCATGAATGCCCGGCCGGCGGCCTGCACATTACCGCCGAGGACATCATCGTCGAATTGCTGGATGAGAATGGTCAGCCGGTGCCGGACGGCGCGCCGGGCGAGGTTGTCGTGACGCATCTTTGCTCGCGCGATTTCCCCTTTGTGCGTTACCGCACCGGTGACGTGGCGGTGCGCGCCGCGCAGGCTTGCTCCTGCGGCCGCGGCTTGCCAATGCTCGCCGAGATTCAGGGGCGCACCAACGACTTCGTCCAGGCACTGGACGGCACCTTGCTGCCGTGCAAGGCCTTCACCTACATGATGCGCGAGATTGATGGCATAGACGCCTTCAAGATCATCCAGGAGACGCTGCACCTGACCCGGCTGCAACTGGTGCGGCCTTCGGGGCTTGATGCGGCCTTGCGCGAACGCCTGCTGCAGGGCTTCCGACAGCGCCTGGGCGACGGGGTGCAGATCGAGATCGAACTGCTCGACGATATTCCGGCCCAGGGCAACGGTAAGTACCGCTACGTCGTCAGCCACGTGGTGGGGCAGGGCGTGCCTGCCCCGGGAGCGCTCGCATGAGCCCCTTGCGCATGGCGTTCTCGCTGCTTTCGCCAGCGGCGGCAGGTGCGCGCCTGTCGGTGTTCATTTTCCACCGCGTGCTGCCCGAGCCCGACGCGCTCTTCCCCGACGAGGTGCATGCCGCGCGCTTCGATCAGCTGCTGGGATGGATCAAGACCTGGTTCCGTGTACTGCCGCTGGACGAGGCCGCTCAGCAGCTGGCGTGCGGGCGTTTGCCCACACGGGCAGCGGCCATCACCTTCGACGACGGCTACGAGGACAACGACAGTGTGGCAAGGCCGCTGCTGCAGCGCCACGGGCTCGTGGCCACGTTTTTCATCGCCACCGGTTTTCTGGATGGCGGGCGCATGTGGAACGACACGGTGATCGAGTCCATACGCCGCACCAGCAAGGCCGAACTTGATCTGCGACCTCTCGGTTTGGGGCAGCATGCGTTGCCGACGCCGGCGGCGCGACGCGCGGCCATCGCGCAGTTGTTGCCGCAGATCAAGTATATGCAGCCCGAGGCCAGGCTGGCCCTGACACAGCGACTGGCGCATGCCGCCGAGGTGTCGCCACCGGTGGATCTGATGATGCGCAGCGAACAGGTGCTGGCCATGCGACGCGCCGGCATGCAGATCGGCGCGCACACGGTGTCGCATCCGATTCTGGCTCGGCTGGATCTGAGCGCGGCGCGCCAGGAGATGGCGCAGAGCAAGCAGGCGCTGGAGCAATTGCTGGGCGAGCCCGTTTCGCTGTTTGCCTATCCGAATGGTCGACCCGGCAAGGACTATCTGCCCGAGCATGCCGTGCTGGCACGGGAGCTGGGCTTCCAGGCCGCCGTCTCGACCGCCTGGGGCGCGGGGCGCCAGGACACCGATCCGTTCCAGCTGCCGCGCTTCACTCCCTGGGACCATGACAGGCTGCGTTTCGGCCTGCGCATGGTCCGCAATCTCCGGCTGTCGGCCAAAAACTATGCGTGACCTGCTGCTCTTGATGATCATCGCGCCGGGTTGCCTGATGGCGCTGCGCTTCCCCTTCGTGGGCGCCATGCTGTGGCTGTGGATCAGCACCATGAATCCCCACCGCCTGACCTACGGCTTCATGAACGAAGCGCCGCTGGCGCAGATCATTGCGCTGTGCATCCTCGTCGGCATGCTCACCAACAGCGAAAAACGCTCGCCCTGGCTGGGCGCGCCCATGACTTGGTTTGCGCTCCTGATCGCCTGGATGTGTCTCACCACGGCGACGGCATTCTTTCCCGAATCGAGCTATGAACAACTCACCAAGGTTCTGAAGATCGACCTGATGATCTTCGTGACGGTGATGCTGGTACGTACGCGCCGCGAGATGATGGTGTTCGCCTGGATCATGGCGCTTTCGGTGGCCTACTACGGCGTCAAGGGGGGCATCTTCACACTGGCGTCCGGCGGCGGTTCGCGCGTGTACGGACCGAGCGGCAGCTATATCCAGGAAAACAATGCCCTGGCGGTGGCTGTCATCATGACGGTGCCGATGTTGCGTTTCCTGCAACTGACGCTGAGCAAGACCTGGCAAAAACACGCGATGACGGGCGCCATGCTGCTTTGCGGGGTCTCGGCCCTGGGTTCGCACTCGCGCGGTGCACTGCTGGCGATCTGCGCCATGCTGTCGGTGATGTGGTTTCGCAGCCGGAACAAGTTCGGCATGGGCATCTTGTTGGTGGCCGTCGGTGCGGCGGCGCTTGCATTCATGCCCGAGAACTGGTGGACGCGCATGGGTACGCTACAGACCTATGAGGCCGATCAGTCCGCGACCGGGCGCCTGAACGCCTGGCACCTGGCCTTCAATCTGGCCAAGGACAACCTACTCGGAGGCGGCTTCAGCATCTGGAACAAGTACGTCTATTCCATGTATGCCCCAGATCCAAACTTTGTCGTGTCCGCGCACAGCATCTACTTCCACATGATGGGGGAGCATGGATTCATCGGTCTGGCGCTGTATCTGGGCTTCTGGGTGTCGACCTGGATCGCGGCGGAATGGCTGCGCAAGAATGGGCCCAAGCATCCGCAGTCCGAATGGTGCGGGCATCTGGGCGCGATGGTGCAGGTCTCGCTGATCGGTTTCGCGGTGGGTGGGGCCTTCCTCAGCCTTGCCTATTACGACCTGCCCTACAACGTGATGGCATTGACCGTGATGGCCCAGGTCTGGGTTCGGGCCCGCGGTTGGGAGCTCGAGGGGCCGATGCTGCCGCTGCGAAAAGTCTTGGGGATTCCCGTGTTCGTGGGCGATCGCCTGCTGACGCAGCGCAATAGCACGGCAGTTTCCTAGCCTCAGCGTTCAGCGGCGGATCCAGCGTTTGAGCTTGGCCTTGAGGCCGGCTCTCTGCAGCGTTCGGCCCAGGGCGGCCGAGCACGCATTGGTCGCCTTGTGCGCATGGACCACCAGCCTGTTGCGGAAACTATCGCGCAAGAAATAGACGTTGGCGCATTGGCGTTGATGCGTTGCGAACAGGCGTTTATGTTCCGACTGGCCCTCGGTGAAATCAAAGTACTTGAAGCGTGCCTCGTGCATCAGGTACTCCAGCGCCAGCCACTGCAGCACCGTCCCGGCCGACAGGCTCGCATAGCTCGGCTCATAGCCCAGATAGGCGTAAATCAATGCATCCTGCTCAGCCGGACAGTAGAGGTAGGACACGGGGCGCTGCCGATCGAACAGTACAAAGGCGCGCACACGGTCCAACTCCGCCAGCCTGTGCACATCGCACGTGAATTCGTCCGAGCCGGGGATGCCCACATCCAGCAGTCGCTCCTGATAGGTCTGCTTGGAGATCTGCCGGGCATGCTGCAGGAACTCGGCCATGTCCGATGGGCGGGTGTAGACCTTCCATTCAAGGATGCCGCCGCCATGCTCGGTGAATTTCCGCACCTTGCGTTGAATGGTGGAGCGCGTCTTGGACGAGAAGCGCTGGGTATAGGCCTCCCAGCCCAGGCCCAGGTCAACGTGGCAATGCTGGTACTGCAGCGGTGCATAGCAGAGCAACTCGCCCTGCTTGGACAGGGTTGGCAGGCTGGCGTTGATGGGCAGGCCACGGATCAACAGACCCTGGCTGCCCGCGGGGATCAGTGAGGCATCCTGCCGCAAGGCGCTCGATGGATCCGGATTGCCGCCGAGGCGCTCCTGTCTGACTTGCATTGGCAGACGAAAGCTGGCCAAGGTGATGTCACCCAGCCTCAGCCTTAGCCATACGTTTGAGGGCTTCCATTCGCTCATCTGGTCTGCCCTCACAAGTGCAGACGCCGCTGCAACTGCTCGATGTGGCGCTGCGCCGTGCTGAGCATTTGGGCGTGAGGCCATTCGTCATGCGTCGCCACCGAGTCTGTGCGCAGCTCCAGGTCCGCGCCAAAACCGCGCACGGTGTAGCGCTCCCGGTGCGCGGCGAGATGGGCACACAGGGCCTCGAATCGGCGGGCCACAATCCAGTCAGGTTCGCTGCTGCCTGCCTTGAGCATCTCGAAATTGTGCGAAACGATGACGAAGGCAGCGTGGCCGGCATCAGCGGCTGTCGCCAGGGCTTCGCGCATTTCGCTGGCGCTGCAGGCACCGACCTGCGCAGGCCGCAGCTTGCCAAAACCATCCTTGAATACCGTCACCGGGTAGGTGCTGACGCCGTCTATGATGAAGGGTGAATCCGATGGCCAGGCCTTGCCCAGATCCGCGCCGCTCACAGCATGACAACGATTCAAGCTGGTATCGAGCATGAGACCATTGCGCCGCAGCGCGGCATAACTGTCGCGGTTAACGGCAAAACTTCCCGCGCGGAACGCCGTCAATGGGCCGCTGCCCGCAGCCTCCAGCAACTCACGCCCCCGGGCGATCAATGCCACCTGCTCGTCCAAGGTGTAGTAGCACAGGTGCTGCCGCTTGACCTTGCAGTCCGCAATGATGGGGTCGAGCGCCTCGTCGGTCCATTCCGGATGCAGATGCAGCTGGATCTCATGGCCGGCGTCGCGTATCAATCGGACGATGGTTTCCAGCGCCGGCAGGCCAAAGCGTGTGGCAAATAGCGGTTCGACGAAGAAGACGCCGAGCAGCCCATGACGATTCAGGATGGCCAAGGTTTCAGGGAGCGCGTATTCACCGTGTGCAGAGCGACCGTAGACATAACGGTCAAAGCTGCCAGGAAAAGCCTGGTCGAGGTTCTCCCAGCCATTGCACCAGACCTCGATGTCAAAAGTCAGATAGACGTTCATAGGGGCCGTCATCCGGCTCAATTGAAGCGGCAATGTGGCGCCTTGGCTTGCAGCCATTGCTCCAGCATCATCAGGATCCAGACCATTTCGCCGTAATAGCCCGGGTGTTCGTGCAGCCGCTGCTCAAGCAAAGGCTTGACGAAATCGGATCTGAGCACGCCGCGCCCGGCCAGACCGTGCAGGGAATCGCGCGCCAACGTCAACAAGGCCGGTGTGCGTGTCGTCCAGAAACCGAAGGGTAGGCCGAAGCCATGCTTCTTCTTGGCGATGATTTCGTCGGGCAAGAAGCCGCGCAATGCCTCCTTGAAGAACCAGCGCAGCTGATGGCCCCTGAGCTTGTAGTCGAGCGGCAGCTTGAGCGAAAAGTCGAGCAGCCCCTGATCCAGCAGAGGGAATCCAACGCTCACGCCCGCCATGCTGGTAGCGCCATTCACCTTGGGCAAGTCGCTCTCGGCCAGAGTAAAGCGCCAGTCGTAGGCCAGTTCGCGATTCAAGGCGTGGCAGTGGCCGGCTTGCTGCCAGACCTGTTGCTGTAGTCGTAGCGGGGCCTGCAGGTCGACATGGCGCAAGAACCCGGCGTCCAGCACCTCGGCCGGGCCCAGCCGCATGATCAGGTTGTAGAGCTGCAACCGATCGGGCATCGGCATGCGAGCCTGCTCCACATAGCTTTTGGCCTTGCGCGTCAGCGCGAGCGCGGAGGCGGCGCCGGTCCCCAGCAAGGGCTCCATCAGTCCCTTCCTGACGAGTGCTGGCACATGCTCATACAGTCCGAACACGCGTTGCTTGGCATAGCGCGAGTTGCCTCCGAACAGTTCATCGCCGCCGTCGCCGGCGAGCAGGCGGGTGACGCCATCCTCGCGCGCCATCTTGGCGCAGTAGTAGGCGGGCAGGGCGGACGAGTTGCCGAAGGGCTGATCAAAATGTGCGGCCACGGCGGGAATGCTGCGCAGCAGGTCATCTGGCGTCACGTAGTACTCGTGGTGCGATGTACCAAAGCGCCGAGCCGCCAGTCGCGCGTATGCCATCTCGTCGTAGCCCTGTGCATCGAAACCGATTGAATAGCTCGATACCTGGCCGATGCCTGACTCGCTCATTATTCCGGCAAGCGTGGAACTGTCGGTTCCGCCGCTCAAGAAGCAGGCGGGCTTGCTGCCGTCCAGTTGGTGCTGCACGGCGCGTTTGAGCAGTTCCCTGAACTCGTCGCGCAGGGCGTCGAACGAGGCGCCGCGCGGCTCTGTGAAGGTCGGGATCCAATAGGGTGCAACCGTCAGCTTGCCTTGGTCGAACAGCGCATAGTGGCCGGGTGGCAGACGGTGCACCTGCTGGTAGATGGTGCCGGGCGAAGGGATGTCGTGAAAATACAGGTAGTCGAAGACCGCCTGAGCACTGACGGTTTCATTGGCTCCCGCCAGGGCGTCGGCGCGCTCGGCGAATCGCAGCTCGTCGCCATCGACGCGGTAGCACAGCGTGCGTTGCGCAAAGCGGTCCACAGCCAGCCAGACGCGGCCGCGCGAGTCGCGCAGTCCGATGGCGAAGTCGCCCCCCACCTGCGCAAGCAGCTTGGGCAGATCGCCATGCTCGGCCATCTTTGCCCAGGCGGCGGCGGCCCCGTCGCGCTTGGCGATGGCGTCCCAGTCCTGATTGGCAAAACGCGGGAATCCAGTAGCCAGGGGCGTCAATATCATGTTGAGAAAGCAGGGGCGGTGGTTTGAATGCGCAGCCGGCCATGTGGCGGCTGGTGGGTAAATGCGGTGCGCGGAGTTTATGCCGCTGGCCCGGCCAAGCCTGTGAATTATTCTGCATCGCTGGCCGTGCGGCGCCCCCTGAATGCGTGGCTTGTGGCGCGGCGGTGCCAGGTCGAGGAATTCATTGACCCATAATGCGCGATCCCATTGGGGGAGCAAGAAAAGGGCTGTGAATGGTGGTGCGTAGAGCGTTGGGAATCGCTGGCCTGTCCGAAGCCGTGACCTTCGTTCTGGGTTTTGCCAACGTCGTGATCGTGTCGCGCCTGCTCCGCCCCGACGAGATCGGTGTGTTCTCGGTGGCCGTATCGGTGCTCGGGTTTGCGCACATCTTCCGCGAATTTGGCGTCGGTCAATATCTGGTGCAGGCGCCCGTGCTCGGCAAGGAGCAGTTTCGGGCCGCGGTGACGGTGAGTATTGGCAGCTCCTGGCTGATTGCCGCGTTGCTGTTTCTGATCAGTCGGCCGATGGCCGCTCTCTATGGGCATCCAGGTATCGGCGAAGTGCTGGCAATGCTGGCCGTGAACTTCCTCATCATGCCTTTTGGCGCCCCCTTGCTGTCGGTGCTGAGGCGCGAGTTGCAGTTTGGCAAACTGGCTTGGGCAACCGTGCTGGGCGCTGTGGTGCAAACGGTCGTGACCATTGCTGCTGCCATGCATGGCGCCAGCTATCTCAGCATGGCCTGGGGCTCGATCGCGATGCATGTGTTCAAGACCAGCTTTCTGAACTTTCTGCGTCCCGGTGAGACCTTTGTGCTGCCGACTCTGCGTGGACTGAGTGATGTGCTCAAGTTTGGTTCGTTGATCAGCGTCGGCTCGGTGGTGCGCCAGATCGGTTCTAGTGCGCCGGATCTGGTGTTCGGGCGTACCTTGGGCTTTGTCGAGGTGGCCATCTTCAGTCGCGGTGTGGGCCTTCAGAAGATGGCCATTGAGCGCATTGAAAGCATGGTGCGCAGTGTGCATTTCCCGACCTTCGCCAGCAGCCTGCGGCAGGGTGGCGACGCCGCGCATCTGTACACCCAGGCCAGCGCTTACCTGATCGCAGTCACGGTGCCGGCCCTGGCAGTGCTGGCCAGTCTTGCCGAGCCGCTCATCCTGTTCGTATTTGGTGAGCAGTGGGCTCGATCGGTGCCGATTGCTCAGGTGTATTGCCTGGCCTCCATGCTGACCGCGCCCTATTCACTGTTCACGCTGTCGTTGACCGCAGCAGGGCGGGCCGCGCTGTGCCTGCGTACGGAGTTGATTTCCCAGACGGTGCGTGTGGCGGCCCTGCTCACCTCAATCTGGCTCAACCTGCATCAGGTGGTTTGGCTGCTGTTGATCGCGCATGGCGTGGAAGCCCTCCTGTCCCAATGGGCGCTGAAGCAGGCCTTCGGCCTGAGCGGCCTCAGCTTCCTGCGTGGCATCTGGCGCGGTTTGGCCTTGGTCCCATTTGCCGTCTGCATGCCGCTGCTGCTGGCACTGTCCGGCACCCATGTCGGGTTTCTGTCTGGGCATCCGTTGGCGCTGCTCCTGGCCGGGGGCGCGACGGCGCTGCTTGGCTGGCTGCTGGGCCTGCGCGTGCTCGGGCATCCGGTCTATGCAGAGGTGTTGCGCCTCTTGGCGCTGCGTAGGCGGTGGGTCTGAGATGCGGCTGCCGCGTTTGACTGTAGGTGCTGATCGTTCGAGGTCCTTATGGTGCCGTTGACAGAGTATTTCGGTGATCCGCAGGGACGCTGGCTGGACTGCGACCGCGACGCGCGTCCTTACCTGGGCCTGCAATGGCGCCCGGATGGCGTGCTGGTGCATGGCCAGGCCGAGTGCAGTCTTGGTCGCTGCTTGGGCAGCGACGAGGGCGACGAAGGGGTGTTTCTCAAGTGGCGTTGGGATGGGCAACGCCTGACCGTGCGCAATGACCGCTTCGGTGTCTATCCACTGTTCTACTCGGCCGTGGGAGACGAAATCTGGCTCTCGCCCTCGCTGGCGGCCGTGCTGCGAGGCAATTCGGCGCGTCGGCCCAACGCCGCCGCGCTGGCCGTGCTGCACCGGCTCGGGCATTTTTTGGGCGAGGACACGCCGTTCGAGGACGTGCACTTTCTGCCGCCAGGTGCCACCTTGGTGTGGGAGGCCGGGCGGCTGGACCTGCAATCGCGTGGCATCGCACCCAGGCTGGTTCAGGAGCTTCCCTCCGACTTTGACGGCGCCATCGCGCGCTATGGCGCGCTGTTCGCGGCAGCCGTTTCAAAGCGGTTGCCGCATGCGGAAGTCTTCACCGTGCCGCTCAGCGGCGGGCGGGACTCGCGGCACATCCTGCTCGAACTGGTGCGCCAGGGCGCGCGTCCGCAGGCCTGCCTGACCGTCAAGTACCGGCCCCCCGCCACCAATGAAGACGCGCGCATTGCCGGCTTGCTATGCGGGCGGCTGGGGCTGACGCATCGCGTCATCGACAAGCCTGCGTCGTTCTTCCAGGCAGTGCGCAAGGACATCCAGCTGACCAGCTACTGCGGTGGTGGCCACGGCTGGTCGATGCCGCTGGCGGCCGAACTGGCGCGCACGGCAAGCCTGAGCTACGACGGCCTGGCGGGCGACATTCTGTCGGCCGGCCACATGCAGGACGTCAGAAAGGCGCAGCTGTTTCAGGCCAATCAACTGCGTGAACTTGCCGTGCTGCTGCTCAGCGAGACGCGCCATGAAGCCGTGCTCGCAAAGGTACTGCCGGCTTCCGTGCTGGCCGAACAGAACTTCGAGTTGGCGGTCGCACGCATGATCGACGAGTTGGAGCGCCACAAGCAGCAGCCCAATCCGCTGCGCTCCTATCTGTTCTGGAATCGCACCCGGCGCTGTATCGCCTCAATCCCTTACGCCATCCAGTCCAGCGTCGCGACCGTTCACTGCCCGTATCTGGATCATCGCTTGTTCGATTTCCTGATGGGCCTGCCGCTCGAATGGACGCAGGGCGGGCGTTTGCACGACGCCACCATCAAAGCCAGCTATCCAGAGTGCGCCGACGTTCCGTACGAGGACAAGACGCTGGTGGCTACGCTGACGACGGCAGATTGCCGCTACTACGATGGTGCGCGGCGTGAATTCGCGCGCTATCTGATGGCCGGGCTGGGGCGCCATCGGCGAGCCCTGCGGCTCGGATTCCTGCTGCCAAAGCTGCTGCAGGAGTTGCTGGGCCACCAGTCGGGCTCGCCCTGGTACCTGTTCATTGCCGTTTACGCTGCGGAGTTGCACGCCTTGGCGGCGAGCGCGCGCCCGCCCGACAGCGCACGATAAGGAAGAATTTGCCATGCATGCCCTGAAAGTGGCCGTTGTCATCCCCTTCTTCCAACGGCAGGCCGGGTTGCTGACGGCCGCCGTTCGTTCGGTGTTGGCGCAGTCCGGCGGGCATGTGCTGAAGGTGATCGTCGTGGACGACGGCGCGCCCATCGCTGCCAGCGACGAGCTGGCCGAATTGATGGCGCAACATGCCGGGATCCAGGTGGTGCGGCAGCTCAATAGCGGCCCGGGCGCCGCGCGCAATCACGCGCTGGGACTCGTCGAGCCCGATACCGACTTGGTGGCCTTTCTCGATTCCGACGATGTCTGGACCCCGGACTTTCTGAGCCAGGCCGCGGCGGCGATGGCGGCCGGGTGCGAGATGTTTTTTGCGAACAGCCAGCGCTATGGCAAAGAGGGCACGCGCTTCGATTGGTCGACGGCCTCGGGACGACAGCTGGTAGCGGCCGAGCATGACTGCCTGGATGCCGCCATGGGCTTGCACGCGTATCGCGGCGACTTCTTTGACTTCGCCCTGCGCAGCAGCGGCGTCATCAGCACCTCGACCCTGGCCTACCGCCGCGCCTGCGCGCCCGACTTGCGCTTCAACGCCGAGCTCTTCAATGGCCAGGATCGCTACTTCAAGCTCGAGTTGGCACTGCGCGCCAAGCGCGTCGGTTTTTCCACAGCGGTCGGTGCGGTGGAGGGGGTAGGCGTCAATATATTCGACAGCGCGGGCTGGGGATCGGCACGTTCGCTCAATCTGGTTTGCAACTACATCCGGCTGTCGCGCTTGATTCTGCGGCGTCTACCGCTCGACGTGCAGCAGCGCACCTATATGCGGGCGCAATTGCAGAAGTCGCGCTACTCGATGGTCGGCACCATCCTGCACCTGCTCAAAGGCGGTGTGCATATCGACCTGACAGCCTTGCGTCGCGTGGCCCGTGACGATCCCGGATCGATGCTGTGTTTCGGCCCTAATCTCGTGCGTATTCTGCTCGCCAAGCTGCCCGGATTGGGCCGGGCGATGCGCCAGCACTGACCTCCAAATCAACTGCGCTAGCTCACCACCATCATGAATGAATGGCCCCTGGTTTCCGTCGTCGTACCTGTCTACAACGGCGCTCAGCATATCGGCGATTGTCTGAGCAGCATCCTGCGGCAGGACTACCCCGCGCTGGAGCTGATCGTCGTTGACGATGGCAGCACCGATGCCACGGCGGAGCGCGTGCGTGCCTTCGGCGACGCGGTGAAGTATGTGCGCCAGGACAACAGCGGCTCTGCCGTGGCTCGCAATCTGGGTGTTGAGCTGGCGCGTGGCGAATACATCGCGTTCAACGACGGGGATGACCTGTGGGCGCCGCATCGGCTCAAGCAGCAAGTCGCCTATCTTCGTTCGCAGACCGAGTATCAGGCGGTGTGCGGCCGCTTCCTGGCGGTGCCGGACGACTACACGCTGGACGAGGCAGATCGGCAGGAGTACCGAGACGAGGCTGTGTTCGACCCGCAAAAGAGTGGCTGGACCTATCTGCGCCTGCTCGAGACCTCGATTTACCACATCGACACCTTGCTGGTGACGCGCGAAGCCATGCGTAGCATCAAGTTCAATCGCGACTATCGGCGCGGGCAGGACTTCGACTTCTGGCTGCAGCTGCTGCATGTGACACCGATGGCGCAGCTCGACAATCTCTACGCCTTCTATCGCCAGAACCCGCAGAGCATTACCAACAAACCCTTCGTGCGCAACTTCCGCGCCGAGATCATTGGCGCCGCGCTGAAAAAATATGGCCGGCGTGATCAGCTTGGCCGGGAAATCAGCCAGCAGCAGTTGGACACCATTCTCGCCAAGAGCTGGTACGGCCATGGCTATGAGCTCTATCAGGCCAGCTGGTTTCGCGAGGCGGCGGCAGCGTTCCGGCTCGCACTGCAACATCGTCGCAGCCATCGCGGGGCCTACAAGCTCTTGCTCTTGAGTTATCTGCGTTGGTTCCAGGACAGGATGCCGGCCCATGCCCTCAAGCGCTGAGCTTGCTAAGCTGGGGCGCTTCCAGTGGCAGCGCTTGCAGCGAATGCTGCGCATGCGCCGACCCTATCGAAAGGGCGACGCCGCCATGTTGGCCCGCGTGGCGGCCCTGGGTGACGACGTGTCGGCCTTGTCAGATGAATTGGTGGCGTATTTCTGGACCGCTCAGCAGCACTATGCGGTACGGGGGGGGACGCTTGCCTACTATCCTGGCTACCCCAGCATTTACGGCGCGCGCAACGATGCCATCGAGGGTGTCAGCCGATTGATGCCGGTATGGGCTGCCTATGTCACGAGCCCTGGCGCTGCGCCCGACCTGGCCGCACAGATGCGTGCACAACTGCGTCAAACCTGGTTGCGCGCCTTTGATCCGACTTCGCGCGACTATTGGGGACGGATCGGCGACCGCAGCACGCTGATCTGCGAGGCGGCCGATGTGGCGTTGGCGCTCTGGCTGCTGCGCGATGACCTCTGGGCGACGCTGGAGGAGCCGAACCGGCAGTTGTTGCTGGCGTGGCTGCGCCAAGCCGTGGGGCGCGAGACTGCGGACAACAACTGGCATTTGTTCGTGGTACTGATTGACGCCGTGCTCGCCGAACTGGATCCGCAACACCGCTTCAGCAGCGCCGCGAGATTGGCACGTGTCCGTGAATTTGCCCGCGGCGATGGTTGCTTCGTGGATGGACCCAACGGCGATGTCGACTTCTACAACGCCTGGGGTTTCCACTATCCGCTGTTCTGGTTGCGTCAGATGCCCGTCACGGCGCAATTGGCCGACTTCGGCAGGGAGGCCTTGCACGCGTTTTGCGACTGGTTCCAATGCCTGTTCACTCCCGCAGGGTTGCCCCTGTTCGGCCGCAGCCTTTGTTATCGCTTTGCGGCGAGTGCACCCCTGTTGGCCTGCGCCTTGGAAGCGCCCGAAGTGGTGGCGCCAGGGGTCGCCAATCGCGCCTATCTGTGTACTTGGCAGCACTTCATCGCGCAGGGCGGGCTGGCCGCCGGGCGCCCTACCCAAGGCGTTTTCAAGGATGACTTGCGCTGGCTCGACGCCTACAGTGGGCCCGCAAGCAGCCTTTGGGGCACGCGCTCTCTGGTGAGCTTCCTGTATGCGAACCGGACCCTGGATTGGTCCGAGATCCCGGCGGGCCGTCTGCCCGCCGAGATCGCGCCCATCGATCGATGGATCGCCGGGCTGCAGGCTCGCTTGGTAGCCGGGCCGGCCGGAGCCGCTACCGCTCGCTTGGAATTCCGCTCTCCCGTCACCACCCGTGCCGCGCCGCGGGTGCTGCTGCAGACGCGCGGCGAGCGCCTGCGCGAATTGATTTATGCCGATGCCTGGCGGCCGACCAACAACCTGCTGAAGTCGGGTCTCAGCGTGATTGACTCAACGCTGGCCGTCTATCGCTAAGGCTTGCCGCCCGCATGGGATCGTTTGGTGGCTATCGCGACGGCTGGAGCGCGGCGCGCAAGCGTTGCACCCGTGGCCACAGCCTAGCCTCCAACCATCGGCGCAGTTGCCCCTTTCGCCCCTCGGTCCAGTGGGCCAGCATCAGGCAGCTCAGGATCGTCAGCAGCGTTGCCAGCAAGTGCCCACCAAAGCTGTGTTGCTGATCCACCAGCAGCGCCTGGAAGAAGTGCAGCAATGGGGCATGGAACAGATAGATGGAGAAAGTCGCCCCTGCCAGCGGGACGATGAGGCGCCGCAGCGGCCCGGCAATCCCCTGGAAGCGATGGGCGACGGCACGGAAGCCCAGGAAATGCGCAGCTACCAGGAATGCCAGCAGGTAGTCGGCGAGGAAATACTGCGACTGGTTGAGTAATTCGAAGGGGCGCTCGCCAATGCGGGCCTTCAACCAGTCGGCCATCGCGTCGTTCAGATCCCAATATAGGAACGCCACCATGAGCATGGTTGACCCGATCCAGCAGACCCAGCCCCCGGCTTCCTTCAACTGGTAGCCCTCGCGCCAGCGATGCAGGCAGACGCCCAGCAGCCATATCGGGGCGAGCAGCAAGATCTTGGGGCCAATCAGCATGCTGGTCGCAAGCAAGAGCGGCCAACGCCGCCGGTGCGGTGCATAGGCCCAAATCGAGAACAGCAGGTAGTACGACATCTCGTAGCACAGCGACCAGTACGGCACGTTGGAAAACGAGAGGATCGCGAGGAACCAGATCTCATTCGTGAAGGTCAGGCTTGCCAGCAAGCGCAGCGGGCCATTGTCATGCGTCGTCACATCCTCGGCGTAGTACTGCGGGTCGAGCTTTTCACCCAGCAGGTCGAGCCCGATGGTCAGGGCGATGGCGGGCAGGGCTACCGAATAGATGCGTGCAAACCGGCTCAGCCAGAAGTCCGTTGCAGTGGTCTCCTTGCTGTCTGCTATGTAGGAGATCACATAGCCCGACAGCACAAAGAACAGCACAACGGCGTTGTGTCCGAAGCCCAGGGGCAGATCCGCGGAGATGAGCACGTGGGGACGAGCATGGGAGAGCAATACGGCCAGGGCGGCCAGAAAGCGCAAGAGATCCAGGTAGACGGAGAACATCGGCGTCATGCTTGGTCTCTCGCTTTCGATATCAGGCTTGCGGTCAAGACCAAGCCTGTACAACTCTGCTAAGTGAGGTCGCCGGGCCGGGTTCCGTCGAAGCCCATCCGGCGGCTGTTGCTCGCCCAGTCCGCTGCCAATCGATCGGTTGCCGCCACCGGCCGCCAGCTTGCTCTTCGCCTGTGATGATGCCAGAGGGCAAATGCCAGCCCAACGCTGAGGCCAAGCGCTGCAGGGGCCATCAGCTGGGTACGAAAGCCCATGCTGGAGTCTTTGTGCATCAGTAGCCCGAACCAGCCAAACGATGCGAGGCAAATCGGTATCACACGGCGGGTTAGCGGCCGGATAACACGTAGCAAGCGGGTCGCGCAAGCGAATGCAAGCGCCCCGATCAGGGCTAGCTGCAGCACGTAATACGCCAGGGCGGTAAGGGGGCCGAGCAAAAATGAGGCATGCTCTGGGTAGCTGTACGAGGCTGCGTCAGAGCGAAGCAGGTCGGGAAGCAACCGCCCTGACAATTGATCGACGCGCGCGCGCGCCAGCCTGGTCGAACCCAGTTCGACATCGCGCTCAGCCAGTTGGCTGATGGTCAGTAGCTCGACATCTTTGCGCGCCTGCAACCAGTCGAGCGTTTCTTCAAAGTTAGCGAGAGTGACCTCGCCGGTGAGTTTGCGGCGTTCCTTGAAGTCATAGAGGTGAAACATCACCACCATGATCGGCTGCTCGTCAGGTGATTGCCCGAGCGCATTCACGGCTGTCCTGATGTTTGCCAGACCCTTTAACGTCATGGGCACGTACCTCAGAGGCAGGTTCGGGTCTGACTCCCCCGTGCGACTGCCAGAAACCAGCTGGAATCCTTGGTCTGAGAGTACCTTGAGCGTCGTGCGGTCGTAGGTGTTCCATGGCGGAATGAACAGATCAACCGGTCTGCCAAGCAGCCCCTCCAGCAACTTGCGTCCTTGCTTGATTCTGTTGCTTTGTACCTCGTAAGAGACGCCGGCAAACTCTGAGGCGGCTGCGAGTTCGTCGTGCCGCTGATGGCGCCAACCATGCAGACCGACATCGACCCAGCCATCAGCCAGCCCCTTTCGCAATGGGGCGGCGCGCGCGCTGGTCAGTTCCGTGCACGGATGCGAAGCGATGTCATGCATATCCCCGTCAACCAAGCACGGAATTACGCCAACCGTGACTGGGATTTGTCGCCGCCGAAAGGCTTGCAGCACCTTTTCATCCAGCCCGTCGGGGTCCTGCGCCGAATAGTCGTCATAACGGAATATGACGCTGACTTTGCGGTCATCGATAGCCGACGCGGGCATGCTGGTGAGCAGGATCAAGAACGCAAGCAACGCTCCGGCAATTTTCGTCAACAAGAATCGTCTCCAGCGCAGTTAGGCATTGCGCCATCTAGTCGTTATGGTGCTGCCACGATCAGGCCGGCGCAGCCTTTCTCGCAGACGGGAACGTCCAGTTTCTTCAGCTGTGCGCACTCGGAGAGCCAACGCGCGACTGCCAGTTGTTCTTCATCGCGGTCAGCATCATCCAAATAGATCTCCGCGCCACTCCCTAGACGGTCTATGAGAAGCGGAACGGCTGGGTACCTTGCCGCATGAGCAACAAACCACGGAGGCCCATCAATCACCAGCATATTGATGCGTAGATCAGTGGGCAGGCCCGCCAAGGAATACCAGTCACCTTGCCAGTTATTCAGTTCATAACGCTGCAGCGGTGCATCGATCACCGTAGCGTGCTCAGCCAATCCATGCTTCTGCAGCAATTGCCTAGTCTTTTGCGCATACTTTGCGTCGTGCTCCAAGCTGTAGATATGCCCACGCCCATTGAGCTGAACGCAACGCGCCAATACCAAGGTGCTGACGCCACTGCTGCATTCAACGATGCAATCCGGGCATTGCTCAAGCGCACGATGCATCAGCATCCGGAGGACATCCGGTGATGCGGCCCAGCCTCGAGTCGATGGTAAGGCATGCGCCAAGTTCAGATCCTGCCTCAGGGCTGCGAGTGCTTCCAGCTGCGTGAACAAGTTGTCGCTGACCTTGGGAAGTTGTTTTGACAACCGGTCGATGGCTGACGAAAGCTTGTGGTACAGCAGCGCTAGCGCCGCCATGGGAACAATTGCCAATGCCAATAAACCGATGGCAGTAGTGCCTTCAAACAACATCAGAATGCTCCTTGCAATTTGTGAGTCACAGGTCCGCGAGACGAACATCTTGCGAGATCTTTGTTACGGCGATCGATACAAACAAATTTCAAACGGCCAAGGTAGTCTTGTTCCTAGTGCAGAAGGGTGTACGTCTCGGCAGCCAGCTAGAGCTTTGCCTGGCGATAGTTTCCCGTTGTCAACCAGCTTCGAATACGTTGGGCGCCGTAGTGCCTTGCCGCCGCGGTCAGTCCGATGAGTGTGCGGGGTGCAAAGACAATCAAGCCCCGCCGCGCCCGTCTGCACGACATCCATTCCGCCTTGTAGCTCTCATCGCCCACCAGGAAGTCGACTTCTTGCGCCAGGTCCTGATCCAGGGCCTGCTCGAACAGCGCGGCAGTCAGTGCCGTGCCCACGCCGTGGCGCGCATAGCGCTCGTCGTAAGCCAGTTTGAAGATGGAGCTCGTGCCAGACTCGTGGAGCCAGATCTGCGCCGCAACGGGCTTGCCGTCCAGATAGCTGACGCCCAGGCGCAACTGCCCCAGGCGGTGCGCAAAGGCGCACAGCCCGGGAATGAAGTCGGGGAAGGGTTCGGGGCGCTTCCAACTGTGTGCGTATACGGTGTGGAAGTCCCGCACCAACTCCGCCACGCGTGCGGCATCCGTGTCGGCGTTGCTAAGTTCGAGCCGGTAGCCAGGCGTCCTTTCAAGCCGCCTACGGCTGCGCTGTATGGTGTGCCGCAGGCGCGAGGGGCGATGCTCCAAATATTGCGCCCAGCTTTGCCCGGCAGCTGGGAAGTACCAGTTCCAGAAGGCGAAGTAGCGATCTACCCAATAGCCGCGCTGCACCAGTTCTGCCGTCAATGCGGCCCAGAACGGGCGCTCGGCGGCAATTGGATGCAGTCTTAGCGTGCCGAATCCATGGGCATCAAGCGCGGCGGCAATGCCCTTGGCGTGGCGTACAGAATCCGCGGCTTCCGTGGTTATCGGGCCATAGAGCGCCGTGTAGAAGTTTGACAGCGACTCCAGGCGAGCGAAGCTCAGTCGCCGCAGCGCCAGCACGGTGGCATGCTCGCCATTGCCGGCGCCAACCAGTATTTGCCTCTTGGCCGTGGCGGTGCAGGTCTGCGCCAGGTTTTCAAACCACGGGAGATTTTCAAAGATGCTGCCCTGGGCTGCCGCGGCCAGGTGCTCGCCCGCCGTACTGGTGCGCAGGGCGCCAATGCTGCTCCAGGATGGGCAAGCTGCCATCTCAGCGTCGCGTCCGCTCATGGCCAGCGACTACCGTGCCAAGCGTGAGCTCGGCTCATGCGCGCAGCCTGCCCAGGCGTTTGCCGAGGCCGCGCCAGACCGCGGTGCCGAACTCACGCAGGAATTCCTTCAGGAAGGCGAACGATGGCCCGAGGTCGTCGCGATGAAGGAACAGATAGCTGGCGCGTCGACCTCGCATGAGGTGCAGGATCCAGCCCAACCAGAGCCGACCCATTGGATCTCGGTCTTCGTTGAACCAGACGGCGGCGTCGCTCTGCCGCACGCCCGGCAAGGGCCTACCGGCCTGGTGGCAATATTCGAGCAAGGGAATGTTGACGCCGTTGACCACGCAGAGCCCGATCCAGAAGTCGGTTCGCCCCACGGTCGGTTCTATCACCCAGAGCGCACCGGCCTGATCCTTCTTCAACTCCAGTGATACCGGACCGCTCAACTGCAGCGGCGCGAAGAAGCGCAACGTCTGCTCAAACACCGCCTGATCGACAAGTGCTTCGGCGATCGAGGTATGGCCCATCGGCCGGGACCTGAGCTTGTGGCCGTCGAAGCGCGCCAGTACTTGGCCGTGATCCAGATACAAGGCACAGAAGTGGATGCTTCGGTCATCGCCGGGTATGAAGCGTTGCACCAGGAAGGGCAGGTCGCTCGGGTAGCGTTCGAACAAGCCGAGCAACTCTCCCACAGACTGCGGTAACGCCGTCTTGAAGCGCGAGAGCGGGCGTGAGGGCTTGACAATGATGGGGAAACCGATCGCCCTGGCGGCGGCCTCGGCTTCGGCCGGGTTGCGCAGAACCAGTGTACTTGGGTAGGCCACGCCCACCTGTTCACAATGTGCCTCTAGCGCCACCTTGTCCAGCAAGGGCAGCAGGCGCTCCGCGGCATCGCCCCAGCTGAGCGTATAGCTGTCCGTAAGTCTCTCCCAGGCGTGACCAATGGTGCGGACCATCGTGTCATTGGTCAGGAAGAGCACGGGATTCCCTGGACAGCGAATGCGTTGGCGCAAATTCAGCAGCGTCTCGACGAGCGTTGGGCCGTTGATGTCGGCAATGGGCACCAGTTCCGCCAGGTGCGTAAGAGTGCCGGGCAAGCTCAGGTCCGACTCCAGCATCAGCACCGGTACGCTTCCTTCGCTGAGGGCGCGCACCAGGGCCAGGCCGTGACCGCAGGCGCCCACCACAATCGCCGGCGGCTGCGCGTATTGGTAGCTGCGACCTACGGAATGCGAGTCGGGCATCAGAGGGCTTGCCTGTCTCATTGCGATGCGGCGGACGCCGGTGCGGAGGCGGCGCTGGCGGCGGACTCTGCAGCATTGGCGGGGGGATCTTGCCATTTGCCGACGCTCTTGAGTCGATCCATCAGTTCCGGCCGCTCGAAGCCGAGCCGTATCGCCTCATGGGCTTGTTGCAATGCCTGCTCGTACTCCTTCAGGTCAAAGAAGCCCATGCCGATGTTGAAGTGGCTGAAGCCGCTGTCGGCGGCGCGCTTGGCTGCGAGTTCCAGCTGCCGGATCGCATCCGCCTGCCGCCCCGCATTACCCAGATACTGCGAATAGAGAACCCTGACGATCGTGTCGTCCGCGCGGAAGTACACGGCGCGATCGAAGAAACACTCGATCGAGTAGCGCATCCCGTCGACGTGGTGGGTCTTCATCTTCTGACCCAGCTTGATCAGGGAAATCAGTGCGCGATGGTGGTTGGGGAATTTGTTGAGCGTGTAGTCGATGTCCGGCGCCGGGCGCGAGGTGCTCTCACCCGCAAGCAAGGCCTCAACCTTGGGCGTGAAGTGACGCAACTCGACGATGGGCAGCATCTGGTGTTCGTAGCGATAGTCAAACGGCCCGGCTCCGTGCCTCGCGGTGAGATCGCAGCCCTGTGCTTGCGCCTGTACCAGACCGGGGATTGCCAGCAGCGGGGCCCAGCAGAGCAGGGCGGCCATGCGGCGGGCTGAAGATGTCGCAGTACGTAGGGCGGGAGCCGAGATCATGGAGCACATCATGAGCCTTCTGGTGCGGAATGAAGAGATGGCCCGGACTGGCGCTGTCCGGCATGGGGCAGGGAGGCAATCCAGGACAGCAGTGCATCTTCCGCCTGCAAGTGACTGGCATCGTTCGAAAAGGTATGGTCGGCAAGCGCCACGTCGATCCTTGTGACGTTAGGCCGTGCCAGCTGCTCAAGCCAGAGCGGACGCTGTGCCGTGTACTCAAGGAACTCCTTGGCGGTGTAGTCTTCGCCGCTCAAGATCAGCAGTACGGGGCCGTCGAATCCTTGCAGGCCGGACAGCATCTGGTCCTGGAACGAACTCATGGGTGTACCGGACGGCCGGGAGGCTTTTGCTTGGGCCAGGCGCAGCGAGCGCGCCAGTTCCAGTAAGGCGCCCACGGCGACCTTGCCGCTCAGCAGCTTGGTCCAGAACTCGCGCTCGCGCAGGCGCCGCAGGTAGTAGTGCTTGACGCGTGTGCGCGCCTGGCTCTGTGTGGACCTCACCCATGGGTTGAGCAGGCAGACGCCGGTGATGCGACTATCCTGGCGGCGTTGCACATAGAGCAGGCTGGCTGAGGCCGCATCGCAAAGGCCCCATAGCAGCCATTGTTCCAGTTGTGGTCGCGCTGCGTGCATGGCCTGCAGGGCGGCCGCAATGTCCTCGTCCAAGGCGTCAAACTGGCGCGGCTCGCCCGAACTGTCGCCCATACCACGCGCATCAAAGCGCAGTGCCGCAATGCCGGCAATGGCCAGGCGGCGTGCCAGTAGCGTGAACTGCCGGTGACTGCCTGCCCGATATTGCGGCCCGCCCACCACGATTAGAACGCCAAGCTTGCCCGGCTGCACCGTGGTCAAGGGGGTGCTAAGCACACCTATCGCCTGGTCCGTGCCGACGCGCCACTGCAGCGCACGGTCCTGGAACAGCGGTTTGCTGGGTCGAGCATCAGTCATAAGCGGACACCTCCTGCCTGCCGATGCCCAGCCGGATCAAATCTGCGAAGCCACACAGCGCGGCCTCGAACTCGACCTCGTGCACATCCTCGCCATCGAGAAACCGGTGCAGGGCGTGGCGAGGCGTGCTTGCGCTGTTCAAGCCGGGCTCGCAAGTGGTTGAACTTGCAATTCCCATCGCGTCCAGCCATGCCCATTGGCGTTGGTGCCATTCGCCGCTGGGGTAGCAGAAGTGCCGTGGCTGCCAGTCGCTGCCCAGCCAGCGAGCGAGAGCCTCGCGGTTGTCGCGCAACTCGGCTTCGGCGAGCTCGCGCTGGTCGACCGGAAAGCGGTGCCTGTGGGTGTGCAACTCGACGTCAACGCCACTACGCGGCAACTCGCTAAGTTGCTCCGGCGTCATCAACAGCATCAGCCCTTGCTCGCCAATGGCGGACATGTCCAAGCCAAGCAGGTGGCCGAGGTTCATGCTCAGTGCTTGGCGCCCGGCCTCGTCACAACGTTGCTCGCCTTGCTCAATACAGGCCCACATCAGGCGTTCGGCCTGTTGGGCGTTGGCCAGATTCACCTGCTGGGGGTCAATGCCTGGCAAGCCGCTGACCGTGATGGTGATGGGCTTTGCCTTCCAGAACATGTACTGCAACAGCAGGCGATAAACGGGCGCATGCTTTTCCACGTAATAGCTGGTGACGTAGACGGTCGAGGGGTAGCCGTAACGCTTGAGGGCCGGCAGCGCACGCGAATAGAAGCTGCTAAAACCGTCGTCAACGGTGATGACCACGCTGTCCTTCTCGACCCGCTCCGACGCCAGCCTGTCGACCGCCTCATTGAGTGTGATAACGCGGTAACCCAGCCGGTGCAAGCTGGCGAGGCGCTGCTCGAACAAGGCTGGACTGATGAAGAGCTTGGGTCTGAACGACGCTTCATCGCATAGTTCGAAGCCGTGATAACAAAGAATCTTTGGATTGCTGGCTGTCCAGCGGCGCGCCAGGGCAAACAGCCCTAACGCGCGGGAAATCAGCATCATCCAGATCTTCAGTCGTCGCATAGGGTTCCGTGCGCCGTCATGCGCGTTTCAGCCAATCGACCGAGCGCGCCAGCAATTGCGGCGCCACCTCCATCTCGGTGCTTTGCCAGAACGCCGGGCCGTTCACCGCCTCGGCATGGAGGGCGGCCGGCTCGGCCGCCCAGTCTGCCATGGTCTGTTGGCTGACGGGCAGCAAGGCCGGCGGGCTGGCGCGGGACAACTCAAACCATCCCAGTCGGCCGCGCGTCGGAGCCAAGAGCCTTGCGCGCTCCAAGCCGTCGAGCAGCGCTGCGCTGCAGCGATAGCCAGCGATGTCGATGGCCTGTTCGGCGCGCAATTGGGCGCGGATATCGTCCAGGGCAAGCTTGCCGCCGCCCTCGACCTTCATGGCGCTCGCGAGCTTGAGTCGCAGCCATTGCTGGACCAAGGGCTTGCCGCTGACCGGCGGCTGCCACCAGAGTTGACCGCTCACATCGCCCCAGCGCTGGGCTACTGCGCTGGCCAGCAAGCAACCAGCCCGCAAACCCCAGAGAAACAGCGGCGCGTTGCCTTGACCATCCAGCCAGGACCGCGCCAACTGGAGGTCGTCGAGCCAGTCCGACCAACTGGCATCGCCAAAGTCGCCCGAGCTATCGCCGCAACCAAGCAGGTCCATTTGAAGCACCGATACACCCGCGGCCTGCCAGGCGCGTGCCTGCAATGCGGCCATGCGCCGGGACTTGTTCATCTCCTCGGCGAACGGGTGCACGTAGAGCACGCGCGCATGTGCTCGCTCGGCTCTGTGAAACAGGCAGAACCGTTGTCCGCCCTCGGGAGCGTCAAGGAAGAAGGCTTCTGGCATGCGCAGGAGTCCGCAGGAACGGCGGCTAGGCGAATTCAGCCCAGCTTGGCGCTGACGTAGTCGCTCAGGGATCCCACCGTGGCGAATGTCGAGCCATCGATGTCATCGTCATCCACCGCAATGCCCAGCTGTTCCTCCAGCGCCGTGATCAGCGATACCACCGCCATGGAGTCCAGCTCGGGAATGGCGCCAAGCAGCGCGGTGCTGCGGTTGAAGCTGGCGCTGCGGCCGCCCAGGCTGAGGACATCGTCAAGGATTTGCAGGACTTGTTGTTCGGTGGACATAGTTGGATTTGGCCGGTAGGCAGGATGCGCCGCATCTTAACGGCGCGCTGTTGCCCGTTCGCGCCCATATCGGCCCCGCAGTTGAAGGGGGGGGAGCACGCCATCACGGTTGGCTTTGCCGGCCTGCGCTACATTCGTGTGCCCGCGCATCGCACGCCACACTTCGATGAGTTCCATGCCTCAGTCATTGCCCGCCGCGCCAGCCGACACGGCCCTGCTACACGAACTGATCATCCACACCGCCGCACGCACGCCGGACGCGGTGGCGCTCAGTTATCAGGCTCAGGTCATGAGCTACGCTCAGTTGGCCCAGCAGGTGCAGGCATTCGCCGCCGGCCTGATGCAGTTGGGCCTGCCCCGCGGGGCGAGGGTGGGCATCTACCTCGAGAAGCGCTTTGAAACCGTGGTGGCGAGCTTCGGCGCGCCCGCGGCAGGCCTGGTTTTCGTGCCCTTGAATCCGCTGCTGAAGCCCGAGCAGGTAGGCTTCATCCTGCGCGACTGCGATGTCCAGGTGCTGGTGACATCGCCCGAGCGGCATGCCTTGCTGGGTGATGAACTGGGCCACTGCGCCGCCTTGCGCGCGATTGTGCTGACCGCGGCGCCGACCGTGTCGGCGGTGGCCGGCAACGTGCTCGATTGGGCCGAACTGCTCAAGACACCGGTCGGCCCGGCGCATCGCGTGATCGACACCGATATGGCTGCCATCCTTTACACCTCGGGCAGCACGGGCAAGCCCAAGGGGGTCGTGCTGTCACATCGCAATATGGTGGCGGGTGCCAAGAGCGTGGCCAGCTATCTGGAGAACGGCGCCCAGGACATCCTGCTTGCAGCCTTGCCCCTGTCCTTCGATGCCGGGTTCAGCCAGCTGACCACCGCCTTCTTCAGCGGTGCCCGGGTGGTGCTGTTGAACTACCTGATGCCGCGCGACGTGTTGAAGGCCATGGAGCGCGAGCGCGTCACCGGACTGACGGCCGTGCCGCCGCTCTACATCCAGTTGGCGCAATTGGAATGGCCCGCCGGTATCCAAGAGCATTTGCGCTACTTCGCCAACACCGGAGGGCGTATGCCGCGTGAGACGCTGGATGCACTCCGCCAGCGCGTGCCGGTCGCCAAGCCCTTCCTGATGTACGGGCTGACCGAGGCCTTCCGGTCCACCTATCTGCCCCCGCATGAGGTAGACAGGCGGCCGGACTCGATCGGCAAGGCGATTCCCAACGCCGAGATCATGGTGCTGCGCGAGGACGGTACACCCTGCGGCCCCGATGAAGCTGGCGAGCTGGTGCATCGCGGCGCCCTGGTCGGCATGGGCTATTGGAACGATGCGGAGAAGACGGCCGAACGCTACAAGCTCTTGCCCTCAGGGGCGCCGGGGCGCGAGGCTGGCTTGATGCTGCCCGAATACGCGGTGTACTCCGGCGACTACGTACGCATGGATGCCGAGGGATACCTTTACTTCATTGGCCGTCGCGACGAGATGATCAAGACCTCCGGCTATCGCGTCAGTCCGAGCGAAGTGGAGGAGATCCTCTACGCGACCCGCTTGGTGGGTGAGTGCGTGGCCTTTGGGGTCGAAAACGCTCAACTGGGCCAGGCCATCCAGGTGATTGCCACGCCGCCAAGCGGCAGCGCCACGCTGGACCTTGACGCCTTGTTGGCGGAGTGCCGCAAACATATGCCTGCCTACATGGTGCCCGGCGGCATCGACGCGCGCAGCGGCCCGTTGCCGCGCAATCCGAATGGGAAGATTGACCGCAAGCTTCTCTCTACCGAATGGCTAGCCCGCTCTCTGCCCCGATGACAACCTCAGAACGCCCCGCCCGCAGCCTGCCCGTGCACGCAGCCATGTCCCAGTTCGACGTCGTCGATGGCGAGTTGTGCGTCGGCGGCCTGCCCTTGTCGCGGCTGGCCGCCCGCGTCGGGCAGACGCCCTTTTACGCCTATGACCGTGGCTTGCTGCACCGCCGTGTTGCCGAGCTGCGCGCTGCCTTGCCGCCCGAAATCCGGCTGCATTTCGCCATGAAGGCCAATCCCATGCCCGCGCTGGTGGCGGAGATGGCGCGCCTGGTGGATGGCATTGATGTGGCATCGGCTGGGGAACTGAAGGTGGCCCTGGATGCCGGCGCGAAGGTGGCCGAGGTCAGCTTTGCCGGCCCTGGCAAACGCGAGTCGGAGCTGCGCCAGGCCACGGCAGCGGGCGTGTTGATCAACATTGAATCCTTCCGCGAGCTTGAAATTCTTGCCCGCGTGTCGCAAGAGCTTGGTGTGGCCGCCCGGGTGGCGGTGCGGGTCAACCCGGACTTTGAGCTCAAGGGCTCGGGCATGAAGATGGGTGGCGGCCCCAAGCAGTTCGGGGTCGATGTGGAGCAGATGCCGGCGCTGCTGGCTGCGATTGGCAATATGGGGCTGGCATTCGAGGGCTTCCATCTGTTTGCCGGCTCGCAGAATCTGCGTGCCGAGTCGATATGCGAGGCGCAGCAAAAGTCCTACGAGCTGGCGCGGCGCTTGGCGGTGCATGCGCCGGCACCGGTGCGCTTCCTGAACTTGGGCGGCGGCTTCGGCATTCCCTATTTCCCGGGCGAGCAACGGCTCGAACTGGCTCCGATCGCGGCCAATCTGGCCGATCTCGTCGGCCGCGCGCGCCTCGAAATGCCGCAAGCCGAGTTGGTGATCGAATTGGGGCGCTATCTGGTAGGTGAGGCCGGCATCTATGTGACGCGCGTGCTTGACCGCAAGGTGTCAAGAGGGCAAGTCTTCCTGGTGACGGATGGCGGTTTGAACCACCATCTCTCTGCTTCAGGCAATTTCGGCCAGGTGCTTCGCAAGAACTACCCGGTGACCGTTGGCAACAAGCAGGGCACTGCCGTCACCGAAACGGTCTCAGTGGTGGGGCCGCTGTGCACGCCATTGGATTTGCTCGCTGATCGTATGGAACTGCCTGCCGCTGGCGAAGGTGACCTGGTGGTGATTTTTCAGTCGGGCGCCTACGGAGCCAGCGCCAGCCCACAGGCATTCCTTGGACACCCGGCCGTGGTTGAGGTCTTGGTCTGAGTCGTGGCAACCCGTTTGACGACCAAGCCGCACAGCTTGCTTTTTTCCTCTAGCCTCGCGACCTGACCCAGCATGAAAACTCGAACCAATGATGCCGCCGCGGTTCCGAAAAAGTCGGTCAGCAAGCCACTATTGGCTTTCGTCCCGGTGCTTGGCTGGCTGCCTGCGCTGGCCTTCTTGTTGTACTCGGTATGGATTCGAATTCACGACAAGTACATGAAATCGATCCTGCTGGCCTCAGGGCGGCAGGGTTCAGAGAGCGACGCTGCAGACATCGCATTCCTGTTTCGGCAGGACCTGCTCTGGTTCGGCGTTGTAACGCCGCTAGTGATTGCCCTTGCTTGGCATTTTGGAGGCAAGTGGGTACGCAGGTTGGTGGTGATCTTCACGCTGCTGGTGTTGCTCCTGCTCTATGCCAATTTGCAGAGTTGGGGGCAGATCGGGCGTTTCCTGAACCTGTCGTCGCTCATCGACGGCATCTCATTCGGCATCGCCAATCCAGCCGTCGCGCGCTATTACATCTCGATCAAGGGCTTGATCAAGTTGGCGGTGGTGGTGGTGGTGACGCTCGCGGCGTTTGGCTTTGCCGGGCGCTTGCAGCGCCACCGCACATACGGTCATCGCATCGGTGCGTTTGCGCTGCTGCTGCTGATTGGCTGTGCCGGGGCCGCACAGCTCGGTTATCGCTCGACGCTGCGCGATACGCCGGTGACGCGCAGCTTCATGCTCAACGCCGCTGCAGCGCTGACAGGGCATAGTCAAGATGGCGATCGCTTTGCCAAGTCCAAGAATGAGGAGTTGGACGCTGCATTCGAGCGGCTTGCGATGCATCCGCGTGCCACACAAGACCCACGCCCTGTGGGGTTGGAGCGCAACTCCAACTTGGTCCTGTTCGTGATGGAGACGGCATCCATCGAGTTTCTGGACACGCGCAAGCCATTGCCTGCGCATCCGGTGTGGGCCAAGTTGAGCGCATCGCGCCATGTCGGCGCAAATCACTATTCGACCTTCCCCGCCTCGGCCGAGTCAAACTTTTCGATTTTGGCGGGCCTGTATCCGCCACGTGCGTACTACGGGACCTGCATGGCTGACCGTTTTGCAGACGATTCCGTGCCAACGTTGTTCGGAGAATTGCGACATCGTGGCGTCAAGACAGCGGTCTATCTGCCCTATTTCAGCAAGGTGCCATTGGATAAGGTCGTGTTTGAGGCGACCGGATTCGGCAAGGTCTATTACGGCCAAGGGCGGCCGCAGTCGAAGGAAATTGGGTCCGATCGTGTTGCGCTCAATGAAATGATCTCGGACGTAAGCGAATGGGGGCGGGCGAAACAGCGCTTTGCGGTCGCCTACTTCCCCCAGACTGGCCATGGCCCCTGGAGCGAGGCCTGGGGCAAGACCATTACCGACCGTGGTCACGCCAAGGTAATGCGGCAGCTCGACTGGCTGGAGTCTTTGGTCGATGCCATGGCAAGCAGCGGCGTGTTGAATGACACCGTGATCGTCTTGACCGGTGACCACGGCGTGCGCACCACCGAGGAGGATCCTCGCGTTCCGGTAGGCATGATCGATGCCTATCCACTGCATGTGCCGCTGGTGATTGTGGCGCCCCATGCGGGCTACTCGGGCCAGATATCGATGGCACCTACATCGCATGTGGACATTCCCGCGGAACTCAGCCACTTGTTGGGAGTGGCGCCACATCCTGTTGGGCAAGGCCTGCCATTGCAAGACCCCGCGATTGCCAGCCGACGTCAGTTCTTCATGGCAAATTGGTACTACGGCGCCGACGGCTATCGCGCGCCGAGCGAATCGGCCATGTTCAACACCGAACTCGGCGTGGCCTACTGGCGGCAGGATGGCCTCCTTGATTTTGGATCGGCCAATATCGTTGCCGATCTGCAAAAGGAGGCACGCATCAGAGATACGCTGTCAGAAATGCTGGACTTGCAGTCCGAGTGGATCAAGCGGCGGGTGTGCCAGCTACCGGTGGCCCTGCATTAGATGGCGGTGGTGCCGCGTCGACGCTCACAGCAAATGAAAAAGCCCAACCTCCTGGGAGAGTTGGGCTTTTCGACGTCTTACCTGCCTGGCGGAGAGGGCGTCCGCCATTGGCATGTCCTGTACTGTCCAATAATTTACAGAAAATCGTTCTTTATCAATAACTTGCGTGTTCTCATTGTCTGAGGATGTCCAACCGCATCTCACTGAATTCAAAATTTTATGTGGGATAAGATGTGGGTTCATGAGTTCGACGGAGAGTGTCATACCAAGGAAGGCGAAGGAGCTGTCCGCACTGGCGGTCTCGAAGCTCAAGACTGAAGGACGCTATGCCGTTGGTGGGGTAGATGGACTGCATCTTAGAGTCTTGGGCGGATCTCGGGCCTGGGTGCTGCGTATCGCAGTTGGTTCGCGGGTCGATGGTGATGGTCACGCTGCCGTTCACCGTAGGGACATCGGGCTTGGAGGCTACCCTGAGGTGTCGTTGGCCGAGGCGCGTGATCGCGCTCGTCAGCTGAGAAAGCAGGTACGTGAGGGTCAGGACCCGGTGCTGCAGCGTCAGGCAGAAAAGGTGCAGTCAGCGCTGGAGACGGCCAAGGCTAAAACCTTCGAGGACTGCGCTGGCGCGTACATCGATGCCAACCGCGCGGCTTGGAAAAATGACAAGCATGTGCAGCAGTGGCAGAACACACTTGCGACCTATGTCTATCCGACGATTGGCCGCTTCCCTGTTGCGTCGATCGATACCGGTATGGTGTTGGAGGTCCTCCAGCAGGCCGTCGAGCCAGGTGGAGCTTCGCTTTGGCTGAAGAAGACTGAAACTGCCAGTAGGCTTCGTGGCCGGATCGAGTCAATTCTCGATTGGGCGGCGTTCCGGGGTTACCGCCAGGGTGACAACCCGGCGCGCTGGAAGGGGCACTTGGAACATGAATTGCCCGCTCGCAACAAGGTGCAAAAGGTCGAGCATCACGCAGCGCTGCCCTATGCGGAAATGGCGACTTTCATGGCTGAACTGCGCTCGAAGGAGGGCGTCTCAGCGCGTGCCCTGGAGTTCGCGATCTTGACGGCAGCGCGCTCTGGCGAAGTTCGTGGCGCTAGATGGTCAGAGATTGATCTGCAGGCACGTGTTTGGACCATTCCCGCTGAACGCATGAAGGCTGGCAAAGAGCATCGCGTTCCCCTGGCCGATGAAGTTGTTGCGCTACTGAAGACGCTGCCGCACGAAGAGGAGTCCGACCAAGTCTTCCTTGCACCTAGAGGCGGGCAGCTCTCGGACATGGCATTGACTGCTGTACTGCGGCGTATGGATCGCAGCGGGTTGACTCAACACGGCTTCCGGTCGACCTTTCGTGACTGGGCAGGAGAAACCACAACCTATCCCCGAGAGGTGTGTGAACACGCTCTGGCTCATCGACTCGCTGATGGTGTGGAGGCAGCCTATCAGCGGGGAGATCTGCTAGCCAAGCGTGCAGGGCTAATGTCTGACTGGGCTAAATATTGCTGCGCCATGTCTCAGAGATTAGTTACCCACACCTGAAATCAAACAAATACACCATATCAACAGCCTGCGTCGGGAACCCGACGCAGGCTGTTTTGTTTGTGCGGCTCATTCCAGTGGTGTGAGTAGGAGGCTTTTTCGATGGAGTCGCTCCGAAATGTAAAGCTCTCTTTTGGCTTCCGATTCGATGATTATTTCAATGATCTCGGTTCTAGATAGACCATGCTTGCGTGCAAGCGCCTCCAGCTTGCAAATTGTCTTCTCTGTAAGTACGAAATTGCATTGTCGTTTGTCTTTGGTATTTACTCGACGCTGCTGCTGATCCCATGCCCTCTTGGCGCTTTTGCTGAATAGCTCACGTGCGGCATCTGTAAATTTAGGGTGGTCGAAGAATTCTAGGACCTCATCATGGGTATTGAACTGCGTTTGATTCTGGGTAATCTGATAGTTTCTAGATTCGAGCCATTGCCAGAAAAAATCTCTCCGCTCTCCCGTGTTGTCATCGTCTAGCCAGGCGAAATGGCGATCAACTCTGATATGCCGTTGCCAAGCTAGTTGAATTCGATTTATGTGTGCAACCTTGCCGTCTGTTGTATGGATATTTTTGAACGACCAGTAGTCAATTATCGCCATGCTCCTGCTTCGACCGACTAGATGATGTGGGACTACGAAAGAGGGCTCATTGGTGCTGAGCAAGCTGGCATGAATGCGATGATTAAGCTCATTATCTCCATCACTATCGCTGAAGTAAATTGAGTCGACATTTCGCTCAATCCAAAGCGACTGGCGGCGGCTGTCGGTTATCCAACTCAAGGAAAGCTCTGGCACTAGGCCATTTAAACCTTCAAGGATTTCAGCTTTGGAAAACTTGCTCCTCTTTAGAGAGTCTGCAAGTGCTGATCTCAGGGAATATATTGTGCTGTGATCTTGTAGTTGTTCGAATTTTTGCGCAAGTGTTATCCAGGCAAACGATTTCATCCGTTCTGACGCTGCTTTAACTCCGATGATTTCGGAGAATTCGTCATTGGTGTTAATTGCCATGATGAAGCGCAAATTTATATTAATACACTAGATGAAGTTTAGGCTGTTTACTGGCGGAAAGTAGTGTGCTTCTAGAAGGCAACTAGATTCCTTTCTGTGATGTTTTCACGAGGAAGCCCTTTGCAGTGCATGGTGTACGGAGCCAACGATGGGTGTGTGTCCAGAACGAACTTGGGTGCGCTATCCATTTTCAATCTGTGCTTTCAGTTGACGGCAGCTCTCAAAACTGCATATTGACTGCGTCTGCAAAGAAAATTTACTGCCAGTTGGAATGCTCTGGACGAACTTCCAAAGAGCATCAAGCATGAAAGTCTTACGATTTCCCGATGTGAAGCAGGCGACTGGGTTGCCCCGATCGACGCTGTATCTGTATATGAAGAACCACCAGTTCCCGAAGCCCGTGAAGCTTGGCGTCAGATCGGTGGGGTGGATTAAAGAAGAAGTCGACGACTGGCTGTGTAAGCGAAAGGATCTTCGAAGAGATTGAATCGCGTCCTAATTTTCGAGAGTTATTGCCTCTGGGCGCTGGTGCGATCTGTGGCGTAATTAATGTAATTTTGCTTGTCAATAATGGCGTAGGCGCTGTTCGCTTTTCTAGGTATTGGTAGTATTAACTAATTAAATTAAGTATATTAGCTATTGACTTGATTTGATGACTGCTGGGTTGGTGGGTGCTACTTCAATTTGTTGTCCTGTGATTTACGTAAGGTTGATTTGCAAATATTTGGCGAGGTTTTAATGTGCAGTGATAAATTTCCCCTGAATAAGAATCACCACCTATTCTTTGGTGATGAATACCGAGGGATGCCCGTGTTAGGTGGTAATTTCCCCATGGTGACTGAATACCTGGATGCATTGGATGATGTGATTGGGAAGGCCGCAAAGCAGTACGCAAGGGTGTTTGCATTTAGATTTGATCTCCGTCTGCCGCTCGATTTTGAGGGGGGTGCGGATGGCTTTTTTAATACAGCTGTTTCAAGGTTTGTGGCATCCCTGAAGGCTAAGATTCGGCATAACAGGGCAACTGCCGTCAGGACGAGAGTCTTCGCGCACGATACGAAGGTAAGATACTTTTGGGTGCGAGAAGTTGGTAGCGGCGGTAGGGTGCACTACCATTTCACAGTTCTTCTGAATGCTCAGGCATTCAACTGGCTGGGGAGATTCGAATCCATTGGTGGAAATATGGCCAACCGGGTATGGGAGGCGTGGGCGAGTGCCCTCGGGGTGAACGTCGAGCGCGCCAAAGCCCTAGTCCATTTTCCTCAGAATCCTTCGTACGAACTAAAACGTGACGATCCCGAGTCCATCGCCTCGTTCTTCCAGCGCGCTAGTTATCTGTGCAAGGCTAGGTCGAAACAGTACGGATACGGCCACCATGGCTACGGTGCGAGTAGAATCTGAGGCGGGGGGCAGGGCCTGCTTGTCGGGGAGGCTGAGCGGCCAGGTCTGCCGGATCGCAGCGTCTTCCGGGAAGCGACGACTGCAAGTCGAAGAGCGACAAAAAAAATGCAGGCCGGAGTGCTGACAAGCGCTCGATGACCTGCCCATGATGCGGACGCTATCCGTTGTTGGTCACTTCGGTCGCTGCGGCGTCAACTCGCTTTGCCTTCTCACGCAGTTTCTCGCTGAGCTTCACATGGAGTCGTCTGCCCGGTGACGCTTCATTGGCGTTGATTGCAAGTTGGTCCGGATAGAACTCCTCAACCACCTCCAGCCCGTCCTCTGCCGATTCCTCGAACGCGCTGCCCGCGAACCCTTGCTTTGCAGCCTCATCCAGGGCTCCTTGTTCGAAGCCGCTTGCCGCCTGTGCTGCTGCCGTTTCCCTAGCAGAACTGATGGTTTCCGCGAGGCTGATCCCCGCCCGGTTTACCAGGTCGACGTAGTAGATCGGCGCCCGATAGGACTGGGTCGTGGACTTGCCACGCAGCCGAAGCTCCAGTGGCATAGCCGCTAGCAAACCGCCTGAGACCGCATGGAAGTACCGCAGCCGAGCCGTCAGGGTCCTGATGCTGTTGTATCCGGTAGTGCGGAAGATGAAGCAGCCCAGCTCATCGTCCTCACCCAACCGAACATAGAGCCGCCCGAAGGGCTTGCAGTTGCCGATGGAGATGTCGCAACCGTCCGGCGTGGGGCAGGGCAGGGCCTCGACACCCTTGAGCACTGAGCGTCTGCACGTCTCGCCATCGCCGACACAGATCTGACGGCCACTCGTCCGGTCGAACAAGGTGTAGTTCGCTCGTAGGTTCAGGTCTGGGTCGTTGAACAGTAGGCGCACAGGGATGCTTCGCAGTTTGCTGTTCTCCTTGCGCAGCATGGCATCCAGTGGGTGGCTGACCCAGCCGCCCATGGTCTGTACCTGGCTGGTGATGGTGAACTCGTCGTCTTTCTCCGGCAGTCGCTTGCCGTTGCGCTCGACGACCCTGCCGATGGAGATTCGGCCAATGATCGGCGGCGTGATTGCTAAACCTTTTAGCATGATGTAGGTCCTTCCAGATGTGTGGAACCGACTCGACCTGCATGCTGCGCTGGGCCGAGTCCGGTCTGATGGGTTGAATGAATCAGGTATGCACCAAGAAGCGACGTGATCCTGGCTTGACCAAGGGGTACTGCTGGAGCAGCTCTGGTCTGTCCTTCAGTAGTCGCGCCACGTCGAGCACACAGGCGTCCTTGCTACGCTTCCAGCTGATCTCGCCGATCTCGAACAGAGCGCGTGTGGCATCGCCCATGTGCTGCTGAATGCGCTGCTTGAGTTGGGCTTCGAGTAGCGTCTGTGTCTCGATCACCTTCCGCACCGCAAGAAGGTCTGAGAACACACTGGCCAGCACCAAGTCCTGGGACAGGTCAATCACCTGACCGGTGTCCTGCGGGTACAGACACCGAAGTGCCAGATCCGCAGAGTCCGTCCCGTCTGCGGGTGGCTGCCGGTCTTGTTCCACGTAGGCCCAGAATTGGCGCTCCAGTTCGACCAGACGCTGGATCAAGTCCTCATCGCGCAC
>Ga0208125_100277_pt1 | contig 37727 bp, 27 predicted proteins | sample LakWasM128_HOW14_2_FD_183938 | JGI IMG/M metagenome (GOLD analysis project Ga0208125, IMG submission 183938) | Freshwater sediment methanotrophic microbial communities from Lake Washington under simulated oxygen tension - Sediment Metagenome... | ecosystem: Environmental > Aquatic > Freshwater >...
CGGAGAACTCCTCGCTCTCGTCCTGCAGCCAGTAGACGACGAGGCCGAACACATAGTCGGCGAACAGGCCGGCCAGCAGGCCCTTGAAATCGCAGGCGGCGATCTCGCCGGCGGCCTCGGCCTGGGCCAGGAACTCGCCCACCGTGGCCTTCAGCAGCGGCTTGCCGGGCAGGGCGTCGCCCATCAGCAGCAGCGGCGACTGGCGCGCCAGCTGCCGGGTCAGGGCCACGAACTCGCGGTCCGGCAGCAGCCGCTCCAGCACCGCATCCACCAGCCGCTGCAGGCGCTCCTGCAGGCGGTAGCCGGCCAGGCCCTTGGTCTTGAGCGTCTGCGCCACCGCCTCGGCCACCGCCAGCTCGTAATAGCCCAGCACCAGCTTCTCCTTGCTGGGGAAGTATTTGTAGATGGTGGCGTCGCCCAGGCCGGCGGCGCGCGCGATCTGCTTCATGCTGGTGGCCTCATAGCCCTGGCGGCTCATCAGCTCCACCGCGGCGGCCAGGATCAGGCGCTGGTTCTTGTCCTGCTGCGACTTGGATATCTTCATTTGCTATCCATTAATTTGAATATTTATCAATTGAATAAATAGTACGTATACAAAACGAGCGCCGCAAGCGGAATCGACTTGAATTTGTTCGCACGATCGTGCTAAATTGAGGCCCATGGAAGCCAAGACCGAACGCAGCGAGCTGACCCAGAGTGCCATCGTCGACATGGCGCTGGAGATGGCCGCGCTGGACGGACTCGACAGCCTCAGCATCGGCGAGGTGGCGAAGCGCCTGAATCTCTCCAAGAGCGGGGTGTTCTCGCGCATCGGCTCGCGCGAGGGCCTGCAGAAGGCGGTGCTGGACGAGTTCGACCGGCGCTTCCAGCAGGACATCCTGCTGCCCGCGCTGCGCGAGCCGCGCGGCCTGCCGCGCCTGGACGCCATCATGCGCGCCTGGCTGGCGCGCGCCACCCGCACCGGCTCGCGCGGCGCCTGCCTCTATGTGGCCGGTGCCTTCGAGTTCGACGACCGCGACGGCCCCTTGCGCGAGCTGCTGCTGGCCGGCGTGAGCCGCTGGCGCCAGGCGCTGCGGCGCAGCGTGCTGCAGGCCCAGGAGGCCGGCCATCTGCGTGCCGATGCCGATCTGGAACAGCTGGTGTTCGAGCTCGACGGGCTGTTCACCGCCCTGATGCGCGAGGCCCGCTTCCTGCGCAACCCCGAGGCCGAGTCGCGCGGCTGGGCCAGCTACCAGCGCCTCATCCAGCACTACAAGGCCTGAGACCATGCGATCCGCTACGCATTTTTCCTTTCCCGCATTTCGCACGGTCGTGCGTAATGCTTTCACCACGCCAAGGAGCCTGCCATGCTGAGCCTGCTAGCGATCCTGTTCTTCATCCTCATGGCGCTGTGGCGCCTGCTGCGCGCCTGGCGCCAGCTGTGGCGCGGCATCCCGCGCAGCAATCGCGATTTCTCGCCCTTCTTTCCTGGCTGAGGCGGGCCCATGAACACGCGCGTCAAATCCAATCCCGCCAGCCTGTTCTATGCCGGGGGCCTGAGCCTGCGCCTGCTGCGCGCGGGCCTGGGCCTGCTGCAGGGGCCGGCACCCGGGCTCAGCGCACGCCTGGCCTTCGGCCTGTTCAGCACGCCGCTGCCGCTCAAATGGGGGCAGCGCAAGCCCCTGCCCGCGCCCTGGCTGGCCCAGCCCTGGGAGTTGATGGGCCAGCGCCTGTGCGCCTGGCGCCATGCCGAGGCCGCCGCCGCGCCGGCCAGGCCGCGCGTGCTGCTGGTGCATGGCTGGGGCGGTGGCGCCGGCCAGATGCGCGCGCTGGCCGAGCAGCTCTGGCTGGGCGGCATGGATCCGATCCTGCTGGACATGCCCGCGCATGGCTACAGCGCCGGCTGGCGCACCCATATGCCGCAGTTTCTCCAGACCCTGCATGCCGCGGCGCAGCATTTCGGCCCCCTGCAGGGCGCGGTGGCGCATTCGATCGGCGCGCTGGCGCTGAGTCATGCGGCGGCGCGCGGCCTGCCGGTGCAGCGCCTGGCCCTGATCGCCTGCTCGGCCCCGCCGCGCCAGGTGCTCGGCTGGTTCGGCCATGCCTTCGGCCTGCGCGAGGCGGTGCTGCAGCGCCTGCGGGCCCGCCTGGTGCAGCTGGGCGGCACCGGCCTGGAGACCTTCGAACCCGCCTGGCTGGGTGCCCATCTGCGCCAGCCCACCCTGCTGGTGCACGATCGCGACGACCGTGCCGCCCCGCTCAAGCAGGCCCTGGCCCTGCATCAGGCGCTGCCAATCGCACAGCTGCAGCTCACCGAGGGCCTGGGGCACCGGCGCATCCTGCAGGACGCCGCCGTGGCCCGGGCCGTGCTCCGCCACTTGCAGCCCGCCATCTGACGACAAATTGCACAGATTGCGCCGGCCAAGTGTCGGGCTATGCTGAACTTCCCTAGGCGCCGCGCGCGGCCGCTTCACTACACTGCGCCCGGCATGCAGAGGAGAGCGCGCGGTGGATCTGGGCAAAAAGAGCGTGTTTGCGGTCCCGTCATGGCGCCCGCAAACATGCTCTATTGCACGGTCCGGGGCTGCGACCAGGGCCGCGACATTCAAGATGTCGTGCCGGGCGTCGATAGGGCAGAGGATGAGCAAGGCTTTCTTGGCTGACGCAGGAGCTCGCGCGCCCGGTGCCACACCGGTAGGCGCTGCCTGCCTGCGTCTGGCGCTGAGCCTCGGCCTGGCGCTGGGCCTGCAGGCCTGCCAGCCGCCGGCCGCGCCGGTGGCGCCATCGGCCTCCGCCCACGGTGCCATCGGCCAGCTGCGCGGCAGCAGCGCCAGCTGGGCGGCGCTGGAACAGATCGAGCGGCACGACATTGCCCTGCCCAGGCAGGATGCCGAGGCCCTGCAGAGCCTGCTGGAACAACTGCCGGCCGGCAGTGCCGAACGCCTGGAGGCGCTCAGCCTGCGCGCGACCCTGCTGGCCAACCTGGGCGACCGTACCGGGCTCGACCAGGTCCTGCAAGAGCTCGAGCAATGGCCCAAGGAGGCGCTGCGCCCGGCCGCGCAACTGGCCGCCAAGCTCGCACGCGCCACCCAGTTTTCCAAGAACGGCGAGCTGGCTGCGGCCAGCCAGGCACTCGCGGGCCTGGCCGCCTACCGGCCCGGCCCGGTCGAGGCCGGCCTGCTGTGGCGCGCCCAGCTGCGCCTGTCCAAGGTGATGGGCGACCGCGGCGAGCTGGACGAGGCCATCAACGGCGGGCTGGCTGCGCTCAAGCTGGCCGAGCGCATGGACTCGCACTGGCGCCGCGCGATCTCGCTGGCCAATTTGGCCTTCGCCTACTTCCGCGCCCAGCAACAGGAGCGCGCCACCGCCACCGTCGCCCAGGCGCTTGCCGAGGTCCAGCTGGATCCCGATCCGGCCACGCTGAATGCGGTGCAGACCTCGCGCTTCATCGTCTATGCCGACCAGGGCGATGGCCGCGTCGCCCTGGAAGCGCACGCACAGGCGCTCGCCGCGGCACGCCAGATGAAGTCCGACACGCTGGTGTCGCTGGCGCTCGGCAACTCGGCCGACTACCACCTCAAGCGCGGCAACTATGCCAAGGCCTTGCAGCTCTCCCAGGAGAGCCTGGTGCTGGCCCGGCAGACCCATGACGTGGCCGCCGAGACGCTGGCGCGCCACAACGCCGGCATCGCCAAGATCGGCCTGCACCGGGTGGAAGAGGGTAAGCGCGAGGTCATGCAGGCGATTGCGATGGACGAGCAGCGCGAGGCCACCGCCTATGCCGCCGACGGCTGGCTGGAGCTGGGCAGCTATCTGGAGCGCGCCGCCGATCTGGGCGGGGCGATCCAGGCCTATCACCAGGCGCGCCGGCTCTCCGATCTGGTGCTGCGCGAGGAGAACCGCAAGGCCGTGCTGGAAGCGCAGGCGCGCTACGACGACGAGCAGCGCGCCAAGGAGATCGCCCTGCTCAACCATGACAACAGCCTCAAGGAAGAGCAGATCACTGCGCGCGACCTGCAGCTCAAGCTGTGGGGCGCGCTGGGCGGCTGCGTGCTGGTCTCGGCGGCGCTGCTGAGCCTGGCCTACCGCCGCGTGCGCAAGACCAATCTGGCCCTCAAGAACACCAACGAATCGCTGCGCATCCAGAGCGAGCGCGACCCGCTCACCGGGCTGGCGAACCGGCGCCATTTCCAGGCCGCCATCAAGCGCCTGGCCGACCAGGGCCGGCTCTCGGGCACGGTGTTCCTGATCGACATCGACCACTTCAAGCGCGTCAACGACGTGCATGGCCACGCGGCCGGCGACTCGGTGCTGATCGAGGTGGCACAGCGCCTGCGCCACACGCTGCGCGAGCAGGACCTGGTGGTGCGCTGGGGCGGCGAGGAATTCCTCATCGTGGTGGCCTCGCGCGCCGCCGACGATGCCCGCCTGCTGGCCCAGCGCCTGCTGGACCAGATCGGCCAGCAGGCCGTGCAACATGGCGGTCAGGCCATCGGCGTGACGGCCTCGATCGGCTTTGCCAGCTTCCCGCTCGCGCCGCACAACCTGGCGGTCAACTGGGAGCGTGCCATCGACCTGGTGGACACCGTCATGTACATGGCCAAGGCGCATGGCCGCAACCGGGCCTATGGCATCGAGAGCATGGAAGCCGACGACGAAGACAGCCTGCAGGACCTCGCCGGCCGCATGGAGGCGGCCTGGCACGAGGGCCGGGTGCAGCTCTGCAGCCTGCAGGGGCCGCAGGCCGAGGAGGCCGCATGAGGGGCCGCTTCACCGGGGCCGCCCTGCTGGCCTTGCTGGCCTGCTGCGGCCCGGCGCGGGCCCAGGCCTTCGACGCCGAACTCGACACCCGGCTGGCGCCGGTGGCGCGCCTGGCCTTCAACCATCCGGAGGCCGGCCTGCAGGTGCTGGAGCGCCTGCAGAAGGAGAAGCATGGCGGCGGCGCCGAGTCCGACCATTGGCAGTTTGAACTGGCGCGCGCGCGCCTGCTGCTGGCCGCGGGCGAGGTACGCCAGGCCCAGGAGCTGGCCGAGAAACTGGCGCGCCGCGCCGAAGACCATGCCAAGCTGCTGCGCGCCGAGATCGCCGAGCGCGGTGCCCAGGGCGACCTGGCCGCCGAGCTGGCGCAGCAAAGCCTGCAGGGCCTGGAGCGCGGCTGCTCGCGCAGCCAGCCGGCCGAGAGCGTGGCCGGGGGCGGCTGCGATTTCCGCGCCACCTGGGCGGCGCTGCGCATCCTGCAGCGCCACCAGATCAATCGCGGCGAGCTGGCCTTTGCCAACAACAGCAACAGCTTCGCGCTGGCGCTGGCCCAGGCCGGGCACGACAACCTGCTGAGCGTGATCAGCCTGGGCGACCTGGCCCTGGTCGAGCAGCTGCAGGACCAGGCCGACGGCGTGCGCCGCCACATCACGCTGGCGCTGCAGACCGCGCAGGGCGATGCCCAGGCGATGGGGCGGGTGAAGGTCTACGAGGCCGCGCTGGCGGCGCGCCGGCGCGAGCCCGCCGTGCAGCTCAAGCTGCTGGAAGAGGCCTTGCGCTATGCCACCGAGGCCGATGCCACGCGCGACGTGGCGCAGGTGCAGGGCAATCTGGTCGACTCCTATATGCACCAGGGCGAGCCCGCCAAGGCGGTGGCGATGGCCAGGCTGGCGCTGCCGGTAATCACGCGCTTCCGCGATCTGCGCTTGGAACGCACGCTGCGCCACAACCTCTCGGTGGCGCTGGTGCTGCTCAAGCAGTTCGATGCCGCCCGCCAGGAGATCGCGCGCGTGGACGTGCTGCGCCAGAGCCAGACCGACGGCGCCCAGCGCGTCACCGAGCTGCGCGAGCTGGGTCAGGCCTATGCCGACGCCGGCCAGGCCAAGGAGGCCATCCGCCTCTACCACGAGGAGCGCCAGCTCAGCGCCGAGGTGGCGGCGCGCAACCGCGAGGCCTCGCTGCAGCAGCTGCGCCTGAAGTACGATAGCGAGGGCAAGCAGCGCGACCTGCAGCTGCTGGCGCGCGAGAACGCCATCAAGGAGCAGCAGCTCGTCAACCGCAACCGCGCCAGCCAGGTGGGCGTGGCGCTGGCGGTGCTGCTGGGCCTGTCGATGCTGCTGGTGGGCTGGATGCTGCTGCGCGTGCGCGATGCCAACCGCAAGCTCAAGGCCAAGCAGGCCCTGCTGCGCGCCCAGAGCGAGCGCGACCCGCTCACCGAGCTGGCGAACCGGCGCCACTTCCTGGGCGTGATGGCCCAGCAGGAGGCCGACCGCTTCGAGGGCGCCCTGCTGATGGTCGACATCGACCACTTCAAGCATGTCAACGACCAGCATGGCCATGCCGCGGGCGACATCGTGATCTGCGAGGTGGCGCGGCGCATCACCCAGGCGGTGCGCAACGAGGATCTGGTGGTGCGCTGGGGCGGCGAGGAATTCCTGGTGTTCGCGCCCGGCGTGCCGCAGAGCCAGCTGCCGCAGCTGGCCGAGCGCATCCTGTTCGGCGTGGGCAGCACGCCGGTGCAGGTCGAGAGCGGCCCGCTGCAGGTGAGCGTCTCGATCGGCTATGCGCATTTCCCGTTGCCGCCCTCCAAGCTCAAGCTGCACTGGGAGCAGGCGGTGAACTGGGCCGACATGGCGCTCTACACCGCCAAGGCCCAGGGCCGCAACCGCGCGGTCGGCATCGTCACCGTGCTGGCGCAGGACAGCGACGCGCTGCTGCAGATCGAGGCCGACTTCGACGCCGCCTGCTCGTCCGAGCGCGTCAGCCTGCAGCAGGTGGCGGGGCCGCCGCGCTGGCAGCACTCGAGCCAGTTCTTCGGCCAATAGTGGAAGCCCCAGGGCGGGGCGCTCGGGCTTGCGCCCATACTGGTGCGCATGAGCACCATCAAGCGCCGTGAACTGCTGGGCTTGGCCGCCCTGAGCATCAGCCCCTGGTCGCTGGCACAGGCGCCCTGGCCGAGCCGGCCGCTGCGCATCGTCGTGCCCTTCGCCCCCGGCGGCACCACCGACCTGCTGGCGCGCGCCATCGCCCCCGAGCTGCAGAAGGCCCTGGGCCAGCCCGTGGTGGTGGAGAACAAGCCCGGCGCGGGCGGCAACCTGGGCGCCGCCGAGGTCGCCAAGTCCACCGACGGCCATACCCTGCTGATGGGCACGGTGGGCACGCATGCGATCAACCAGGCGCTCTACCCCAAGCTGCCCTACGACCCGGTGAAGGATTTCTCGCCCGTCACCCTGGTGGCGGCGGTGCCCAATGTGCTGGTGCTGAACCCGGCCCGCGCCCAGCATTACGGCATCAGTTCGGTGGCCGATCTGGTGCGGGTGGCGCGCGCCAACCCGGGCAAGCTGAACATGGCGTCCAGCGGCAACGGCACCTCCATCCACCTGGCCGGCGAACTGTTCAAGAGCATGACCGGCAGCTTCATGCTGCACTTCCCCTACCGCGGCTCCGGCCCGGCGCTGATGGACCTGATGGCCGGCAACACCGACCTGATGTTCGACAACCTGCCCTCGGCGCTGCCGCAGATCAGGGCCGGCAAACTCAAGGCCCTGGCCGTCACCAGCGCGCAGCGCAGCGAGGCGGTGCCCGAGCTGCCCACCATCGAGGAGGCCGGCGGCGCGGTGCTGAAGGGCTACGAGGCCAGCTCCTGGTTCGGCCTGCTCGCGCCGGCCAGCATGCCCGCCGAACAGGTGGCGCGGCTGCAGCGTGAGGTGGCCAGGTCGCTCGCCAACCCGGCCATCAAGGAACGCATGGCCTCGCAGGGCGCGATCGCCAGCGGCAACACGAGCGCCGAGTTCGCCGCCCTGATCGCCAGCGAAACCGCCAAATGGGCCAAGGTGGTGAAGGCCTCGGGCGCCAAGGTCGATTGACATTCGACAAGCGCGGCCCGGGCACGGCTTCCTACACTGGCCACACACTGGGGAGCCCGCCATGCCCGACGCACACATTCGCAGCTTCTACGACGCCGCCACCGCCACCATCACCCATGTGGTGAACTGCCCGGTCACCAGGCGCGCCGCCATCATCGACAGCGTGCTGGACTACGACCCCAAGGCGGGTCGCGTCTCGCATCTGAGCGCCGACCTGATCGCCGCCTGGGTGCGCGAGGAGGGGCTGACGGTGGACTGGCTGCTGGAGACCCATTGCCATGCCGACCACCTCTCGGCCGCGCCCTATCTGCAGCAGCGCCTGGGCGGGCGCATCGGCATCGGCGCCCATATCACCGCGGTGCAGCAGGTCTTTCGCAAGCTCTTCAACGACTCCGCCATCCCCACCGATGGCCAGCCCTTCGACCATCTGTTCGCCGACGGCGAGCGCTTCCAGCTCGGCGAGCTGAGCTTCGAGGTGCTGCACACCCCCGGCCACACGCCGGCCTGCGTGAGCTACAAGGTGGGCGACGAGGTCTTCATCGGCGACACCCTCTTCATGCCCGACTACGGCAGCGCGCGCTGCGATTTCCCGGGCGGCGATGCGGCCACGCTGTACCGCTCGGTGCAGCGCCTGCTGGCCCTGCCGGGCCACACGCGCCTGCATCTGTGCCACGACTACCCACCCGCCAGCCGGCCGGCGATGTGGGTCAGCACCGTGGATGACCAGCTGGCCCACAACGTGCACCTGCACCGCGGCGTCGGCGAGGACGATTTCGTGGCGATGCGCAAGTCGCGCGACCGCAGCCTGCAGATGCCGCAGCTGCTGCTGCCGGCGGTGCAGGTGAATGTGCGAGGTGGGCGCCTGCCCGAACCGGAAGACAATGGGAGACGCTATTTGAAGATCCCCCTGAATGCACTTTGACCTGTCCGGCTGGCGCGACTACCGACAACGCCTTCTGCAAGACGATCTGCTCGCCGCGCTGGTGGTGAGCGTGCTGCTGATTCCGCAAAGCCTGGCCTATGCCATGCTGGCCGGCCTGCCCGCCCAGGTGGGCCTGTATGCCAGCCTGCTGCCGCTGTTGTTCTATGCCGCGCTGGGTTCCAGCCCCTTTCTGGCGGTGGGCCCGGTGGCGGTGCTGGCGCTGATGATTGCGCAGACGCTGGGCCTGGCCCCCGCGGGCGTGAGCCCCGGCGAGGCGGCGCTGGTGCTGGCGGCCGAGATCGGCCTGATCCTGGCCCTGGCCGCGGCCCTGCGTCTGGACGCCCTGGCCGCGCTGCTGAGCGTGCCGGTGCTGCACGGCTTCGAGACCGGCGCCACCCTCACGATTGCCGCCAGCCAGCTGCCGGTGCTGCTGGGCAGCCCGGCCCAGGGCTTCGACCTGCCGACCATTCTGCAAAGCGCCGCCGCCAGCGGCTGGACGCTCAAACCCGCGACCGCCGCCTTCGGCCTGGGCGCGCTGGCCCTGCTGGTGCTGGCCCGGCAAGGCCTGACCCCGGTGCTGGCGCGGCTGGCGCCGCTGGTGCTGCTGTTATGCATGATGGCGCTCGCCTGGCGCAGCGACGCGCTCGGCCATGGCGTCAGCCTGGTGGGCCAGCTGCCGCCCCTGCACCTGCCGTTCACGCTGCCGCGCCTGCAGGCCGAACTCTGGTGGACGCTGCTGCCGGGCGCGGCGGTGATCGCCCTGGTGGGCTATGTCAGCAGCCTGGTGGTGGCGGAGTCGCTGGCGCGGCGCCATGCCCAGCGCGTCACCCCGCGGCGCGAGCTGATGGGCCTGGCGGCCGCCAATCTGGCCGCTGCGCTGAGCGGCGGCATGCCGGTGGCGGCGAGCTTCTCGCGCAGCGTGCTGATGAGCGATGCCGGCGCGCGCACCCGCGTGGCCGGGGTGCTGGTGGCCTTCTTCATGGCCATGGCCATGCTGCTGCTGGCGCCCGCGCTGGCCTGGCTGCCCAAGTCGGTGCTGGCGGCCACCATCATGGTGGCGGTGCTCTCGGGGCTCAAGCTGGGCCCCTATGCGCAGGCCTGGCGCTATGCCCGACCCGAGTGCCTGCTGATGCTGGGCGTCACCCTGCTGGTGCTGTGCTGGGGCGTGACCGGCGCGCTGGGCCTGGGCGTGCTGGGCTCCATCGCCCTGCTGCTGCAGCGCACCGCGCGCCCCCATGTGGCCTTGATCGGCCGCGTGCCGGGCACCGAGCATTACCGCAACGTGGGCCGCTACCAGGTCGAATGCCAGCCCGGCGTGCTGGGCCTGCGCATCGACGAAAGCCTGCTGTTCACCAATGTGCGCAACCTCAGCGACGTGGTGCAGGGCCATCTGGACCAGCATCCCGAGGCCAGGCGGGTGGTGCTGCTGATGTCGCCGGTGAACGGCATCGATTTCAGCGGCCTGGAGGCGCTGCGCGAGCTGCACGACACGCTCGCGCGCCAGGGCGTGCGCCTGGATCTCAGCGAGGTCAAGGGCCCGGTGCTGGACCGCCTGAAGGCGAGCGACTGGCAGCGCTGGTTCAAGGGCCGGCTCTATCTCAGCCACCACCATGGCATGGTGGATGGCCTGCAGCAGGCGCCCGACTGGGTCAGCCCCTAGGGCGACCGAGCATAGGGCTGAAAGCTGGTCCCGAATTTGCCGTGGCGTAGTTTCACGAGGGTCATGTCTTGCCTAGAGGTTAAAGGCCTGACCCCGCGGCGTGGACTGCCTCTTGTCGAGGCTTTGCCCGGCGCCGGCCTGTGGCCGCAGCTGATGAACCTGAACAGCAAGCTCGGTGGCGCCGTGCCCATCTCCCTGGCCCTGATGGCCGTGCTCTTGCTGATCGGCGCAGGGGCGTTTGCGCAAGCCAAGCGCATCGCCTCGCAGATCAGCCAGGACGCCGCCACGGCACGCGATGAAGCCATTCGCGAGCGGGTGCGCAGGGGCGGTGGCCGGTAGCTGCAGCGAGGGTCAGGTCTTGACTGCACGGTCATGACCTAACCCCGTGACCCCTATGGAGCAAATCCACGCCAGCGCCAAATAATCTGCATGACGATCATTTGAATCGCCCACCACTGCCCAACGAGCAGCAAGAACACAACACTCAATCTGACCGGCAGTCCGCCAGGGTTGGCAATGAACACCGCGACAGTGACGATGATGTGAACTAGGGCAAGCAGCCCCAGCACAACCCAATAGATCGCGCCGAGGTACCACAGTGATCCTTTTGCCAAGATGGTGGCTGCCGCGACAGCCACACAAACGGCAATAGAAGCGAACGGAGTTTGGAGCACGTTCATGGCCCGAAGAGGAAGATGGCTCCGTTCTTGAACTGAACCGTGTCGCTTTCGGTGCCCGGCCTCGGCGGCATAGGCCACTGGCGCGGATCGGCAGGTAATGCCTTCAACTCGCTGGCCAGCTTGGTATCGCAGGACTTCTTCGCAGCGCCTGAGTCATAGCACTGGTCGTGCCTCATGTAACACGCGTCAGCACTATCAAGCGGCGGCGCAGTCCCTGTGCCACCGCCTGGCACCCCGCCGCTCCACTTACCTCCGCCCCAATTGCCATTCCTTGGACCATCAGCAATGCTTCTGCCTGGGCCAGGCGACCAGATCGTCTTATCCAACCCGCGCGGATCTACGTAGCTGACTGGATTCCCCCCGACATAGCTGTACGTGTTGACCCCGCCAGCCAACCCGATGGGGTCACTTTGCACATACCTTCCCGTCGTCGGATCGTAGTCCCTGAACACGTTGTAATGCAGCCCCACAAACCCATCGGCCTGCTGCCCCGGCAACCTCAACGTCACGTTCAAATCGCCCAAGCCCGAGGGATTCGTCTCGGCGGCCGTTGCCCCAAACGGCTCCGCCATCCAGCGCCAGCGCAACCGCCCCTGGGTATCCACCGCCACGCGCGGTGCTCCGAGATGATCGCTGTGAATGTAGAACACCTCGTGCCCGCTCCCCGTCGTTGGCCGCGCGGCCGCCACCGGCATCCCTTCCAGCCACACATACTCCATCAGCGCCGTGAGCTGCCCGGAAACCAGCGCGTACTCGCCCAGCAACTGGCCCTGCTGGTCGTAGGCGTAGTAGGTAACGCCGGAGTTGCTGCCGCCGCTGATCTGCCTGCGCACCCGCAGCCCGTTGGCGTCGTAGGCCAGGCTCATCTGCCGGCCACCGGCGCTCAGTTGGGTCAGCCTGCCGTCCAGCCCGTAGACGGCGTTGTAGCTGGCGCTGTCACTCAGCGTGTTGCCGGCATTGTCGTAGCCAAAGCTGCGCGCCGGGTTGCTCAGGCTCTGCAGCCGGTTGCTGGTGCCGGCGGTGGTGTAGCTGCGTGCCACACCATTGAGGGTGACAGCCGTGCGGTTGCCATTGGCGTCATAGCCGATGCTCCAGCTTGAGCCGCCAGCGTTCACGCTCACCAGCCGGCCGAGCGCGTCGTAGCCAAAGCTCTGGTTCAGGGCCGGCAGCGCGGCGGCGGTGCCGGCGTCGTAATGCGTGTAGGCGGTGATCCGGTCGGCGGCGTCGTAGGTCAGGTCACGGATGTAGTTGCCCAGCCGGTAGCGCACCAGGCGACCCGAGGTGTCGAACACGCGCTCATGAGCCTGTAGCCCGCCGCTCATGGTCCATTGCCATTGCTTTACTGCCCCGAATGGGCTGAACAGGATCTGGCTGATCAAGTCAGCGGCAGCGCCATTGGTGGGTGCCAGGGCCACGCCGCTGACCTGGCCGTCCGTGTAGCGGTAGGTCAGTAGCCTGCCGCTGGGGTAGGTGAGGCCGGTGACATGGCCCGCGGCGTCGTAGGCATAGCCCACCGTGGTCACGACATCCGCGCTAGCCGGATCGGTTGTGGCCTTGAGCGTTTGCGTCACGCCCAGCACTCGGCCCAAGGCGTCGTAGCGGTACCGGGTGGTGGTGCTGCCTTGCGCTGCGGTGGTGAGCCGCCCGATGCCGTAGCTGAATCCGGGACCGGTCTGGTCGTAGGTCCAACTGCTGCTCTGGCTGGCTTGTCCGGCCTGGCTGTAGACGATGCCGGTGGGGCGGCTCAAGGCGTCGTAGCTGTAGCTGGCGAGCACGCCGCGGCTGTCGGTGCGGGTGAGCAGGCGGCCGGCGGCGTCAAAGCTGTGGGCGGCGGTGCCGGTATCGGGGCTCACCAGCTGCGTGGTGTTGCCCAGGCCGTCGCGCGGCGTGCGCGTGACGAGCTGACGCGGGTCAGTCACCTGGGTGAGCTGATCCTGGCCGTCGTAGCCGAACTGGGTCAGGCCATTCAGCGCGTCGCGCGTGCTGGTGCGCCGGCTCAGGGCGTCATAACCATGCTGCGTGCTGAACTCGAAGCCGGCTGCGCCGGGGGCTTGGACGACCTTGGTGGGATTGCCGACGGCGTCGTATTCAAAGGTCCGCGTGGACGCTGGCGAGACGGGCGGCGGCGGCAGGTTGGGCGTGCTGCCACCGCTGACGACCAGGGGCACGCCACCGGACTTGCTGGACCCATACGATGCGTCGGCACTCGTAAACATGGCGTTGAGCGAATAGCTGCCCGGCGCGAGCGTTCCGGCGGGCATGACGAAGCTGGCAATCGCGAAGGATTCAGAGCAGCCAGCTGCGGCCGTACTGATCAACGGGCCGCTGGGCTGGCTGGTGCTGGCGGCATCCACGGGCCCAGGGCAGTCCAGGGGTTGATCGACCACCTCCACCAGCACGGTGGCCAACGCCCTCGTGTCGGCCCGAAAAGTGATGCTTCCCGACACACCGGGGCTGACCGTGGCTCGCAAGAGCACACTATCGCTGAGGCTGATGGGGCTGGCGGGTTGCGCCAGCACGAGGGTGGTCATGACGGTCTGCGCTTGCACGCTGCCGGCCAGCAGCCAGGCGCCAAGCAAGCCCAGCGCCGCGCGGGCACGCCCGGAACGCATGGTCGAGGTCATGCCTTGTTGTAGTTGCAAGATGATCTTTGCCATCATCACTGCTCCTGCCCGCTGATCTGCTGCACACGGCCCAGCGCGTCGTGTATGCGCGCCAACTGCCGAGCCAGGTTGCCGGCCGGGTCTTTGACCGCCTCGGCGGTGCGATTGCCCGCGTTGTCCAGCGTGTACTCGATGCGGTTGCCCTTGGCATCGGCGACGGCTGTCAGACGGTGTGCGTCGTCGTACTCGTAGGCCACGAAGCTGCCATCCGGCTGCACGGCGCGCTTGAGCAGGCCGGTGGGCCAGTATTCATAGCTGCTGGCAGCGCCTGCCACGCTCACGCTGGTGAGGCGCTGGCGCAGGTCATAGCCGTAATCGGCGACCACGCCATTGACATCCACCATCTGCAAGACCTGACCCTGCGGGTTGTACCGGGTGTACTGGATCACCTGGTTCAGGGCATTGGTGACGCTTTGCAGGTCGCCCCGCGTGTGCTCGGGCGTGGTGTCAGCGTAGTAGGCGTAGGTCGTGAGGTTGTTGAGCGGGTCTTTCGCGATCAGCACTTGGCCGAACTCGTTGTAGCTGTATTGCCAGACCCTGCTTGGCACGCCGGCTTGCGGGGTGGCGGCAAAGCCCTTGCTGCCGTCAACGTCGGTCGTGGCCTGCTCGACTGTCTTGCATAGCAACTTCATGGGACTCCCGTCTGGAAGTCTGGCCGTTCCCGGAGCGCAACTCGCGGTTCCGCTGCCGGTAATAAAATTTGGTGCGCCGTTGTAGGCCTGCAACGACTTCTTCAGCGGAGCTGCCTTGTCGTCCGGACCGTTGACGGACCAGGAACTTGTGCTGATTTTTCGGGCGCCGGCGGGCAGCGGGGCGCCGTCCGCCAGAACGTCATTGCAGTTGACCGCGGGATCCAGACCCTCAACTCGGACACTCTCTATGAGTGACGTGCCGGCGTCACCGTACTTGAAGCAAGTTTTTCTTCCGTTGAAGTCGGTGCTGCTTATACGTGTTGCTGTGGTTTGGTTGAAAGTACTCGTCTGCGCCGAGGCATCGCACCCGGATCCGGCAGGCTGCGTTTGCCCGCTGGATCGAACAATACCTGCTGGATTCTGCACAGCGATGACACTGGTTTGGCCAAGGGGGCCTGTGATCTTTACACCCTGCGGCGGAACAAATCTTGTTGTTGAGACAAAGGGTTCCGTGACCGAGAGGGTCCCATCAATTCCCTGTTCGAGGTATGGGGGCGTTTCGTATTGAATAGAATATCGCTGCACGCCACCAGCGTGTTCGGTTGAAATTGCCGTTCCACGCGTGTCGTATTCGAAACTGCTGAATTGCTTGCTATCCTCACGGACCACCCCAGTCAGGGCATAGGGCAGATCGCCGCGCTCATATAGAAACGTTGTTGCTGTGCCGTCAGCCCAACTAACGCTTTCAAGCCTGCCGGACGCGTCACTGCTCAGGTTGATGACCGCACCTCCAGGAAGGTTAACTCTCGTGAGAATACTTGAACCACCTTGAGAGAGTTTGTACGAAAATCCTATCTGTCGACCAAATTGGTCTTCTGCGGCAATTAAAATGCCAGACTCTGGCGCAGTTGTGCTATCTGTCTGCGAATCACTGTAGATGAAATTTATAAATCGGCCGTCGGGTGTCCAGCGCCTAATCTCACGCCAATCATCGTATTTGTGCGCGGCTTCTACCCGTTTGAACAAGCTGTGCTCGGAAGTCTTGACGTTGCGAACAAGCACTTCAACGACGCTCTGGCACCAGCAGTCAGGATCAAATTCTGTCTTCTTTATTACCTCGATTGGCGAATAGGGGGTTGCTTCCACACCAATGAAATCTCCATCGCCCAGATCAACTGACTCAACTGTCTCGGTGGCGCCAGGCGCATGATAGGAGCGATGCAGCGAACTGCTCCAGTTCCGACCTGGGACACCTTGCGGCGGCTCACTATTCACATCGTAGAATCCTACATTTGACATCTCGATCCCATTTGACAGAACCTTCTTTGGCATCAGATTTGTCGAATCAAAAGTGAATTTTAGATTCAACAGGCTTTGGGGCAGTGCCGCAATGTCAAACGTCTCGCGTTTCGTGCCCGTGGTTGGCACTAGTGGGTTTCCAACTGTTTGTCGACAAACCGGTATTCGTGCCTTTTCCTTATGGACTAGACGAGCACAATATCCATTTGGCTCTGGGAAACCGTCAGTAGGTCTTACTTCAAAGGAGCGGCCGTTTTTGCTTATGAAATGGGCTTTGGGGTCGCCACACCACCAATAGTAATGCGCGCCGTTGTAGGCGCAATCATCGCAAGCGCGGAATTCCCTGAGATCGGCCAGTATCATTATATTGTTTTCCCACTCTGCTCCTTCTGGATACCATCGCAGAGGGTTGACGCAATCTTTGTATGCGGGTGAATTTGGATCCGAGCAAACCCCGCCGGGTCGCTCGCCATCTCGCACCCGTGTGACAGCGCCGCCAGCAAAGCAGTCACTTAAATGCAAGACCACGATGATGAGCAGTAGTTTTTGCATCTTCATGTGTATCCCTTGTTGGTTTGCATGGATGCCAAATGGTCGGCCACAAGCGATGCCTATGAAATAGGCAACGGCCCGACCTGTAAACTCTTGCAGCCCCCCCTTCAGAGGGATTTTCAAGTTCACACGATTCCGGAGGTGGGTCTACATATCGCAACAAGGTCCGTTCAAACCGACGGCTGCAATGCCGAGGTGAAAGCTAGGTGCATCTCCGCCTCACACGCACGGCCTATCGGCGCATCAAGCCGGATGTCGTCGTAGATCTCAACACCATTTCACGGCCCCGTATTCACCTGTTGCACACACCCCGCCACGCTGCAGTCCCAGCCCATCGCCAGGGCGCCTTGGTGTGGAACTCGGTCGTTCGGCAACCGAACCCGCATGCGCTCAAACGAAGGCAATAGCAGTTGCCGCCGCCGCTGGAAATCGCCTACTCAGGGAGCTTGATGTAACTGATTACGTGATGGCCTAACAGCTCAAGCTTGTCTGCCTCACTCCTAGGATGAGCTTGACGCGGCAGAAAGCAGCAGCCGCACGCCTTGACATCGCCTGCAGACCACCAAGGCGCCGACGCTATCGCAAGCCCAAACGCTCAGCCGCGCCTAAGACAAGCTTTGCAACCGCGGCCGATCCTCGGGCGTTGCAGCTGAAGCCGCGCTACGGCAAGTGCATGTGGCCCGCAAGCTCCGTGCTGCTGACGAAGCTTCCGACTGGACCAACTCTCAGCGTTCCGCCAGTGCCAGCTTCAACCCGAAGCCGACGAACATCGCGCCGATGACGCGGTTCAGCCAGGCCGTCCAGCGGCCGGGCAGGCGCACGCGCCGGCTCGCCATGGCGGTGCTCCAGGCCAGGAAATGGCACCACAGCATGCCGTTGAAATCGAAGATCGCACCCAGCACGATGAAGGCCAGCGCCTTGTGCTCAGCGTCCGGGGCGATGAACTGCGGCACGAAGGCGAGGAAGAACAGCGCCACCTTGGGGTTCAGCAGATTGGTCCAGAAGCCCTGGGCAAAGATCTTGCGATAAGGCAGGGCCGTCGGCGGCGGCGCCTCGGCGGCAGCCGCCGGCTTGCCGCGCGCCAGCAGCATGCCGGCCCCCACATAGAGCAGGTAGGCCGCGCCCAGCAGCTTGATGAGGCCGAAGGCGGTGGCCGAGGTGGCGAGCAGGGCCGAGAGCCCCAGCGCCGCCGCCAGGATGTGCACGATGGTGCCTGCGCCGATGCCCAGCGCCGCCGCCGAACCGGCGCGCCAGCCCTGGGTGGCGCTGCGCGCCATGATGAGGACGGAGTCCGGGCCGGGCGCGATGTTCAGCAGCAGGCCGGAGACGATGAACAAGCCCAGATCGTGGATGCCCAGCATGGGTGGTGTTTCCTTCTCCAAAGGCGATCAGTCTACGGTAACCTAGGGGCCTGTTGACGCTACGCCAGGGAGCCTGCCAGCGGCGAGCCGCGGCACCACGCACATGGCCATGGCACGCCTGTCTTTTCGCTTGCGCGCGCTGACGAGGCTTGCCCTGCTGGCCGGCCTGCTGCTGGCGCCCGCCTTCGCGCAGGCGCAGAGCGCGGCCATGCAGACCCTGCGCTTCCAGCATCTGCGCGGCGAGCAGGGCCTGCCGGACGACTCGGTGACCGCGATGCTGCAGGACCAGCGCGGCTTCATGTGGCTGGGCACGGTGGCCGGGCTGGCGCGCTACGACGGCCGACGCATGAAGCTGTTCGGCTCCGAGCCCGAGCAGGCCGCCAGCCTCAGCCATGCCTTCGTGCTGGCGCTGCTGGCGGATGGCGCGGGCGGCATGTGGGTGGGCACGGCGCGCGGCCTCGACCACCTGGACTGGGGCAGCGAGCGCATCCGCCGCCACGAGCTACCCGCCTGGATGAGCGCCCAGCAGCGGCGCGTGTTCGCGCTGGCTCCGAATGGCAGCGGCCGCCTCTGGCTGGCCACCATGGGCGGCCTGCTGCGCTACGACATCCGCAGCGGCGAGGCCGAGCGGGTCGGCAGCGGCGGCGCTGACGCCGCGACGGCCGATGAAAGCGCCAGGGCCCTGCTGCCGGATGGCAGCGGCGGGGTCTGGGTCGGGCAGGGGGCACGCGTCCGGCATCTGGACGCCGCGGGCCGCGAGCTGCAAAGCCTGGACGCCGCGGCCGCCAGCGGCGACGCCGTGCGCGGCACTGTGCGCAGCCTGCTGCTGGACCATCGTCATCGCCTCTGGGTCGGCACGCATGCGGGCGCGCAGATCTGGGAGCTCGGCGGCGCCGTGCCGCGCCTGCATGCCGATACCGCGCTGCTGCCCAAGCTGGGCGTGGTGTACGCGCTGCGCCAGGACGACGAGAAGACCGTCTGGCTGGGCTGCACCACCGGCCTGCTGCGCCTGCGCGACGCCGCGCCGCCGGCCGAATGGTTCCGCCACCATCCGGCGCTGCCGAACAGCCTGGGCGGCGACTCCGTCGCCTCGCTGTTCCAGGACGAGGCCGGCACGCTGTGGGTCGGCACCTGGGGTTATGGCGTGAGCCTGGTGGACCTGCAGAGCCAGGGCTTCACCAGCTACCGCCACCTGCCCGATGTGGCCGACAGCCTGGCCCAGCCGGGCGTGATGGCGATCGTGCCGGACGGCCGCGCCCATGCCTGGGTAGGCACCTACGGCGCCGGCCTGAACCGCCTGCACCTGCCCAGCGGCCATGCCGAGCGCATCGCGCCGGCCGCCACCGGCATCGCCCGCATCAAGGCCCTGCTGCCCGAGGGTGCCGACCAGCTCTGGATCGGCGGCGAGGAGGGCCTGACGCGCTACGACATCCGCCTGAACCGCCACCAGCGCATCGCGCTGGACCACCGCACGCCGGCCGGCGCCTCGATCAGCTCGCTGCTGCGCGACCGCCAGGGCGAGGTCTGGGCCGGCAGCGCGGCCGGCCTGTACCGCATCGACGGCGCGGGCCGGCTGCGCAGCTACCGCGCCACCGGCAGCCCCGGCGCGCTCGCGCACGACACGGTGGACTGCCTGCTGGAAGACCGCGAGGGCCGGCTCTGGATCGGCACCAAGGGCGGCCTGCACCGTTGGCTGCCCGAGAGCGAGGGCTTCGAGCAACCGCTGCGGCCCAGTGCCGGCGTCGCCAATCCGGCGCGCCTGAACATCCAGGCGCTGCGCCAGGACAGCCGCGGACGCATCTGGGTAGGCACCGACCTCGGCCTCTACGAGCTGCTGCAGGACGGGTCGGGCTGGACCCTGGCCTCCTGGCGCCAGACCCTGGGCATGCCGCCGGGCTGGATCAATGCGATCCAGGACGCCGTCGATGGCGAACTCTGGATGTCGGGCCAGCGCGGCCTGGTGCGGCTGCGCCCCGAGCAGCACCTGGCGCGCCTCTACCCCAGCCATGGCGGGCCCTTCGACGGTGTATTCAGCTTCGGCGCGGCGGCGCGCAGCGAGGACGGCAGCCTGTTCTTCGGCGCGGCGGCGCTCTATGTCTTCAAGCCCGAGCTGCTGCGCGACAACCTCAGCCCGCCGCGCGTGGTGCTGTCGGACCTGCTGGTCTTCAACCGCTCGCTGCTGGCAGACGCGGGCCCGGGCGCCTCGGCAGCGGCCGCGCCAGGTGCCAGCATGGCCAGCGCGCCCCTGAGCCTGCAGGAGCTGGGCATAGACGGGCCCTTGCACGAAGCCCAGGCGCTGCGGCTCTCGCACCGCGAGGCGATGGTGAGCCTGGAGTTCGCCGCCTTGAGCTTCTACGACCACGCGCTCAACCAGTACGCCTGGATGCTGGAGGGCTTCGACAAGGAATGGATACGCGGCAAGCCCGGCGAGGGCGTGGCCACCTACACCAATCTGGACCCGGGCAGCTACCGCCTGCTCGTCAAGGCGGCCGGTGCCGGCGGGGTCTGGAGCGAGGACGCCTTCAGCCTGCCCGTGGAGGTGCTGCCGCCCTGGTGGGGCAGCCGCTGGTTCCGCGGCCTGGCGCTCGCCCTGCTGCTGCTGGGCCTGAGCCTGCTGCACCTGCTGCGGCTGCGCTCGCTGCAGCGCGCCCAGCAATTGCTGGAGCGACAGGTGCAGGCGCGCACCCAGCAGGTGGTGGAGCAGCAGCAGCAGCTGGCGCGCGAGAAGCAGGCGGTGGAGGTGCAGCACGAGGCCGCCGAGCGCGCGCGCCGCAGCATCACGCTGCTGAGCGAGATCGGCCGCGAGCTCACCGCCTCGCTGGACGCCAAGGACATCTGCGAGACGCTCTACCGTCATGTCGACAAGCTGATGGACGTCAGCGTGTTCGGCGTCGGCCTGGTGGACTGGGACGAGCGCCTGGTGCGCTTCGACTTCGTGCGCCAGGGCGGCCGCGCCTTCAAGCCCTACAAGCGCAGCCTCGACGCCCAGGAGCAGCATGCCTCGCAATGCGCCCTGCATGCGCGCGAGCTGATCGTGCGCGAGCTGAACCGCGATGTGCGCGCGCTGGACGAGCGCGTGCGCGCCCTCGGCGAGGCCCAGCAGATCGAGCTGGAGGACGGGCTGGCGCCCAATCCGGCGCGCTCGGGCCTGTACGTGCCCATGCTGCTGAAGGGCCAGGTGATGGGCGTGATCAGCGTGCTGAGCAGCCGCCCCGACGCCTACCGCGAAACCGACCTCGACATGCTGCGCAACCTGGGCGCCTATGCCGCGGTGGCGCTGGCCAAGGCCGAGGCCTTCCACCGCCTTGAGCTGACGCAGGAGAAGCTGGTGGAGCAGGAGAAGCTGGCCGCCTTGGGTGCGTTGGTGGCCGGGGTCGCGCACGAGCTCAACACGCCGATCGGCAACGCTCTGCTGATGGCCAGCACGCTGCGCGACAGCAGCCGGCGCTTCCGCCAGCGCCTGGGCGACGGCGGCCTGCGCCGTTCGGAGCTGGACAGCTATTGCGACGGCATCGACGCGTCCAGCGAGCTGCTGCTGAAAAGCCTGGAGGGCGCCACCACCCTGGTGCAGAGCTTCAAGCAGCTGGCGCTGGACCAGAGCTCGGACCAGCGCCGCCGCTTCGACCTGCGCCAGGTGTGCGCCGAAATCGTGCTGACCCTGCAGAACTTCCTGCGCCACGACCAGCATGAGCTGACCCTCGAAGTGCCCAACGGCATCATGCTGGACAGCTACCCCGGCCCGCTGGGCCAGGTGCTCAGCAACCTGATCGTGAACGCCGTGCTGCATGGCTTCGAGGGCCGCAAGGGCGGCCGCATCCGGCTCGCCGCCGAGCTGCAGGGGCGCGAGCAGGTGCTGCTGAGCTTCAGCGACGACGGCCGCGGCATCGCCCCCGCCCACCTGAAGCGCATCTTCGACCCCTTCTTCACCACCCGGCTGGGCCAGGGCGGTAGCGGCCTGGGCCTGCACATCAGCTACAACATCGTCAGCTCGCTGCTGGGCGGGCGCATCACTGTCAGCAGCACCGTCGGCGAGGGCACGCGCTTCGAGCTGCTGCTGCCGCTGAAGGCGCCGCAGGCGCCGAGGTCCTGAAGCCGGCTACTGCCAGACCCGGTAGGCCCAGAAGCCCTCGTCGCTGGCGATACGCCGCCGAAGTTCCGCAGGTGAAAAGCCGGTGATGCGGCGCGACTCGCGGCACAGATGTGACTGGTCCGCATAGCCCTGCTCCAGCGCCAGCTGGGCCCAGGCCGGCGGCTGCTGCGCACGCAGACCGGCAAAGAAGGCGCGCTCGGCGCGCCCCAGGCCGCGCAGTTCGCGCAGGGGCTGGCCGGCCCAGGCCCGGATACGCCGCTCCACCTGGCGCAGGCTGCGCCCCGGCGCCGAGGTGGCGGCATGCAGGGCCAGGCCTTCGGCCCACTCGGCATAGCGCTGCAGGGCGGGCACGCGCTCCGCCCGCCACAGCGGCCGCAGGAACGCCTCGATGCGGGCCATGCGGGCGGCATCGTCGGGCGCGGCCGCCACTTGCGCGGCCATGGCCAGCCAGCTTGGGGGCAGCAGCGTGGCGGCATCCACGGTGCGGTTCATGAGGCTCTCGGGGGCCAGGCCGGTGAGGCGCCGCAGCGCGTCGGGCATCAGCATCAGCATCAGGCCCCGCGCCGGGCCCGGGTTCCAGGTGATGCTGGGCATGGTCTGGGGGCCGCTCAGGCTGAGCGCCACCGGCAGTGTCTGGCGCGGGCTTTGCAGGCTAGCGGGCGCGCCGGGTGCCAGCAGCTCGGCCGTGCCTTCGAGCCACCAGTTCAGGCTGCACAGGGGTGTAGCCGGGTAGTGGTTGAAGCGCTGTTCGGCCGGCAGGGCCAGGCCCAGCGTGCTGCGGCACATCAGGCCGCGCACACAGCCGGCCAGGCCGGGGCTCGGCAGCAGCAGGCGGCTGTAGGCATGGCTGTAGTCGTGGCTATGGGCGTTCGACGCGGCAGGCATGGCGCCGCAGTCTACGCAATGTCGAAACTCTTCAATACCGCCCGGCCGTGCCAGGCCAGCATGGCGGCCTCGTCAACCCGCAGGGAACCCCCGTCGTGCTCCATCGCATCACCGACCAGCTCTGGCATGCCCAGCATCGATTCCACGTCAACGGCCTGGCCGTCAGCTCACGCATGAGCGTGGTGCAGCTGCCCGGCGGGCAACTGTGGCTGCACTCGCCGGTGCCCATCTCCGCCGCGCTGCGCGCCCAGCTGTGTGAGCTGGGTGAGGTGCGCTACATCGTGGCACCCAGCAAGACCCACCACCTCTTCCTGGCCGACTGTGCAGCCGCCTTTCCCCAGGCGCAGCTGTTCGGCGCCCCCGGCCTGCGTGCCAAGCGGCCCGAGCTCGCCGGCCTGCAGGAGCTGCCCGAGCCGGCCGCAGCGCCATGGGCGCCGGCGCTCGACTGGGCCTTGTTCGAAGGCATCCCCTATGCCAATGAAACCGTCTGGTTTCACCGCCCCTCGGCCAGCCTGATACTCACCGACCTGCTGCAATGCTGGCAGCATGCGGGCTCCTGGCAGGCGCGCCTGTATGCACGCCTGACCGGTGTGCACCGGCAGCTGGCCGCCCCACGCACGGTGCGCGCCCTGGTGCGCGACCGCGCCGCCGCGCGGCGCAGCATTGAACGGCTGCTCGCTTGGCCGTTCGAGCGCGTACTGCTGGCGCATGACGCCACGCTGGAGCAGGACGCGCACGCAAGCGTGGCACGCGCCTTGCGCGCCCTGGCCTAGCAAGCAGCGGCTTGCGCCACCTCAAGCCCCGCGCCACGCGCCCTTCTAGACTGGCACTGCCCGAGGTGTGCGCACCTGGGCAAGAAAGGAGCCGTCACCATGTTGCCCAAGGCCATTCTCCCCGCGTTGCCGGCCTGCTCGCTCGTCGCCGGCCTGCTGTGCGCCGCCGCGGCGGCAACGGCCGAGCCGCTGCCGCGCTCGCATATCGCCTCGCCCGAGGTCTATACGGTGATCGCCGAGAACGAGCAGTACCTGGTCATCGCCGCCACCTGGAAGCCCGGCCAGAAGGACAAGCCGCATGCCCACGCCAGCTCGGGCGTTTACGTGCTGACCGATTGCAGCCTGCGCTACTACAACGCCGACGGCAAGCTGCTGGCCGAGGGCCACCCGGTGGCCGGGCGTGCGGTGGTGCAGAACCCGATCGCCGGCCACATCGTCGAGAACGTCGGCAACGGCGACTGCAAGCTGATCATGTTCGAGCCGAAGTAGCGGCGCCGCGCGCGGGTCAGCGCAGCGGCGCCACGCGCCGCATCAGCTGGCCCCAGCTCTCCACCGCCTCCACCTCGCCGGCGGCATTGCGCCGGAACCGGTAGGCCTCGGCCAGGCTGCCGTCGTCGCGCAGCGCGCGGAACTGGTCGGGCCCGACCGGCTTGAGCAATTGCAGATCGCCCGCCGGGTCGCGCGTGGGCAGGTGCAGCAGGGCCAGCTGCTCGCCCCAGGGCACGATCACGGTCTCGCTTTCCCAGGGCTGGTCGCTGTAGCGCCCGGCATAGGCGGGCAGCGCCGGGTTGCTGGCGGGCAGGCTCAGGCCCTTGGCCAGCAGCTTGCGGATCGGACGCGTGTAGCGGCTGCCGAAGTCCTCGCTGTCGTTGGCATTGCTCATCGTCGCCACCGCCAGCTCGTCGTCCAGCGCCAGCACCAGGCCCGATTGGTAGCCGGGGCAGAGGCCGCCATGGCTGGCCAGGGTCTGGCTGCCATCGCGCCCCACCGCGAAACCCAGGCCCCAGCTGGTCTTGCCGTCGGGGTCGGTCCATTGCACGCGCTGCATCTCGCGCAGGGTGGCGACCTTGAGCAGCTCGCTACCGCCCTGCTTGCGCAGGCGGAACTGCCAGGCGGCAAAGCGCGCCAGGTCATGCACCGTGGAGCTGAAGCCGGCCGCGGGCGTGATGCCCTCGGCCGCATAGGGCTTGAGCGCCTCGCGCGTGCCATCGCGCCGCAGCGAGCCCCAGCCCTGCGCCAGGCGCTTGCCCTGCAGTTCAAGCGGCAGCGCGGTGCGCGTGTCGGTCAGCTGCAGCGGCGCGAGGATGTGGCGCTGCACATAGGTCTCGAACGGCAGGCCCGAGAGCCGGGCCACCAGCTCGCCCAGCAGGGCCATGCCCAGATTGCTGTACTGGAAGCGCTCGCCCACGCGCATGAAGCTGCGCTGGCTGCCCAGGCGCTGCAGCATCTGTTCGCGCGTAGGGAACTTGAAGTCCGGCGCGGTCCAGTAGGCGAAATCGGCCTCGCGCGGCAGGCCGGCCGAATGCGTCAGCAGCGCGCGCACGCTGATCGCGCCGCTGTCGGGATCGTCGCGCCGCAGCGTGAACTCGGGCAGGAGCTTGCCGATGTCGTCGTCGAGCGAGAAGCGGCCCTGCTCCCACAGCTGCATCACCGCCACCGCGGTGAAGAGCTTGGAGATCGAGCAGATGCCGTAGACCGTGTCGGGCCCGGCCGGCAGCCGACCGGCGGCGTCGAGCTTGCCATAGCCCTTGGCCCAGAGCAGCTCGGGGCCGCGCTGCACCGCCACCGACAACGCCGGCACGCGCTCATAGGCGAGCTGGGCGTCGAGCCAGAGGTCCAGCAGGCGCAAGACATCCTGGGGCTGGGTCTTGGCGGCCACGGGCGTCGTCGGCGCCGGGGTCAGGTCTTGCTGTGCCAGCGCGGCACCGCTTGCCAGGACGGCGGCCAGGGTCAGCTGGCGGGCGCGCGTGGCGAATGCATGCATCGTTGTTCTCCGCTGTGTGCCGAATGCGGCGCCGACATGCTACAGCGCCGCCGACGCGGCAGGCGGCCTCGATTCAGGCCGCGGGCTCGAAGCGGCGCGGCGCGGCGCCGGCATGCCATTCGTAGTACAGCAGGTCGTGCCAGGCGCCCGCCAGCTCGATGGCGCGCGTGGCCCGCCCGAACTCGCGGAAGCCATTGCGCAGCAGCACGCGGCTGGAGCCAATATTGTCGGCACGCACCTCGGCCTCGATGCGCCACAGGCCCAGCCGCGTGCGCGCCTCCTCCAGCACCATGGCCAGCGCCCGCGTGGCATGGCCCCGGCCCTGGTGCGCGGCGCTCATGCGGTAGCCCAGCATGGCCTTGTTGAAGAAGCGCCGCTCCACATGGCGCAGATTGATGCGCCCGACGATCTCGTCGCGCAGCTTCAGCACATAGGCGTACGCGCTGTCCGCGGCGCGTGCCTGTTCGGCCTCGGCGATGGAGGCCTGCACCTCCGCAAGCGCGTAGAAATCCGGCTCGCGCGGATTGATCCAGCGCTCGAAGTAGGCGCGGTTCTCCAGCTCAAAGGCCAGCAGGGCGGCGGCATCGCCGCGCATCAGGGGTTGCAGGTTCAGCATGGGTCCGGACTATAGAAGCCCGCGCCTCGCAGCAGTTTGCGCTCGACCTCGCGAATAACGAAGTGGCAGGTCATGGCTTGTCCGGGGTCGCATGCTGCCAGCCCTTGTGCAGAATGCGACTCGGCAGGCAATGGTGCCAACGGCACCCATATCTTGATCAACAAAGTTGCCGCCGGGAGGATCTCTGCAATGAAGCGGAATTGGATAGCAGCCTTGGTGTTGAGCGCCAGCTTGGGCGCCCATGCGGCGCTGCCGAGCGGCGAGGAAATCTACAAGAAGGTAGAGCGGGCAGAAACGATCGCCGAGATGCGCGCCCTGGCTGCCTCGGGCGATCCCCTGTACCAGCTCGTCATGGGCATGATCTATGAACGTGGCATCTACGTCAGCACTGACCTACAGGAGGCGTTGCGCTGGTACAGCCTGGCTGCCGAACAGGGAATGCTCGAAGCCGATGCCTCTCTGGGTCGCATGTACGACAACGGACTTGGTGCTGCAGAAAACCCCCGCAAGGCAGCAGAACACTATCGACGCGCAGCCAAACTCGGTGATGGTTGGGTTCAATACAACCTGGGCCTTCTGTACGACAACGGGCGCGGCGTAACTCAGGACTATCAGGAAGCCGAGCATTGGTACAGCTTGGCCGCGAACCAAGGACATGCGCTCGCCCAGAACAATCTCGGCCTGCTTTTCGAACATGGACGCGGAGTCGAGAAGAACGAAAAGCGGGCGGCTGAGCTGTACAAGCTAGCGGTCGCGCAAGGCGAAGCCTTCGCCATGGTGAATCTCGGCAATCTGCTCGATGATGGGCGCGGCGTACCGGAGGATCCTAAGGCGGCGTTGCGGCTGTATACACAGGCGGCGGAGCTTGGCAATAGGTTGGCGATCGGCAACCTCGGATACATGTACGAGAACGGCCGCGGCGTCGAGCAAGACTTGGCGCGCGCGGCGCACTGGTATCGGCGCGCCGCCGAGCAAGGGCTCGCTTCGTCTCAGCGTGCCTTGGGGCGCCTGCTCGATGCGGGAGAGGGCGTCGCACAGGACTCCAAGGAAGCGGCGCATTGGTTCCGGCTGGCTGCCGACCAGGGCAATCTAAGCGCTATCGTGGACATGGGGCTGCAATACGAAGCCGGTCGTGGCGTCAACAAGGACTTGCAAGAAGCTGCACGCCTGTATCGCAGTGCCGCGGAGCGGGGCGACGTCTATGGACAAGCAAACTTGGCCAGCCTGTACATCACTGGGCAGGGTGTTGGCGCTGATCCAAAGGCCGCCCTTGGCTGGTATCGCAAGGCAGCGGCGCAGGGCTTCAGCCGTGCACAGTACATGCTTGGAGTCATGTACAGCGAGGGTGGGGCTGTAACGAAGGACCGCACAGAAGCCATCTCCTGGTATCGCCGCGCTGCCGAGCAGGGCCATGCCAAGGCGGCCACGGAGCTCGGCGACTTGTACCTACATGATGAAGAGCCAACCAAGGATGCGAGGGAGGCGGAGCGCTGGTATTTGATCGCTGGCGCGCAGGGAGAACGCACCGCCCAGCTTCGGCTCGGCTACCTGTATCTGGCGGGCAAGGAATTGCCGGCAGACTATTCGGAGGCATTGAAGTGGAACCTGCGGGCAGCGACGCAAGGTGAGTCCTTGGCGCAAGCCAACCTGGGCCGGATGTACGAGTCCGGTCGGGGTGTCGAGCGTGATTATCAGGAAGCCATCAGGTGGTACCGCAACGCGGGCGAGCAAGGCCATCTGCCAAGTCAAGTGAGCCTAGCCTTGCTATACCTGCGGGGTAACGGCGTTGCCGCCGACCCCAAGGAGGCTTTCCGATTGATGCGCATTGCCGCCGAGGCTGGCAGCCCTGCTGGTATGGGCTATTTGGGAGCCTTCTACGAACATGCTCACGGGGTACAAGCCGACTTTGAAGAAGCGTTGCGCTGGTATCAAAAAGGCGTAAGGCTGAACGACTCGATGAGTCAGAACAACTTGGCCTACCAGTATCAGGAGGGGCACGGCGTTACGCAGGACTTCGCCATGGCCATCAAGCTGTACCTGCTATCAGCCGAGCAGGGCGATCGGCGCGCCCGCAACAACCTTGCCCTGCTGTATTTGGAAGGCCGCGGCGTCGAGCAGGACTATGCCAAGGCGCTGCACTGGTATCGCCTCAATGCCGACCAGGGAGATACATGGGCACTGACGCGCCTGGCTCGCTGTTACCGCGAGGGTCTCGGCGTCGAGAAGAACATCGACACCGCGATGCAGTGGCTCCAAATCGCGCTGGACAAGGACAGTTCCGAAGCCAAGGCCGAAATGGGTCTGATGCATGAGGCTGGTGCAGTGCCCGGCAGCCGCGGCACCGCTGATGCGCTGGAGTGGTTCCGCAAGGCCGCCGACGACGATAACGCCGAGGGCCAGTATCGCCTCGGGCTGGCGTACTTGTACGGCCGAGGCCTGGAGCCGGATCGCGCCGAGGCACGGAAGCTGTTGGCCGCGGCGGCAAAGTCACAACATCGTCAGGCCATGCTTTTGCTCAGGGAACAGTTCGGGGCCGACGGCGAGGTAAGCGTCAAGCACTGAGTCGCTTCTCCATGAACACCCCGGTGGCATCGGCCACATAACTGCCGAAAGGCCCGCGCGGCTGGTAGCCCAGGCCGCGGTACAGGGCCAGGGCCTCGGGCTGGTGGATGCCGGTTTCCAGCCGCGCCAGCGTCACGCCCTGGACTTGCAGCAGCAGCTCCAGGCGCTGCATCAAGGCCTTGGAGATGCCGCGGCCGCGCCAGGCCTCGAACAGGAACACGCGCTTGATCTCGCCGTAAGCGGGGCCGCCATCGTCGGGCTGCACCAGCTTGACGGCGCCGCAGCCCACCAGCTGGCCGTCCCACCAGGCGCCCAGCAGGCTGACGCCCGGGCGGCCCAGCGCCGCGGCGCTTTCCAGATGGCTGCCGACCGCCGGATAGCGGCTCAGCATATAGGCGTCGGAGGCCGCCAGCAGAGCGCCGGCCTCGGCCGGCGCCAGCAGAGCGATGCGCAGCGGGCCGGGGTTACTCAGGCTGTAGTCCACCTCGCCCGAGCCCGGCCGCATGGCGCCGCGCGCCCAGCCCTGGGCGGCGTAGAAGCGGTCGGCACGCGTGTTCGCCGCGGTGCCCAGCAGCACGCGCGCATGGCCCAGGCCGAACAGCCAGCCCACCGCCAGCCGCAGCAGCTGCTTGCCCGCGCCCAGGCCCTCGCGGCCGGGTTCCGTGAACAGGGCCCAGATCGAGGCGTCCTCGGCGGCGGCATAGGAGAAGGCGATCACATCGCCGTCCGCCTCGCAGACCCAGCCGCGGCCGAGCCGGTGCAGATAGTCGTCGTACATCTGCCGCGTGATGCGCGCCGGGTTGCTGAGGCGGTTCTCCTGCACGGCGATGCGGATCGCCGACATGGCGGGAATGTCGGCCAGGGTGGCGGGGCGGAAACTCAGCTCACTCATGGCCGCGGAACTCCAGCGTCAGGCTTTGATGGAAGGGCAGGGCCTGCCATTGCCGGCCCAGCGCCTGCGCCGCCTCGAACATGGCCAAACCCGCCGCCGCGCCGGCGCCGGCGGGCAGCGGCGTGCCGCGCGCCGCGCAGGCCGTGCGCACGCCCTCCTCGAAGGCCTCGGCATCGTAGGCACCGGCCCAGAGCTGGGTCTGCAGGGCCTCCACCACGCTCTCGGTCTGCGCCGCCTCGAGCTCGACCCTGGCGGCATCGGCAGCATGCGCCAGTTCCATCACATAGGCGGCATCGGCACCGGCGGCCACCAGGCCCAGAAAGCCATGGCGCAGCGGCAGCGCCGACTCCACCACATAGTGCAGCAGGTCATGCGGGGCGATGCCCTGGCGCGGCATCTGGGTCTGGGTGCGCGAGCCATCGGCCCGCAGGCAGGTGAGACGGTCGAGCTTGTCGGTCTTGGCGAGCTTTTCGGCGATCAGTTGCATGGCATCAGAGCTTGTAGGTGGCCAGCAGGATGCTGGTCTCGGTATTGGCAATGCCGGCGGTCTGGCGGATCGCGCCCAGCACCTTCTCGAAGGCCTCGAGGCTGTCGGCGCGCAATTCGGCCACCAGATCCCAGCGCCCGTTGGTGCTGTGCAGGGCCACCACATTGGGATGGCCGGCGAGCGCGCGCCGCACCTCGGCGGCCTGGTTGCCCTCCACCGCGATGCACATGATGGCCGGGATGCGGTGCGCCTCGGCGCCCGGCTTGAGCTTCACCGTGTAGCCGACGATGGTGCCCTCGCGCTCCAGCCGCGCCAGCCGGTTCTGCACCGTGGCGCGCGCCAGGCGCAGCTTCTTGGCCAGCGTCACGACCGGCATGCGGGCATCGTCGCGCAGCAGGGCCAGCAGTTGGCGGTCGGTATCGTCCAGGCTGGGAATGGTCATAGTGCGCTGTTCAGCCATGCAATTTGCCTGGTCCATCGTACTTTATGAGCACAGTGCAGGCTGTTTTCCGGCGCCGGCCCCGCGAAGAATCCGGCCCATCGCCACCTCGCTCCAAGCCTCATGACTGCTCGTCTTCGCTCCGCCCAGGCCCCCAGCGCCGTGCTGATGGTGCGCCCCCGGCACTTCGCACCCAACCCGCAGACCGCCGCCGACAACCAGTTCCAGCGCCCGGCCACGCAGCCGCCGGGGCCGCTGGCGGCGGCCGCCTACGCCGAGGTGACGCGGGCCGCCGGGCAGCTGCGCGAGGCCGGTGTGCGCGTGCATCTGTTCGAAGACGACGGCGCGCGCGACACGCCCGATGCGGTGTTCCCCAACAACTGGTTCTCCACCCACGCCGGCGGCCATGTGGCCATCCACCCGATGTACTCGCCGAACCGGCGGCGCGAACGGCGCAGCGACGTGATCGAGCTGCTCAAGCGCGACTACCGCGTGCAGGACGTGATCGACTACACCGGCCTGGAGGCCGACGGCCTCTACCTGGAAGGCACCGGCGCGATGGTGCTGGACCATCTGGCGCGGGTGGCCTATGTGGCGCGCTCGCAGCGCGCCGACCCGGTGGCGCTGGAGCGCTTCTGCACCCATTTCAACTACGAGCCCATGGCGTTCGACGCGCACGATGCCGAGGGCAGGCCGATCTATCACACCAATGTGCTGATGTGCGTGGCCAGCGAGTTCGCCCTGGTGGGCTTCGAGCTGTTCGCGGACGCCGGGCGCGCGGCCCAGGTGCGCGCGCGCCTGGAGGAATCCGGCCGCACGGTGCTGGCGCTGAGCGCCGCGCAGATCGGCGAGTTCGCCGGCAACGCGATCGAGCTGTCGGACCAGGCCGGCGAGCGCCTGCTGGCCCTCTCGGCGCGCGCCCATGCCTGCCTGAGCGCCGCGCAGCGCGCCGTCATCGAGCGCTCGGCCCGCCTGCTGCCGCTGGCCGTGCCCACCATCGAGCTGGCCGGCGGCTCGGTGCGCTGCATGCTGGCGGGCATCCACCTGGCGGCGCGCTGAGCGGGAGGGTGCCATGCTGATCTTCCACAACCCCGTGCACCACGCCCACAGCGGCCGCCAGGAGATGTACCGCGGCCGACTGGTGGACTGCCACGAGACCCCGGCGCGGCTGGACTATGTGCTGGTGGAGCTGATGCGCCGCGGCCTTGGCCAGCTGCGCCTGCCCGGCGCGCCCGACATGGGCCTGCTGCGGCGCATCCACGATCCCGACTACCTGGGCTTTCTCGCCACCGTCTGGGCCGAATGGCTGGCGCTGGACCCGGCCCACGCGGCGCTGGATGTACTGCCCTCGGTCTGGCCCGGCGCGGGGCTGCGCCGCGACGTCACGCCGCGCAATCTGTCCGCCCAGCTGGGTCGTTATGCCTTTGACGCCGGCAGCCCCATCACCGCCGGCACCTGGGAGGCCGCGCTGGCCGGCGCCGCCTGCGCCATCGATGCGGCGCGTGCGCTCGCCAGCGGCGCGCGGCGCGCCAGCATGGCGCTGACGCGCCCGCCCGGCCACCATGCCGGCAGCGACTTCTATGGCGGCTACTGCTTCCTCAACAACGCCGCCCTGGCGGCCCAGGCGCTGCGCGAGGCCGGCGCCACGCGCGTGGCGGTGCTGGACGTGGACTACCACCATGGCAATGGCACGCAGCAGATCTTCTACGAGCGCGCCGATGTGCTGACCGTCTCGATCCACGGCGACCCCAGCACCGAATACCCCTTCTACCTGGGCTATGCGGACGAGGCCGGTGCGGGCGCCGGGCTGGGCTGCAATCTGAACCTGCCCCTGCACGCCGGCAGCGGCATCGAGCCCTGGCTGGCCGCGCTGCAGACGGCGCTGGCGCGCGTCCGCACCTTCGGCGCCGAGGCGCTGGTGCTGGCCCTGGGGGTGGACAGCTTCGAGGGCGATCCGATCTCGCGCTTCACGCTGCAAAGCGAGGATTTCCTGCGCATCGGCCAGCACGTCGCCGCCCTGGGGCTGCCGACGGTGCTGGTGATGGAGGGCGGCTATGCGGTGGCCGAGCTGGGCATCAATGTGGCCAATGTGCTGGAGGGCTTCACAGCCTAGTCGCCGAACACCACCTTCTTGCGCTGCTCCACCCAGCCCTCCAGTTGCGGGCCGTAGATCTCTTCCACACGGTTGCGCTTGACCTTGAAGGTGGGGGTGATGAAGCCGTTGTCCACCGTCCAGGGGGTCTTCACCGCCACCAGGCAATCCATCTGCTCATGCGGGTCGAGGTGGGCATTGATGGACTTCAGGTGCGCGTTGAGCTCGGCGCTGAGCTGCTCGCGCTGCGCCGGATCCTGGCTGGCCACGATGCCGTCGGCCGAGAGCATCACGATACCCACCGGCTGGCCCATATTGGCGCCGGTCACCACGCAGGCCTCCACCGCGCTGTGCAGCATCAGCTTGTCCTCGATCGGCGCGGGCGCGACGTACTTGCCCTTGCTGGTCTTGAACAGGTCCTTCACGCGGCCGGTGATGCGCAGGCAGCCGCTCGCGTCCAGCGCGGCCTTGTCGCCGGTGCGCAGCCAGCCATCCTCGGTGAAGGCATCGCGGGTCAGCTCGGGTTCCTTGAAGTAGCCCTGCATCACCGCCGGGCTCTTCATCTGCAGCTCGCCGCTGACCGGGTCGATGCGCGTCTGCACGCCGTCATAGGCCGGCCCCACGGTGCCGGTCTGGTTCTTGCCGGGAATGGTGATGTGCGAGATCGCCAGGTTCTCGGTCATGCCATAGCCCTCGTTGACGGCCAGGCCGAGGCGGCGGTACCAGTCCAGCAGCGCCACCGGCATGGGCGCGGCGCCGCCAGCGGCCACCCGGCATTGGTCCAGGCCCAGCGCCTTCATGATCTTGCGCCGCACCAGGCCGCCGATCAGCGGCAGGCGCAGCAGCTTGTCGAGCTTCGCCTGCGGCATCTTGTGCAGCACGCCCTGTTGGAACTTGACCCACAGGCGTGGCACCGAGAAGAAGATGGTGGGGCGGCAGCGCTGCAGATCGGCGGCAAAGGTGTCCAGCGAGTCGGCGAAGTAGACGCTGAAACCGGCGCGCAGCCAGCCATGCTCGACCAGCACGCGCTCCACCACATGGGCCAGCGGCAGGTAGGAGAGCAGGCGGTCGTCGGCGCCCATGGGCACGCGGCCGATCGCGGCGGTGAGCGCCCAGGCGAAGTTGGCGAAGCTGTGCATCACGCCCTTGGGCGCGCCGGTGGTGCCCGAGGTGTAGATCAGCGTGGCCAGCTCGTCGGCGCCGCGCAGCGGCTCGCCGCCCAGCGGTTGCGTGCGCGCGCAGATCGCGTCCCAGCCCTCGTAGGAGTTCTTCGCGTCCTCCGGCGAGAGCTTGTAGCTGATGCAGGGCAGGCCGGCCGGCACGCCGGGCTTCATGCCGGCCCAGCCATCGAGCTTGCCGATGAAGCAGGCCTTGGCCTCGCTGTGGGTGAGGATCTGGCGGATCGTGTCCGGCGCCAGCGTCGGGTAGAGCGGCACCGAGACATAGCCGGCCATCCAGATCGCCAGGTCGCTCATCAGCCACCAGGCGCAGTTCTTGGAGAGGATGGCCACGCGCGAGCCGGGCTCCCAGCCCTGGGCCTGCAGATGCGCGGCCATGCGGCGCACCTGGTCGGCCACCTGGCCCCAGGTGAAGGTCTGGAGCTCACCGCCGCCGAGCGGCTGCGTCAGTATCACGCGGTCGGCGGCCGTGCGCTCCCAGTGGTACAGGCGTTGCAGGGCGAGGCTGTCGGCGGGAATGCTGGCCATGGGGTCTTGTCTCCTGTTTTCTTTCATACTGCTTTTTGCTAGCGAAGGCTATCAGCAGATGGTAGACAGTGTCGACAAGCCCGCCAGGGGGTTTGTGCGGGTCGGCGCGATTTAAGAGGCGGCGCTCTAGCAGCCGCTCAACACCCTAGGCCTGCTCGGCCGCCAGCAGCGCCGCCAGGGCCTCGGCCACCTGCTCGGCCGGCACGCCCTCGCCGCGCTGCACCGGCGCCTCGGCCAGCGCCGCGGCGCCCTCGCGCTTCAGGCGCGCCACCCATTGGCCGGCCTCGCGGCCCTGCTCGAAGCCCTGGCTTTGCAGCAAGACCTGGCCCTCGGCGCTGGCGAGCTTGAAGTAGAACTTGCCGTCCGCCTCGCGGTATTGCTTGAACACCGGCAAGGCCGGCTTGGACTTGGCGGCGGGTGCGGCGGCCGCCTTGAGCGGCTGGAAGCGGCGCAGGCCCACGGCCTCGCGGAGCTGGGCCAGCAGCGGCGCGGCGAGGGCGCGCGCCTTGGCGGCGCCCTCCTGCAGGATCGCCTCGATGCGCTCGGGATGCGCCATCAGCGCCTCGTAGCGCTCACGCATCGGGCCGATCTCGGCCTCGATCAGATCCACCAGGCGCTGCTTGGCCTCGCCCCAGCCCAGGCCGGCGCGCAGCTCGGCGCGGAAGGCGGCGCGCTGCGCCGGCGTGGCGAAGGCGTCATAGATGGTGACGAGGTGCGAGTTGTCGGCATCCTTGGGCTCGCCGGGCAGGCGGGAGTCGGTGACGATGCGCGCCACCGCCTCGCGCATGGCCTTGGCGCCACCCTCGAAGAGCGGGATCACGTTGTCGTAGCTCTTGCTCATCTTGCGGCCGTCGAGGCCGGGCAGCAGGGCCATGTCGGCCTCCACATTCGCCTCGGGCAGCACGAAGAAATCCTGGCCGCGGCCGAACAGGTGGTTGAAGCGCTGCGCGACGTCGCGCGCCATCTCGATGTGCTGGACCTGGTCCTTGCCCACCGGCACGCGGTGCGCGTTGAACATCAGGATGTCGGCCGCCATCAGGATCGGGTAGCTGTACAGGCCCATGGTGATGCCGGCGTCCGGGTCCTCGCCGGCCGCCACATTGGCGTCCACCGCACCCTTGTAGGCATGGGCGCGGTTCATCTGGCCCTTGGAGGTGACGCAGGTCAGCAGCCAGGTCAGCTCGGGGATCTCGGGAATGTCGCTCTGGCGGTAGAACACCACGCGCGAGGTGTCCAGGCCGGCCGCCAGCCAGGTGGCGGCGATCTGCAGGCGCGAGGCCTCGATGCGGTCCGGCTCGTCGCACTTGATGAGGGCGTGGTAGTCCGCCATGAAGAAGAAGCTCTCCACGCCGGGCTCGCGGCTGGCAGCGATGGCCGGGCGCACCGCGCCGACGAAGTTGCCGAGATGGAGGGTGCCGGTGGTGGTGATGCCGGTCAGGACGCGCTGGGTCATGATGTGGGTGCGAAGGAGTTCGGGCAGGCTGGCCGCTATTGTCGCGGCAAAGCCCTCCCCCTTCCGGTGGGGCCAGTTCTTGCCCCGGCGGCAACGCGTATGACCTAGGATAGGGGCGAGCCCGGTGCCAACGCAGCCCCGGGCCGCTTGAGGGTTTGTGGCGAGGGCCCTGGATGGACAGCCTGATTCTGATCAGCTCCTGCATGCAAGTGGCGATGGGCACCGCCCTGCTGCTGCTCTGGCTGATCGACAAGCGCTACCTGTATGTACGCCTGTGGGGCTGGAGTGCCGTGCTGCTGGGCGTGGGCCTGGCGCTGGGCATCGCCCTGGTGCCCGAGCACATGGACGGCGCACGCGGCGACGCCCAGGCCTTTGGCGCCTCGCTGGCCGTGATGGCCTCGCTCTACCTGCTGATGGCCGGCGCGCGCGCCTACCGCGACCTGCCCTGGCCACACCGGCGCTGGGCCGCGGCGCTGGGCCTGGCGATGGTGTTGATCGTCGGGCTTTCGCGCGTGCAACTCAGCTATGCGGTGCTGGCGGCCGCCATCATCCTGGCGGCGGGCAACTGGCTCAGTGCGGCCTGGATCGGCCTGGGCACGCGCAGCCGGGGTGAACGCCTGGTGGGCCTGTCGCTGCTGGCCTCCGGCGGCGTGCACGCGATCGGCCCGGTGCTGGATCCGCTCAGCCGTGCGCCCCTTACCCATGCCCTGGGGCTGACGGTACAGACGATTCTCAGCCTCGGCCTGATCCTGCTCTCGGTGGCGCGCGCGCACCGCGAGGTGCGCGAACAGGCCGACCGCTTCAGCCGCCTGGCCGAGCATTCGCTGCAGGGCCTGGCGGTGCTGCGCGGCGGTCGGCTGCTCTATGCCAACCGCGCCGCGCTGGCGATCTTCGGCTATGCCGAGCTGGGCCAGGCGCAGCGCGCCGATCTGCAGCGCGAGCTGGTGCCTCCCGATCTGCAGCCGGCGGCCGAGCAGCGCCATGCCCAGGTGATGGCGCGCGCCGATGCGCGCGTCGAGTGGGAGGGGCCGCGGCTCTCGCACGACGGCCGCTCGCTCTATGTGCGTGGCCTGTCCAGCCAGATCGAATGGGATGGCGCGCCGGCCGAGCTGCAGGCCCTGATCGACGACACCGCACGCCAGCACGCCATCCAGGCGCTGCGCCGCCAGGCCCTGCACGACGAGCTCACCGGCCTGCCGAACCGCAATTTCGCCGTCGAGCAGCTACAGCGCCTGACCGCCCGCAGCGATCCCTTCGCCCTCATCTCGGCCGATGTGGACCGCTTCCAGCTCATCAACGAGACCCTCGGCCATGAGCTGGGCGACGAGCTGCTGCGCGCGCTGGGCGAGCGCCTGTGCCGCGAGCTGCCGGCCCAGGCCATGCTGGCGCGCCTGGGCGAGGACCAGTTCATCGTGCTGCTGGAGGGCATGGCCGACGCCGCCGGCGCGCAGCGCGAGGTGGAGCGCATGCTGGCGCTGCTGGAGCAGCCCTTCAGCGTCGGGGGTCAGGTCTTGTTCGTGCACCTCTCGGCCGGCGTGGCGCTCTACCCGCAGGACGGCCGCGACGCCCCCAGCCTGCTGCGCGCCGCCGATTCGGCCATGCACCGCGCCAAGGCCCTGCCGGGCAATTCCTATGTGTTCTTCGACAAGGGCATGAACCGCGCCGCGCGCGCGCGCCTGCAGGCCGAGCAGGCGCTGGCCCAGGCCATCCAGGCCGGCGAGATCCTGCTGGAGTACCAGCCCAAGTTCCGCGCCGGCACGCGCCGGCTGTGCGGCTTCGAGGCGCTGGCGCGCTGGCAGCGGCCCGACGGCACGCGCGTCAGCCCGGCCGAGTTCGTGCCCGCGGCCGAGCGCACCGGCCAGATCAAGGGTCTGGGCGAGCTGATCCTGCAGACCGCCGTCGCCCAGCTGCGCGACTGGCATGCCCGCTACGCGGCCGTGCCCACGGTGGCGGTGAACGTCTCGCCGCTGCAGTTCGAGGACGCTGACTTCGCGCAACAGGTTCTGCGTATGCTGGACCAGGCCGGCCTGCCGCACGCGGCGATCGAGATCGAGATCACCGAGACCGCCGCGATCGGCCACCTGGGCCATGTGCTGCCGCAGCTGGAGCGGCTCAAGCGCGCCGGCGTGCTGTGCTCGCTGGACGACTTCGGCACC
>Ga0208125_100280_pt1 | contig 37696 bp, 30 predicted proteins | sample LakWasM128_HOW14_2_FD_183938 | JGI IMG/M metagenome (GOLD analysis project Ga0208125, IMG submission 183938) | Freshwater sediment methanotrophic microbial communities from Lake Washington under simulated oxygen tension - Sediment Metagenome... | ecosystem: Environmental > Aquatic > Freshwater >...
CCAGGTGCCCGAGCAGGATCTCATCAACCAGCATGGCGCCACCTATGCCTTCGTGGCCAATCTGCGCGTGCTGCAGACCCAGGTGCGCGCCGAGGGCGCGCTGCTGGACATCCAGGCCTGATCAGGGCGCGGGGCCGGCCCCGCTCAGCTCGTAGAGCGCCGAACCGTCGCCCAGCTCACGCACCAGGCGCACTGCGGGTGTGGCGGCCAGATGGGCGATGCCGCCCAGCCCCGAGACGAATTGCAGCCGCACGCCCGGCACCGGCCGGATGCGCCAGTTGCCATCCGCGCTGGGGTTGACGCGCTTGCTGTCGGCCAGGTACTGGGCCAGCGCGGCGCGGTTCTCGTCGGGCGCGTCCACCACGATGCGTTTCGGACCCAGGCCAGGGAAATGCCCGCCGCCGCTGGCGCGGTAGTTGTTGGTGACGACCAGGAACTCGGCCTCGTCATCGATCGGCGCGCCGCGGTAGCTCAGGCCCAGGATGCGATGCGACTGCGGCTGCACGAGCCGCCCCTCGAGGTCGTAGCGCGCCGGCTGGCTCACATCGATTTCGTAGGTGAGCCCGTCCAGGGTGTCGAAGTTGAAGCTCGGAAAGCGCGGCTCGATCAGGGCCTGCTCGGCCGGGCCCGCCGGGTCGATCTGGCGGAACTGGCCCGCCGCCATCTCCAGCCATTCGCGCAGCTCGCGGCCCTTGAGCTTGAGCCCCTTGATGGTGTTGGGGTAGACATAGAGATCGGCCACATGCTTGATGGCCAGAGGGCCGGCCGGGATGTCGGTGTAGTGGCTCCAGCCCTGGCGCCCGCCGCTCTTGAAGGGCGCCGCGGCCGACACCAGCGGCAGGCCCTCGTAGGCCGTGCCCTTCACCGCGCGCGCCATGTAGGCGAGCTGGGCCTGTGCCACCAGTTGCACCGAGGGATCGTCGGCCACCTGGGCAAAGTAGCTGTGGATGGGCGCCTCGGTGCTGGCCACCTGCTGGCGCACATAGTCCAGCGTGCGCGCATGCTCGTCGGCGATCAGGCGCGCCGGTGCGGGGTCGGTCGCCACCAGGGCGCGGCGCGCCTGGCGGTCGTAGATGGGGCGCAGGCTGGCCTGGCTCTCGAGCACGCGCCAGCGGCCGGCGCTCCTGCGCAGGGTCAGGTCGATCAGGCCCAGATGGTCGCCCCAGCGGCCCGGCATCACCGCGGGCAGGCCGTGCAGGCGCCCGGCCTTGGCATCGACGCCCGGCAGCCCCTCGAACTCGGGGCCGGGGAACTGCGCGTGGGCATGGCCCAGCAGCAGCAGGTCAAGACCTGGCACCTGGGCCAGCCTGACGGCGGCGTTCTCGGCCAGCGGCGCCGAGGCCTGGGCTTCGATGCCGGTGTGGGCGATCGCGATCACCAGGTCGGCGCCGGCGGCGCGCAGCCTGGGCACCAGCGCGCGCGCCGTCTCCACCATGTCTTGCGCCTGCACCCGGCCGCTCAGGTGCTGCTTGTCCCATTGCATGATCTGCGGCGGCACCAGGCCGAACACGGCGATCTTCAGGCGCTGCGGCCGGCCGGCTTCGTCCTTGAACTGGCGCTGCAGCATCACGCTGGGCGTGAAGGCAGGCCTGCCATTGCCGGCCAGCCGCACGTTCGCGTTCACATAGGGAAAGCGCGCGCCGGCCAGGGCCTGGCGCAGAAAGGGCAGGCCGTAGTTGAACTCGTGGTTGCCGATATTGGCGGCGTCCACCCCGAGCTCGTTCAGCACCTTGAACGCCGGGTGCCGCTCGCCCTGGGCGAGTGGCCGCACGCGCGCCACCAGATCGCCCAGCGGATTGCCCTGCAGCAGGTCGCCGTTGTCGAACAGCAGGCTGTTGGCCACCTCGGCGCGCGCCGCCTTGATCAGGGTGATGGTCTTGGCCAGGCCGTACTCGTCGGTGGCCTGGTCGCGGTAGTAGTCGTAGTTGAGCAGACTCATGTGCACATCCGTGGTCTCGAGGATGCGCAGCTTCAGGTCGGCGGCATGGGCGCTGGCCAGGCTCAGCAGCAAGGACAGCGATGCAAACAACAGGCGGCGATTCAGCATGGGGCGCATGGTAGCCGGCTAGGGTTAGCGAGACCGCGGCGGGGCCCGCAGATTGCGCTACGCTAGCCCTGCGCAAGTGCCGCGCTGGTGATCCCGGCGTGGCGCCTGCTGGGCAGCGCGAGCCTCATCAAGCCCGCCGCTGCATCCAACCATGACAAGCCGCGCAGCCACTACCCTGCGCAGGAGCGAGCCGCATGAGCTATGAGCCTTTGCGTTTGCATGTCCCCGAGCCCACCGGGCGTCCGGGCTGCCATACCGATTTTTCCTATCTGAAGCTCTCGCCCGCCGGCGCGGTGCTGCAGCCGCCCATCGACGTGGCACCGGTGGAGATGGGTCCGCTGGCCTACAGCCTGGTGCGGGTGCTGGACGAGGAGGGCCGGGCGGTCGGCCCCTGGGCCCCCGAGCTGAGCGATGCGCAGCTGCTGCGCGGCCTGCGCACCATGCTGAAGACGCGCATCTTCGACGCCCGCATGCTGATCGCGCAGCGCCAGAAGAAGCTCAGCTTCTACATGCAGAGCCTGGGCGAGGAGGCGATCGGCAGCGCCCATGCGATGGCGCTGCACGACGGCGACATGTGCTTCCCCACCTACCGCCAGCAAAGCCTTTTGATCGCGCGCGACGACGTGCCCCTGGTGGACCTGATCTGCCAGCTGCTCTCCAACGAGCGCGACCCGCTGAAGGGCCGCCAGCTGCCGGTGATGTACTCGATCAAGCGCGCCGGCTTCTTCAGCATCAGCGGCAACCTCGCCACCCAGTTCATCCAGGCGGTGGGCTGGGCCATGGCCAGCGCCATCAAGGGCGATACCAAGATCGCCTCGGCCTGGATCGGCGATGGCGCCACCGCCGAGAGCGACTTCCACACCGCGCTGACCTTTGCGCATGTCTACCGCGCGCCGGTGATCCTGAATGTGGTGAACAACCAGTGGGCGATCTCGACCTTCCAGGCGATTGCGGGCGGCGAGGGCACGACCTTCGCCGCGCGCGGCGTGGGCTGCGGCATCGCCTCGCTGCGCGTGGACGGCAATGACTTCCTGGCCGTCTACGCCGTCTCGCGCTGGGCCGCCGAGCGCGCGCGCCGCAACCTCGGGCCCACCCTGATCGAATGGGTGACCTACCGCGCCGGCCCGCACAGCACCTCGGACGACCCCAGCAAATACCGGCCCGCCGACGACTGGTCGCATTTCCCGCTGGGCGACCCGATTGCGCGCCTCCAGCAACACCTGACCCTCACCGGCATCTGGTCGGATGCCCAGCACGAGGCCCTGCAGGCCGAGCTGGAGGCCGAGGTGATCGCGGCGCAGAAGGAGGCCGAGCGCTATGGCAGCCTGGCCGACGGCCATATCCCGACGGCGGCCTCGATGTTCGAGGATGTCTACAAGGAGATGCCGCCGCACCTGAAGGATCAGCTGCGCCAGGTACACGAGCGAGGAGGCCGCGCATGAAACCCGAAGACCTGAGCCAGCTGCTCGAGGAGCAGCCCGCCGTCAGCACCATGACCATGATCCAGGCGCTGCGCTCGGCCATGGACGTGATGCTGGCGCGCGACCCCGATGTGGTGATCTTCGGCCAGGACGTGGGCTATTTCGGTGGCGTGTTCCGCTGCACCGATGGCCTGCAGGCCAGGTACGGCAAGCACCGCGTCTTCGATGCGCCGATCTCCGAGGGCGGCATCGTCGGCGTGGCGGTGGGCATGGGCGCCTATGGCCTGCGGCCGGTGGCCGAGATCCAGTTCGCCGACTATTTCTACCCGGCCTCCGACCAGATCGTTTCCGAGGCGGCGCGCCTGCGCTACCGCTCGGCCGGCGACTTCACCGCGCCGCTCACCATACGCATGCCCTGCGGCGGCGGCATCTACGGCGGCCAGACCCACAGCCAGAGCCCCGAGGCGCTGTTCACCCATGTCTGCGGCCTGCGCACCGTGATGCCTTCCAACCCCTATGACGCCAAGGGCCTGCTGATCGCGGCGATCGAATGCGACGACCCGGTGATCTTTCTGGAGCCCAAGCGCCTCTACAACGGGCCCTTCGACGGCCACCACGACCGCCCCTCCACGCCCTGGACCGACCATCCGCTGAGCCAGGTGCCCGAGGGCCATTACCGCGTGCCGCTGGAGAGCGCGTCGGTCTATCGCGCCGGCAGCCAGCTGAGCGTGATCACCTACGGCACCATGGTCTATGTGGCCGAGGCGGCGGCGCGCGAGACCGGCATCGATGCCGAGATCATCGACCTGCGCAGCATCTGGCCGCTGGACCTGCCGGCCATCGTGAACTCGGTGAAGAAGACCGGTCGCTGCCTGGTGCTGCACGAGGCCACGCGCACCAGCGGCTTCGGTGCCGAGCTGCTTGCGCTGGTGCAGGAGCATTGCTTCTACCACCTGGAGGCGCCGATCGAACGCGTGGCGGGTTGGGACACACCTTACCCCCATGCCCAGGAATGGGACTATTTCCCCGGCCCGGCCCGCGTGGCGGCCGCGATGCAACGCGCGATGGAGTCGTGATGAGCGTACATGTGATCAAGATGCCGGATATCGGCGAAGGCATCGTCGAGGTGGAACTGGTGGCCTGGCGCGTGCAGCCCGGCGAGCTGGTGAAGGAAGACCAGATCCTGGCCGATGTGATGACCGACAAGGCCACGGTGGAGATCCCGTCGCCGGTGCATGGCCGCGTGGCCGAGCTGGGCGCCGCGGCCGGCACGGTGATGCGGGTGGGCGCGGCGCTGATCAAGATTGATATGGAGGATGGGGCTGAAGCCCCGGCGCCGGTGGAACCGCCGGCCCAGGCAAGACCTGACCCCGCGCCGCGCGCAGCCGTGCCTGCGCCTGTGCGCTCGCCAGCACCTGCGCCCGCACCCGTCGCGGCACACGATCGCCCGATCGCCTCGCCCTCGGTGCGCCGGCAGGCCTGGGAGCTGGGTGTGGACCTGAGCCAGGTGCGTGCCAGCGGCACCGCCGGGCGCATCATGCATGCCGATCTGGAAGCCTATGCGGCGGCCCATCCGCAGCGCAGTGCGCGTGTCTCAGCGCCAACGCCAGCAGCGGCGGCCGCAGCGCCGCGGCCGCCGGCCATCACCGGCAGCGATGCTGTCGAGGCCATCCCCATCATCGGCCTGCGCCGCAAGATCGCGCAGAAAATGCAGGAGGCCAAGCGCCGCATCCCGCATTTCAGCTATGTGGAGGAGGTGGACGTCACCGAGCTGGAGGCGCTGCGCCAGACGCTCAACCAGCAGCATGGCGCCACGCGCGGCAAGCTCACCCTGCTGCCGCTGCTGGCGCGCGCCATCTGCCGCGCGCTGCGCCAGCATCCGCAGCTCAATGCCAGGCTGGACGACGAGGCCGGCGTGCTGACGCGTTTCGATGCGGTGCATCTGGGCATCGCCACCCAGACCCCGGCCGGCCTGATGGTGCCGGTGCTGCGCCATGCCGAGGCGCTGGACCCCTGGCGCTGCGCCGCCGAGATCCGCCGCCTCGCCGAGGTGGCGCGCAGCGGCCGCGCCACGCGCGACGAGCTCAGCGGCTCCACCATCACGCTCAGCAGCCTGGGCGCGCTGGGTGGCATCGTCAGCACACCGGTGATCAACCATCCCGAGGTGGCCATCGTTGGCGTGAACCGCATCGTCGAGCGGCCGATGCTGCGCGGCGGCCTGGTGGTGGGGCGGCAGATGATGAATCTCTCGTCCTCCTTCGATCACCGCGTGGTCGATGGCCAGGTGGCGGCGGAGTTCATCCAGGCGATACGGGGGATGCTGGAGAGCCCGGCGATGCTGTTCATAGACTGAGGTCTGGCTTGGCCACCATCAGGTAGAAGATCAGCGGCATCGCGACAAAGGCGGCATAGCCCAGTGCCTCCCACCAGCGCGCGTACTGCCAGTAGCGCGCCGGTAGCGGCTGTTGCGTGGCCAGGGCTAGCTCGGCCAAGGTCGACATGCGCAGCTGCAGCCACACCACCGGCAGCCAGCAGGCGCCGGCAAACAGGTAGAGCGCCAGGCCCCACGTCAGCCAGGGCGTGCTGAGTGGCCAGCCGGCCTGCTGTGCCATCCACAGGCCGCTGAGCGGCTGGATGATCACCGCGGGCGTGGTGAACCAGAGGTCGGCGCGCTTCACCAGGCGGCACACCACTACTTGCGTCGCCAGCGAGCCGCTGCGATTGGCGAAGAACAGAAAGAAGGCCGAGCCGAAGCCGGTGCCGGCCAGCAGCACGCTGGAGACCACGTGCATGGTCTTGATGAGCAGGTAGCTGTTGATCATGATGGGCGAGCGTCCTCGTGCAGCAGATAGAGCAGGGCGGCGATGGATACGTTCTTGCTCAGCGGGCCCAGGGGATGGAGCCAGAGCGCGGGCAGCAGCAGGCTGCCGGTCAGCGTCATCAGCAGCATGGCCAGGCCGGCGAGGCGGTAGACCGGGCGCGCGTGCCAGCGCCAGAGCGCGGCCCCGAGCAGCAGATCCAGGCCGGCGCCGGCCAGGATGAGGGGCAGTGCGAGCGGCGCCTCCAGGCCCGCCGTTTGCAGCAAGGCCAGCGATTGGCCATGCAGCTCCCAGAGGCTGACCAGGCCGGTGTGCAGCCACAGGAGCGCGAGGCTGCTGCGTGCGAGGCCGCGGCCCTTGGCGCTCATCGTCATGACGCCTCCAGCAAGCGCTGCGGCGCGATGGGCGCGCGGCCCAGCAGGGCGTGCAAGGGCGCCACGTCGGCACAGTTGGGCTGCTGCAGCAGGGCCAGGGTTTCGCTGCCCCAGGGTTGGAAGGGCAGCTGGTCGCCCAGCCTGGCGCTCAGCCGGCTCAAGCCTTCGGGCAAGCGCCAGACGCGCGCCGGCCGCCGGCCCAGCTGCTGGCGCAGGCAGGCGATGAAGTCGGCCAGGCTGAGCGCCTGCGGGCCCACCACAGCGAGGCTGCGCGGTCCGCCTGGTGTCAGCAAGCGCGCGCAGGCCTCGGCCAGATCGGCCACGGCCACCGGCTGCACGCGTGTGCGCAGTGCGGCGCCGGGTAGCAGCAGGGCCGGCAGGCGCGCCAGCTTCAGGAACAGCTCGCTGCTGGCGCCACCCAGGCCGAACACGATGCTGGGGCGCAGCAGCGTGGCATCCAGCCGCCCGGCCGTGGCCAGGGCCAGCAGCTGTACTTCGGCGGCCCGTTTGCTGCGCGCGTAGTGGGTGCCGCTCTCGGCAATGCCGAGGGCCGAGATGTGCAGCACGCGGCGCACGCCGGCCTGGGCGCAGGCCTCGAACAGCGCTGCCGGTGCATGCTCATGCACGGCATCCATGGGGCGCTGTGGGCTGTCGCGCAGCACGCCCACCGTGTTGATCACCGCGTCCACTCCCCGCAGGCGCGGCCGCCAATGCCTGGGCTCCAGCTCGTGGGCGAAATCGATCTGGCAAGACCTGACCCCGGGCGGGAGCGCGCCGCTGAGGTGGCCGACGCGGCCGTGGCCGGCCACCACTTCATGGCCGTCCAGCAAAAGGCGCGCCAGCAGATGCCTGCCGATGAAACCCTGGGCGCCGCATACAAGTACTCTCATGAGGAAGCTCCTGGCTCGTGCCGGCAGCTGTCGGCGGTGCAGTGGGCGCGCCGGGCCGCCTGCTCGGCCGCGCGACGCAGCGCGCGCCCGAACAGCAGCCGGCTGATCCAGCGCGGGCAGCGATGGCGATGCCGCGCCACCCAGGGGTAGAGCGCCTCGCTGAGCGGGCGCAGCAAGGGCGCCGAGAGGGCACGGCTGACCCAGGGCAGGCCCACCGCGGCATAGGCCAGGCGGAACACGGCCACCCCGCGTATCACCGTGCCATCGGCGCGCTGGGCATGCATCAGCTGCAGCAGGTCCTGCTTGCTGCAGCCCGGCGGCGCGGCGTCAAAGCCCGGGGCGGAGACATCGATGAAGCGGAGCAGGCCGGCCTGGTTGCGCAGCATCAGATTGCGCATCTCGCTGTTGCATAGGGCGCAGGCTGATTCGTAGTAGAGGGTGAGGGGGTAGATGGCGTCTTGCATGTTGTGTCTGATATTTCTGTATAGACAGAAACAAATGCTCAAAAAAAGGGACCGCACTTGAAAGGGGTCAGTCCTTGCCCTCGTTGCCGCGCACGAACTTCTGCACGCTGGCGCCCAGCTTGAGCACCTTCTCCAGGGTCGTGGGCGAGAGCCGCAGCATCTCTTCGGACCAGGCACCCAGGGTGTCCATAAAGCGCAGGGCCTCGCGCACGCGGTCCTGGGCATCGGCGCTCTCGCTGGCAAAGCCGGGGTCGGCCACCAGTTCGCCCAGCACGCGCACCGTGGGGTCGAACTCGCGTTCCTTGCGCTCCCTGACGATGGTGCGGAACAGCTCCCACACGTCCAGCGAGGTCTCGAAGTAGTCGCGCCGGTCGCCCAGCACATGGGCCACTCGTATCAGATTCCAGTTCTGCAATTCCTTCAGGCTGGTGCTGACGTTGGAGCGCGCCACCGCCAGGGTGTCGGCGATCTCCTCGGCATGCAGGGGCCGGCCATGGAAGAACAGCAGCGCGTGTATCTGGGCCACGGTGCGGTTCACGCCCCAGGCATTGCCCATCTCGCCCCAGTGGACGACAAACTTGCGTGCGGTGGGGCTGAGTTCCATGGCTCGTAGTCTAGTTTGTCGGTAATTTCTGTCAAGACAGAAATTAAAGGGCATGGGCCGCGCCACGTCCTCACGAAAGCTTGGCCGATGTCAAGGCGCGTGCCAGGCCGGCTCAAGACAATCCCGCGATGTCACTCAAAGCCCCCGAACTCCTGCTCCCTGCCGGCTCGCTCGCCAAGATGCGCGCCGCCTATGACTTTGGCGCTGATGCCGTCTATGCCGGCCAACCGCGCTATTCGCTGCGCGCCCGCAACAACGAATTCCGCCTCGAACAGCTGGCCGAGGGCATCGCCGAGGCGCATGCACGCGGCAAGAAGTTCTTCGTCACCAGCAATCTGATCGCCCACAACGACAAGGTGCGCACCTATCTGCGCGACATCGAACCAGTGATCGCGCTCAAGCCCGACGCGCTCATCATGGCCGACGCCGGCCTGATCATGCAGGTGCTGGAACAAATGGAAAAGGGGCGCTGGCCCGAGGTACCTATCCACCTCTCGGTGCAGGCCAACACCACCAACTGGGCGGCGGTGAAGTTCTGGCAGAAGATGGGCGTGGCACGGGTGATCCTCTCGCGCGAACTCAGCCTGGAAGAGATCGAGGGCATACGCAACGAATGCCCGGACATGGAGATCGAGGTGTTCGTGCATGGCGCGCTGTGCATCGCCTACTCGGGGCGCTGCCTGCTCTCGGGCTATTTCAACCGGCGCGATTCCAACCAGGGCACCTGCACCAATGCCTGCCGCTGGTGCTACGACACGCAGGCGGCCGGCGCCTGTGGCGATACCGGCGAGGCCGTGCCGATCGCGCCGCCGGCTCGTGCCGACCGCCACCCCGCCGCCGAGCAGCTCTACCTGATCGAGGAGCAGGGCCGGCCCGGCGAGCTGATGCCCATCATGGAAGACGAGCATGGCACCTACATCATGAACAGCAAGGACCTGCGCGCGGTCGAGCATGTGGAGCGGCTGGCGCGCATTGGCGTGGATTCGCTCAAGATCGAGGGCCGCACCAAGAGCCTGTACTACGTGGCGCGCACCGCCCAGGTCTACCGCCGCGCCATCGACGATGCGGTGGCGGGGCGGGGCTTCAATCCAGAGCTGATGCTGGAGCTGGAGGGCCTGGCCAACCGCGGCTATACCAGCGGCTTCCTGGAGCGCCGCCCCAACCAGGATTACCAGAACTACCTCAGCGGCAGCTCGCAGCTGCAGCGCAGCCATTTCGTGGCCGAGGTGCGCGGCGTGCGTGCGGACGGCTGGGTCGAGGTGGAGACCAAGAACCGCTTCGAGGTGGGCGACGAACTGGAGCTGATCCACCCGGGCGGCAACCGGCGCCTGCGCCTCACCCAGATGCAGGACGCCGAGGGCCGCGCCATCCAGGTGGCGCCCGGCAGCCCCTTGCGCGTCTGGCTGCCGCTGGGCCAGCCGGCCGAGGGTGGCCTGCTGGCGCGCCTGCTCTAGCGCTGTAGCAACAACAGCGGCATGCGCCGAACAGAATTTGGCGCTGCCGCGCCCCGAGCTTGGCCGCCTGTGGCAGGCTTGGGATACTTGGCCGACAAGCCGGCAAAACCGGCACAGGCAACGGGCTGACTAGGCCCAAGGAGACAAGTTGATGAATGACGCCACCGAGACCGCGCACCACGAACGCATGGAGGCCGTGCTGGCCATGGCCTGCGAGCGCCTGCCCGCCGATCAGCACGCCATGCTGGAGAATTTCGCGCGCGGCTGCTTCCGCCAGTTCGATGCCGAAGACTGGGCCGAGCGCCGCAACGAGGACCTCTGCGGCGCCTTGCTCTCGCACTGGCAGTTCGGCGCCGCGCGCGCGGCCGGGCGCCCCAAGGTGCGGGTGTTCAGCCCCACCATGGCCGAGCATGGCTGGAGTTCGCGCCATTCGGTGATCGAGATCGTCAACGACGACATGCCGTTTCTGGTCGACTCCGCCTCGGCCGAGATCAACCGCCAGGGCCTGACCCTGCACCTGATCGTCCATCCGATCTTCGCGGTGCAGCGCGCCGCCGACGGCGCGCTGACGGCGCTGCAGGCGCGCGCCCAGGCGCCGCAGGACGGGCGCGAATCGTGGATGTATATCGAGGTGGACCGCTTGGTCGATCCGCAGCAGCGCGCCGAACTGGCGGCCGGCATCGAGCGCGTGCTGGCCGATGTGCGCGCCGCGGTGGAGGACTGGCAGCCCATGCTGGCACGCCTGCGCGCGGCCGCCGCCGAGCTGGCCCCGCTCGAGCAGGTGCTGCCCAACGCCCAGGTGGCGGAGAGCCGCGCCTTCCTGGAATGGCTGGCCGACGAACACCTGACCCTGCTGGGCTACCGCCAGCATGAGCTGGTGGAGGAGCAGGGCGCCGATGCGCTGCGCCTGGTGCCCGGCAGCGGCCTGGGCGTGCTGCGCGAGAGCGAGGCCGAGCAGCGCAGCGGCAGCATCACGGTGCTGCCCGCGAATGCGCGCGCGCTGGCGCGTGCGAGCACGCCGCCGCTGGTGGTCACCAAGGCCAACACCCGCTCCACCGTGCACCGGCCCGGCTATACCGACTACATCGGCGTGAAGCGCTACGACGCGCAGGGCCGGGTGGTGGGCGAGCACCGCTTCCTGGGCCTCTTCACCTCCACCGCCTACAGCGCGCGCGTGTCCGAGACGCCGTTGCTGCGCGACAAGGTGGGCGCGATCGCCGAGCGCGCCGGCCTGCCGCCGGGCGGCCATCTGGCCAAGGCCCTGCACCACATCCTCGAAACCTATCCGCGCGACGAGCTGTTCCAGATCGCCGACGACGAGCTCTACGAAACCGCGCTGGGTATCCTCTCGCTGGGCGAGCGCCAGCGCCTGCGCCTGTTCCTGCGCCGCGATCCCTTCGACCGCTTCGTCTCCTGCCTGGTCTATGTGCCGCGCGAGGCCTATGCGACCGATCTGCGCATCAAGTTCCAGGCCATCCTGATGGAGGCGTTTGCGGGCGTCAACGCCGACTTCAATGTGCTGCTCAGCGACACCGTGCTGGCGCGCATCCACTTCTATGTGCGCACCACGCCGGGCCAGGTGCCGGCGGTCGACCAGCGCGAGCTGGAGCTGCGCCTGGCCGAGGCCGCGCGTCGCTGGGGCGACCAGCTGCGCGATGCCCTCATCGAGGCCGAGGGCGACGCGCGCGGCATCGCGCTGTTCAAGCAATGGAGCGGCGCCTTCCCGCCCGAGTACCGCGAGCGCGTGAGCGCGCGTGCGGCCGTGCCAGATGTGCGCAAGATGGCCGCGCTGACGCCCGAGGCGCCGCTGGCCCTGGCCTTCTACCGGCCGCTGGGTGCGGCCGCCAACGCCCTGGGTTTCAAGGTCTACCGCCTGGGCGAGGCCATCGTGCTGTCCGACAGCCTGCCGATGCTGGAGCATATGGGCGTGCGCGTGCTGGGCGAGCAGAACTACAGAATCAACGAAAAGGGCGGGGCCATCTCGCTGCACGACTTCGAGCTGCAGGCGCAGCTCAACGAGGAGTTCGAGCCCGAGCTGCTGGCCAGCCTGTTCGAGGACTGCTTTGCGCGCGTGTTCCGCGGCGAGGTGGAGAACGACGACTTCAACCGCCTGGTGCTGCGGGGCGCACTGGCGGCCGACGAGATCGTGGTGCTGCGCGCCTATGCCAAGTACCTCAAGCAGATCGGCTTTGCGCTCTCGCAGGGCGCCATCGAGGCCACGCTGGGCGCGCACCCGCATCTGGCGCGCATGCTGGTGGCGCTGTTCAAGCTGCGCTTCGATCCCGCCACGGCCGATGAGCAGGGCGCGCAATCGCAGGTGAATGCGATCGAGCAGGCGCTGGACCGCGTCAGCAACCTCTCCGAGGACCGCGTGCTGCGCCAGCTGCTGGCGCTGATGAAGGCCACCCTGCGCACCAACTTCTGGCGCACCGGCACGGGCCACAGCGGTGCCGCCGGGCCGCGCCGCAGCTTCTTGAGCTTCAAGCTCGAGTCGGCCAAGGTGCCGGGCCTGCCCGAGCCCAAGCCGCTGTACGAGATCTTCGTCTACTCGCCGCGCTTCGAGGGCATCCACCTGCGCGGCGGCAAGGTGGCGCGCGGCGGCCTGCGCTGGTCGGACCGACCGGAAGACTTCCGCACCGAGGTGCTGGGCCTGGTGAAGGCGCAGATGGTGAAGAACACGGTGATCGTGCCGGTGGGCTCCAAGGGCGGCTTCGTGCTGAAGAAGGCACCGCCGGCGAGCGAGCGCGACGCCTACCTCAAAGAGGGCGTGGCCTGCTACCAGGACTATCTGCGCGGCCTGCTGGACCTCACCGACAACCTGGCCGGCACGGCCCTGGTGCCGCCGCCCCAGGTGCGGCGCCTGGACGGCGACGACCCCTATCTGGTGGTGGCGGCCGACAAGGGCACGGCCACCTTCAGCGATTACGCCAATGCGGTGAGCAAGGAATACGGCCATTGGCTGGGCGACGCCTTTGCCTCGGGCGGCAGCGTCGGCTACGACCACAAGGCCATGGGCATCACCGCACGCGGCGCCTGGGAGAGCGTGAAACGCTGCTTCCGTGAGCGCGGCCAGGACATCCAGAGCAGCGATTTCACGGTCGTTGGCGTGGGCGATATGTCGGGCGATGTGTTCGGCAACGGCATGCTGCTATCGCGCCATATCCGGTTGCTGGCGGCCTTTGACCATCGCCATGTCTTCATCGATCCGAGCCCCGATGCGGCGCGCTCCTTTGCCGAGCGCGAGCGCCTCTTCAAGCTGCCGCGTTCCTCCTGGGCCGATTACGACACCGCGCTGATCTCGGCCGGCGGCGGGGTCTGGTCGCGTTCCGAGAAATCCATCCCGATCTCGCCGCAGGCGCGTGCGGCGCTGGGCATAGCCGCCGAACGCCTCGCGCCCAACGAACTGCTCAGCGCCATCCTGCGGGCGCCGGTGGACCTGCTCTACAACGGCGGCATCGGCACCTATGTGAAGGCCAGCAGCGAGAGCCATGCCGAGGTGGGCGACCGCGCCAATGACGCGCTGCGCATCAATGGTTGCGAGCTGCGCTGCAAGGTGGTGGGCGAGGGCGGCAATCTGGGCTTCACCCAGCGCGGCCGCATCGAGGCCGCCAGCCATGGCGTGGCGCTCAACACCGATGCGATCGACAACTCGGCCGGCGTCGATACCTCCGACCACGAGGTCAACATCAAGATCCTCCTGGGCCTGGCGAGCGCCGACGGCGAGATCACCGAGAAGCAGCGCAACAGCGTGCTGGCGGAGATGACCGACGAGGTGGCCGCGCTGGTGCTGCGCGACAACTACTTCCAGACCCAGGCGCTCTCGGTCACCGGCCGCCTGGGCGTGGCCCTGCTGGACGAGGAGGCGCGCTTCATCCGCTTCCTGGAGAAGGCTGGGCGCTTGAACCGCGCCATCGAGTTCCTGCCCAGCGACGAGGAGATCACCGAGCGCAAGGCGCGCGGCGTGGGCCTCACCACGCCCGAGCGCGCGGTGCTGCTGGCCTATTGCAAGATGTGGCTGTTCGACGAGATCGTGGCCTCCGAGCTGCCCGAGGACGCCTGGATCAGCACCGCGCTGTACCGCTACTTCCCGGCCCAGCTGCGCGAGCGCTTTGGCGCCCATATCGCGCGCCATCCGCTCAAGCGCGAGATCATCGCCACCCATGTGCTCAACAGCATGGTGAACCGCGTCGGCTCGACCTTTGTGCACCGCCTGGCCGACGCCACCGGCATGCGCCCCGCCCAGGTGGTGCGCGCCTACCTGGCCACGCGCGAGGTGATGGGCCATGTGGAGCTGTGGCAGCAGGTCGAGGCGCTGGACAACCGCGTCGCCGACGCGGTGCAGTCCGAGCTGCTGATCGAGGAGGGCCGCCTGACCGCGCGCGCCACCGCCTGGTTCCTGCGCTCGCGCCGGCTGGCCGAGCCGCTGGAGCAGACCATCGCGCGCTTCACGCCGGCGGTGCAGGCCCTGCGCACGCAGCTGGCCGCGCAGGCCGAGGCCTCGCCCCTGGCCCAGGCCTGGGTGGCGGCCGGCGTGCCGGCGGCGCTGGCGCAGCGCGTGGCCAGTGCCGAGGGGCTGTATGCCGCGCTCGACATCGCCGAGCTGGCCGATGCCCTGCAACGCGACGTGGCCGAGGTGGCCGAGGTGCATGCCGAGGTGGAGCGTCGCCTGGGCCTGGCGCGGCTGCGCCAGCAGATCGAGGCCCTGCCGGCCGGCAGCTACTGGCAGGCCCTGGCCAAGGCCGCGCTGGGCGACGACCTCTGGGGCCTGCGGCGCGATATTGCGCAGCAGGTCTTGATGGGCGGCGCGGGCGGCGCGGGTGCCCGCCTGGCCGCCTGGGAGCAGGACAAGGCCGCGGCGCTGGAACGTTCGCAACGCCTCTTGGCCGAGCTGGCCGAGGCCAAGGGCGCCGACCTGGCGATGCTCTCGGTGGCGCTGCGCGAGTTGCGCAATGTGTAGCTGAGCGCCGCGGGCTCGCCGCTCAGGTGCCGATCAAGCGGCGTCGGCGTGGTGCTGCCAGCGCCGCCGGCCGGCGCGCTTGGCCTGGTAGAGCGCGGCATCGGCCTGCCCCAGCAAATGCTCGGGGCTGCTCAGTGGCGTGGCCACCAGGGTGGCGCAGCCCAGGCTGATGCTCACCATTGGCCCGGCCAGCGACTGCTCGTGCGGCATGGCCAGCAGTTCGGTGGCGTCCAGGCAGGCCTGGGCCAGGCGCGCCGCGGCCGGGGCGTCGGTGTCGGGCAGCAGCAGTGCGAATTCCTCGCCGCCGTAGCGCGCCACCAGGTCGCCGCCGCGGCCCGCCACCTCGCTGAGCACCGACGCCACGGCGCGGATGCAGCGGTCGCCCTCGAGGTGGCCATAGCAATCGTTGTATTGCTTGAAGTGATCGATGTCGACCATCAGCAGCGACAGCGGCGAACCCTGGCGCTGGCTGCGTCGCCACTCCAGCGCCAGGCGCTCGTCGAAGGCGCGGCGGTTGGCGATGCCGGTGAGCCCGTCCTTCATGCTCATCTGGCGAAGCTCCTCGGTGCGCTGCGCCACCTTGTGCTCCAGGCTCTCGTACAGCCTGGCATTCACCAGCGAGATCGCGGCCTGGCTGCTGAGCAGTTCCAGGGTCTGCAGATGCTGGGTGGTGAAGGCGTTCTCGAGCTGGTTGTTTTCCAGATAGACCAGGGCCACCGGCTTGCCCTGGCTGAGCACCGGCAGGCACACCAGCGACTTGATCTGGCGCCGCTGCAGGCAGGCGCTGTGGGAGAAGCGTTCGTCCTCGGCGGGGCGGTTCAGCACCAGGGTGCGGCGCGTCAGCCTGACGTATTCGATCAGGCCCGCGGGCAGCATCTGCTGGCCGGCCTCGCCCAGCTCTTCCAGGGGCATGCACAGACGCTGCATGTCACCTTGCTGCTCGGGCGCCATCGCCCCCATCACCTCGACCACCAGGCTTTCGTCCTCGTCGAGCACGATGGCGCCGAACTCGGCACCGGCATGCTCCAGCAGCACGCCCAGCATCTGCGGCAGCAAGGTGTCGAGATGGATTTCCTGTGCCAGCAGCTGGTTGGCCTTGAGCAGGGAATGCAGGTCCAGGCTTGCGCCTGGCTCCAGCGAGTCGCGGTAGCTGCTGCCGCTGCTGCGACTGCGGCCTGTCGAGCCGCCAGAGCCGCCAGAGCCGCCTGAAGGGCGCGGCTGGCCGAAGCTGATGTGCGGCCAGCGCGCCTCCAGCTGCAGGCACTTCACCAGCGCGCCCCAGCGGCGGTAGTGGTAATGGGCCTCGCGGATGAAGTTGCTGCTCAGCTGCCTTTGCTGTTGCGCGGCCCAGAACTCGGCATAGAGCTCGTTGGCCAGGGCTTCGCAGGCGGTGAAACCGGCCGCGGCTGCGGCGTCGATGGCCTGGGCATAGAAGTCCATGGCGGCGCGATCCTCGCCGCGCACGCGCGCCAGCTCGGCGGCGATCAGCGCCTGCTTGTGGTGGAAGTTGGCGGCGCAGCCCTCGGCCCAGCCGGCGAAACGCGCCAGTTGCTGCTCGGCGGACAGCACGGCCTCGGCCTGCTGCGCGGCGTCCACAAAGCCCGGGCGCAGCTGGCCCAGGGCGGTGTAGAAGCAGGCCTCCACCATCGAGGGGCTGTCGGGCAGGCACATGCCTATCACCGCCTGGCGTGCCACGCAGGCCTGCCACTGCGCCCGGTCGCCCATCAGATAGGCGTGGCGCAGCATGGCGGCGCTGTAGAGCGCCAGCGGAATCGAGGGCGCCGCATCGGCGAACAGGGTGCTGCTGGCGCTGTCCTCGGTGTCGAAGCTGTGGGCGCCGAGGGTCTTGCCGCGCAAGGCCTGCAGAGGCTGCAGCACGCCGTGGCGCAGCATCAGCTCGGTATTGGGCTGGCGGGTCTTTTGCAGAAAGCGCAGGCCTTGCTGGCAACGCGCTTCCAGCTGCGCCAACTCCTCGCCCAGGGCGAAGCGGTTCACCGCGCCCAGCAGCGCGCAATAGCCGGCGGCGAGCGGGTTCACCCCGCCCTGGCCCAGCTCCAGGCCCAGCTCCACCTGGGCGACGGCCTCGGCCAGGGGCTCGCCCCAATGCTGGTAGAAGGCCGAGAAATACTGGTAGACGGTGATGCGGTAATAGGGGCCGCCGCGCTGCTCGGCCAGCCGCATGGCCAGCCGCCCCAGCGCATGGCACTGGGTATAGGGCCGGTGCATCACCGACATGGCGGTGAGGTAGGCCACATAGGCGATGCAGCTGAGGTCGCCCTGCCCATGGGCGAGCGTGGCCTGCACCATGCGGCAGGCGTTCAGCACGAAGGCGGCGAAGCGCCCGGTCTGGTAGCTGGCGTAGGAGAGCGCGTAATAGACGCGCATTTCCATCAGGCGCTCGGGCGCTTGCATCTCGGCCGCCTGCAGCAGGGCGGCCGGGCCGAGCCGCTGCAGCAGCGCCTCGGTGCGCTCGAACTCGGCGGGGAACAGCGCCTGCGCCTCTTCCTCGCTGGCCGGGAAGGGCTGGCCCAGCATGGCCATGGCCTGCAGCAGCACCGGGAAGGCGTCGGCGAAGCGACCCTGGATATGGTATTGGTCGGCCTGCACCAGGCAGATGCTGACCCGGCCCAGCCGCAGCGGGCAGGCCGCCATCACCTCGGGGTAGAGCCGCTCGGCGGCATCGAAATGGCCGGCCAGGTACTCGGCCTCGGCCAGCGCGGTGAACAGCGCCAGCGTCTCGTCGGGTGCGTGCTGCCAGGCCTGTTCGGGCAGCAGCGCGCGCGCCTGGCGCAGCAGGGCCACGGCCGCGCCATGGGCCGAGGCGTTCTTGGCGCGCAGGCCCGCCTGCACGTTCAGGCGCAGCAACAGTGCGCGCTCGTCGGCGGCGCTGATCAGCGCCAGCGCCTGGTTGAGGCAATCGACGATGTTGAAGAGCCGCTCGTCCAGCAGCGCGCCCGGGCTGCAGGCCAGCAGCTGGCGCCCGCAATGCAGCAGCATGGCCTGGCGCTCGGGCTCGGGCGTGAGCTCATGCGCGGCCTGCTGCACGCGGTCGTGCAGGAAGCGGTAGCGCGCCGCTTCCAGCAGGGCCGGGCTGTGCTCGAACTTGTAGTCCTCATCCATGGGCAGCAGCAGGCCGGCCTCCAGGGCCGGCCAGAGCATCGCCGCGGTGCTGCCGGCGTCGGCCTGCAGCAGCGCCATCAGCTCGCGCAGGCAGAAGCTGTCGCCCAGCTGGGCGGCGCGGGTCAGCAGGGTCTGGGTGGCCGGGGGCAGGCCGCGCAGGCGTTCCAGCATCAGGGTGACGACGTTGTCGGTCATGCCGCGCCGGGCGATCTGCTCGATGTCCCACTGCCAGGCGCCCTGGGCGCGCTCGTAGTGCAGGTCGCCATGCACATGCAGGCTGCGCAGGAACTGGCCGAGGAAGAAGGGGTTGCCGCGGGTCTTTTCCAGGCACAGCGCGGCCAGTGGCGCAACGCGTTGGCCCTCGGCCCGCAAGGTGTCGGCCAGCAGGGCCTGCACCTCAGGCAGGCCGAGGGGCTGGAGCGTCAGCTGCTGCAGCGCCGTGCCCAGCTGGCGCTGCTGCTCCAGCAGCTGTGCCAGCGGGTGGGCCGCGTCCACCTCGTTGTCGCGGTAGGCGCCCACCACCAGCAGGCAGGCGCCGGCCTCGTCGGCATTGATGAGCCGGCGCAGCAGGCGCAGGCTGGGCGCATCGACCCATTGCAGATCGTCGATGAAGAGCAGCAGCGGATGGGCCGGCGCGGCCAGCGCCTTGACGAAGCGGGCGAAGGCGAGGTGAAAGCGCTGTTCGTGCTCGGCCACCGGCAGCGGCGTCAGCGGCGCCGGCGTGCCGATCAGCAGGCTCAAGCCGGGCACGATGGCGGCCACCGCGGCGGCCGCGTCGCCCAGCGCCTTACCCAGGCTGGCCTGCCAGTAGCGACGGCGCTCGGCGCCCTCGCTGGCGAGCTGCTGCATCAGCAGCTGGAAGGCCTGGCTGAGTGCGGCATAGGGCTGCTGGTGGCTGTATTGGTCGCACTTGCCGCGCAGGAAATAGCCCCGTTGCGCGACCACGGGGCGATGCAGTTCCGCCGCCAGCGCGGTCTTGCCCACGCCCGCACTGCCTCCGATCAGCAGCAGCTCGGCATGGCCGGCGCTGGCGCGCGCAAAGGCCTCGCGCAGCGTCAGCACATCGGCGGCGCGGCCATAGAGTTTCTGCGAGACGCAGAAGCGCTCCGGGATGTCCTCGCTGGCGAGCGCAAAGGCCTCGATGCGGCGCTGCTGCTGCCATTGCTCGGCGCAGCGCTGCAAGTCCTTCAGCAGGCCATAGCTGCTCTGGTAGCGGTCGTCCGGGTACTTGGCGAGCAGCTTCTGCACGATGGCGGCCAGTGGCGCGGGCACGCCGTGGCCGAGCTGGTCCAGGGGTGGCGGCATGAGTGCCACCTGGGCATGCAGCAGGGCGATCGGATCGCTCAGCTGGAAGGGCTTGTGGCCGCTGAACAGTTCGTACAGGCTCACGCCCAGCGAGTAGAAGTCGCTGCGGTAGTCCACTTCCAGATTGGTACGCCCGGTCTGCTCGGGTGCGATGTAGTCCAGCGTGCCGCGCAGGCCGCCGCCGGCCGGCTGCGTCTGGCCATGCGCCAGCCGCGTCGAGAGCGCAAAGTCGCAGAGCTTGAGTTGCAGGCTGGCCAGGTCCACCAGCACATTCTTGGGCGCGATGTCGCCATGGATGAGGCGGGCCTGGTGCACGGCGCTGAGCGCCTGCGTCAGCTGCATCGCCAGACCGAGACGCTCGCCGAGGTCCAGCAGGCCCTGCTCGATCACCTGGCTCAGATTGAGGGGCGAGAAGTTCTCCAGCACCAGCACCAGCCGGTGACCCACCTCATGCAGGCCAAGCGCCTTGATGACCCAGGGCGAATCGATCGCCCGCAGCATGCCGTACTCATGGCGCCAGCGCGCATTCAGGGCCGGCGCCGGCTGCTCGCTTTCAGGGTATTTGAGCGCCACGCGCTCGCCTTGCGGTGACTGCGCCGTGGCCACCGTGGTTTCACCGCCGGTGTAGAGAATGCCTGTCAGTTGATAGCCGGCGAGTTGCATCGTGGAGGGGCGGGGCAGGGACTGCGCCGATGTTATCCCTCCAAAGGGGGGTATGGTTCATGCCCAGCCCCTCACATAGGCCGGCACGGCCGGGTGGCCATCGCCATCGGCCTGCGGCTGGCCGTGTACCTGCGCCAGCGGCAGCACGCCGGCCCAGACCGCGAGCCCGCGGTCTTCCTCATCGTCCACCGGGCCGCCGCTGCGCGTCTTGCAAGCGGCCTCTGCCAATGCCATCCGCAGCACCGTGGTGGCGGCGAATTCGCGCTCGTTGCCGGGCCGGATCTCGGCCTGGCGGCCCGGCGCGAGCTTGTCCATGAAGGCGGCCAGCGCGGCGCGCTTGTCTGCCTCGCCCTCGACCTTCTCGAAGCGGCCGTAGATCACCGCCGAGCGGTAGTTCATCGAATGGTTGAAGGCCGAGCGCGCCAGCACCAGGCCGTCCAGATGGCAGATGCTGATGCACACCGCCGCGCCGCCCGTCAGCTGCTTCATCAGGCGGCCGCCGTTGGAGCCGTGGATGTAGAGGTGCTCGCCCGTGTGCCAGCAGGCCATCGGGATGCTGTGCAGGCCCTTGTCGTCGGCGAAGGCGAGGTGGCACAGATAGGCCGCGTCGATGATGGCGTGCAGGGTGGCGCTGTCGTAGCGGGCGTTCTCGGCCACGCGGCGGATGCGGCTGCGGTCGCTGGGAGCTTGCTTCATGCTGAGGTGAGGGTGTTTGCTTGCGTGAAAGAGGGCGCAATGTAGTGCCAGGCTGGTTCCATGAAAAGGTCCACCGATCGCCAATATCATGGGGCCATGACGTACCAGCTGCTAATCGACCGCTTCGCCAGCCCGCAGGGCCCCATGCAGCGCCGCCTGCACGAGGCGCTGCGCGCGGCCATCCGCGCCGGCGTGCTGGCGCCGGGCACGCGCCTGCAGGCCAGCCGGGTGCTGGCGCGCGAGCTGGGCGTGGCGCGCAACACCGTGCTCTATGCCTATGAACAGCTCGCCACCGAGGGCCTGATCGCACCTGACCGGCGCGGCAGCCGGGTCAGCGAGCTGCTGCGCCCGCCGGCCAAGGAGATGCGTTCGCCCGGGGCGTCCGGGTCGCTCGGGCCGCTGGCGTGGCCGCTCTCGCGCCGCGCCGAGGCGGCGCTGGCCGCCGGCCCGGTGCTGGAGACCACGCTGGCGTTTGCACCGGGCGTGCCGGCGCTGGATGAATTCCCCACCCAGCGCTGGCGCCGCCTGCTGGAGCGTTGCTGGCGCGGCCTGGGGCCGGCCCAGCTCAACTATGCGGACGCGGCCGGCGAGGCCGGGCTGCGCCAGGCGATCGCCGAGCATCTGCGCGCCTCGCGCGGCGTGCAATGCGAGCCGCAGCAGGTCTTCGTCACAGACGGCACGCAGGCCAGCCTGGACCTGTGCGCACGCGCCTTCGCCGATGCCGGCGACAAGGCCTGGCTGGAGAGCCCCGGCTATGCCGGCGCCGAGACGGCGCTGCGCGGCGCCCAGCTGAAGCTGATCGGCATCGCGGTGGACGGACAGGGCATGGCACCGCGCGCGCAGGACTGGCGGCGCCAGCGCCCGCGCCTGATCTACACCACGCCCTCGCACCAATACCCTACCGGCGCGGTGATGAGCCTGGAGCGGCGCCTGGCCCTGCTGGCCCACGCGCGCGAGGCCGGCAGCCTGATCATCGAGGACGACTACGACAGCGAGTTCCGCCACGACGGCCCACCGCTGCCGGCCATGCAGGGCCTGCAGGCGGACGCGCCGGTGCTCTACCTGGGCACCTTCAGCAAGACCCTGTTCCCGGGCCTGCGCATCGGCTTCATGGTGGTGCCCGAGGGCCTGTGCGAGGCGCTCGCGCGCCTGCTGGCGCGCAGCCAGCCGCGCGGCCGCATGGCCGATCAGCTGGCCCTGGCCGAGTTCCTGCGCAGCGGCCAGTTCGGCCTGCACCTGCGCCGCATGCGTCGGCTCTATCGCCAGCGCCGCGACGCGCTGGTGGCGGCGCTGGAGCGCGAGTTGGGTGATCTGGCCAGCGTCCATGGCGGCTCGGCCGGCATGCATCTGGCGCTGCGCTTTGCCGACAGCGCCGGCCTGGACGACGTGGCCATCAGTGCCCGGGCGCTGCGTGCCGGCATCGTCGCACCGGCGCTCAGCGAGCTGGCGATGGGGCCGCGCGCCCAGGCCTGGCGCGGCCTGCTGCTGGGTTATGCCCAGGTGCCGGTGGCGCAGATGGCGCCGCTGGTCGCGCGCCTGGGCAAGGTGCTGCGGGCCGGAGCGTGAGAATGGATGAGTGCCGGTTTCTCTAGGCGGTCAAAAGGGCAGTCGGAAGCTGGCCGACTGGTCTGCACCCCGAGGCATCACGCTACGCAGGCGCCAGAACGAACGGGCGGGGCGCGGTCAGCGCGCCGGTTTAGCTTCCTTTGCTGCCTGAGTTGGCACCAGCGTCCCAAGCTTCGCGTCACGGCATACCGTGAGGAATTCGTCGGCGAGGGGCGAGTCGTCCGGGCAGGCTCGCGACATGACGAGGGCTCCCACGGCGTGCGAGAGCATGTCCAGGACCTGGGCGCGCGTCTGGCGCGCGTCGGCGGAATCTGCCGCAGCGCCATCGCCGCGGCTCAATGCCGCCACCAGGCTTTCTATGCCCGTTGCAAAAGCGCTGCGGACTGAATCGGGCTGACGTGCCGCGTCTCCGCCCAGGGCGGCCATCGTGCAGCCGGTACCACGACTGTCGCGGTGCTCGCGCGACAGGTACTGCCTGACGAACTCAGCAAGTTCTACACCGGCCCCTGTCAGCGCAATGGTCTGGGCGATGCCGCAAGCCGCCGATTCCGCGATCAGGTCGGTCTTGGAGCCGAACTGCTTGTAGAAGCCGCCATGGGTGAAGCCGGCGGCGGCCATCAGGTCGGCCACGCCGACGCCGTCATAGCCGCGTTCACGAAACAGCTGGGAAGCTGTTTCCACCACATGCGCCCGATTCGCCTGCGCCTGCGCTTTGGTGACTCTCATCGCTTGTTTGCCCTGGAGTGATGCATTTGTCGATCTCGATTCTATATTGATGTCGTTCGTAATCAAAGTCTTGACATTTTTGATTACGACCATCATCATTAGTCCATGCCAAGCCAATCCCGCCGGAAGTCGAACTCACTCGACAAGCGGCCATCACTGCTCAGGAACTCATGAACATGACCAGCACTCCTTCCACCGTCCTCATCACCGGCGCGTCCAGCGGCATCGGCGCCGTCTACGCCGAGCGCTTTGCAAAGCGTGGCCACGACCTGGTTCTGGTTGCCCGCGACAAGTCCCGGCTCGATGCGCTTGCAGCACGCCTGCAGGAGGCGCACCAGGTCACGGTCGACGTGCTGCAGGCGGACCTGACGCAGCAGAGCGACCTGGCGGCAGTCGAAACCCGCCTGCGCGAGGACGCTCGCATCGGCATCTTGATCAACAACGCGGGCATGGCGCAGCCCGGCAGCTTTGTCCAGCAAAGCGCGCAAGCCATCGAGCGGCTGATCGCCCTCAACGCCACCGCCTTGACCCGGTTGGCGGCCGCCATTGCCCCACGCCTGGTACAGGCCGGCACCGGCACCATCGTCAACATCGGCTCGGTGGTGGGCTTCGCGCCCGAACTCGGCATGACCATCTACGGTGCTACCAAGGCCTTCGTGCTGTTCCTGTCGCAGGGCTTGAACCTGGAGCTCTCGCCCAGGGGCATCTATGTGCAGGCGGTGCTGCCGGCCGCGACGCGCACGGAGATCTGGGAGCGTGCCGGCGTTGACATCAACACCCTCCCCGAAGTCATGGACGTCGAAGAACTGGTCGATGCGGCCATGGTCGGCTTCGACCGCCGCGAACTCGTCACGATCCCGCCGCTCCATGTGGCCGGACGCTGGGACGCGTTGGACGGCGCGCGCCAAGGCTTGCTGTCTGACGTCCGGCAGGCCCACGCGGCCGATCGCTACCGCCAGCAGGCCTGAGCCCCCATCCCTCGCAAACGGAAGTCTGTCATGCCTATCAAGCTGATGAAATCGATCCTCCACGCGCTCGCACTGTCCGGTGTGCTGGCCTCTTCGAGCGCCTTGGCGAGCGATGTGCAGCCGCTGACATGGAAGAGCGTGCCGACGCAAAGTGTCACGGCCGGCGATGTGAGCTTCTCCTACCGCGAATTCGGGCAGCAAAACGGTGGCACGCCCGTGCTGCTTCTCGTCCACCTGGCTGCGGTGCTGGACAACTGGGATCCGCGCGTGGTGGACGGGCTCGCCGCGAAACATCACGTGATCGCGTTCGACAACCGAGGTGTCGGCTCCTCCACCGGCAAGCCGGCCAACACCATCGAGCAGATGGCCGACGACGCCATCAGCTTCATCAAGGCCAAGGGCTTCACGCAGGTGGACCTGTTCGGTTTCTCGATGGGCGGAATGATCGCGCAGGAGATCGTGCTGAAAGAATCACAGCTGGTTCGCAAGATGATTCTTGCAGGCACGGGCCCGGCCGGAGGCGAGGGCATCAGCGCTGTCGCAGGCGTGGCGAACTACGACCTGATCCGGGCCACGCTGACCGGCCAGGATCCGAAGCAGTACCTGTTCTTCACCCGCACGCCGAACGGCATCGAGGCCGGCAAGGCGTTTCTGAAGCGATTGCAGGAGCGCACCGACCAGCGCGACAGCGAGATCGCCATCTCGGCCTATGTGTCGCAACTGCAGGCGCTCAGTGCCTGGGGGCAGAAGCGGCCGGCCGACCTCTCGGTGATCAAGCAGCCGGTGCTCGTGGCCAATGGTGAGGATGACCGGATGGTGCCCACGCGCAACTCGCATGAGCTGGCGAAGCGCCTGCCGAATGCCCAGTTGATCATCTACCCGGATGCAGGGCACGGCGGCATCTTCCAGTATCACGAGGACTTCGTGCCCAAGGCGCTGGCCTTCCTGGCGAATTGATTTCGGAGGCCCTCATGACTGACACCCATCTCACCGCACCCACCCGTTTCGTGAGTGTCGACGGCGCACGGCTCGCCTACCGGCGCTGGGGCAATGCGGCCGCTGGGCAAGCGCCGCTGCTGATGCTGCAACACTTCCGCGGCGGCATGGACCACTGGGACCCGCTGATGACGGACGGCCTGGCCGAAGGCCGGGAGGTGATCCTCTACAACGGTCGAGGCATTGCATCCTCTGATGGAACACCACGCACGCGCATCGAGGACATGGCCGACGATGCGGCGGCCTTCGTTCGTGCACTGGGCCTGGAACAGGTCGACCTGCTGGGCTTCTCGCTGGGAGGCTTCCAGGCGCTCGATCTGACCTGGCGTCATCCGACGCTTGTGCGCAAGCTGATGCTTCTGGGCACGGGCCCGCGCGGCGGTGATCCGGAGATGGAGCATCGCGTGCTGGGCACGGCCGTCAACCCGGTGCCGACCCTGGAAGACTTCCTGTATCTGTTCTTCGGCCGCTCCGAGACGGCGGCGCAAGCAGGAAGGGACTTCTGGGAGCGGCGCCATCGGCGCGTCGATCAGGACCCGCCGTCCTCACCCGATGCCGCGAAGGCGCAGATCGAGGCCAATATGCATTACCTGCCCAGGCGGTCGGAAGACGATCCCTTCGCCTACTTGCGCGGCATCCAGCAGCCCACCTTCATCCTCAACGGCGTGCACGACGTGATGATCCCGACGGTGAACTCCTTCTACATGGCGCGCAACCTGCCGAACGCCCAGCTGTTCATCTATCCCGACGCGGGCCACGCCGCGCAGTTCCAGTACCCGCAGCGATTCCTGCGTCACGCGGTCCAGTTCCTCGGCGAGTGATGGCGGCGACCGCCGTCGTCCGCATCGCCTTGCCAGCTCTCAAAGGTTGCCCCTCATGTTGAAGTTCAAGCTCCTGTTGTGGGCGTTCGCCCAGATCCTCAAGCGCAAGATTCGCAGCAGCGCCGACTGCGCGCGCTACGTCGCTAGCAAGCGCCTGGTGTTCCAGATCCGCACTGCCTCGGGCGCAGGCCGCACCTTCGTGATCGAAGGCGGCGCCATCCGGTCCTTTGCCGGGCTCGCCGCGAATCCCCAGTTCACGTTCAGCTTCAAAGACGCGGCCAGGGGATTCGCCATCCTGTCAGCCAAGGACAGCCAGGCCGCCTTCCTACGGGCTCTGGGTAGCAAGGAGCTGGTCATCAGCGGCGACTTCCAGGAAGTGATGTGGTTTCAGGGACTGACGGCATTCCTACAGCCACCCAAAATCATCTCGCCTTATGAGCGCACGGCCTTCTGAGTTGCCCATGAAATCCAATCTGCTGAATCAGCCCTTGCACCTGCCGAACGGCAGCGTGCTGCGCAATCGTCTGGCCAAGGCGGCCATGAGCGAGACGCTGGGCACCTACGACAACCGTCCGACGAATGGCCTTGTGCGGTTGTATCGCCGCTGGGGCGCCTCGGGTCTGGGTCTGATCGTCACGGGCAATGTGATGATCGACCGGCGCGCGCTCGGCGAGCCCGGCAACGTCGTGATCGAGGATGAGTCCGACATGACCGTGCTGAGGCAATGGACGCAGGCGGCAACAGCCCATGGATCGGCGCTGTGGGCGCAACTCAACCATCCGGGCAAGCAGTCGACACGGGGCTTGAACGCGTTCAACCTCGCGCCCTCTGCCGTTCCCTTCCGCGAGGACATGGCGGCGTTCTTCGACACCCCACGCGAGGCCAGCAGCGATGACATCCTGGACATCATCGAGCGCTTCGGGCGCAGCGCGGCCATCTGCAAGAAGGCGGGGTTCAGTGGTGTCCAGATCCACGCCGCGCATGGCTACCTGATCAACCAGTTTCTCTCGCCCCACCACAACCGTCGCGACGACGCATGGGGCGGTACGGCCGAGAAGCGCCGGCGCTTCCTGATGGCCGTCTATGCCGAGATCCGCCGCCAGGTCGGCGCGGATTTCCCGGTGGGCATCAAGCTCAACTCGGCCGACTTCCAGCGCGGTGGTTTCGCCGAGGAGGAATCGCTAGCGGCGATTCGCGCGCTGGCAGAGGCCGGCATTGACCTGATCGAGATCTCCGGCGGCACTTACGAAGCCCCCGCGATGAGCGGCGCCATGCAGGAGCCGAAAGCGGCATCCACCGCAGCGCGCGAAGCCTACTTCTTAGGCTTCGCGGAAAAGGCGCGGGCCACGACCAAGCTGCCGCTCATGGTGACCGGTGGCTTCCGTACGGCGACCGGCATGAACGCTGCGCTGCGTACCGGTGCACTGGATGTGGTGGGCCTGGCCCGGCTGCTGGCGATCGACCCCGACGCGCCCGCAGCACTGCTGCAAGGACGCGACAGCGCACAGTGGGTCCGACCGATCAGCACGGGTCTCAAGGCCGTGGATCGCATGGGAATCATGGAGGTGCTCTGGTATGAGCGCCAGCTCAAACGCATCGCCAAGGGCAAGGATCCACGCCCGGCCGAGAGCGGCCTGGCGGCATTCCTGAAGTCGGCGCTCGGCAGTAGCTGGGGCACCTTCCGCACACGCCGCCTGCGCGCGCGCGCCTGAGTGCCAGGCTTGCGACCAGATTGACCACCACCCTGGGTTCGCCAGGAACAAGGAAGAAGACATGAAAGCCCTCACATTCAAGCGCTATGGCAAGTCGCCCGATATCGGGTTCTCCGATGTCGACCGCCCCACGCTGCAACCCGACGAGTTGCTGGTTCAAGTTCACGCTGCGGGCGTGAACCCCATCGACAACATGGTCCCGGCCGGCACCTTCAAACCTGTGCTGCATTTCAAGCTGCCGGCCATCCTGGGCAGCGATCTGGCCGGCGTGGTGGTCGAGATCGGGAGCCGCGTGACCCGCTTCAAGCCGGGTGACGAGGTCTTCGCCAGCCTCTTTGACCTGGGCAAGGGGTCGATTGCAGAGTTCGCCGCGGTGCCGGAAAGCGCCGCCGCCCTGAAGCCGCCCAAGCTGGACTTCGTGCAGGCCGCGTCCGTCCCCATGGTCGCGCTCACCTCCTGGCAGGCGTTGAAGGAACGTATCAGGCTGCGCCGTGGTCAGAAGGTGTTCATCCCCGCAGGCTCGGGTGGCATCGGGACCTTTGCGATCCAGCTGGCTCACCAACTCGGCGCCAAGGTCGGGACGACGGTCAGTACCGGCAACGTCGAGTTGGTTCGCGGCTTGGGTGCCGATGAGATCGTCGACTACAAGAAGCAGGAATTCGAGCAGGTGCTGCGTGACTACGACGCCGTGCTTGGCACGGTCCGGGGCGACGCCATCGAGAAGTCGCTGGATATCCTGAAGCCGGGAAGCCGCATCGTTTCGCTCATCGGCCCGCTGGATGCGGCCTTCGCAAAGGCGAAGAAGCTGAACTTCTTCCTGACCTTTGTGTTCGGCCTGATGAGCCGCAAGATCCGCAAACTGTCCCGGAAGAAGGGCGTCGACTACGCCTTCCTCTTCGTGCGGCCTGATGGCCAACAGCTCGCAGAAATCGCTGAGCTGCTCCAGACCGAACGGATCCGACCGGTCATCGACAAGGTGTTCCCGTTCGACCAGGCCAAGGAAGCCCTGGACTACCTGGCCCTCGGCCGAGCCAAGGGAAAGGTCGTCATCAAGATCAAGTGACGGGTGTCGCAACAAAAAAAGCCCGCCCGGTTGCCCGGGCGGGCTTGTCAGCACCGATCAGCGCGGCGCTTCAGATGGCGATCAGGCAGTGACGCCCTTGGCGGTCTCTGCGTACTCTTCGATCTGGTCGAAGTTCATGTACTTGTAGATCGAGGCGCCGTCCTTGTTCACCACGCCCATGGCTTCGTGATACTCGCTCACGCTGGGGATCTTGCCCAGCTTGGAGGCGATCGCGGCCAACTCGGCCGAGGCCAGGAACACATTGGTGTTCTTGCCCAGGCGGTTGGGAAAGTTGCGGGTCGAGGTCGAGACCACGGTGGCACCTTCACGCACCTGCGCCTGGTTGCCCATGCACAGCGAGCAGCCGGGCATCTCGGTGCGCGCACCGGCGGTGCCGAAGGCGGCGTAATGGCCTTCCTTGATCAGCTCGCTCTGGTCCATCTTGGTGGGCGGGGCCACCCACAGCTTGACCGGGATGTCGCGCTGGCCGCCCAGCAGCTTGGCCGCGGCGCGGAAGTGGCCGATATTGGTCATGCAGGAACCGATGAAGGCCTCGTCGATCTTGGTGCCAGCCACTTCGCTGAGGGTCTTGGCATCGTCCGGATCGTTGGGGCAGCAAAGGATGGGCTCCTTGATATCGGCCAGGTCGATCTCGATCACGGCCGCGTATTCGGCGTCCTTGTCGGCTTCCAGCAGGCTGGGGTTGGCCAGCCATGCTTCGACCTTCTCGATACGGCGCTGCAGGGTGCGCGCGTCGGCGTAGCCGTCGGCGATCATGTTCTTCATCAGCACGATGTTGCTGCTGAGGTATTCCTTGATCGGCGCGGGGTTCAGCTTGACCGTGCAACCGGCGGCGCTGCGCTCGGCCGAGGCGTCGCTGAGCTCGAACGCTTGCTCGACCTTCAGATCGGGCAGGCCTTCGATCTCGAGGATGCGGCCCGAGAACACGTTCTTCTTGCCGGCCTTGGCGACGGTCAGCAGACCGGCCTTGATGGCGTACAGCGGGATCGCATGCACCAGATCACGCAGGGTGATGCCGGGCTGCATCTGGCCCTTGAAGCGCACCAGCACCGACTCGGGCATGTCCAGCGGCATCACGCCGGTGGCGGCGCCGAAGGCGACCAGGCCGGAGCCTGCCGGGAAGGAGATGCCGATCGGGAAGCGGGTGTGCGAATCGCCGCCGGTGCCGACGGTGTCCGGCAGCAGCAGGCGGTTCAGCCAGCTGTGGATCACGCCGTCGCCCGGGCGCAGGGCCACGCCGCCACGGTTGCTGATGAAGGCGGGCAGCTCGCGATGCGTCTTCACGTCCACGGGCTTGGGATAGGCCGCGGTGTGGCAGAACGATTGCATCACCAGGTCGGCGCTGAAGCCCAGGCAGGCCAGGTCCTTCAGCTCGTCGCGGGTCATCGGGCCGGTGGTGTCCTGCGAGCCGACGGTGGTCATCTTCGGTTCGCAATAGGTGCCGGGGCGCACCCCCAGGCCCTCCGGCAGGCCGACGGCACGGCCCACCATCTTCTGCGCCAGTGTGAAGCCAGCCTTGGTTTCGGCGGGGGCCTGCGGCAGACGGAACAGGGTGGACGCAGGAAGTCCGAGGTAGTCGCGTGCCTTGCCGGTCAGCGAGCGGCCGATGATCAGGTTGATGCGGCCGCCGGCGCGCACCTCGTCGAACAGCACGTCGCTCTTGAGCTTGAACTCGGCCACGGTCTGGCCGTCCTTCACCAGCTTGCCTTCATAGGGCAGCACGTCGATGACGTCGCCCATTTCCAGCTTGCTGACGTCGACCTCGATCGGCAGCGAGCCCGAGTCTTCCTGCGTGTTGAAGAAGATCGGGGCGATCTTGCCGCCCAGGGTCACGCCGCCGAAGCGCTTGTTCGGCACGAAGGGGATGTCTTGGCCGGTGGCCCAGATCACGCTGTTGGTGGCGCTCTTGCGCGAGGAACCGGTGCCGACCACATCGCCCACGTAGGCCACCAGGTGGCCCTTCTTCTTCAGGTCCTCGATGAACTGCATCGGGCCGCGCTTGCCGTCTTCCTCGGGCTTGAAGGCTGCGTCGGGGCGGGTGTTCTTCAGCATCGCCAGGTAGTGCAGCGGGATGTCCGGGCGGCTCCAGGCGTCGGGGGCGGGCGAGAGGTCGTCGGTATTGGTTTCGCCGGGCACCTTGAAGACGGTGACGGTGATCTTCTTCTCGACCTCGGGGCGGCTGGTGAACCACTCGGCATCGGCCCAGCTCTGGATCACTTCCAGCGCCTTGGCATTGCCGGCCTTGGCCTTGACTTCGACGTCGTGGAAGAAGTCGAACATCAGCAGGGTCTTCTTCAGGCCTGCGGCGGCCACGCCGGCCACCTCGGCATCGTCCAGCAGGTCGATCAGCGGCTTGACGTTGTAGCCGCCCACCATGGTGCCCAGCAGCTCGGTGGCCTTGGCCTTGGAGATCAGGCCGACGGCGAGGTCGCCATGGGCCACGGCGGCCAGGAAGCTGGCCTTGACCTTGGCGGCGTCATCCACGCCCGGCGGCACGCGGTGCGTCAGCAGGTCGAGCAGGAATTCGCCCTCGCCAGCCGGCGGGTTCTTGATCAGCTCGATCAGCTCGGCGACCTGCTTGGCATCCAGTGGCAGGGGCGGGATGCCCAGCGCGGCGCGCTCGGCTTGGTGTTGGCGATAGGCTTGCAACATGGCTACTCCTGGTGTCGTTGAGTGGGATGGGCGCTGCTGTTCAGACCGGCTTGGGCTTGATCAGCTTCAGACCCTTGAAATAGTCGCGGAAGAATCCGTCGTCGGCGGTGATGAGGGCGCTGCATTGCAGCAGGGCATGGGCGCCGACGATGAAGTCCGGCACGGTGCGCTGGCGTTCGCCGCCGCGCGCACGGTAGCGGCGCTGCATCTCGCCGGCGCGTATGGCGGCGCGTTGTTCAACGGCACTGTAGACGATGCCCATGTCTTCGAGCACCTGCATGGCCTGGTCGCCGTCGTGCAGCGAGGAGCAGATCTCGGAGACCACCACGTCGCAGACCACCACCGGCCCGTGCGAGAGCGCCTCGCGCAGCGCCGCCTCGGCCAGATCGGCGCGTTCGCTGTCGCTCAGCAGGTCGACGAGCACGGAGGAATCGATGGCAATCATGGGCGGGCCGCTTCAGCGCTCCACCGGGTCGCCGGGGGCGCGGCCGCGCACCGCGCGCATGGCGTCGTCGACCGAGGCGAAGCCGTCCAGCTTGAACTTGCCGCGGGCGCGCGAAATGGCGTCGTCGACGTTCTTGCGCAGGATGATGCGGCCGCCGTCGAGTTCGACCTTGAGCGTCGTGCCCTTGGTCAGGCCCAGGGCGTCACGCACTGCCTTGGGCAGGGTGATCTGGCCGCGTTCGGCAACGGTGGCTTCCATGGGCACTCCTCGGTATGTGCGGCGAAGTATGCATTGATTTTACATACTTCCGTGTACATACCAAGCCCGAGCGCGCTACTGCGGCAATGAAAAAGGGGAGGCCGGTGGCCTCCCCTGGCGTGCGGGCGCAGCGCCTCAGTTCTTGGGCAGGCTGGTGCCGGGGGTGATGCCGATGCCGCTGTCGGGCGCCACCATGGCCTGGGCGCTCTGCACCTGCTCGGGGTGCTGGCAGCTGTCGACCATGCGCTGGCCGATCTTGGCATTCATCAACATCGATTTGGCGGGGATCTGCAGCCACACCACGCCGGCCTTCTTGTCCTCCAGGCGCACCGCGCCGGTGGTGGTGGGCTCGGGCGTCATGTTGTAGACCAGCTTGCCGAACTGCAGGCGGAAGCGGCCCGGCTTGTCGGGATGCGGCGTGATCTGCACCTTCTGGTTGAACTCGCACTGGGCGTCGCCGCTGTGCACGCGCGGGCCCACGGCGAGTTGATCGTCGTTCAAGGGCGTGTTGTCGTCGTCCACGACCGCGGGTGCCGGTGCCTGCGGCTTGACCTTGGCGGCCAGGCGGTTGCGTGGCTTGGGGTTCTCCACGGCGGCCGACCAGGCGCTGCCGCACAGTGCCAGGCTGGCGAGGGCAAGGAGGAGGGGGCGGAGTTGGCTTACTGCAGACTTCATATCACCACGCTTGGAGTTCGATGCGCTGATTGTCGCGCTGCAAGACCCGCCGCAGCCTAGCGTTTCCCTGCATTTCTCGCCTCAAGCGTGCGCCATTCGTAAGTGGCGCAGCAAGGCGGTATCAACAAGTTTCGAAATAGGCGCGACAGACCTCGGCCGGCAGGGCCTGGCCGGTGCGATGGGCACGCTCCAGCACCTGCCAGAAGTAGCGGTAGCTGGCGCGGTCGTGCAGGCTGTCGCGATGCTGGATGGGCGCCCAATGCGCCGCCTGCGCGGCGTGGATGATCTCGATGGCCTCGTCGATCTCGGCCACGCTGGGTGCGAAGGCGTCGATGATGGGCTGGATCTGGCTGGGGTGGATGCTCCACATGCGGGTGTAGCCGAACTCGCGCGCCGCGCGCGTGGCGGCGGCCAGGATGGCGCGGGCGCTCTTGAACTCGGTCACCACGCAGTGCGAGGGCGTCTTGGCGTTGGCATGGGCGGCGGCGGCGATCTCGAGCTTGGCGCGCGCCACCAGCGGGTGGGTGAACTGGCCCTCGACGCTCAGGGCGCTGCGCGGGATGGCACCGCGGTGCGCGGAGACGAAGTCCATCAGCCCGAAGGACAGCGATTCGATGCGCGGATGCGCGGCAATCGCCTGCACATCGCGCAACGCGCCATGGGTCTCGATCAGCACATGGACGGGTAGGGGCTTCTCGACACCGTGGCGCTGCAGGCTGTCGTCGATGAAGGCAATGGCCTTGTGCACATCGGCCAGGCTGCGCGGCTTGGGCAGCATCAGGTAGGCCAGACGCTCGCCGGCCAGCGCGAGCAGGCCGTCCACATCGGCCTCGAAGGCGGGGTGGTCCAGCGGATGCACGCGTGCGCCCACCCGGCCGTGGCGGTTCAGGTTGCTGTTCAGCAGCTCCGACACCAGCAGCACATGCTCGGCCTCGCCGCCGATGGGGGCACCGTCCTCGCAATCCAGGGTGATGTCGAACAGCGGCCCCATCTGCGCCTGCAACTCGAGGCTCTTGCGCATGCGCAGCTCGACACCGCAATAGTGGTCCACCACGGGCAGCAGGGTGGCGGCATCGCCCTCTTCGAACAGGGCCAGTTTGGGATGCAGGGCAGCGGACATGGTGCAAGTCGAAATGAAAAAGGGCCGGCGCGGTAGCCGACCCTTGGAGTATCGCGTCAGCCTTGGCTGATCACGTCATGCCATCACAGCAGGTGCTTGACGCCGTTCTGCTCTTCCAGCAGCTCGTTGAGGGTCTTGTTGATGCACTCTTGCGAGAAGGCGTCGATCTCGATGCCTTCGACGATCTTGTATTCGCCGTTCGCGCAGGTGACCGGGTAGCCGAACATCACGTCCTTAGGGATGCCGTACTCGCCGCCCGAGGGGATGCCCATCGTGACCCACTTGCCGTTGGTGCCCAGGGCCCAGTCGCGCATGTGGTCGATGGCGGCGTTGGCGGCCGAGGCGGCCGACGACAGGCCGCGTGCGGCAATGATGGCGGCGCCGCGCTTGCCCACGGTGGGCAGGAAGGTCTCGCGGTTCCAGGTCTCGTCATTGATCATGGCCTTGACCGAGGCGCCGCCAATGGTGGCGTTGCGGTAGTCGGCGTACATGGTGGGCGAGTGGTTGCCCCAGACGGCCAGCTTCTCGATGTCCGCCACGGCCTTACCGGTCTTGGCAGCGAGTTGCGAGGCGGCGCGGTTGTGGTCCAGGCGCAGCATGGCGGTGAAGTTCTTGGCCGGCAGGTCCGGGGCCGACTTCATCGCGATATAGGCATTGGTGTTGGCGGGGTTGCCCACCACCAGCACCTTGACGTTGCGCGAGGCCACGGCGTTCAGGGCCTTGCCCTGGGCGGTGAAGATGGCGCCGTTGATGGCCAGCAGCTCCGAGCGCTCCATGCCGGGGCCGCGCGGGCGCGAGCCCACCAGCAGGGCGTAGTCGGTGCCCTTGAAGGCGGTCATCGGGTCGCTGTGGGCCTCGATGCCGGCCAGCAGCGGGAAGGCGCAGTCTTCGAGTTCCATGATCACGCCCTTGAGCGCGTTCTGGGCCTTCTCGTCGGGGATCTCCAGCAGTTGCAGGATCACGGGCTGGTCCTTGCCCAGCATTTCGCCGGAGGCGATGCGGAACAGCAGGGCATAGCCAATCTGGCCGGCGGCGCCAGTGACGGCAACGCGAACGGGAGTCTTGCTCATGGGAAATCTCCGGAAAGGTTGGTGAAGGTGCAGATCAAAACTGTGGTCTTGCACAGGGCGTCGCCAGGCCGGCAACGCGCTGCGCCGAAGTGGCGCCAAGTGTAGGCCAGACTCCGGGCATTCCCGAGCTTGACCAATTGCCTGGGGTCAATTTGACGGCAGATTATCCGTGCTGCTTTGCACAAATCTGACAGTCATCTGTCTTATAGAAGATAGCAGGCGTCAGATGGTGGACTGGCCTGCGCGCTTGTGCTGCAATGCCGGCCATGCCTGCGCAGCCCATTCCTCCCGCCATCCCAGAGGCGGGGCCCTCATTCAGCCCGCTATACCGCCAGATCAAGGGGCTCATCATTGCCGGCCTGCAGGGCGGCGAATGGAAGGCGGGCGAGAGCATTCCCAGCGAGATCGAGCTGGCGCAGCGCTTTGGCGTCAGCCAGGGCACGGTGCGTAAGGCTATTGACGAACTTGCCGCCGAGAATCTGCTGGTGCGCCGCCAGGGCAAGGGCACCTTCGTGGCCACCCATGCCGAGCAGCAGCAGCAATACCGCTTTCTGCGCCTGATGCCCGACGAGGGGCAGGATCCGGGCCTGGGGCGCCAGTTGCTGGACTGCAAGCGTCAGCGCGCGCCGGCCTGGATTGCCAAGCAATTGCAGATGCGGGCCGGCGACGCGATGGTGGAGGTGCGCCGCCTGCTGCACAGCGCCGGGCGGCCGGTGGTGCTGGACGATATCTGGTTGCCGGGGAACTTGTTCAAGGGGCTCACCACCGAGCGCCTGAGCCAGCACCGCGGCCCGTTCTATGGCTTGTTCGAGACCGAGTTTGGTGTGCACATGATTCGCGCGCAGGAAAAGATCAGGGCGGTGGCGGCTGACGCCGAGACTGCTGCGCTCTTGCAGGTGGCCGAAGGCACGCCGCTGCTGAGCGTGGAGCGCCTGTCCTTCACCTACGGCGACAAACCGGTGGAGTTGCGGCGCGGCCTATACAACACTTCTACGCATTTCTACCGCAATGATTTGAATTGATCGAGAGTCGTTGTTTGGTTCGCAACACGCCCCGCACAAGCTTTGGATGTGTTGCGTTGCAATAAAATCTTTGGGTTTCACGTTGATTACAAAAGGTCGGGTATGACGGACACCACCAACAGCACGGCCGGCAAAAGACCGGTCTACCGCAACATCAACATCTTCACGGATGTGCGCACCTACCGCCTGCCGGTGGCGGGCTTCGTGTCCATCCTGCACCGCGTCAGCGGCCTGCTGATGTTCCTGTTGCTGCCCTTCGTGATCTGGATGTTCGACAACAGTCTGACGTCTGAAATCTCCTACGGCGCCTTCACCAATGCCTTCGTGGCCGGCATCGGCTTCGTGCCCGCCTGGTTCGTCAAGCTGGCGACGCTGGGCCTGATCTGGGGCTATCTGCACCACTTCATCGCCGGCCTGCGTCATCTGTGGATGGATGCCACCCACAGCGTCAGCAAGGAATTCGGCAAGTCCAGCGCGGTGTTCACGCTCGTCGTGAGCCTAGCGCTGACGGCGCTGCTGGGTGCCAAGCTGTTCGGTCTGTACTGAGCGGCCCGTACCGATCTCTAGCCTAGAGGCAACAACAACCATGAGTACTTTTGGATCTAAGCGCATCGTCGTGGGTGCGCATTACGGCTTGCGTGACTGGATGGCGCAGCGCGCCACCGCGCTCTTGATGGCGCTGTTCACCGTCGTGCTGCTGGCGCAGCTGCTGATGCCTGGCGAGCTCGGCTACGACCGCTGGGCCGGCATCTTCTCGCAGCAGTGGATGAAGGTCGTGACCTTCGCCCTCATCATCTCGCTGGCCTACCACGCCTGGGTGGGCATGCGCGACATCTGGATGGACTATGTGCAGCCCGTGGGCATTCGCCTGGCCCTGCACCTCTTCACCCTGGTTTGGCTCGTGGCTTGCGCCGGTTGGGCGGTCCAAGTGCTTTGGAGACTTTGAAAATGCAAATTGGAACGACGCTCGCAAAGCGCAAATTCGATGTGGTGATCGTCGGCGCCGGTGGCTCCGGCATGCGCGCATCGCTGCAACTCTCGCTGGCCGGCCTGAACGTGGCCGTGCTGTCCAAGGTGTTCCCGACGCGCTCGCACACGGTGGCGGCGCAGGGCGGCATCGGTGCCTCCCTGGGCAATATGTCCGAGGACAACTGGCACTATCACTTCTTCGACACCATCAAGGGTTCGGACTACCTGGGCGACCAGGATGCGATCGAATTCATGTGCCGCGAAGCGCCCAAGGTCGTGTACGAGCTTGAGCATTTCGGCATGCCCTTCGACCGCAATCCGGATGGCACCATCTACCAGCGCCCCTTTGGCGGCCACACCGCCAACTACGGTGAAAAGCCGGTGCAGCGCGCCTGCGCCGCGGCCGACCGTACCGGCCACGCGCTGTTGCACACCCTGTACCAGCAGAACGTCAAGGCCAAGACCCAGTTCTTCGTCGAATGGATGGCGCTGGACCTGATCCGCGACGCCGAGGGCGATGTGGTGGGCGTGACCGCGCTGGAAATGGAAACCGGCGAGATCCACATCCTCGAAGCCAAGACCGTGCTGATGGCCACCGGCGGGGCAGGGCGCATCTACGCCGCCTCCACCAATGCCTTCATCAACACCGGCGACGGCCTGGGCATGGCTGCCCGCTCCGGCATCCCGCTGGAAGACATGGAGTTCTGGCAGTTCCACCCCACCGGCGTGGCCGGCGCGGGCGTGCTGCTGACCGAAGGCTGCCGCGGCGAAGGCGCGATCCTGCGCAACAGCAATGGC
>Ga0208125_100290_pt1 | contig 36585 bp, 31 predicted proteins | sample LakWasM128_HOW14_2_FD_183938 | JGI IMG/M metagenome (GOLD analysis project Ga0208125, IMG submission 183938) | Freshwater sediment methanotrophic microbial communities from Lake Washington under simulated oxygen tension - Sediment Metagenome... | ecosystem: Environmental > Aquatic > Freshwater >...
GGATCGCAGGCCGCCGGTTTGCGTGCCCTGCGCGTTGCGCAAGCCACGCGCCGCCAGCACAAAGCACAGGGCACAGCTGAAGATGAAGCCAATGGTGGTAATCAGAGCGGCGTTCACCAGCAGGCCGGTGGACATCCAGACAAAGCCGGGCCAATAGGGTTTCTCGTCGCCTGCGTCCTCCATGTCACGAAAACCACCACTGCGCGCCTCATAGACCAGAAAGCCGCCGCACACCAGCAAGGCGACCGACACCAGCCAGGGCAGAAAATTGGGTCCTACACCGGCGTAACCGGCGTCGGACGGAATATCCACGGCGCCATAGACCATCCCCAGGGCCACGACGATCACGCCCACCCCTACCAGAGTCTGGTCGCGTTGCGTGCGTGCGGCATCCATCACAGCATGCCCGCCAGGTGCATGATGCCGCGCAGGCTGGAGAACTCGGCATCAACAAAATCGTCAAACGCTTTGCCGGTCATGAGGGCGGGCGTCCAGCCGTTCTTTTCCATGGAATCGGTCCAGGACTTGGACTTGGTGGTTTTGATGACCATCTCGGTCAGGGCCACGCGCTGCTCGGGCGTGATGCCGGGCGCGCCATACAGGCCACGCCAGTTGCCCAGCACCACGTCGTAGCCCATTTCCTTCATCGTCGGCACATTGATGCCGGGCAGACGCTTCTCGGAGGTCACGCCGATGGGGCGCATCTTGCCGGCGGTAATGTACTCGGCCATTTCACTGTAGCCACCACCGCCGACGGTCACATTGCCACCCAGAATGGCCGCAGTCGCTTCGCCGCCGCCGCGGAACGCAACATAGTTGACCTTCTTGGGATCGACCCCAACCTTGGTTGCCAGCATGGATGCACAAATGTGCTCCGTGGTGCCGCGCGAGCCGCCACCCCACTTCACGCTACCGGGGTCCTTTTTCATCTGCTCGACCACTTCTTTCATGGTCTTGATGGGCGACGCAGCAGGCACCACGAACACGTTGTATTCGCTGGTCAGGCGGGCAATGGGCGTTGCCTTGTCCAGGGACACCTGCGGCTTGCCCGTGATGATGCCGCCGAGCATCACGGCGCCCATCACGATCAGCGCGTTGGGGTCGCCCTTGCTGGCGTTAACAAACTGCGCCAGACCGATGACACCGGCAGCACCGCCCTTGTTGTCATACTGAACCGTATCCACGACCTTGGCATCGAGCATGGCCTTGCCGAAAGCACGGCCGGTTCCATCCCAACCGCCGCCCGGGTTGGCCGGGATCATCATCTTGATATTGGCACCGGCACGGGCCGTCAGGGGTAGACCGGCGGTTGTGGCCAGGGCCAGCATGGATTTGAGAAACATATCGCGACGCATGGGAGCCTCCTCGTGTTGAAAACAAACCTATGATGCGGTGCCAGCCTGTCAAACGGCTGTCCAAAACCCTAGGGGAAACCCCAAAATCCTGCTGCCTTGCACCATGCACTTGCTGTTGATCGAAGACGACCCCGCACTGCGCACGACCTTGCAGCGCAGCTTGGTGCGCGCAGCCATGCGGGTGGATGTGTGCGGCGATGGCGCAACGGCCTTGGGCATCTGGAGTTCCCTGCAACCCGACGTCGTGGTGCTGGACCTGAGCCTGCCCGGCAAGGACGGGCTGGAGGTGCTGCAACTGGCCCGCAAGGCCGGGATCGATACCCCGGTGCTGATCCTGACCGCGCGCGGAACCGTGGGCGACCGCATCCTCGGACTCAACGCTGGCGCCGACGACTACCTGCCCAAGCCCTTTGACCTGGACGAACTGGAGGCCCGCGTGCGCGCCCTGCACCGCCGTCGCATGGCGCCATTGCGGGACGAGGCCCAGGATCACCCTCCCGTGGGTGCCCTGCGCTACGACCGCGAGAACGGCGCCATCTACCACCAGCACCGGGTGCTGGACCTGACACCGCGCGAACTCGCCCTGATGGGTGCCCTGATGGCCAAGCCCGGTCATGCCGTGGCCAAGGAGAAACTGTTCGAGGTGGTCTTTCCCGGGGAGTTGCAGGTGCAGTACGAGGCCATTGAAGTCGTGGTCTACCGCCTGCGCAAAAAACTTCTGGGAACAGGCGTGACGCTGATGACGCTACGGGGCCTGGGCTATTTGCTCAAGGCCAGTGCCTGACATGCGCAAGCAGCCCATTACCGCAAAGGCCTCGCTGTCACTGCGCCGCCATTTGCTGATCGGAATCCTGGTCCCCATTGGTCTGTTTGTCGTGGTCGATACCTTCAGCCTGTACCGCCAGGCTTTGAATGCCGTCAACGTTGCCTATGACCGTACCTTGCTGGCATCCGCCAAGGCCATCGGCGAGTTGCTGGACGTGGAAGGCGTGGATGCGCAGGCCACCATCCGGGCGCAGATTCCCTACTCGGCGCTAGAGGCCTTTGAGGCCGACAACCGCAGCCGCATGACCTACCGCGTGTCTGACGTGCAGGGTCGCTGGATTGACGGCGCACAGGACCTGCCGCTGTGGACCGGCGTCCTGCCGGCCCAGGGGCCGTATGCAGCGCTGGTCGATTTTTATGACGACACCTTCCGCGGCGATGCGGTGCGCGTAGCCGTTTTGCTACAACCCGTTGCAAGCGACCGCGGCAAGGCGATGGCAACGGTGCAAGTGGCCGAAACCCTGGAGCTGCGCCACACACTGGCGCGGCAAATCCTGGTCGACACCCTCATGCGACAGTTGTTGCTGATCAGCGTGATCACCGCCGTGGTGCTGGTGGTCGTGCAGCGGGTCACCCGACCGGTGCGCCGTCTCAGTGAGGCGCTGCGCCAGCGTGAAGAAGGCGACCTGACGCCCATTGAAGCAACCGATATCCCGCAGGAAATACAACCTCTGACCGATGCCACCAACCAGGTGATGCAACGCCTGCAACATGTGCTCGACCACCAGAAGCGCTTTGTACGCGACGCGGCACACCAACTGCGTACGCCTTTGGCCGTGCTCAAGGTTCAGGTGCAATCGGCGCTGCGGGGGGATGTGGCCGCAGCAGTAGCCCTGCAGGAAATACAGGAGACGGTGGACCGCGCCACCACATTGGCCAACCAGATGCTATCGCTTGCCAAGGTGGAGCAAGTCCGCCAGCTGCAAGATTTTGCCGCGCTGAACTGGGCTGAAGTTGTGCGCGGGGTGGCGTTGGACGTATCTCCCCTCATTGCAGAAAAGGACATTGATTTTGAAATCACCGCGCAAGCTTGCTGGGTACACGCACACGACTGGATGCTGCGCGAGTTAGCGCGCAACCTGTTGCACAACGCCATTCGTCACACCCCAACCGGGGGCCAACTGTCAGTGCATATACGACCCTGCGGGGATATGGCGCAACTGGTGATCCGTGACACCGGCGCCGGCATCAGCAATGAAATGCGACTGCGCCTGTTTCAGCCCTTTGCAACTGGCAACACAAAATCCGGTACCGGGCTTGGACTGAGCATCGCACGTGAGATCGTCCAAGCGCTGGGCGGTACCATCCAGTTGAATAACTGCCTGAAAGACAAAACCGTAACGGGCCTTGAAGCCTGCGTCGAGCTACCGCTCAACAAAACCCAGAAGTGATGGACAAAACCCGAATCGACAAATGGCTGTGGGCTGCGCGTTTCTTCAAGACACGCTCGTTGGCCACGGACGCCGTCAACTGCGGCCATGTGCAGGTCGGCCAGCAGAATGTCAAACCGTCCCGAGACGTTCGTGTGGGGGACATCCTCACGGTCTGGCAGGCCAAGGTGCGGCATACCGTGGTGGTACGGGGCATCAGTGAGCACCGGGGGCCGGCACCCGTGGCACAACAGCTTTACGAAGAAACAGCGGAAAGCCTGCAGCAAAGGGAGCGCGCTGCCGAGCAACGACGCCTTAGCCCCGAACCCGCGCAGGCGTTGGAGCACGGCCGCCCCACCAAACGCAACCGCCGTGCGCTGCAAAAGAACTGGGATGAGCGGTGGAGTGCGTCGCTGGACAGCTGAAAATATTCCAGACACAAAAAAGCCACCCGAAGGTGGCTTTTTATCTTGGCGGAAACGGAGGGATTCGAACCCTCGATGAGGCTCTACACCCCATACTCCCTTAGCAGGGGAGCACCTTCGGCCACTCGGTCACGTTTCCTGAACGACTCGTATTATCGCACGACTCTGCGCAGTTTTTCAGCCTGGTGGCAAGTCCAGGTCAAAAGCCTTGTGCAAAGCGCGAACCGCCAGCTCCATATACTTCTCGTCGATCACGACCGAGGTCTTGATTTCAGACGTGGAAATCATCTGGATATTGATGCCCTCCTCGCTCAGGACACGGAACATGCGGCTGGCCACACCCACGTGGCTGCGCATGCCAATGCCGACGATGGAGACCTTGCAGATCTTGGTGTCACCCACCACTTCTTCCGCGCCCAGGCTGGGCAGAACCTTGTTCTTGAGCAAATCCACCGCCTTGGCATATTCACCGCGGTTCACGGTGAAGCTGAAGTCGGTTTTCCCGTCCTTGCTCAGGTTCTGGATGATCATGTCAACTTCGATGTTGGCGTCGGCCACCGCACCCAGAATCTGGTAGGCGATTCCGGGTTTGTCGGGAACACCCATCACAGAAATTTTGGCCTCATCGCGGTTGAATGCGATGCCCGAAACAATGGCTTGTTCCATTTTCTCGTCTTCCTCAAAAGTAATCAGAGTGCCGGACTCGGCTTCCTCGTTGATGTCGATGTCCCACGGGGTAAAGCTGCTCAAAACGCGCAGTGGGACCTTGTATTTGCCGGCAAATTCAACCGAACGAATTTGCAGCACCTTGGAGCCCATGGATGCCATTTCCAGCATTTCCTCGAAGCTCACCGTCTTCAGGCGGCGCGCCTCCGGCACAACCCGGGGGTCGGTGGTGTAGACGCCATCCACATCGGTGTAGATCAGGCATTCGGCAGCCTTCATGGCAGCGGCCACTGCTACTGCAGAGGTGTCCGAGCCACCGCGCCCCAGGGTCGTGATGTTGCCCTGGTCATCCATGCCCTGAAAGCCGGTGACGATGACCACTTTTCCGTTGGCCAGATCGGCGCGAACCCGCACGTCGTCAATGGATTCAATGCGGGCCTTGGTATAGGCGCTATCGGTACGAATGGGTACTTGCCATCCGGCATAGCTGACCGATTCCATGCCTTCGGCCTGCAATGCAATGGCCAACAAGGCGGACGAGGCCTGCTCGCCGGTGGCAGCCAGCATGTCGAGCTCGCGACCATACGCGTCGTCCTGCCTGGAAGGTGCAAGTTCTTTGGCCAGACCGAGCAGACGATTCGTCTCCCCGCTCATGGCCGAGGGAACCACCACCATCTGGTGACCCGCGCGCGCCCATTTGGCAACGCGTTTGGCAACGTTGCGGATGCGCTCCGTAGAGCCCATCGACGTACCGCCGTATTTGTGAACAATCAATGCCATGGAATCAAGATTTTTTGAAGCAAAACCTAGGGATTGTACCAAGTCAGCACATCACTGCTGCGCTGCACAAATCCTGGCCCGACCTTGATATGAATGCGGTGTCCACGCGTGGTGCAATCGGCCAACTGGTCCAGCAACTCGGATAGTTGTGCCGTACTGGGCACAACCTGAAAGCGGGATTTGAGCCAGTAGCGTAGCGCATTGGCCTGGCGCGCCCGACTCAACAACTGCAAGGCCTTGATCCGCAGCAGGCCATCACCACTGCGACTTATTGCCTGGACATCCGCCACTGCCACCTCATCCAGAACAGCCTGGGCCTGTGCTGCGTGCGACGCACTGCGCGTAAAGGTGTCCAGAAACTGCGGGAACGCCGCCCGCAGCGCGGGCATCACACGCGCCCGGATGCGGTTGCGGGTGAATTGCTCGTCCTGGTTGGTGGGGTCTTCGACAAAGGCCATGCCGCGCCCTGACAACCAACTGCGAATGTCGGCGCCAGCCACGGCCAGCAAGGGACGGTAATAGTCCAGCCCGTCGCGCTGCCAGTCGGCTTGCATGGCACTGAGGCCGGCCAGACCAGCGCCCCGACTCAAGGCCAGCAGCAGGGTTTCCACCTGGTCATCGGCATGTTGGGCGATTGCTATTGATTTAATAGCACCTTCCGCACACTCCACGGGACCTAGAGCAGAAAATGCCTTGTAACGGGCCTGGCGGGCCGCGTCTTCCGGGCTCTGCCCAGCTTGCTTGCTGGCATCCACTTTCTGAACAGTCAAGGGCACATTCAGCTGTTGGCAAAGGACGCGGCAATGGTCTTCAAAAAGGGAGGCTGCGTCTTGCAGCCCGTGGTTGATGTGCACAGCGACGACCTGCCCAGGCCATTTTTCTGCACAGGCAACCAGCAAAGCAACGGAATCCGCGCCGCCACTCAAGGCAACAGCCAACGGCAACGCGGGGTTAAAACCCCGCATGGCTTCGTCCACGGACTGGGTCACGGCAACGAACCCGCCGACAGGCGCACCGGGACTACCGCCGCAGAGGATGCGCCGCGCGGACCAAACGCCTTAGCGCCCGGCGGCTTTGGTGTCGGTGAAGCGCCCATAGCTTTGCAGGCGCTCGTAGCGGCGATCCAGCAGCTCCTTGACCTTCAGGTCACTGATCTGGCGGTAGGCATCCGCCAAGGCGCGCTTCAGAAACGCTGCGGCCTGCTTGACATCACGGTGCGCACCGCCCACAGGCTCATTCACGATCTTGTCAATCACTCCCAGCGCCTTGAGGCGATGGGCGGTAATGCCCATGGCCTCCGCCGCATCGGACGCCTTGTCGGAGGTTTTCCAGAGGATGGAGGCGCAGCCTTCAGGGCTGATCACGGCATAGATGGAATACTGCAGCATGACCAACTGGTCCGCCACGGATATGGCCAGGGCACCGCCAGATCCACCTTCACCGATGATGGTGGTAATGATGGGAACTTCGAGCTGGGCCATCTCGTAGATATTGCGGCCAATCGCTTCGGATTGGCCACGCTCCTCGGCATCAATGCCGGGATAGGCACCCGGTGTATCCACAAAGGTAAACACCGGGAGCTTGAACTTTTCAGCCAGCTTCATCAAGCGCAACGCCTTGCGATAGCCCTCGGGCTTGCTCATGCCAAAGTTGCGCAGGCCACGCTCCTTGGTGTCGCGGCCCTTCTGGTGTCCCAACACCATGCACGGCGTGCCGTTGAAACGGGCCAGGCCGCCAACAATGCTCAAGTCGTCCGCAAAATGGCGGTCTCCATGCAGTTCCACAAAATGCGTGAACAGCTCGTTGATGTAATCCAGCGTGTACGGCCGTTCTGCGTGGCGTGCAATCTTGGTGATTTGCCAGGGCGTCAGGTCACTGTAGATGTCTTTGGTGAGTTGCTGGCTCTTCTTGCTGAGCTGTTCGATTTCTGCAGAAATGTCCACGGCGGACTCGTTCTGCACGTAGCGCAACTCTTCGATCTTGGTTTCGAGTTCCGAGATGGGTTGTTCGAAATCCAGAAATGTCTTTTTTGCCATGGTTACATCCTAATCAGTTGGGGACCAGGCTTGGGCGTCGCTCCAAGGCCTCTCCCACATGGTTTCAATATTCCACCGGCACGGGGTCCAACGAGCGCCAAATATACCAAGTCGCCACCGTGCAGTACGGCGCCCAGGCCGCAGCCACTTCACGTGCGTCACTTCGGCTGACCACATCGCCTGAAAAATAGTTGTGGCTGATGCCGTTGATCAAGCCCACGTCGTCCAACGGCAGCACATTGGGGCGCATCAGGTGGAAGATCAGAAACATCTCGGCCGTCCAGCGGCCAATGCCACGGATGGCAATCAGCTCGGCGACGATTTCATCGTCGCTCATGGCATCCCATGATTTGACGTGCAAGGCACCATTGTCAAAGTGCAGCGCCAGGTCCACCAGATACTCCACCTTGCGGGCGCTCAAACCGGCTGCGCGCATGTCGTCGACCTTGAGCTTCAAGACATTGGCGGGAGTCATTTTGCGCAGCAACAAGACAAAACGATCCCACACGGTTTGCGCCGCCTTGACCGATATTTGTTGACCTACGATGCTGCGCGCCAACGTGACGAAGGCATCGCCCCGGGTCTCCAGACAAGCATCGCCAAACTGGGGGATCAGGCGCTTCATCACCCGGTCTTTCTTGACCAGGTGTTTACAGGCCTCTTCCCAAAAATAGGGGGTGATTGGCTTGGCAGCGGCGATCTTGGCGACGGCCATCATTTGACGACTTCCCAACTGGTACCGGTCGCCGAGTCCTTGAGTACGATCCCCTGTGCCAGCAGTTCCTTGCGAATCCCGTCGGCCAACGCAAAATCACGGGCAGCCTTCGCTGCGCTGCGCTGCGCAATACGCTCAAGGATGGCCGACTCATCCAACGTGGCTCCGGCCTGCAAAAAGACTTTGGGGTCAGCCTGCAAGAGTCCCAAACAGGCGCCCAGGGCCCGCAGCAGTCCAGCCAATTCTGGCGACTGGGAGCGGTTGACCTCGCTTGCCAAATCAAACAGCACGGCCACCGCATCGGGCGTACCGAAATCTTCGTCCATGGCCGCCTTGAAACGAGCGGCAAATGGAGCATTCCAATCGATGGCCGTCAGGGTCTGCGCAGGCACCATATCCAGGGCGGTGTACATGCGCTTGAGCGCCGTGCGGGCGTCATCCAGATGGGCATCGCTGTAGTTCAACGCGCTACGGTAGTGCGTGCGAATCAAGAAGAACCGGACGGTCTCGGCGTCATATTGACGCAACACGTCACGAATGGTGAAAAAGTTGCCCAATGACTTCGACATTTTCTCGTTGTCGACGCGCACAAAGCCGTTGTGGACCCAGAAATTGGCCAGCGGCTTGCCGCTTGCGCCTTCACTTTGGGCAATCTCGTTTTCATGGTGCGGGAACTGCAAATCGGCTCCACCTCCATGGATGTCAAAGGTCTCGCCCAGCGTCTTGCAACTCATGGCCGAGCATTCAATGTGCCATCCTGGCCGACCTTTTCCAAAATGGTAGCCCAAGGCCTCGCTATCCCATTTGGCATCCTCGGGCTCAGTGTCTTTAGCCGCTTTCCAGAGCACGAAGTCCAGCGGATCTTCCTTGCCGTCTTGGACTGCCACCCGTTCGCCGGCACGCAATTCATCCAGTGATTTGCCCGACAGCTTGCCGTATCCAGGGAATTTACGCACCGAGTAATTCACATCGCCGCTGCTCGCCTGGTAAGCCAGCCCCTTTTCCTGAAGAACGCGAATCAGGCGCAGCATCTCGGGCACGTATTCCGTCGCACGGGGCTCCAGGCTGGGCGCCTCAATGGCGAGAGCGCCGATGTCCTGGTGCATTGCCGCAATCATCTCATCGGTCAATGCCCGGATCGTGATGCCCCGCTCCACTGCGCGCTTGATGATCTTGTCGTCAATGTCGGTGATGTTGCGCACATAGGTCACCCGAAAGCCACTGGCCTTTAACCAGCGCTGGACCACATCGAAGGCCATCATCATGCGCGCGTGGCCGATGTGACACAGGTCGTAAATGGTCATGCCGCAGACGTACATGCGCACATGACCGGCTTCAATGGGGGTAAACGGCTCAAGCGCACGCGACAGCGTGTTGTAAATGCGCAAACTCATGGGTATTTCGATGCCATCGCCCAGGAACACGGGTTCCTGGCATTGGCTGGTGCTCGTACAGATCTCGTAAGGGTAAATCTCGGTCTATCACCAAGGGGACGTTTCACCCCCTCAGCTACAATTCAAGCAGTATAAAGCCCCTGCCAGAGGGCTCATTCAACGCTTGAGAATCTGAAAGCTTTATGACGCACTCCCGTTTACCCGTACTTGGCCCCCTGCGACTGCTGACCCTTGCGGCCGCCCTGATGTTTTCATTGGCACATGCAGATGAATATGCAGACGTCTCGCAGCTGGTACGCACCGGAAAACTGCCTGAAGCCCTGACCAAGGCAGACCAATATTTGGCCAGCAAGCCCAGGGACCCGCAGATGCGGTTCTTGAAGGGTGTCATCCAACGCGACTCCGGGAAAACCACGGATGCGATCGCCACCTTCACCCGTCTGACAGAAGATTTTCCTGAGCTGCCCGAGCCCTACAACAACCTGGCCGTCCTCTATGCCGGACAAAGCCAGTTTGACAAGGCACGCACGGCCCTTGAAATGGCCATTCGAACCAACCCCAGCTATGCCACGGCGCATGAAAATCTGGGTGACGTGTACGCCAAGTTGGCCAGCCAGGCCTACAACAAGGCTTTGCAGCTCGATGCATCCAATTCGGGCGTTCCACCCAAACTGGCCCTGATCCGAGAACTCTTCAGCCCCGCCGGCGCCAAAAATCAGCGACCCAGTCCCGTACCAACGGCTCCGTCCGTTGCTCCGGCACCAACTCCTGTGGCGACAAAACCAGCGCCGACGCTGCCGGGCCCTGTGGTATCCAAGGCACCGCCTGCACCAACGATTGCTGCACCGGCTGCGGTGCAAACTCCGGCGACACCGCCAGCGCATGCCGCTCCTACTGCCGCCGTATCATCACCAGCAGCCAGCGCCACACCGGCAGCAGCCGCTGCGCCGAGCAGCAGCAATGCTTCCAAAGATGCTGAGGCCGCTGTGCTTGCCTGGGCCAAGGCCTGGGCTGCCAGAGACGTCAAGGCCTATCTGGCGTCTTATGGCAAGGATTTCAGTCCACCTGGATCCATGAGCCGCAGTGCCTGGGAAGACGAACGCCGCCAGCGCATTACCAGCAAATCCAAAATCAGTGTAAAACTGGAAAACCTCGCGGTCACAGCGTCTGGCAACACGGCCGTCGCCAAGTTCCGCCAGGACTACAAAGCCAACGGTCTGGCCGTTTCCAGTCGCAAGACGCTGGATCTGGTCAAGAACGGTGAACGCTGGCAGATCGTCAAAGAATCCACCGGCACATGATGGCGGGGAGATTGACTGCGGACATGGGCCGATCCGTTCTCAACACCTTGTTGTTGACCTTGGCAATCGCCGGCGCCAGTCCATCGCATGCACTGGGCCACAAACGCACAGACAAATCGAAAGCGGTCCGTCAGGACGTGGTGGTTGCCAAGGACACCGATGGTGTGGCCGAGGCACGTCTGATTGAAGTCTACCGATTGATTGGACAGGCACAAAACCGGGAAGCACTGGCCAAAGCAGACCGGCTGGTCGAAGATTTTCCCCATTTCCAGTTGGCCCAACTGGTTCACGGTGATTTGCTGACAGCACAGACGCGCGCCATCAAGACCTTTGGGGATGTTCCGGACACCGTCGCCCGAAGCGCCAGCGCAGCCTTGGCAGAACTACGCGAGGAATCGCAACGCCGAGTCAGGGCACTGCGCGAACGTCCGGCGCCGGGCACGCTTCCATCGCAGTTCCTGGCCCTGTCGCAAAAATCAAAACACGCAATTGCGGTTGATGCGTCCAGGTCCCGGCTTTATCTGTTCGAAAATTCGCCCGCCGGCCTGAATCTCGTCGCCGACTACTACATTTCTGTGGGAAAGGCGGGTACCGCCAAGATAGCGGAAGGCGATCAACGGACGCCACTGGGGGTCTACTACATCACCAGCAACCTCGATCCCAAATCCCTCAAGGACTTCTACGGCTCCGGCGCCCTGCCCATCAGCTACCCCAACATACTTGACAGCAAACGGGGCAAAACAGGTAGCGGAATCTGGTTGCACGGAACACCTCCGAACCAATTTTCACGCCCTCCGCAAGCGACCGACGGCTGCGTGGTACTGGCCAACCCGGATTTGCAGCACATCATCCGCACGGTGGAGGTTCGCACAACGCCGGTGGTGATTGCATCGCAACTGCAGTGGGTAGCTCCACAAAAAACGCGTGCGGAAAGCAAGCCTTTTGAAGACGCCTTGCATGGATGGCGCAACGCCAAGACCTCTGGCAACCTGCAGCAGGTTTTGACCTACTACACGCCTGACTTCAACAGCAACGGTAAAACACTCATGCAGTGGACGCCCACTTTGAAGACCGAGCTGGATCAAGCGCAGGGGCGCACCATACAGCTCAAGGATGTATCCTATCTGCGATGGACTGATGCAGCCGACACCATGGTGGTCACGTTCGGAGAGGTGGCCGATGGCACCCGTGTTGGCTGGACCAAGCGGCAGTACTGGATTCGCCAGGAAAACCAATGGAAGATTTTTTTTGAGGGAGTGATTTGATGACGAAGCAATGGAACACATGGAGCCGACGTGCCGCACTGGCCGGTATTGCAGCAGCCGTGCTGATCAGCCCGGTCATGGCGCAAACGGCTCCGCAGGTCAAGTTTCAGACCAGCATGGGAGACTTCGTGGTCGAGGTGTACCCCGACAAGGCACCCAAGACCGTTGACAATTTTCTGCAGTACGTGAAAGACAAGCACTATGACGGCACCGTCTTTCACCGCGTCATCAATAACTTCATGGTTCAGGGCGGTGGCTATACCGAGTCAAGGAGTGAACGCCCTACCCGCCCTCCGGTTCCACTCGAAGCACTCAATGGCCTCAAAAACGATCTGGGTACCATCGCCATGGCGCGCACCAGTGATCCCAACTCCGCCACCGCACAGTTTTTTGTCAATGTCAAAAACAATGACTTCCTGAATGCCAAAGGGCCGTCAGATGGCTACACCGTATTTGGCAAGGTGACCAGTGGCATGGAAGTCATCCACAAGATCAAGGTCGTCCCCACGGGCCCCGGCGACGTCCCGCAAACCCCAGTCGTTATCAACTCCGCCACTTTGGTGAAATAAATCATGAGCAATCCACAAGTCGAACTTCACGTCACCAACTACGGTGTCATCACCCTTGAGTTGGACAAGGAAAAGGCCCCCCAGTCGGTCACCAACTTTCTGTCCTATGTAAACAAGGGTCACTACAACAACACCATCTTCCATCGCGTCATACCGGGATTCATGGTTCAGGGCGGAGGCATGGAGCCAGGCATGACACAAAAGCCGTGCGACGCCCCCATCCAGAACGAAGCCAATAACGGCCTGAAGAACGCCAACTACACGGTGGCCATGGCGCGCACTGGCGACCCCCACTCTGCCACGGCCCAATTTTTCATCAATGTGGCCGACAACAGCTTCCTGAACCACACCGCTCCCAACGCACAAGGCTGGGGTTACGCCGTGTTTGGCAAAGTGATATCCGGCGCCGACGTGGTTGACAAAATCAAGGCTGTCAAAACCGGACGCAAGGGCTTTCATGATGACGTGCCCAAGGAAGACGTCGTGATTGAAAAAGCCGTCGCACTCTAATCCGGACATGCTGCGGGATGGAAATCAATGCACCATCCCGCTGGCGTTGCATTGATTTCATTTCGGACCTGCATCTGCAGGCATCCGATGCGTTGACTTTTCACGCCTGGAGCAGCTACCTGCGAGAGACCGCAGCGGATGCGGTTTTCATACTGGGCGACCTGTTTGAAGTCTGGGTGGGTGACGATGCGGTGTCACTGGATGCAGGCTTTGAACACCAATGTGCCGACGTGCTGCGCGCCGCATCCCGGCACACGGACCTGTACCTCATGCACGGCAACCGTGACTTCCTGATGGGTTCTGCGTTGATGGCTGCGTGCAACTGCAGGCTACTGGACGATCCAACCGTGCTGTCCTTCGCCGATCAGCGCTGGCTGCTGATGCATGGTGACTCCTTGTGCCTCGGCGACACCGAATACCTGCAATTTCGGACTCAGGTCCGCAGTTCACGTTGGCAACAGGACTTTCTGGACAGGCCCTTGGCCGAACGACTGGAACTGGCGCGCGCCATGCGCGCGCAGAGCGAGGCCCGCAAGCACACCGACACAGTCTACGCCGACGTGGATTCCGATGCTGCCACTGCACTTTTGCAGACACTGCATGCAGACCACCTGATTCACGGCCACACGCACCGTCCCGCCCGGCACCTGCTTGCCGCGGACCGGGAACGTCTGGTACTCAGTGACTGGGACTTGCGCGCTACGCCAGCGCGTGCCGAAGTGCTGCGCCTGCGATGCTCGGCCGTGAATCAGGCAGAAACATACACGGTGGAGCGCATACCCCCCGCCATGGCGGGTGGGCACACAAAAACCTAGACCCAAGCTTGCGGATTAACCGCATCAATCTGCCAGGGATCCAAGAATTGGTGGGCGTAGCGCAGGTATACGCCCTCGTTCACAAAAATGTCGAACAGGTCAGGGTCTATATGGCCCCCCAGGCGGAACTTGTGCATGATGCCCATCGCCTGGGATAGCTTCATGCCCTGCTTGTACGGCCGGTCGCGCGCGGTCAATGCCTCAAATATGTCAGCGATCCCCATCACCCGTGCCTGTACCGACATCTGGTCACGCGTAAGGCCTTTGGGGTAGCCTTTGCCATCCATGCGCTCATGGTGTCCGCCTGCATACTCCGGAACGTTCTTCAAGTGCTTGGGCCAGGGCAACTGCTCCAGCATCTTGATGGTGGCCACGATGTGGTTATTGATGATGTCGCGCTCGGCCGCAGTCAAGGTGCCCGCGCGTATCGTCAGGTTTTCCACCTCGTTGGCTGTCAACAACTCGGACTCCAATCCATTCACGCTGCGCCAGGTGTGCTGCTCACCAATATCCCGCACACGCTGCAAATCGGTATCTTTCATGAACTCTGCGCCCTGGTTCACCATCCGTAAAAAGGCGCGATCTGCATCCAGCGCATCGATCTTTTCACGGCAGTGCACCCAAACCTGGGCTTCAGCGTTTGCATCCTTGGGTTCCCGCAGGGCCAACTGCGCACGCAAGGCAGCGATTTCCTGATCGCGCTTGAGCACTTCGAAACGCGTGTCGACCAGATCAATGCGATCAAACAGCGTCTGCAACTTGGTGGCTTTGTCCACCACATGCACCGGAGTGGTCACCTTGCCGCAGTCATGCAACAGCCCGGCAATCTTGAGCTCATAGCGATCCCGGTCATCCATCGAGAATGCCGCCAACGGACCCTGCTTATGGGCATTAACCGCTTCGGCCAGCATCATGGTCAATGCAGGCACGCGCTGGCAGTGCCCACCGGTGTAGTGCGATTTTTCATCAATTGCCAGATTGATCAGGCTGATGAAGGACTCAAACAGCGCTTCAAGCTGCGACATCAGGTTGCGATTGGTAATGGCGATGGCCGCCTGCGACGCCAGCGACTCGGCCAGACTCTGATCGGAACTGGAGAACGACACCACCTCACCATTAGGTTTGCGCTTGGCGTTGATGAGCTGCAGCACACCAATCACATCACCTTCATGGTCCTTCATGGGAACTGACAAAAAGGATTGCGACCGGTAGCCCGTTCGTGCATCAAACTGGCGCGTCCCCGAAAAATCGAAGTTCGGCTCGGTATAAGCGTCAGCGATATTGACCGTCTGACTGTGGATGGCCGAATAGGCAGCAACCAGTGAATCGTTGGGCTTACCCTGGCCATCGTGCAGGGGCAAATTGGGAAAGTCGATGGGCTTGCCGGATGTTCCCCCCATTGCGATTTTCAGGGAGTCGGTCTTGAGGATCTCAAAACGCAACGATTGCCGGTCTTCGGTTACGCGGTAGAGCGTGCCGCCGTCGGCGTGGGTAATGGTTTTTGCGGCAACCAGAATGCTTTCCAGCAATCGCGTGATGTCGCGCTCTTTGGAGAGCGCGGCACCAACCGCGTTGAGTTGCTCAAGCCGACGCAGCAGGTCTTCAATGGAGTCCACAGATCGCCCTTTTACAAGAAACCATGCCCACTGCGGGCGCCCCATTCTTCCACAATCACCCGCAGCATTAGCCGTCTCTATTTTTTGAGCAACACCTTGAGCACGTTTTGCACGCGGCGCGCCAAGGGCGCACTGAACGGGCCGGCAAACACCGCTGCCGTATCTGCACCCCAGGTCTGCGCCGGTGGCGGATCGTTGCGGCGCGTCAGCAACTGCAACTGCAAGCCGCGCCGCGCATCCAGGTCTTCGGCCGGCGTAGGTACCTCGGCTGCCATTTCCAGTCGCAACAAAGCCACGTGCGGGTCGCTGGGCTTGGCTGATGCCTTGGACTCACCTCCCAAGGCTTGCGCCCAGGCGGCACGGGTCGCCGGTGTCGCCCGGCCACCCAGTTCCTGGGCACCCGGCACCAGGCTGGCGTCCCGTTTTTCCCAAGCGGTCAACAACTGTGTCAAGGCCTCACCATGGGCCTGGACTGCCAGCTTTCGCAAAGCCAGCTGGGCATGTTCCAACGCATCGCGCTGGGCCCGGAATGCAGCATCACCAAGGCGCGGTGCATCAGGCCGGGAGTCAAAAGGTGCACGGCTGTCGGAGCCAAAGCGACCACCGGGACGTCCATCGGCGCGCGCGGCACCGCGGTCATCGGGCCGTGGGGACGCGTAAGGCCCGGCTTTGCGATCGCCCCACTTGCCAGCACGTGCACCGGCTGGCGCTGGCGCTTCTTTTTTCATACCGGGTCTGTCGTCACCACGCATGGCAATCACCGGTTTGGGAGCCGCTTTGGGCGCGGGTGCCGGTGTCGGTTCCGCCTCCGGTGCGACGGTCGCATCGGGCGTTTCTTGCGTCGGGCCGTCAGCTGCTATGTTTTCAGGAGCTTCCTGCGCACGTTCCACGGGGGCTTGCGCCGTATTTTGTTCGGAATCAGCGGTTGGAATGGCGGCTTTGGCCTCGCTCTCTTGTGAGCCTGCGGTTTGCACATCGGCCTGCGCCTGTGCCTGGCCCTGCAAAGCGGCCTCCAGCGCAGCCATGGCAGCACGGATGGTCTGTGCGTCGCCGCTGGCGTTGGCAGCGTCCAACGCCTTGGCCGCCTGCAACACCATGCGATCGCGCGAGCCCAGTGCGGCCTCGGCCTTCTCTCGCTCTACCGTCTTGCGGTTGAATGCATCGTCAATGGGTTTACGGAAGGCATCCCACAGCTTTTGTTCGTGGCGTCGGTCCATGGGCACCCGATGTGCCTGCGCCTGCCACCGCTGTTGCAAGGCCTTCACGGCATCCACGCGCAGTTCCGGGGCAGCGCCCAGCACCTTGGCTTCTTCAATCATGGCGTGGCGCAAGGCCAGGCTCTCGGCCTGCAACGCCTCCAGTGGCGCAGCGGCCTTGGCAATAGCGGCTTTCCACAAGGGTTGCAACTCGGCAAATGCCTTTTCACCCAAGTGCCCGGCGTCACGCCAGCGGTCGCCAAACTGGTGCAGGATGCGGTTAAACCCCTTCCAGTCATCGTCCAGCGCGGTCTGGTTGGCGGCAGCCCAGGCATTGACTTCTTCGATCAGCGCCAGACGCTGTGCCTTGTGCTCGGCGGATTCGGCACGAACCTTGTCCAACCAGGCTTCCACCACTTTGTGGGCCTCGTTGCAGGCCTCGTCAAATCGCTTCCACATGGAATGGTTGGGCGCCCCACCCTGGTCGGTTTGCTTCCACTGCTCGCGCAAGGAGCGCAGGGCTTCCTGCATCTTGCGCCCACCAATGGCCTGGCCTTCGGGACGCTTGAGCAAGCCTTCTGCCTGGGCAACCAGCGCTTCACGCAACTGGTCGGCGCGCCAGCGTTGCCAGCCCTCCAACTCGCCCGCAGCGGCCAAAGCCGCATGGGCCTGGTTTTCCAGCTTGTCGTCTATGACTTTGCCAAATTCCTTGAGGGCGTGGCGCAGCGCATTGGCGGCTCCGGCGCTGGCTTTGCCGTGGCCCTCCGCAATTTCCAGCTCCAGGGTCGACAAGACCTCACGCACGGTGGCCGTGGCCTGTGCCCGCACTTGGGGGTCAACCTTCGGTTTGGCCTGTTTCGGAGGCGCCTCGGCAGGCACACCACGCGCAGCCCGCAACTCGTCGGCCCACATTGGTACAGGCGGCAACGGTGCTGCTCCATCCTGCGCTGCAGCAACCGCCAGTGCCAAAGCGCCCTGAAAGGCATCCCATACCACCAGAAGCTGTCCTTTGGAGGCATCCAGCAACGGCGGGAACTTCACGTCCACACTGGCCCAACTGGTGTCGGCCACCAATTGCGTCGCCTGGGCTTGCCATTGGTCTACGTCCACACGCAGGGCATCCAGTGCGGCTTGGGCGTCTTGCCATGATTTAGTAGACAGCACCTCAATGCGTTGCGCCAGCAGAACGGCCGCTTCACGCTGCACCTGAACCCGCCGTTGCAGATCTTCAATGACCCGCACACGCTCGGCCAGCTGGGTTTTCAGTGCGGCCAGCGGCTCGCGGCTCAGCGGTGCGCCTGCTTTGGCCGCATCACGCTGCCAGGCGAGCGCGTCGGCAATATTAAGCTTGACCATGTCCAGCAGCGACTGGGCCTTGGCAGCCCACTCGGCGGCGAGTGCCTCTTGGCCCTTGGCGCGTCTGGCTTCATCAATTTTTTCGCGGACCAGCTTGGCAGCGCCCTTGTCCTTGACGCTGAGCTCCTTGAATACGTCTGCCAGTTGATCCGGGGCGGGGCTGCTCAGCAGCCATTCCCGCACGCGGGCGGCTCGCTCGCCGGAAGTGGGAGCTGAAAAAGCACCACCGGTCAGACTGTCTAAATGGGCAATATCGTTGTTTTTGGCGGTAGAAGTCGACGTCACGGTAGGCTCGGAAGTGGGTTGAAACAAAATCTGCAACTGCGTATTTTCGCCGCGAATTGGAAACCGCCATCCAGTTTTTGTCCACGCCAGCCCAAAGCCATGCATTGGCCCTACAAAACATTGCTGTTTCCATACAGATATCGGTCTCCAAGCCCCGCAAATACAGCGTAAGAAGCTATCAAAAACATAGCAAAATATTATCCAGGTCCATCGCAACCGAACGACAGTGGCGAGAGTGGCGCCCCAGAACGGCGCACACTTGCACCATATATATAGAGGCACACGCGATCTCTGCAGGTCTTCTGGGGAAAAAACAAGAAAGCCCGGGGGCCGAACCATTCGATCCGCCCCCCGAGCTTGACGGCTGACCAAAGGTCCATGCCGTCAGGGCTGGCACTGCGGAGATTGAAGTCCAACAGTGCGCAAGAAGCAATAGATTGCCTCCTTGAGTTACCGGGGCCGCTTCATCACAGATACCATCACGGTATGGACTGGCTACTGCCGGAACAAAACCTGAATCAACAGGCAATTAAAGTCTAGCGAGCACCCGCAGCGATTTCAAATCGGGTTTTCAATGGATCTCAGACTTGCGATTGCCATATTTTTCAGCACTGCAAAAGCGCCCAAAAGCCGCACCAGGCCTAGACGCTGCCATTCATACAATCAAATTTAGAATAACAAATCTATTTAATATTGTTGACTTGGTATAACAAACACCCCTAGAATCCGCCCATTCCTAGTTTTGGCTAGGGATAACCCGTAACCGCTGCCGAACCCGGCATATTCAAATCGCTGCACATGTCGAACCGACGCCGCAGGATATTGATAGCGTACCAACCCAAACGAGGTGCCTGAAGTTATCGCTCTGCCCGCAGAGCGAGAGCCCCGAGCCCCCGCCTAAGAAGGAAGAGCTATGACAGCGACCGAAAAATTCACCAAGGGCTTGGCAACATTTGCCAGCGACATTGCCCAAGGTTTCTTCGAAATCACACACAACGGTTTTGCCCTGCTGGGCTTGGCCGTCATGTTTGCTGTGATCACCCTGACCGCAAGGCCAGAAATCCGCCAAGCGGGGGAAGTCCAGTTGATGAGCTGGCTGCAGACCCGTCAGGCGGCCGTCACCGGCGTTAGCACCGACGTAGAAGGCGTTGACCGCGCTACCGCCGCCAATCCACAAAACCTGCCCAAGCAGCAGGCCGCAGTGGCCTACTGGCTCAGCAAAAAGTACAACATTGCACCCGAACCCCTGAGCGCGCTGGTGGCTGAAGCGTTTGAGGCAGGCAACCGCGCCAAACTGGACCCCACGCTGATCCTGGCCGTCATGGCCATTGAATCGGGCTTTAATCCCTTTGCGCAGAGCGCAGTGGGCGCCCAGGGCCTGATGCAGGTCATGACCAAGATCCACAGCGACAAGTACGAGGGCTTTGGCGGCAAGCTCGCTGCCTTTGACCCAGTGTCCAATCTGAGAGTCGGTGTCAAGGTGCTGCAGGAGTGTGTCGCTCGCGCGGGCTCCGTCGAGGGTGGACTCAAGCTCTACGTCGGTGCAGGCAACATGGAAGATGACGGCGGCTATGCCTCCAAGGTCCTGGCTGAGCACAACCGCTTGCAGTTGGTGTCCAGCGGTCGCACCGTGCCACTTGCAGCGCCCCAGGTCATGCCGGTGAACCACCCGGTAAAACCCCAGGAGCCACCCGAAAACGTAGCCAGCTATTTCAGCTCGTAAGCTGGCTCAGGTAAAATCCACTCCGCACGCGACTGGCGATAGGCGCCCGACCGGACCGGTTTGGAGCGCTGACGTGGGACTACCACTGGGAAGCGTGCCGCAGCGCCTGCGCAGGTGCCTGCGTTCAGCCGTTCGCCTGGGCAGCCCTTGTCTCATTTCGTATGACCAAGGTTCATTGTCTTAAAGGACTGCCATGTACCACCGCAACATCCTCGTCGAACAGACTGATCCCGAACTCTGGGCTGCCATCCTGGCCGAAAACGCCCGCCAGGAACACCACATTGAGCTGATTGCCAGTGAAAACTACGCATCGCCTGCCGTCATGGCCGCGCAAGGCAGCCAGCTAACCAACAAGTACGCCGAAGGCTACCCGGGCAAGCGCTATTACGGTGGCTGTGAGCATGTGGACGTGGCCGAACAACTCGCCATCGACCGGATCAAGCAGATTTTTGGTGCCGAAGCGGCCAACGTGCAACCACACTGCGGCGCGTCCGCCAACGAAGCCGTCTTTCTGGCCTTCCTGAAGCCCGGCGACACCATCATGGGCATGAGCCTGGCCGAAGGCGGCCACCTGACCCACGGCATGCCCCTGAACATCAGCGGCAAATGGTTCAACGTCGTCTCCTATGGTCTGAACGCCCAGGAAGCCATCGACTACGACGCCATGGAGCGCAAGGCCCACGAGACCAAGCCCAAGCTGATCATTGCGGGTGCCAGTGCCTATTCGCTAGCCATCGACTTTGAACGCTTCGCCAAGGTCGCCAAAGACGTGGGTGCCATCTTCATGGTGGACATGGCCCACTATGCCGGCCTGATTGCCGCTGGCGTCTACCCCAACCCAGTACCCCACGCCGACGTGGTGACCAGCACCACCCACAAGAGCCTGCGCGGCCCCCGTGGCGGCATCATTTTGATGAAGGCCCAGCACGAAAAGGCCATCAACAGCGCCATCTTCCCCGGCCTGCAAGGCGGCCCGCTGATGCACGTGATTGCCGCCAAGGCGGTGGCCTTCAAGGAAGCACTGCAGCCCGGCTTCAAGGAATACCAGCAACAGGTACTGAAGAACGCCCAGATCGTGGCGCAAACCCTGACGGAGCGCGGCCTGCGCATTGTCAGCGGCCGCACCGAGAGCCACGTCATGCTGGTGGACCTGCGTGCCAAGGGCATTACCGGCAAAGAGGCCGAGGCCGTGCTGGGCAGCGCCCACATGACCATCAACAAGAACGCCATCCCCAACGACCCCGAAAAGCCCATGGTCACCAGCGGCGTGCGCATTGGCACACCGGCCATGACCACCCGGGGCTTCAAGGACGAAGAGGCCCGCGCCACCGCCCACCTGATTGCCGACGTGCTGGACAACCCGCGCGATGCAGCCAACATTGACGCCGTGCGCACCAAGGTCCATACCCTGACCTCGCGCTTCCCGGTCTACGGCTAGACCACATGGCAAGCGCAGTTGCTACTATTTTTATAGCTTCTTACGCTTGTTTCACGGGGGCTAGAGGCCTGAATCATTCAATGACTTTTGCCAATCCCCTATGAAATGCCCCTTCTGCAGCCACTCAGAAACCCAGGTCGTGGAGACCCGGATTTCTGAAGACGGGGATTTCATCCGCCGCCGGCGCCAATGTGGGTCGTGCGAAAAGCGCTTTACCACCTACGAGCGCCCCGACGTCAATTTTCCGTCCATCGTCAAAAAAGATGGTCGGCGCATTGAGTACGAGCGGGCCAAGCTTCTGGCCTCGTTCAATCTGGCGCTGCGCAAGCGCCCAGTCAGCACCGAGCAGATTGACAGCGCCATTGAGCGCATTGAAGAAAAGCTGCTGAACCTGGGCCTGCGGGAGGTTCCCTCCGCCCGGATAGGCGAGTTGGTCATGCGCGAACTCAAGAAGCTCGACAAGGTCGCCTATGTGCGATTTGCCAGCGTGTACCGCAGTTTTGAGGATATTGACGACTTCAAGACGCTGGTGGATGAGGTACGACGGTAGGCGCTGGCTCCATTCGTCGGGGTATGCTGGCCGCTAGTCTGAATTCGAAGACAGTCAACCTGAACGGGGTCCAGAATAGTCCTATGCGAAAAATCAGCGGATTTACACTCATTGAGCTCTTGGTAGTGATGGCCATTGTGGCCATACTCTTGTCCATCGCCGCTCCATCGTTCAAGCAGCAAATTCAAGCCAACACGATGGCCAGCAATGTAAATACCTTTTTGGCCGATTTGCGCTATGCCCGTGGCGAGGCCGTCAGACGTGGGGGCGGCGTCGTAATGTGCCGCAGCGATGATCCCGAGGCAACCAACGCAGCGTGTGGAAGCGGTGCCGGTCCCAATGGCAATGGTTGGGTCAGCGGCTGGATTATTTTTGTCGACAAGAATAACAATGGCGACCGCAATTACAACGTGGACCCCATCGTGGACGACACCATCCTGCGCGTGCAGTCGCCCATTACGGCAATGGACTCCATTGCCGATGCTGGTTCGTCCACCAAATTTGTATTCACTGCGACAGGCCGGCTACAGAGCCTTAGCTCAGCTACATCATTGCAGTTTGGTGGACCAAAATATGCCAACACAGTTCAACGCGTTGTGTGCATCAGCCTGGGTGGCCGAGCCAGAATTGCGGGTGATGGCCTCACCTCTTGCGGAACCAACGGTCTATGAAGCACTTTCCCTTAAATCACCGCCGCCAGGCGGGAGCATCACTCATTGAGGTGCTGGTAGCCGTGCTGATTTTGTCTTTCGGCATGCTGTCTCTGGGCGCCATGTTGTCTTTTTCGGTACAGATGCCAAAATTGTCGGGGTATCGCACAACGGCCACCAATATTGCTGCCGATCACATCGAACGAATTCGCGCAAACCCAGGGGAATTCGCCATAGGCACCTACAGCTCCCCCCTGAGTTATGACGGGACCTTCAACGCCGTCTCCTTGGCCGACTGTACCTACCCCAATTGCACATCAGCAAGCATCGCCGCCATGGACATTGCTGCCGCCAGAGTCGCGGCGCGCACCTTGCTGCCCGCAGGCGGGATGATCGTAACCTGTGATGCCGCGGGCTGTAACTCACCCAACGCCTACGGCAACCTGTGGATTGTGTGGCAAGAGCCCAACACCAGTGCGGTCCTCAACCCGACCGCATCGGACAACTGCCCCGTACAGGTCACAGGCACCTACACAAACCCTGCACCGCGTTGCCTCTATGTGAGATTCAATATATGACACTGCACCCCACATCACGGCGCATGCGATCACATACGGGCTTTTCACTGGTCGAATTGATGGTCTCCCTGGCCATCGGACTGGTGATTATGGTCGCCGTCATGTCTGCCTACATAGGTTCGGCCGGCGCCGGCCGGATGGCCGAAGCCCAGAGCCGTATGAACGAAGATGGACAAGCCGCCCTGAGCATTTTGTCGCAGCATATTCGAATGTCCGGCAACAACCCCGATCAGCCCAACCGGGTGGATGATGCCAACCCGGCCTTGTCAAGTTTGCGAAACCCGGTGTATGGAGCAACGTCATTGGTGCTCGCCGGAACGGCTACAACCAGCAACTTTTCCATACGGGGCTGCGACGGCACGTTTTCAAATATCACGACGACAACCTCACTGGACAGCCTGGCCTGTGTTTCTGGCGGAACGACCACAGTGCCGGACTCCATTGGTGTGAGTTACGAAGCTGACCGGTTCAACACCATCCCATCCAGCGGAATACCGACCGACTGCCTCGGCAACAAGTTGCCCGTGGTAACAGCAACCGTCCCCACTATCGTCGCAAACACGTCCACCATGGCCAACGTGACTTATACGGTTGCAGACAACCGGTTTTATATCGGCACTTCGGGGGTCATCGTTGCACCCTCATTGTATTGCCGAGGCAATGGTGGAGGAACTCCCCAACCACTGGTGGAGAACATTGAATCCATGCAGCTGCAGTATGGAACGGTGAGTACGGCGACCACGTCTACAACCGCAACGGTAGCTGGCTATTTGCACGCCACAGAGGTCCTTACGGATGCCAACTTGGCATTGCTGGCCGATGATGCAGCACGCTGGGCCAAGGTAGTAACGGTTCGCATCTGCGTATTGGTACGCAGCGAGGCCATGGTCGCGCCGGATGCCGCATCTGCGCAGTATCTGGACTGCCAGGGACAACTGGTTGCAAACCCGCCAGACTTGCGGCTCAGACGGGCGTACACAACCACCGTCGTTCTTCGAAATCGGCGACTTTAACTATTTTTGACCTGACCCTGCCATGACACAGCCACTCCAAAACAGTCTCCCACCGTTTGCGAAGAAGATGCGCATATGCGCGCGCCGCGGACAAACACAGAGTGGCGTGGTGTTGATCGTTGCAATGATCCTGTTGATCGTTATTTCCATACTGGCGGTCACCAGCATGCGCAATTCGGCGTCCACCGAGGCCCTCGCAGGCAATGTACGCACGACCGAACTGGCAACCCAGGCCGCCGACATTGCACTTCGGCACTGCGAACAGTCCGTGATCGAAATCCGCACGGTAGCGGCCGGAGGCACGCCAACAGGATTTGTGACCGCAATAACGGCGGCCAATATCCAGGCGGTTACCACCCCCGCCAACTGGCAAGCCACAGCCAACTGGGACGTGACGCCCACGGTCGCCTATGTGCTGCCATCTGCCTTGATCGGGGGCACGGCCACCTATCGACGCCCACCCGAGTGCATGATGGAAAACCTGCCCATCATCGCTGCCGGCGGCACGACTGTTAACTCGACCGCGTCCTATGTCATCACCGCCCGCGGGTTTGGCCCCGAAGTACCAGCAGCAGACGCCGCCCGGTCGCGCCCAACCGGCAGCGAAGTCTGGTTGCAGTCCCACATTGAACTTCAATAACGTCAAGAGGTACCACCATGTCCCAATGCAACTTGAAAGCCTTGTTGTTGACGCTTGGCCTAGCCGCCACGGTGCAGACCGCTGTGGCTGTCATCGCCCAGGAGCCGCTGCTCAACCGACCCAATACCGTCTCGCCCAATTTGGCTCTGATACTTGACACCTCGGGTTCAATGTCTGCCGGCTACATTTACCAGTACGGTCGCATTGATTCGAGCGGCATGGGGCCACAAGGTCCCGAGCCAAGCTCCGGAACAAACTACGGATCCATGTCGCCCGACGTGAACCGTATTTACTACGATCCGCGCGTGCGTTACAAACCACGCGTCGACTATCTTGGCGCCGATCTAGCACAAAGCTCGCCTACATCAAAAAGTTCGGGATGGCAGGTGTATATCCGTAACACAACGGCTGCCGCAACTTCAGCCTGCCCATCTGGAGTCTACACAACGGGGCAATTGACTGATATGGCGTGTTACTACAACCCGTCGTACACCCCGCCTGCATCGCTGGTTGTTGCGGGCAGTACCGGCACCTACCCTAACGTGGTAGACGGAAACACATCCAATTCGATCAAGTTTCCGAAGTTCGTTGCCCGAACCGATTGCGTAGTATCCACAACGTCCTGCAATCTCACCGAGGAAGGACAAAACTATTCAAACTGGAAAAAATGGTACAACAGTCGAGGGAAGATGGCGATCACCGGTATTGGTCACGCGTTCCAGCCCATCAAAGACGATGCAATCCGACTGGGCTACACCACCATCGATTACATCAACGCCAACAGCAAGCTCAACAAAGGCGTTTCGTCCTACAGCCCGGTAGCCGGTGGCACCAAAGACCTGTTCTTCACTTGGCTTTATGGACTTGGCTTTGGCAACGGCACGCCCAACAAGTTCGCGGTTGACCGTGTGGGTCGATACTTTTCACGAACCGATAGTGACGGACCCTGGTCCTCTTTGCCAGATCCGACGTCTGCGGGCATCAGTACCGTAACCGCATCGGGCCCAGGAAAGACTGAACTACCAGTCGACCATGCCAGTTGCCGCAGATCGTTTTCCATGCTGGTTACCGACGGCTATACCAACGGCGGTGGCCCCACAACGGCTGGAAACTTTGACAGCACGGTGATCAACATACCCAATGCGATCGGTAGTTTTCCCTATTTGCAACCCCTAACCGGGTCGGTCGCCAAGGCACCCTATACCGATACCAGCAGTAATACCATGGCCGACATTGCCATGTATTACTGGGGACGGGATTTGCGAACCGACCTGGCCAATCGGGTTCCAACCATATCAACCACGACCTTAACCAATCCATCAACCTGGCAAAACGTATCTTTTTACGCGGTCACGTTGGGCATTGATGGCACCTTGGCACATACCACCACCACGCTGGCCAGTCTGAACACCGGGGCTACATCCTGGCCCGCCCCGGTCGATAACCAACCCACCACCATTGATGACCTGTGGCATGCAACCATCAATGCACGCGGAGAACTACTCAACGCAAACAACAATACCGAGCTGACCAGTGGTTTAAAACGCATGTTCGACACCATTGCGGGTACCCCACAGACCTTGTCAGGCGTTGCCGTGTCAACCACCTTCTTGAAAAGCGGTACCCGCAAGTACAAGCCCGAGTACATACCCGGCACTTGGTCTGGCAAGCTCTCGGCCATCGAACTGGATCCGGTCACCGGCAATGACAAAAGCCCGGCCAATACCTACTGGCAAGTCGAAAACGGCGTGGACCCGGTGACCCAGGACCCCATCAGCTTGATTCCTGCGGTGTCGACACGGCAGAGCAAGGTATTCACCTGGAACGGCAGCGCGGGTGTTGCTTTCAATACCACCAACTCTGGCCTCAGTTCGGACTTGGTCAATTACGTGTTGGGTGACTCTTCTAAAGAGTTGCGCAAGAGCGGTGGAATTTACCGCAACCGGGCTGCAATTCTTGGCGATATCGTCAACTCCAGCCCTGCCTATATTCACGATAACGTGGATCTCAGTTATGAAAAACTGGTGGGCTCCTATGGCAACTACCGCTCCTTTGTGACTGCCAAGATTGCCCGTCCGGAAGGCGTACTGTTTGTGGGCGCCAACGACGGCATGCTGCACGGCTTTGGCGATAACACCGGCACCGAGCTTTTTGCTTTTGTTCCCAAGGCCGTGATTCCCAACCTATCCAAACTGGGTGACATACCCTATACACACCAGTACTACGTAGACGGACCCAATACCGAAACCGATGCCTACCTGGACTCGACGTGGACCAACGTCTTGTTGGGCACAACGGGAGCTGGCGCCAAGGCAGTCTACGCAATGGACGTAACAGCGCCCACCACCATGACTGCAACGAATGTCTTGTGGGAAATCAACTCGACCACCACCAATTTTGGCAATCTGGGCTATGTTCTGAGCGACGTGCAAGCGGGTGTCGTCGAAGCAGCTGGCTCCCTGGCCAACGACAACTGGGTCGCGGTGTTTGGCAATGGTTTTGGCAGTACGTCAGGGGCTGCGAGCCTGTTTGTGGTCAATCTCAAGACCGGTGCCTTGTTGAAAGAGATTGTTGTCGATAGCTCTGGCAATGGCTTGGGCGGTGTGCGTTTGGTACGTGACGCAACGCAACGGGTCATTGGCGCTTACGCCGGTGACCTGAAGGGCAATATGTGGAAATTTGACCTGACGGGGTCCAATAAATCCAACTGGAAAGTCGGATTGGGCGGCTCACCTCTGTACACGGCAGGAAGCACGCAACCCATTACCGCAACCCCGTCGGTTGTGCCGCATCCCAGCGGCGGCTACGTGGTTGATTTTGGAACAGGCAAGTTCTTCGAAACCGCAGACACGACTGCGCCGTTCGCGCCCCAGCGCCTGTACGGCATTTGGGACAAACAGGCCTTTGGCGCCACCACCACTCCAACCGGGGCAGCTCCAGTGTCTGGAACCTCGTCGTTGCAAGAGCAAACCATCAGCACCGTAACGATTTCGGGAGTTGCCTACTACGCCACGTCCACCAACACCGTAGCGTGGGGTGACGGCCTCTTGGCGGGTATGCGGGGTTGGTACATGGATTTACCCAATAGCGGTCAACGGGTACCCTACCCGGTTGAACGGCTGTTTGCAGCCAGCGGCAGCACCTTCATACTGGCCAGCACCATTTCACCGGTCAGTTCTGCGGCGGCCGACCTGTGCGTGCAAACCGGAAGCGGATCGGGATGGGTGTACATCATCGACGGAGTTACAGGTTCCGGGCCAACCAAGCCAACCCTCGATACCAACAACGACGGAGTAGTCAATTCATCTGACACTGTGGTCAACGGATACCAGGATCCTGTCGATGGCAGACCTACCGCGATCAGTACCGGATCGACGGGCGGCGGCGGCCTTGGCGGAGGCGACGAAAAGGGCTGCATTGTGACTGCGCAAAACCGTTGCAACACATTCGAACTAAAGTGTGGTCAGCCCGGTATGCCCGCCTGTACGCCCACTCCGGGATCGGGATCACTGCTGAAGATCAAGAAGCGCGAATGGCGCCAGCTGTTCATGCGCTAGCATGAGCCAATCAAATCTGATGGAAGCAACTTTCATGAATAACCGTTTCGCTAGCGCCCACTATTCGAAGCGATCCGCTGGCTTCACACTCATTGAGTTGATGATCACAGTGGCCATCGTCGGCATATTGGCCGCGGTCGCCTTCCCGTCCTACGCCAGCTTCGTAGCCAGGGCCAGGAGGTCCGATGCCCGAACACAGTTGGTCCAGGTAGCCCAGTTCATGCAGCGTTTTTATGCTGCAAACGACAACTACGCGACCGATCGTTCCGGCAATGCCATTCAGGTTCCTGCTCAGCTGCAGGTTTCACCTGCTGACGGCGGCGCAGTCTACAACTTGTCGGTTACCACCGCTACCGCTACGGCTTACGAGATTCGCATGGTGCCCGTCGCCTTGGGCCCAATGTCTGGCGATAAGTGTGGAACCTTCACCTTGACATCCACGGGTGTTCGTGGCGTCTTGGTCGGTGGCGTCGCTGGTTCCCCAACACTCAGAGACACGTGCTGGAAGTAGCGCGAGCGGTAGCTGACCGATGGTGATTGCCCGGACCGACGGGGTGCAGGCCCCGCCGTTGCTGCCACCGATGCGGCAGGCATTGGACTTGGCAGCCAGTTGCGGCAACCGCGTCGCACCCAACCCCCGGGTCGGCTGCGTATTGGTGTCCCCAACAGGGCAGACCATCGGCGTGGGCCGAACGCAAAAGACCGGTGAAGCCCACGCGGAAGTCATGGCGCTGCGGGATGCTGAAAGCCTTGGCCACTCGGTTTACGGTGCCACTGCCTATGTGACACTGGAGCCCTGCTCCCACCATGGGCGTACAGGCCCCTGCTGTGACGCCCTTGTGGCAGCCGGAGTCAAAAAGGTGATCGCATCCATAGCAGACCCGAACCCGTTGGTGGCCGGCAATGGTTTCAAAAGACTGCGCGCGGCCGGTATGGATGTGGAAGTGGGCATGGGCGCCGAAAAATCACGGGAGCTCAATATCGGATTCTTCAGTCGCATGGTCCGCAAGACACCCTGGGTGAGGATGAAGATTGCAGCCTCCCTTGACGGCAAGACCGCGCTTGACAGTGGTGTCAGCCAATGGATCACAGCCGCCCCTGCTCGCACTGACGGGCATGCATGGCGCGCGCGCGCCTGTGCTGTCCTGACCGGCATTGGCACGATACTCAAAGATGACCCTCGCCTGGATGTAAGACTGGTTGACACACCGCGCCAGCCCCACATGGTCGTCGTCGACAGCAGGCTTGAAACACCGCTGGACGCTCACATTTTTATAGCTGACCGCGCAATCTACATCTATGCTGCCGTCGAAAATGATGTAAAAAAGGCAGCCTTGGAAGAACGCGGTGCGACCGTTATTTACTTGCCGGGTGCAAACGGCAAGGTTGATTTGGCTGGCATGCTGCACGATCTCGCAAAGCGTGAAATCAATGAATTGCATGTGGAGGCGGGGCAACGGCTCAACGGGTCCCTCATTCGCGAGAATCTGGTGGACGAAATACTGGTGTATTTGGCACCAAAACTGATCGGACAGGGACAGGGCATGGCCAGCTTTGGACCACTCGCCGAACTCTCCAGCGCAGTGCAACTGGAGTTCACGTCCACAGCCAGCTTGGGGCCTGACCTTCGGATCGTTGCCCGTGTCCGTGGGCGCGATGCGTTCTAAGCCAGGTCAATCAGCTGACGCCATGCCGGCGCCCAACACCGATTTGAACTCCGGTCAAACCCGCGTCGTGATGCTCTTCGCGACCATGATGGTACTGGTGCCTGCGCTGGGCTGGCCAAACGAAGAACTGCTGCAAGACACATTGAAATCAATGTTGGCGGCATTTTTCGCACTAACAGCAGCCATCGTGTATTTTTGGCAGATACGCAATCAAACGGTTGTCGTCCAGTTGCACCGACTGTTTTGGCTACCCGTGGGCCTGATGGTTTATGCGCTGGGAAGCTCGGTATGGTCTCACACCTACCTTGGCAGTGTTGAAGCCATACGCTGGTTTGTGTTCAGCTTGATATTGTTTTTGGGCATGAATACCCTGACCCTGCCACGGATGACGTATTTGGCATGGGGCATTCACGTTGGGGCGGTCGTCGCGTCGCTTTGGGCCGCACTGCAATTCTGGTTTGATTTTCACCTCTTTGCGCAAGGCCGGGACCCGGCCTCAACGTTTGTCAATCGCAATTTTTTTGCAGAATTCTTGATCTGCACATTGCCATTTAGCGTTCTTCTCTTGGTGCGATTGAAAGACAAAACATCCGTTTTCCTGATTACGTTTTCCCTGGGCTTCAACATCACCGCCCTCATGATGACTGGCACCCGCTCTGCCTTGTTGGCCCTGTTTCTTCTGCTACCTGTGCTTCCGTGCATCGTTTGGACCAACAGAAGGCAAGTCAAGTCCATAGGATGGCGCCTTGGGCATTGTCTCGGTATCGCAGTTCTACTGATCGCATCGGTACTGACCATGGGTTCAACCAGTACCGGCAACGTAAAGATCTTGTCGGAGTCAAAGCAGACCACCCCCATTGAACGCGCACTGTTCCGTACTGCTTCTCTAGCCAAGCCTTTTGAATACACCCAGGGATCTTTTTCCGTTCGAACCGTCATGTGGACGGCGACAGCCCGAATGATTGCGGTCAATCCGGTTATGGGGGTTGGCGCCGGCGCGTGGGAGGCACAAATTCCGGTTTACCAAACGATTGGTAGCCAACTGGAAACCGACTATTACGCCCACAACGAGTTCTTGCAACTGGTGGCGGAGTACGGAATTACCGGTTGGTTGTTCCTTCTGGGCCTGCTGCTTTACCTGGTACTGGCAGCCTATCGCACATGGGCCAACAGAACGGATGAAGGGAAACTGGAGGCCCCGGTGCGGGCATTGGCTCTGTCAAGTCTATTCGCGCTTGTTGTTGTGAGCAATGCAGGGTTTCCTTGGCGCATGGCAGCCACTGGGGCCATGTTTGCCCTGAGTTTGGCAGTACTTGCAGCGTCTGATTTGCGTTTGTATTCTGGCGGATTCACTGCATCGCTCGCCACGAACTGGAAGCGCTCCTATTCATTGATTGCGTTGGCTGTGGCATTGCCATGTTCGGCACTCGCGGTGTATCTGTCGCATCAGGCCATTGAGTGCGAAAACAAACTCATGCGTGCAGTGAAGATGGCGGTAACCATCGCCAGTTCTGGCAAGCCCAATGATCCAGGCTGGAATCAAACCAAGACTGACATGCTGAAGCTGACCCGCCAGGGCATTGACATCAATCCCCACTATCGTAAATTGACACCCATCGTGGCGGACTCGTTGGCGGCTTGGGGCGACTGGAACAACGCTCTCTGGATTTGGGAATCAGTACTTGCATCACGCCCCAACGTGGTTGGCATGATCAGCAATGTTGCCCGGGGTTACGTGCAAATCGGAAATTTTGTCAAAGCCCAGGAGTACCTCGACAAGGCCAAGGCAATCCAGCCAACGGAACCTTCCTTAGCCTCCTTGCAGGTCACGCTTTGGAGTCGTAGCGGAAAGGAAACTGAAGCCGCACTGCGCGCCAAAGCGTTGCTACATGACGGGGTGGTTGACCGTGACCTTGTCCAAACTGCCTACGTTTTAGGCGCACGCCTGGGCGATACCGAACTGGCCATTCAGGCACTTGAGATGGGAATAAAAACCTGGCCCGACCGCGCGGTTGACGGGTGGTTGAGATTGGGAGTCATTTACGCCGAATCGGAAGCAAAAAACGAGCAAAAAGCGATCGAGAGTTTCAAGGCTGCCATGGATGCGGCACCCGAACCCTACAAAACTTCCGTGTTGGCAAGGATTCCTCCCGCCTACCGGGCGAAAATACCATAAACGTTGGGGGACTGCTGATTTGCAGGCATTTCTGCCCGTGTTGGGGGTAAGACCTAAATCCCTGCGAAAATGTAGCCATGTTTACTGGAATCATCACCGGCGTGGGGCGCATTGCAACAGCACAGGCATTGGGCACATCCTCCACCCACGGCAAGCGTCTCACAATTGCGTGCCCACCAGAGTACCTTGACGATGTAGGTCTGGGAGACAGCATTGCACTGAATGGGGCCTGCATGACCGTCACAACGCTGGACGTCGCAGCGCACCAGTTCACCGTCGACATATCCGCGGAATCGCTGGCCAAGACGGCGGGTCTTGATTCGCCCGGCCCCATCAACCTGGAAAAAGCCCTGCGCGCCAACGACCGCTTGGGAGGGCATCTGGTGTCCGGGCATGTGGATGGAATGGGCCTGGTGACACACTTCGCCCAGGTCGGCGAAAGCTGGGAACTGCATGTGCTGGCGCCCAGGGCGCTGGCGAAATACCTCGCCTACAAGGGCTCGATCACCATCAATGGTGTGAGCCTGACTGTCAACCGCATTGCCGACGTCGCTGACGGCTGCGAAGTCAGCATCAACATCATTCCGCATACCGTAGAGAATACGGCCTTGGGCAGCCTGCAGGTGGGGTCCCGGGTTAACCTGGAAATTGATCTCATCGCGCGCTATGTCGAACGGATGCTGAGCACCAGTCCATCCACCACAGTCTGACGCGTTTTACACCCTTTACCGATATTCCCCTATACCAAGGACAACAATGAAGCGAGTCGATGATTTCCGTTTGAAGTTTGGAAAAAAAGAATATGTCCCCATCATCATTGGCGGTATGGGTGTCGACATTTCCACGGCAGAACTGGCGCTGGAAGCTGCACGACTGGGTGGCATTGGCCATATATCGGACGCTATGGTGCCCGATGTTTCGGACCGGCGATTTGACACGGAATTTGTGAAGGAAAAGACCAAGTTCTACAAGCACAACATCGACAACTCGGACAAAAAAGTTGTTCAGTTCGACCTCGGGCGTCTGGCCGAAGCCACCAAGCTGCATGTCGGTAAAACCATGGAAGCCAAGCGCGGTGAGGGCATGGTCTTTGTCAACTGCATGGAAAAGCTCACCATGAATGCGCCGCGCGAAACCCTGCAGGTGCGCCTCAACTCCGCGCTGGATGCCGGCATCGACGGCATTACACTGAGCGCAGGCCTGCATCTGGGGTCGTTTGGCCTGATGGCCGATCACCCACGGTTCCGGGACGCCAAGCTTGGCATCATCGTGTCGTCCGTGCGGGCACTGCAATTGTTCTTGCGCAAGACAGCACGCCTCAACCGTCTGCCGGATTTTGTGGTCATCGAAGGCCCGCTGGCGGGTGGGCACCTGGGCTTTGGCATGGACTGGGCCCAGTACGACCTGGCGACCATCGTGGCTGAAATTGCCCAGTACCTGAAGGCCGAACAACTCGACATTCCCCTGATTGCTGCGGGCGGCATCTTCACTGGCAGTGATGCCGTATCCTTTCTGGAAAATGGCTCGGCCGCCGTTCAGGTTGCAACACGCTTTACGGTCGCCAATGAATGTGGCCTGCCGGGTAAAGTCCAGCAAGAGTATTTCAAAGCCAGTGAAGAAGACATTGTGGTGAACACCATTTCTCCCACGGGTTACCCCATGCGCATGCTGCGCAACACACCCGCCATTGGCGCTGGCATTCGCCCGAATTGCGAAGCCTACGGCTATCTGCTCGATGGCAACGGCAACTGTGCGTACATCACGGCGTACAACGAGCAAATCGTGATCCACCCGGATGGCAAGAACATCTCGGTCATGGACAAGACTTGTCTGTGCACCCACATGCGCAACTTCAACTGCTGGACCTGTGGCAGCACAACCTACCGCCTGAAGGACACCACGCGCAAATTAGCCGACGGCACCTACCAGACGCTGAGCGCCGAGCACATTTTCAAGGACTACCAGTTCAGCGTAGACCAAAAGATTGCGCTGCCGGATTGAGTAGCTGACACTGCGTTGCTCCCGACGACCGTACGCGAAAAATGGGTTTCCGTGCGGCACCTTCCCCCATCTGGGACAATAACGGGTTTTCCCTGCCCTACCACTGACACCATGAACCCCCAGAAATCTGTGCCTATTTCCCCCGTAGAAGACATCGTGGCTGACATGCGCGCAGGACGCATGGTCATTCTGGTAGACGAGGAAGACCGTGAGAACGAGGGCGATCTGGTCCTGGCGGCTGACCACGTCACACCCGAGGCTATCAACTTCATGGCCCGCTTTGGTCGTGGCCTGATATGCCTGACCCTCACGCGTGAGCGCTGTGAACGGCTGCAACTGCCTCCCATGACGGTCCGAAATGGCGACAAAAAAGGCACGGCTTTCACCGTGTCCATCGAGGCCGCTGAAGGCGTCACGACCGGCATTTCAGCCGCAGACCGCGCCCGAACCGTACAGGCGGCCGTTGCCAAAGGTGCTGTCCCGGACGATCTGGTCCAACCCGGACACATTTTTCCGCTGCAAGCCGTGGATGGCGGCGTGCTGATGCGGGCTGGCCACACGGAGGCCGGCTGCGATCTGGCGGCCATGGCGGGCTGCTCGCCGGCATCGGTCATTTGCGAAATCATGAAGGACGACGGCACCATGGCGCGTCTGCCAGACTTGCAGATCTTCGCTGGTGAACATGGCCTGAAAATTGGCACCATTGCCGACCTGATTGAATACCGCAGCCGGGTTGAGTCCCTCATCGAAAAGATGGGCGCTCGCACCATCCATACGGCTTTCGGCGAATTTACCGCCCACGCCTTCCGCGACACGACCGGCAAGGGTGTGCACCTGGCGTTGGTCAAAGGCGAATGGGCCGAATCCGACACCGTTTCCGTGCGTGTGCATGAGCCCCTGTCAGTGCTGGATGCTCTGGAGGTCGGCCGAACCATGCATTCCTGGAGCCTGGACACCACCTTGTCACATATCGCAGCCGAGGGCAAGGGCGTGGTGGTGTTGCTCAATTGCGGCGAAAGCGGCGAGCAGTTGCTGTCCCAATTTGAGGGCACGGCACGCCCGGCCCATGCTCCTGAGCGTGGCCGTATGGACCTGCGCACCTACGGCATTGGTGCGCAAATACTGCGCCAGTGCGGCGTGCACAAGATGCGCCTGATGGGCAGTCCCCGTCGCATGCCCAGCATGACTGGCTACGGCCTGGAAATCACGGGCTACATCAATAAGTAAATGACCTTGAGGACAGACCTTCCACTCTGTCCTCAACTGAAAGGAAAAATATGTTTGGCGCAGACAAAGGCAGCGTAACCTCAACCGATGACCGCATGAACGGCAAAAAGCTCAAAGTGGGCATCGTGCAGGCGCGCTTCAACGCCGGCGTCACGGACGCGCTGGCGCAAGCCTGCAAGGCAGAATTGCTGACGTTGGGCGTTGCTGAAAAAGACATTGACCACATCACCGTTCCAGGCGCTCTGGAAGTACCCGTGGCCCTGCAGGCTTTGGCTGAGAAGTCCAACTACGATGCACTGGTCGCCATTGGGTGCATCATCCGGGGCGAGACCTACCACTTTGAACTGGTCGCCAACGAATCAGGCGCGGGTGTAACCCGGGTTTCACTGGATTACCAATTGCCCATTGCCAACGCCATTCTGACCACTGAAGACATGCCGCAGGCAATCGCCCGTCAGGTAGAAAAAGGGCGCGATGCGGCCCGTGTAGCCGTGGAAATGGCCAACCTGCTGGAGTCAATGTAATGAGTGATATGAACACCCCTGCGGCTGCAAAACGCCCACCGCGCCAGCCCCGAACCGGTCTGACCAGTACCGGCGCCCGAAAGGCAGCAAGCAAATCCGACCGCAGCCGCTCACGCGAGTTTGCCTTGCAGGGGCTGTACCAAAGTCTGGTGGGTGGCAATGCCGTCAACGATATCGATGCGTTTACCCGCGATCTGGCCGGATTCAACAAGGCGGACTCCGTGCATTTCGATGCCTTGTTGCAAGGATGTGTGGCCGAAGGGGTGCAACTGGACGCCTTGATCGTGCCCTTGCTGGACCGCCCCATGGCAGAGATCTCACCCATTGAGCACGCCATCATGTGGATTGGTGCCTACGAACTC
>Ga0208125_100291_pt1 | contig 36572 bp, 37 predicted proteins | sample LakWasM128_HOW14_2_FD_183938 | JGI IMG/M metagenome (GOLD analysis project Ga0208125, IMG submission 183938) | Freshwater sediment methanotrophic microbial communities from Lake Washington under simulated oxygen tension - Sediment Metagenome... | ecosystem: Environmental > Aquatic > Freshwater >...
ATCAATTGCAATTGCGTCGTCGTTTAGAAAGTATTAAACGTATTTATAAAGCGACCGATACTTTAGAAGACCGAATTCTGGAGTTGGAAACGATTGAGAAGAGCATACATGCGCAGTTAGATGACCTGAAAGTATTGCGTATGCATATGAAGAACGCACTAGCGTTTGAACCAGTCGAAAGTGAAATGGCTGCGTAATTTAATGGTGTCTCGGTCTCGTTAATAATAAAAAAGGCTGCAATGCAGCCTTTTTTATTTAATCTTCACAAAAATTTATTTATTAACGACTTGCTAACATCAAAGTCTTCATTTTCTGCATCGCTTTTTGCTCGATTTGGCGAATACGCTCAGCAGAAACGCCAAACTCATCAGCTAGCTCGTGTAATGTTTTGCCGCCCTTATCTTGCAACCAGCGCGCTTCAACTACGCGACGGCTTCTGTCATCTAGATTTTGAAGCGCGTTAGCTAAGCCTGTAGTCTCAGCCATTTCACTTTGTTTCGACTGTAATGCTTCCAATGGTTCTAAGCCTTCATCTGGTAGATAAGCTATAGGGCTATATTGCTCATCGCTATCATCATCAATATTTGCCTCAAGTGAAATCTCATGACCATTTAAGCGCGCTTCCATTTCAAGCACTTCTTCTGGCTTAACATTCAATTCTTTAGCAATATGAGCTACTTCAGCAGGCTGCAAGCTATTTAAGCCAGTTTTCATGCTACGTAAATTAAAGAATAGTTTACGTTGCGCTTTGGTCGTCGCAATTTTAACCATACGCCAATTGCGCACAATGTACTCGTGCATTTCGGCTTTAATCCAGTGCATTGCAAAAGACACTAGACGAACACCGCGCTCTGGGTCAAAGCGTTTTACCGCCTTCATCAGGCCGATATTACCTTCTTGAATTAAGTCTGATTGAGGCAAGCCGTAGCCGTTGTAGCCGCGCGCGATGCTAGCGACTAAGCGTAAATGCGACACAATTAACTGGCGAGCCGCTTCTAGATCATTGTCTGCTCTAAACTTTACTGCAAGCGAATATTCCTCTTCTGCGGACAGAACAGGGTACGCTTTAATCACTCTAGAGTAATGCTCTAGGCTGTCAGATGCGGTTAATACTGGTAATGTTAATGCGTTACTCATTGAACTTATTTCCTCCAATAGCTAATATATTAGCACTCTTGCTATTAGAGTGCTAGTGGCTAAATGGTTCAAATAATAGTGAAATTAATCTAAACTATTAAAGTTGTTAACTTGGACTACTGTATTCGATAGCTGAAATGAATACATCAGCTATCGAATAGTCGGGGCTAAACTTGCAAAGCTATTTTAATTGAAGCGCTGTATGATTGCGTAGAGTATCCGATTAACTGGCTCAGTTGATGGCTGTCATCAAACAGCGCGCCTTTAGAGACCCCTATATCGGAGTCTGCAATTAACGCTGCAAATGGTTTTGGTAACCCAGCAACTTCTAGCGCTGCTGCAAACTCATCTTGAGATAGGTTGACATAGCTCACAGCCTTGCCTGATTGCTTTGCAATTTCATTTACAAATTCTGCTAAGGTATAGGTATCGTCACCTGCAAGCTCATAAATCGTACCTGATATAACAGGGTTTAATAATACTGTTGCTGCCGCGGCGGCATAGTCTTTCCGCGCGGCTGAAGCAATCTTGCCATCTCCCGCACTGCCTATGAACGCGTTATGTGCCAATGCAGCAGGAATACTCGCAGTATAGTTTTCTGTGTACCAACCATTACGTAATATGACAAATGGCACACCAGAAGCTTTCAATGCTTGTTCCGTTTCCAAATGCTCACCCGCTAAAGCCAGTGGAGACGTGTCTGCTTTAAGCACGCTTGTATATGCAATAACTTTAACCTCAGCTTGTTTTGCCGCCGCAATCACCGCACTATGCTGCGCAGTTCTCTGGCCAATTTCACTAGATGAAATTAATAATATCTTTTCAGCGCCTTTAAAAGCTTCAGTTAACGACGCGGGGTCATTGTAATCAGCCCGCCTGACTTGTACGCCAAGTTCTGCTAAATCTTTAGATTTTTCTGGGTTGCGTACCGCCGCGATGATTTCTGATGCAGGGATTTTTTCTAATAAAAACTGAATGACAAGTTTACCTAATTGGCCTGAAGCGCCTGTGACAACAATCATTGTTTATCTCCTTAAATTAAATAGAAGTGATAAGATAACGTACTAACTAACAAATAGTAAGTACGTACAAAAAGGTAAGTATGAAAATAAATGACAACATTGAAAAATCTACTGCGTTATTGCCATTAGCCTTGCGATTACAACGTGGTGAATTATTAGCCGCAGAATGTCCATCCAGAAGTGTGCTCAAGCATGTAACAAGCCAGTGGGGAGTACTTGTACTCATGGTGTTGCTTGAAGGCACAGCACGCTTTAGTCAGATTCGCAAAAAAGTGAACGGCGTCAGTGAGAAAATGTTAGCCCAAACTTTACAAAGCTTAGAATCGGATGGTTTTTTAAATCGAAAATCTTTTCCGGTGGTGCCACCACATGTTGAGTATAGCTTGACACCGATGGGTGAAGAGGTGGCTGCTCACATTGGAACACTGGCAGATTGGATTGAAAGCAATTTACCAAGAATTATGGATGCACGAAGCAGTGCGGACTAAATTTATACTAAATCAGCACATACAAAAGGCATATTAAAGACATCTTTATGCATTTCAAGTGTAGATTTAATAGAGGTTACTTTAAAAACTGAATGACTGCTATGGGTGGATTTCATAAATTGGTGCTGTCTGCTTCAGACTTCACCAAAACAGACTTTTGAGTTGATAGCTTCGGGCTCATAGCGGACTTTCTGCTTTGATTATGAACTGCGTGTTACTCCAGTAATAGTTAGGTTGTCAATTTAGCTAGTACGGCATATAATGAGAATGATTATCATTAATAACCAGTGAGCCTTTATTAGGGCCATATCATGACAACTGCGGTTACCCCACCTCAGCAAGAGGTTTATGCACTGTATCGCTCTCACCATGGCTGGCTAGTCAACTGGTTAAGGCGGCGCTTAGGTTGTGTGCACAATGCTAGTGATTTAGCGCAAGACACTTTTTTGCGCGTCATCGATAAGTCTATTAGCTTTGCTCAAATCAATGAGCCGCGCGCTTTGTTGACTACTATCGCGCATGGTTTAATGGTAGATCAGATACGAAGAAAAGAGTTAGAACAGGCCTACCTTGAGGCGGTCGCGCATTTGCCACAGCAGCATATGCCATCCCCAGAAAATCGTTTGGTGTTTATTGAGGCCTTACTGCATATTGATAACCTATTTAAAGGGCTCAAACCCAATGTGCGCACCGTGTTCTTACTATCAAGACTAGAGGGAATGACTTACCCAGAAATCGCTGTCCACTTAGGTATTTCACTGAGGTCAGTTGAGAGTCATATGGCAGATGCGCTACGTCACTTGCTTACGAAGTATCATGACCACGCTTTACGCTAAGTGCTTACAGCGATATGCTGTAGTATTAAATACTGTCTAGGCTGTTTTCATTGAACACTCCCAGCCCAATTTCTGCTAACCCTACAGTCGACACTGAGAATTCTGGCATTACTGAATCAGTAGACGAGCAGTTGATTGCTTGGTCAGTCAAGTTAAACTCTGGCATGGCCAGTGAAAACGATATGCAGCGTTTCAAGGAATGGCGAGCGCAGAATCCTGCGCATGAAGTAGCTTGGCAAAAACTGTATGCCCTGGAACAAAGCTTGTATACATTGCCGGTTGAATCTAAGCAAGTGGCTATTGAGACTCTACAGTTTGCAGATAGGCGACGAAGTCTTTCCGCCACTCGCCGCCGTACACTTAAACTACTGAGTTTTGCTGCTATGACCATTATTGGTACTGCACTACTAGCCAATCAATATGCACTCTGGCAGCAAAAAATCCACTACGCCACCAATATAGGTAAAAGAGAGCAGTTTTTGCTGGCGGATGGGACGCGGCTTATGCTGAACACGAACTCTAAAGTCGACGTAAAACTATCCTTATTCAAGCGCGAAATCGTACTGCATGGAGGCGAAATTTACATTGAGTCTGGCAAAGACAGTAACTCTATTGTCGGGCGTCGTTCGTTCTGGGTTAAAACTGAACAAGCTGAGTTAGAGGCTATAGGGACACGCTTTACCGTCAACCAGCAGGCATCAAGTACAACATTGCACGTAGCTCAAGGTATCGTCGCTATGCATATTGGCCATGATGTGCCAGTACGCGCATATGCCAATGAAACCTACACTATGCCTGATGCAATTTCAGTACCCTTAAAAATGAGTGCTTTGAATGATGGGCTGCGAATGGATCCCATGGCTTGGGTCGATGGAATGCTGGTGGTCAAGCAGATGCGGCTAGATGAATTCGCCGCCGAGTTATCACGCTATCAAGATTTGCCATTGGTGTGTGAGGCGAGCGCTGGTAGCCTTATCGTATCTGGTGTATTTCAGTTAAATCGCCCTGACCCTGTTGAACATGCGCTTAAGGCAATTGCTAGAACACTGCCTGTGCGCATACGAGAGCAGGATGACGTTATTCTTATCAGCAAAAAATAACGCTACTACGTCATTTAATAAAACTGTTTAAAATAAATTGCATTAAAACTGCGGGTTTTTTCGTCGTTATTCGGCATATGGTTATTTATCTCACATTCCAGTAGGGGATTTTTAACTTATGCTTTATCAACACAATCGCCAAATAGTCGCTCGCAAACATAGCCTGATTTCTGATTCATCGCTTAAGCATTCGCCACGGAATAAGATTGCAATCTTTGTGCATGCTATATTTTTAACAGGTAACTTTGCTGTTTTGGCACTTGCATATTCTGGTGCGGCTAATGCAGCTGAAGTTAGACTGGCTAACTACAATATGCCAGCAGGAAGTCTCGAAGATTCTCTTAATACCTTTGCAAAGCAAGCTGGCATTACCTTAACCTTTGACCCTGCAATTGTAAAAGGTAAAAATGTTGCCGCAGTCAAGGGCGGACTATCGCAGAAAGAGGTGTTAGAAAGGTTGCTCAAGAACACTGGTCTAGAGGCTGTTACACGTGATGGCGCCATAGTGGTTCAACCTATTCCACACTCAAGTAACAGTGAGCAACTCGAAGAAGTTGTCGTTAAAAGCTCAAAAGAGGCTTCTCATCGTGATTTGTCAAAGCCTTTTGCAGGTGGGCAAGTAGCTAAAGCTAGTCGCGTGGGTATTCTAGGCAATGTCGATATATTTGATACGCCATTCAGCACGCAAAGTTTTACTGATGAATTTGCTTTAGATCAACAAGCGCGCCGTGTGGCAGATATTATTGAGGTGGATCCTTCCGTACGTAGTGCAATGGCGGAATATGGAGATAGCGAGACTTACATGATTCGAGGTTTTCCGTTGTTTGTGAGTCAGGTAGGGATTAATGGTTTATATGGCTTGACAGAACAACGGCGAATTGCACCAGAGTTTTATGAGCGTGTGGATGTGCTAAAAGGGCCAGCCTCTATGCTTACCGGCAGCAGTCCATTTGGTGTTACCGGCGGCAATGTGAATTTGGTGACCAAGCGCGCAGGCGATAAGCCACTGACGCGTGTAACAGGCAGTTATATTTCCGATAGTCAATTTGGCGGACATGTAGACTTCGGGCGTCGCTTTGGTGAGGACAATGCTTGGGGCGTACGCCTAAATGTACTTGCACGTGACGGGGATACGCCAATTAGTCGTCAGGAAGACCGCATGTATAACGGCGCGCTGGCTATTGATTATCGTGGCGAAAAACTCACTGCTAGTTTGGATATGATTAGTCAAGACCGGTTAACGAAAGCGTACTCTGCAAATATTGTATACAACCAAGGTTTTGCGCTGCCTCGTGCACCAGAAAACGACAAAAACTTTACCAACGATTGGGAGTTTTTCAAAGGCAACTCGAATAATTGGATAGCTAAAGCAGAGTATGAATTTAGTCCTCAAGTCAGCACTTATGCAATGTATGGGCAAGCAAAAGGACAGGAAGAGTATTTTTATGCAGGCTCACAAGGCCGTCGCTTTATTAATAGTGCTGGTGATTTTACTGCGCGGGTAGGAGGGTTTAAAGGTTATTACGAAGTTGAAACCTATGAGGTAGGCTTGCGTGGTCGAATGATGCTTGGCAATATCAGTAATAGCTATGCACTTTCTTATAGTGATTTTGATCGTACCGCGGGTGGTGCGACAGTGCATGCAACGGGGGTATATACAGGCAATGTGTATAACAGTCCAAATCTTCCTAAGCCCACAGTGAACTATGGTGTTATCCCACAAAATGGCGATTTACAATTAAGCAGTGTAGGTTTGATCAATACCTTTGGCTTTTTAGAAGATAAGCTATTAATCACTTTAGGTGCGCGCGATCAAAAGCTGTATAGCGGCATTTTTACCTCAGGCGTAAAAACTGGCGCATATGATGAAAGTAAAGTGACACCTACGGGTGCTGTGTTAGTCAAATTAGGTAGCTACTCACTGTATAGCAACTATAGTGAAGGTTTATCACAGGGAGCCACCGCACCTAATACCGCCACTAATGCGCGTGAGAATTTAGCGCCATTTATTAGCAAACAATATGAAGCAGGGGTTAAATATAATGCTGGCACATTTGGCCTTACTGCTGCCGTATTTCAAATTACACAACCGAGTGCATTTACTAATGCGGCTAATCGATTTGTAGAAGATGGTGAGCAACGTAACCGCGGTCTGGAATTATCAGTATTTGGCCAGCCATTGAATGGTGTGCGTTTGTTAGGCGGTATCACTTTAATCGATGCTGAACAAACTAAAACACTTAATGGTGTTAATGATGGTAAAGATGCAGTCGGCGTACCTGAGGTGAATGTTGTTATCAATGGTGAGTATGATATTTTTGCCATCCCAGGTTTAACCATGACTGGTCGGGTCACGGCATTTAGTGATGCACAAGCCGATGTCGGTAATACCCAGAGTATTCCTGGTTGGACTAAGCTAGATGCTGGGACACGTTATGTCACAGAAGTTTCGGGCAAGGTTGTCACTTTGCGCGCTAATGTGATGAATTTAGCTGATAAGAGTTATTGGAACTCAGTCTCACGTAGCTTCATCACGCAAGGCGCACCACGCACTGCGTTAATCTCCGCAACGATTGATTTTTAAAGGCTTATTTAAAACTCATGCGCTCTATTTTCACGTTGCTTCACCGATACGTCGGCTTACTAATTGCAGTTTTTCTTATTTTTAGCGGGCTGACAGGCGCGGTGATTTCATGGGATCACGAGTTGGACGACTGGCTGAACCCGCACCTAATGAAAGCACAAAGCAGTGGCTCGCTGCTTCCATCTGTGGAAATCGCCAAGCAGATTGAAACTCGCTATCCTGAGGTGCGCGTTACTAATCTGCCAGTCAGCGTTGAGCACGGTGAGTCATTTCGATTTGGTGTTAGTCCTAAACGTAATCCAGCTACCAACCGATTGTATGAGCCGGGTTTCAATCAGGTGTTTATCGACCCTGTAACTGGACGTGAGCTTGGTAAGCGCCAATGGGGGCAAGTTTGGCCAATCACACAGGAAACTTTTGTTTCATTTTTGTACAAGCTGCACTACACATTACATTTACCTGAGATGCGTGGCACTGACCGATGGGGGATATGGTTGCTAGGCGTGATTGCCATTCTATGGACGCTGGATAGTTTTATTGGTTTTTACCTCACATTGCCAGCTAAACGCCGTGCCGTGATGATAAAACAGTCAAATATCGACGCAGATGATTTATCTACAGCTGATTTGCCTATGTCAGCCAGCAAGTCGTGGTGGCAGCGCTGGCAACCTGCATGGAAAGTGCGCTGGGCTGGCGGCACGGCAAAGCTTAACTTTGACCTGCACCGTGCATTTGGTTTGTGGACATGGGGTCTGTTATTTGTGATTGCTTTTACTGCATTCTCACTAAATCTTTATCGTGAAGTGTTCTACCCCGTCATGTCTAATATCTCCAAGGTCACACCATCTCCTTTTGATTTGCGTACTCGTGCACCAAAGCATGCGCCGATCGCCCCACTGAGGCGGTTTGACGAAATCATTACAAAAGCCCAAGTGGATGCAAAAAATCGTGACTGGGCGGAGCCTGTGGGCAGTGTGCTATATAACCAAGGTTTCGGTGTTTATGGCGTGCAGTTTTATTACCCAGCAGATGGACATGGTGCTGGGGGCGTTGGCTATAAACGCTTATATTATGATGCACAAGATGGCCGTTACTTGGGTGATCGTCAGCCGTGGAAAGGCACTGTGGCCGACATTTTTTTACAAGCGCAATTTCCAGTACACTCTGGTCGCATACTAGGGTTACCTGGGCGAATATTGATTTCGGCGATGGGCTTAGTAGTGGCAATGCTCAGCATGACGGGAGTCGTAGTCTGGTGGCGTAAACATTTATCCCGCCAGAGATACGAATATTCAAAGAATATCAAATTAGGCGCTGGTTAAGAAAACCAAACAGAATTATTTGCTGAATCTTTACAAATAGATAACTCTGAAATTCTTCATGTCGCCCATAAAAGCGAAGTATTTAAAATTTGATGTCAGAACAAGGGTAGCTAATTCCAACCAGTATTTCAATCTTTCATTATTGGTATAGAAACCTATGGTTTCTAGAATTACTGTTGGTTGTCTTACAGTGCAACCTTCATCGTCCGCTTTGGGTTGAAATGCGTAAGCTTCAGTTTGCGCTTAGAAGTTCGATGAATATGCGATGCATTTAAAGAGTGATTTTCTTAAATGAATTGCGTCCGTACTTGCTATTTATTAATATACGGACAGAGCAATAGTTAACTATAAGATTTTAAAAAGAAATCAACACTCACAATATTATACGTACGCATGCATCCGCTTAATTTTTGTTAGCCTTTCAGAGAGAATAATGGTTACCTGCTATCTTCGCTACATCATCGACCCATTCAAACTCAAAGAGTTTGAATGTTACGGAAAAATCTGGATTCCACTCGTTGAGAAATTTGGTGGCCAACACCACGGCTATTTTTTACCATCGGAGGGTGCAAATAACATTGCATTAGCAATGTTCACTTTTCCAAGTTTGACGCTGTACGAAGAATACAGAACCAAGTCACTCCAAGACACAGAATGTCTAGCTGCATTCAAATACGCAGAAGACACGCGTTGTATCATCAGCTATGAGCGTAGCTTTTTTAGGCCTGTTTTCCAGTGAAAAGGGCTAATTCATCATTCATGCGGACACGCCAAAGCATGCCCTTTAATTCAGACGTTATACCCGTAGTCAAAAAAGGAGTTTTTTATGAAAATTAACATAGAGTCAAATCACCTTTACCCCACACAGCGCGTGCAGACATCCACCGTAGAAAATACCAGCCGCGCGTCGTTTTCATCGGCTCTGGCAGCAGCTACCACTGAAGCATCTCCCGTCAAACAAGCTGATTTTACTAACATGACGCGCAAGGAAATGTTCGATTGGATGAATAGCCAAATCCGCAGCGGAAAAATGTCGCTCGATGAGAGTTCACCTTTACTTGGGATGACAATGAAAATATCAGTGGCAACCGGTCAGTCGGTGGACATGGCATCAGACACCACACGCGTCAATTTCATGGAAAATGCCCGTGTAGGAATCGAGGGCGCACTATCACGCAACGACGCAGATTTAGCCAGGAGACTGCAGGTTGCCATAGCAATAATGCAAAAAAATCAAGGACAGGCAACTAGTGTTGATGCTCGCGCATAGGCAATTTCAATACATGGGCTAACCCGGCGCTCAACCTGACCTAGGCAAAAGCCGTGCAGTGCGATTAGCTCTACCTTAGGTGTTAAAAATAAGAGGTTTGCTATTTGTATTTTTACTTTCATTTTTTACTAAATCTGAAGTCTTTGATTATAATCTTGAGCAACTTCAAGCATTGGTGGAACGATAAGAGCGATCCAGTTACTGCCTTTGCAATTACAAGGAAATGTAATGTTTGTGGAAATTAATAATTAACTATGAAAGTAACTTGGAATGAAGATTAAGCAAACTACAGTAATTATTTGGCTCACCCTGTTTATTACTACCATCGCTGGTTGCACGACTCAGTCTTGGTATGAAGGTGCAAAACAAGGTGCCGAAAATAACTGTCGCAATCAGCCTCCAGTCGAAAGTGAGAGGTGTTTAGAGAACCTCAATAAGAAATCATATGAAGAATATGAAAAAGAACGTTCAGGTCAAAAATAACGTGAAATGTCTGAAAGACTAAACTTTCCTTCGGGGATCGGTTAAGTAAAACAGTCACTGTCTGCTTTAAGACTTCCAAAAAACAAGCTTTTGACTTGAGAGCTTCGGGTCCAGTACTGACGTTGGAAGTTGAGACAGTCGGTTAATTGCCGACAGTCGTAAACTTTAATGTAGACTCAAAACAGTCACACATATTTGAAATGTGACTGCTGCAATCGTATCTTGCAAAACTTATATCTTATTAAATAATAGACTTTGTATAGACATTTATTTTTCTCGCAAGCCATGCCATCCTTTATCCTTCATACATAGCAATAAACCTCTAGTCACTTTTTTTGTTTGTGAATCGGGTTGGAATGCCTCTCCAAGGGTTGTTACACACTCTTGAATTGAGCTTTTGAGATTGCCTGCATCACCGCCTAACTTCCACCATGAACCTATTTTAAATGTGTCCAAAGGGTCAGCGGTTTTCCTATTTTCTGGCGTATTAACTGCTTTATTGTCAGTCACATTTTTGCTCGAAATACCTAATTCTCCTGCTTGTCTGTTATCTGCAGTTACGCTTGCCTCTATAACAGGGTCAGGCTCATTTTGCATGGTAGCTATTGGTTCTGAGCTCTCAAGGTTTTGAACAGTCCAGCCATTAGCAGTCATACATTTTTCAACGGCTGATTTGGCTGAGTCTTGAGCCATGCATGCTTTTTTTGTTTTATCTAAGTCACTGGCGCTTGCGCCGCGTTTATACGCAATCTCACCGCATGCGGCTAATAGTAACGAAGCTAGAAGAGCGCTATTGCGCATCCATTGTTTGGAATAATTACACATCATCTGAGTTGAACCTTCGCAAGTAAACATGATTAATTATGTTGAATTGCTTGCAAAGTTAGCACATTTTTTAAATAAACACTGAGCTATTACCTACGCAATATTGCGTATTTCACAGTCAACAGAGTCTCGTTAATCTAGCAACATGTTTAAAAAGGTGATGCAGAAATATTCCACCAAAACTACAAATGAAGCTCTAGATTTTTTTGTATCTACTGAAAATATTTTTTTATTAATGGAGAGTTGTAATGACATTTAAACTTAAGACAAGCCTATTAGCCACAGCTATAAGTGCTGTATTGCTTCTACCAGCAATGAGTGCGCAGGCTGGAGGAACTATTACATTTGGCGAAGATAAGTCTGTGAGCGTTGGTTTTGGTATGCGCGCAGGTTATAGCTCGGTTGAAGATGCTGCGGCTAACGGAAGTCGTTCTAACGACTTTACTTTGGACAGCGCACGATTGTACTTATCGGGTTCGTTTAATAAATACATTAAGGGTATGTTGAACACTGAAAAAAGTAATGGTGAAAGCTGGGAAGTTATTGATGCTAACGTGCAATTGCAAATGACACCAGAAATCGCCATTTGGGCTGGTCGATTCTTATCACCAAGTGATCGTGCAAACATGGCTGGGCCATATTACTCAATGGGTGGTGGATACTGGTCTAATATTGCTTCACGCTACGGCTGGAACGGCGGCATTATTGGTCGTGATGAGGGCGTCGCAATTGTTGGCAGTGCCATGGATAACAAAGTTGGTTATTCATTCGGTGCGTTTGAAGGTCAGAATATTTTCAGATTTAGTGGTGTAGGCGCTCAGTCACAATCTAGTGCAGCGGCAAAAGCACTAAATGCTGATGACAAGTTAATGTATGCGGGTAGATTACAAGTTGATTTCTGGGATGCAGAGCCAGGTTACTACGGAACAGGTAATTATTTTGGTGCAGCAGATATTTTAGCAATTGGTATTGCAGGTAGACAGAAATCCGATGGAGCTATTAGCCTAACTAAAGCTGGCGACTATAGTTCATACAGTGTTGATTTCTTATTAGAGAAAAAAGATGTAGGCCCTGGTACAGCCTCACTAGAAGCGGCTTACTATGATTATGATACTGATGATGTATTCTTAGGCGAGCAAGGTAAAGCTTATTCAGCAGGTGCTGCTTACTTGTTTAATGAACAAGTAGGCTGGGGTAAGTTTATGCCATTTGTTCGCTATCAAACATTTGAACCAGATACCAATATTGACGTGAAAAAATACGAAGTTGGCACTAATTACGTCATAGCGCCATACAATGCATTATTTACGGCTGTCTATTCTGATACAAAAACAGACGGTGCTAACAATGTAAATGCATTTAACGTTTCTATGCAATTTCAGTTTTAAACCAGTATTTATCTCCTAAGATAAAAAAATAAGGCGCGGTAACATTTTATGTTGCTGCGCCTTTTCTATTTTGCATTGCACTACTTATTAATGATTATTGGCTTTATTGACCACCAACCATTTGATGGACTTGACAGGCCAACTGAGCAACTGAGTACTCGTCTGAGCCTAAACTGATAGGTTGAAATTCGGCCATTAATTTTTCTGACGATAATAATTTATTTTTCTGACTGTAGAAGTCAATTGATGTGACCTTGAACAAAGGTTGCTTGCAATTGAACTGGGTATTTTTAACTACATATTGATAACTGATTAATTTTTTGTTGCTAGTCAATGACTGACTCTTTGTAAATATAGTTTTAGTCAAGAAATAGGGAAAGCCATTCGTAACATTATAAGAATCAATGTCGACAAAAATCTCATAATCGGCTTTCTTAATGATGGAATCCCATTCCACAGCCATTACATTGATGGATATTGTTAACAAAACAGCACCCATTAGAAGTTGTTTTTTAATCATAGAGTTAAATCATTCCGCATTAAAGTATTGGTATTAAATTACCACAAATCTCACATGTAAAAGTGTTAATTACCTACGCAATTTGACGTATTTCATTCCATCCCCCAAGCCCTTAATCTAACACCATTGCAAAACGCTTTATCACTGCAAGTAGGTATTAATTGAAGCATGTAACTGTGCAGATTTATGGATTTTTACTTGTGAGTTTATCTGAAATATAAGCTGGAGGATGCCAATGAAAACGTTAGTTAAATTAGATTTAGACAAAAAACCTTGGGAACAGGAAGGCCAGATTCATAATCGTTGGCACCCTGATTTACCTATGATCGCCATGGTTAAACCGGGCGACGAATTCCGAGTTGAGTGTATGGATTGGACGGGTGGCCAAATTGGCAATAACGACAGTGCTAATGACGTACGTGATGTAGATTTAACACAAGTACATTATTTGAGCGGCCCAATCGGCGTAGAAGGTGCGGAGCCAGGTGATTTGATGGTCGTTGAGATATTGGATGTTGGCACTTTTGAGGATAGCCAGTGGGGTTTTAACGGTATCTTCGCTAAAGAAAACGGTGGCGGCTTTTTAGTCGACCAGTACCCAGAAGCACGCAAATCTATCTGGGATTTTCATGGCATTTATACGACATCACGTCACGTGCCAAATGTTAAGTTCGCCGGCATTATGCACCCAGGATTGATCGGCTGCTTACCTTCAAAAGAGTTGTTGGATAAATGGAATAAACGTGAAGGTGACTTGATTGCAACCGAACCTGACCGTGTTCCAGAGTTAGCTTTACCGCCAAATCCAAAATCAGCTGTGATGGGAAAAATGTCTGGCGAAGCTGCTAAAAAAGCAGCTTTAGAAGGCGCCCGTACTGTTCCACCACGTGAGCACGGCGGTAATTGCGACATCAAAAATCTAACCAAAGGTTCAAAAGTATATTTTCCTGTGTACGTCAAAGATGGCGGACTCTCTATGGGCGATCTTCACTTCTCACAAGGCGATGGCGAAATTACGTTCTGTGGCGCTATAGAGATGGCAGGTTATTTAGACATCAAAGTTAGTTTAATTAAAGATGGCGTGAAGAAATATGGCATTAAAAACCCAATTTTCGAACCTAGCGTGCTCACACCAACCTATAAAGACTACATCATTTTTGAAGGTATCTCAGTGAATGAGCAAGGCAAGCAACTTTACTTGGATGTTAATGAGGCTTATCGCCAAGCTTGTTTAAATGCCATTGAGTATATGAAGAAATTTGGCTACACCGGTGCGCAAGCACTATCGATTTTAGGCACCGCACCAGTTGAAGGACATATTAGCGGCATTGTGGATATTCCTAACGCCTGCGCCACTTTATGGCTACCAACAGAGATATTTGACTTCGATATGAAGCCAAATGCGGATGGACCTAAAGTCATGGTGAAGCAAGGCATTGATACCGCTAAAACCAGCTAAGGAGTGATTGCATGCCAGTTTATGAATACGAATGTGATACCTGTGGTGTTTTTACTGTACTTAGAAAAATGAGTGAATCTAGTGAACCGGCGTTTTGTGATGAATGTGGTTGCGAAAGCCCGCGCATTCTTTCAGCAACTCGCTTAGCAGTAATGGATAGAACGCAGCGTGTGGCACATGAACGAAATGAAAAATCTGCGCATGATCCGAAAGTGGCAAAACGTTCAAGTTGTGGCTGTGCAGGTTTTCACACGTGCAAAACAAGCACAAAGGTGAACCCAGAAACAGGTAAGGCGGCTTTGCAAATGCAAACTAAAAAGACAGCAAGACCCTGGATGTTATCGCATTAATTAGCGCAAAAACACTATGAAAAATTGGTGAAAAGTTGGTGAGTTTAGTTTTATTTTATTTGTGGTTTTTTGATTTTTAATTGAGGAGACAGAGTGATGAGTAATTTAAATAGGCGTAACTTTATGAAAGTTGGTAGCGCGCTAGCTGCGGCACTTCTTTCAGCAGGTATCTTAACTAACACAGCTTTGGCTGCTGATACTTCAACAGCCAAAGTGATGACTACGGGTCTAGCGGTTACAGACACGACAGTTAAAGTTGGCATTTTACATTCGGCTACAGGCACGATGGCAATTAGTGAAACAGGCTCTATTCAAGCTGAGAAATTAGCGATTGAACAAATTAACGCCATGGGTGGTATTTTGGGTCGTAAGATTGAAGTAATTCAAGAAGATGGCGCATCAGACTGGCCAACATTTGCAGAAAAAGCCAAAAAATTACTAGCCTCAGATAAGGTGGCCGCAGTTATGGGTTGCTGGACATCTGCATCACGTAAAGCGGCATTGCCTGTGTTTGAAAAAGAAAATGGTCTGCTATTTTACCCAACTTTCTACGAAGGCTTAGAGCAATCTAAAAACGTTTTCTATACAGGCCAAGAAGCGACACAGCAAATTCTTGCTGGGCTAGATTGGATTGCGAAAGAGAAAAAAGCTAAGACTTTCTATCTAATCGGTTCCGACTATATCTGGCCACGTACTTCAATGAAAATTGCACGTAAACATATTGAGCAGCATTTACATGGCTCAGTAGTAGGTGAAGAGTACATTGCTTTAGGCGATACGCAATTTGGTTCTGTGATTAACAAAATCAAACTGAAAAAACCTGACGTGATTTATGCGGCGGTGGTTGGCGGTAGTAACGTTGCATGGTTCAAACAGTTGAATGCGGCAGGTTTAAATTCAACCAAACAAACGATGTTAACGATCTCTGTAACAGAGGATGAAGTATTGGGTATTGGTGGTGAGAACTTAGCTGGTTTCTACTCAGCGATGAAATATTTCCAATCACAAACTAATCCAGAAAACGTGAAATTTGTTGCAGCGTTTAAGAAAAAATGGGGTGAAAAATCTGTTATTGGTGATGTAACACAAGCTGCTTACTTAGGCCCATGGTTATATAAAGCAGCAGTTGAGCGCGCTGGTAGCTTTGACGTAGATAAAGTACAGGCAGCATTACCAGGCTATGTGTTTAAAGATGCACCAGAAGGTCCTGTGACTGTTGAGAAAAACCATCACTTAACAACCAAGTTACGTATTGGTCAATGGGGCAAAGATGGTCAAGCTAAAGTGGTATACACCTCTGCTTACATCAAACCAGATCCATTCCCAAAAGGTTATCAATAATAGTTAGTTAGTATGAAAGATGCAGCAGCTTAGTGAATAAGCTGCTGCAATCTGAATGTTTAAGCAGTTTTTATCTTAGTAGCGATTAAGTAGGAGGCCGTATGTTTGGATATTCGATGGCAGATATAGGCAATATCATGGTAATGCAGGGATTTTCTGGCCTGAGTATGTTTACTGTATTGCTGCTGATGGCACTTGGCCTAGCCATTATTTTTGGGCAAATGGGCGTCATCAATATGGCACATGGTGAATTTATGACGATTGGTGCATACACAACAGTCATGCTTTCTAAAGTCGCAACGACATATGGTTTTGTCAATTATTACTTTGTTTTTGCCATTATTTTGGCATTTATTCTGGCCTTTGCGCTGGGATATTTCATTGAATTTATTATGATTCGGCATCTCTACAAGCGCCCCTTAGATACGCTATTAGCAACATGGGGTTTGAGTTTAGTTATGCAGCAATCATTTCGCTCGACCTTTGGCGCAAAAGAAGTCAGTGCCGAATTACCTGAATGGATGTTGGGTTCATTCAAGCCCACGCCTGATATTGACATACCGATTAATGGTGTTTTTGTAATGGTGCTTGCACTTTTTGTGACGGCTGGTGTTTACCTGTTTATGTACCGCTCTCGCTGGGGTCTTAGAGTACGCGCAACGGTACAAAATCGTGTGATGGCTGGTGCGGTTGGTATCAATACTCAAAAAGTAGACCGTGTAACATTTGCGTTAGGTTGTGGAATTGCTGGGATTGCTGGCGCAGCATTTACCACGATTGCCTCTACCGGACCCACAACAGGTACGCTTTATATTGTAGATAGCTTTATGGTGGTGGTGTTTGGTGGTGCAGCTAGCTTGATGGGTACGATTGCCTCGGCCTTTGGTATCGCGCAAGCGCAATCAATATTGCAATTCTTTATGACCAGCTCTATGGGTAAGGTTTCTACCTTATTAGTGATTGTTGGCATATTAATGATGAAACCAGAAGGCTTGTTTGCTTCTAAGCTTCGTAAGTAAACAGATAGGAGAATCCACATGAACGCATCCTTAAGTAAATTGGTTGGTGGCAAAGAAGGGCTGGTTGGGTTAGCCGTACTAGCCGCAATTATCTTTGTAGTGTTACCGCTAGTGGTAGATATCTTTAGGTTAAATTTGGTTGGTAAATACCTAACTTACGCCTTTGTAGCAGTGAGCTTGGTATTGCTGTGGGGAAATGGCGGCATTTTAAGTTTGGGGCAAGGCATATTCTTTGGTTTAGGCGGTTATGGCATGGCGATGTTTATGAAGCTTGAAGCATCCGACCCAATTACTACCAAAATACAAACCACTCCTGGCATTCCTGATTTTATGGACTGGAACCAAATCACATCTTTACCTTGGTTTTGGGAGCCGTTCAAGAGCTTACCGTTAACGATACTGATCATACTGACAATACCCGCTTTATTTGCATATTTAATCGGATTTGCAATGTTTAAACGTCGCGTAGGTGGTGTTTACTTCGCGATTATCACGCAAGCCATAGCACTTATATTGAGTATTTTGATTGTAGGTCAGCAAGGCTTTACCGGTGGTGTGAATGGTATTACTGATCTTAAAACAGTTTGGGGATGGGATACACGTAACGATAGCGCGAAATACATTTTGTATTACCTAAACGGCTTTTTGTTGTTTGGAGCAATCTTGCTTTCAAAATATGTGTTGAACAGTAAATTCGGCATGTTGTTATTAGCGATGCGTGATAAAGAAGAGCGAGTACGTTTTTCTGGCTATGACGTATCAAACTTTAAAATATTTATTTTCTGTCTAGCTGCGATGATTTCAGCCGTTGGCGGTGCCATGTTTACACTACAAGTCGGCTTCATGTCGCCATCATTTGTCGGCATTGTGCCATCCATTGAAATGGTTATTTTCTGTGCAGTGGGCGGCCGCGCATCCTTAATTGGCGCGGTGTATGGGACGTTGTTTGTTAACTTCGGTAAAACATTCTTTTCAGAAAGTTACCCAGAACTCTGGCTTTTTATCATGGGCGGATTGTTTATCGCAGTAGTGATGTTTTTCCCAGATGGCTTAGCTGGTGTTTGGGCTAAATATAGCCACAAACTTAACTTCTTTAAAAAAAAGTCTAGCTTGACTACTGCAGCAGTCACCGATTCAACAAAAAATGATGCTGGTAAAAAAACAGTGAAAGAGATTGATGTGACTAACATTGAGGGAGCGAAAGCATGAGTAATACAGACTTTGTGTTAGCCATTGAAGATTTAACGGTATCGTTTGATGGGTTTAAAGCAGTCGATAATCTGACAATGTACATAGATAAAAATGAGCTTCGTGTCGTGATTGGGCCAAATGGTGCAGGCAAAACAACGGTATTAGACTTAATCTGTGGCAAAACTAAATCGACTAACGGCACTATCAAGTTTATGAACAAAGAGCTCACTAAGCTTTCAGAGCATGAGATTGTTCGCGAAGGAGTGGGGCGTAAATTTCAAACGCCGTCAATTTATGAGAATCTTTCGGTGTATCAAAATTTAGAGGTGTCTTATCCTAAAGGCCGTAGTGTTTGGGGTAGCTTGTTCTTTAAACGTACTGCAGAAGTGAAAGAGCAAGTATTTAAAATTGCAGAAGAAATCATGCTCACCAATTTCTTGGATATGGAAGCTGCATTATTAAGTCATGGGCAAAAGCAATGGTTAGAAATAGGCATGTTGTTGATGCAGGATCCTCAATTATTAATGTTAGATGAGCCCGTAGCTGGAATGAGTGCTAAAGAGCGTGATCAAACGGCTGAGCTGCTTAATAAAATCAGCAATAACCGTTCAGTATTGGTGATTGAGCATGATATGGAATTTGTGAAGAAAATTGCTCACAAAGTCACTGTGCTGCATCAAGGAAAGATCTTGGCTGAAGGTCCTATGGATCAAGTGCAGGAAGATGAAAAAGTGATTGAAGTTTATCTTGGACATTAAGTCCAGACCATTAATCCAGCCCATTTAGGAGACTTGATATGTTTGAAATTGAAAATCTGCAAGTAAGTTATGGTCAAAGCCAAGTGATACATGGTCTTAACTTTACTGCTCATAAAAATGAAACGCTCGCTATCATGGGTCGTAACGGCATGGGTAAAACTACGTTGTTTAAATCACTGATGGGTATTTTGCCCAGCAAAACAACAAAGGCTGTTGTTGATGGCGTCAGCTTAGAAGGTAATGATAGCTATCAACGAGTTGCGAAAGGTTTAGCTTATGTGCCACAGGGGCGTATGATTTTTCCAAATATGACTGTACAAGAAAACATTGAAACAGGTCTTGAAAAATCTAAAACACGAGAGATTCCAGAAGATATTTATGCACTATTTCCAGTGTTATACGATATGCGTAAACGCAAGGGCGGTAATTTGTCGGGTGGACAACAGCAGCAACTCGCCATTGCACGTGCGCTAGTGACTAATCCTAAAGTGTTGTTGCTAGATGAACCAACTGAGGGAATTCAGCCGTCTATCATCAAAGATATTGCTAAAGTCTTGAATGAGATTCGCAAAATGCGAGAAATTACGATTATCGTTTCAGAGCAAGTGTTGAGTTTTACCATGGAAATTGCCGATCGCATTATTGTGATAGACAAAGGTAAGTTCATTCATGAAGATACTCGCGACAATGTAGACGCTGCTAAAATTAAAGGTTATTTATCGGTTTGAAATATTTTATGCAAAAAATTTATGGCATCATGGACTGATGGATGACGCAACAATATTACAAAGCACTAGCCCTGTAGCTCAAGACCCATCTGCGCTCAAGCGCTGGGAAGCGTGCTTAAATTTAGATTTTTCTAAACGACATGATCGTAGTTATTTAGCTAAAAATTTGCATGTAGGTCCACTGGTATTGCAAAAATCTTTGCACCCAGAAGGTGATGCAGTATGTCATGGTGTGGTGGTGCATCCACCAGGAGGTGTAGCCGGTGGGGATTCACTTACGCTTAATGTGAATATTAGTCAGGGAGCATATGCTTTACTCACAACGCCAGGCGCAGGTAAGTGGTATAAAGCCAATGGGCAACAAGCTTGCCAGTATTTGGAATTTAATCTGGGGAAAAATACCTGTTTTGAATGGCTACCACAAGAGAACATTTTGTTTGATGGCGCTCAAGTTAAGTTTAGCTCTGAAATAAGTTTAGACGCTGAAGCCAAATACGCAGGTTGGGAAATATTGTGCTTTGGTCGTCAAGCGCAAAAAGAAGTATGGCAAACGGGTAGCTTGCATCAAAACTTGAGTATTCGTCGAAATGGCAAGTTGATTTGGAATGAGCTTAGCTTTTTGAAGCCAGAGCACAAGGTCATGCAGTCGATAGTAGGTTTACACGGCAATGCAGTATCTGCAAGTTTTGTGATTGCTGCAGGTAAAGTTCCTGATGGGGTATTAGCGGCATGTAGAGAAATACAGCCTAAATTAGCCTTAGATATGCAAGCCAGATATGGTGTGACTGCGATGCCCGAGATATTTTCTGCAAGATACATCGGACAATCAGCACAATGTGCAAGGCAGTATTTTGAGTTGTTATGGCAGATTTTACGCCCGTGGTATGTAGGTCTAGAAGCGACAAGACCACGAATTTGGAACACCTAGATTTTTAAATAAGTAACTTACTTCCTCATAAGTAGACTAATGCCGATTAAAAAGAGAGTTTTTACATGGAATTGAATGTATGGAATTAACCCCTAGAGAGAAAGATAAACTTCTCATCTTTACTGCTGGCTTACTTGCAGAACGTCGCAAGGCGCGAGGCTTAAAACTCAATTATCCAGAATCGATTGCACTTATTTCAGCCGCCATTATGGAAGGTGCGCGCGACGGTCGAACCGTCGCTGAGCTAATGAGTTATGGCGCAACATTGCTTACACGCGATGATGTGATGGAAGGTATTGCTGAAATGATTCCGGACATTCAGATTGAGGCAACTTTCCCAGATGGCACTAAGCTTGTCACTGTTCACCACCCAATTCCTTAAAGGAAATTCAAATGATTCCAGGTGAAATGAAAATAGCTAATGGTGACATTACAATAAACGTTGGCAGAGCCACTGTGACAATTGACGTATCAAACATGGGTGACCGCCCAATACAAATCGGTTCGCATTATCACTTTTTTGAAACTAACGAAGCTTTAAGTTTTGATCGGCAAGCGGCTTATGGTTTTAGGTTGAATATTGCGTCAGGCACTGCTGTCCGTTTTGAACCAGGTCAAACGCGCACGGTAGTGTTAGTGGCACTGGCTGGCGATAGAAAAGTATACGGCTTCGCGGGGAAAGTGATGGGGCAACTCAAATGAGCGTAAAACAATGAGTATAAACATAGACAAGCAGGCCTACGCTGAGATGTTTGGCCCTACGTTGGGTGATAAAGTGCGCTTAGCCGATACTGAGCTCTGGATAGAGGTAGAGAAAGATTACACGCTATATGGTGAGGAAGTTAAATTCGGCGGTGGCAAAGTCATTCGTGACGGTATGGGTCAAGGTCAGCTGTGCGCTAAAGACGTCGCAGATACGGTCATTACTAACGCACTGATTATTGACCACTGGGGCATTGTTAAAGCTGATATTGGTATTAAAAACGGACGAATCTCCGCGATTGGTAAAGCGGGCAACCCTGATATTCAGTCTGCTGTGACGATTGCTATTGGCGCAGGCACAGAGATTATTGCGGGCGAAGGCATGATAGTGACCGCAGGTGGAGTAGACACACATATTCACTTTATCTGTCCGCAACAAATTGAAGAAGCTTTGATGTCTGGCGTGACAACCATGTTGGGTGGTGGCACAGGCCCAGCTACAGGGACTTTTGCCACTACTTGCACACCAGGCCCGTGGCATATACATCGCATGTTGCAATCGGCAGATGCATTTCCGATGAACTTAGGTTTTCTAGGTAAAGGTAATGTAAGTTTACCTGAGCCGCTACGTGAGCAAGTTGAAGCTGGTGCTATCGGTTTAAAGCTACATGAAGACTGGGGTACCACACCAGCTGCGATTGATAACTGCTTGAATGTGGCTGAGGAAATGGACATTCAAGTAGCGATTCACTCTGACACTTTGAATGAATCTGGCTTTGTGGAAACGACGATTGCAGCATTTAAAGACCGCACCATTCATACCTTTCACACCGAAGGTGCGGGTGGTGGACATGCACCAGATATTATTAAAGCTGCTGGTTATGCGAATGTTCTGCCATCATCTACTAACCCTACACGCCCTTTTACGGTAAACACTATCGACGAGCATTTAGATATGCTCATGGTATGCCATCATCTAGACCCAGCCATTGCAGAAGACATTGCTTTTGCTGAAAGTCGTATTCGTCGCGAGACCATTGCTGCAGAGGATATTTTGCATGACTTAGGTGCCTTTTCCATGATGTCTTCAGATTCTCAAGCCATGGGACGTGTAGGCGAAGTGATTATTCGTACTTGGCAAACCGCACATAAAATGAAGGTGCAGCGTGGTGCCTTAGCCGAGGATTCGGCTGGCAATGATAATTTCCGCGTGAAACGTTATATTGCCAAATATACGATTAACCCTGCACTCACGCATGGTATTGCAGATACAGTGGGCTCAATAGAGGTTGGTAAATTGGCGGACTTAGTTCTGTGGCGACCAGCATTTTTTGGGGTGAAACCTTCCACCATTCTAAAAGGTGGCATGATAGCGGCGGCTGCGATGGGTGACCCAAATGCATCTATTCCTACTCCGCAACCTGTGCATTATCGCCATATGTTCGGCGCCTATGGTGGCGGTCTTAAAACCTCCGTTACTTTTGTGTCACAGGCGGCTATGCATAACCCAGCTATAGCGGCTCTTAGTTTAAATAAATCCCTAGTACCGGTTCGAGGCACAAGAACAGTCAGAAAAGCAGACATGATACACAACGGCTATATGCCAAAAATTGATGTAGACCCTGAAACCTATATTGTTCGTGCTGATGGTATTTTATTGACCTGCGAGCCAGCCAGCATATTGCCTATGGCACAGCGCTATTTCTTATTTTAGGTTTATATATGGATTCGTTTCTAGGTAGATTTGATGATTAATATTAACAAACGTCTTGGTGTTTTTCAGCAAAGCAAAGTAGATGATCAATTGGTGCTGCCTTTTGATTTACGCCAAAGAAGCCGCCTACGTGTGACTTTATCTTCAGGTCGTGAAGCCGCATTATTCCTTGATCGCGGAACGATCATGCGCGGTGGTGACTTACTTGAGACCGAAGATGGCTATGTCGTAGAGATTGTTGCCGCACCACAAGCCGTTACCGATGTTACCGCCAAAACGCCGCAAGCCTTAATGTGCGCCGCTTATCATTTAGGCAATCGGCATGTGCCTCTGCAAGTGGGCGATGGTTGGTTGCGATTGGAGCAAGACCACGTATTAAATGAAATGTTAGTCGGCTTGGGCATGACAATCTCAGATCAAAATGCGCCGTTTGAACCTGAAGCTGGCGCATATGGTGGTGGACACAGGCATGGTGGGGACGATGACAACTATCAGCGTTTACCATCTAAACGGTTGAATCCTAATGCTTAAGCAGTCGAACATCGCGCCTAATATTGCGCTCAGTCGTCTGCTGCAACTAGCTAGCCCCATGTTGCCTGTCGGTGCGTATAGCTATTCACAGGGCTTAGAATGGGCCATTGAATGTGGCGATGTAATCCATCAAGCGAGTGCTAAAACTTGGATAGCTGATGTGCTGGATATCTATCAGCAGCATTATGAATTACCAATTCTGTATCGCATGTATCAATCTTGGCAGGCTGATGATATGACTGCCATTAGCGACTGGGATGCCAAATTTCAAGCTGGGCGTGATACTGCAGAAGCGTTAGCGGAGAGTCGTCAAATGGGCTATTCGCTACGTCGTTTATTAAATGATGTTGGATCGCTATCAACAGAATTTTTAGAAAAAATGAATGCACTCGAAACACCTGCTTTTCCTACCGTTTATGCAGGTATTGCATATCACTGGAATATTTCTGCCCAAGATTTGTTACATGCCTACGCTTGGTCTTGGGTAGAAAACCAAGTAAGTGCAGCCATGAAAGCTGTGCCGCTTGGGCAGGTGGCAGGGCAAAGAATCTTGCTGGAAATAGGTGAGACTTTACCAGGAAGTGTCGCACAAGCGATGTGTTTAGAAGATTTTGCAATCAGTAATTTTGTTCCCGGCCTCAGCATTGCTGGGTGTCGCCATGAAACCCAATATAGTCGATTATTCAGATCATGACCCCTACAAAAATAAAATCTAACACTCAATCAGAACCTTTACGTGTAGGCATAGGCGGGCCGGTTGGCTCAGGTAAAACCGCCTTAACCTTAGCGCTCTGTCAGCGACTGCGAGATGTTTATAACATTGCTGTGGTAACCAATGATATTTATACCAAAGAGGATGCCGAGTTTTTAACGCGTAATGAAGCTCTCACGCCAGATCGCATCATTGGAGTAGAAACTGGAGGTTGCCCACATACCGCGATTCGTGAAGATGCTTCCATGAACCTTGAGGCGGTATCGCAATTGTGCGAACGCTTTGAGGCGCTAGATATTGTATTTATTGAAAGTGGTGGTGATAATCTGGCGGCAACCTTTAGCCCAGAGCTTTCAGACTTAACTATCTATGTGATTGATGTTGCTGCAGGCGAAAAGATTCCACGCAAAGGTGGCCCAGGCATTACTAAGTCTGACTTACTGATTATTAATAAAATTGATTTAGCTCCTATGGTTGGTGCTTCTTTAGAAGTGATGGATAGAGACGCAAAGCGCATGAGAGGTGAACGCCCGTTTATTTTTACTAACTTAAAAGTTGGGCAAGGTTTAGAAGAAATCGTCAAATTTATTGAAAAACAAGGCTTAATGCTTTAGGAGTAATGACATGAAAAAACAAATCACAATGGCGGCTTTATTTTTACTTTTCTCTGGCATCGCTAGCGCACACCCTGGGCATGGTTTAGCAGGACATGGTTTAGACAGTGCGTATGCAGGTTTTATGCACCCACTTACAGGTTGGGATCATTTACTTGTGATGCTGGCAATTGGTATGTGGGCCGCTAAGCTTGGCGGCAAAGCGCGCTGGCAGCTGCCGCTGACTTTTGTCGCCATTATGGCGATGGGTGCTGTGTTAGGTTTGTCAGGCTTAAGTTTTGACTACGTTGAAACGGCTATTGCCGCCAGTGTCATGGCGATGGGTGTGTTGTTGATGATGAGCTTGCCAATAAACAAGCTGATGCAACTGAGTATTACCGCTATATTTGCCTTATTTCACGGTATGGCACATGGCGTAGAGCTTCAGTCACAATCAAGTTTAGCCACCTTAGGTGGAATGTTAGTCGCAACGACCATGCTGCATAGCTTAGGCTTTTTGATGGCTACACAGCGAGTCAAGATGGCTACTTGGCTTAACAACTCTTTTGCTTGGTTATTGCTGTTTGTAGGTAGCTACTTACTATTAAATTAGTCGGTATTTATCTGAATACTGCAGCTTTAAGATCAATATATGCTCATTGCTTAATTTAAGCAGTCAGATTTTAAACACCGAAGATTTAAACATCTAGGCTTTAAACATTTAGGTTTTAAGCACTTAGGTTTTAAGCACTTAGGTCTTAAACACCTAGGTTTCATCCTCCCAAGGTACGTTTGTTGCTTATAACAATATACTTTATGAATATTGATGCAATCGGATTTTGAATTGAACCCTAATAATTTGTCATTGGCATTGCCTGAAAATGCCAAGCCAACACAGCGTATCATTAAAATACGCCGTGACTACAACACTTGGGTGGCGAATGAGTCTATAGAGGATTTTGCCCTTCGCTTCACACCTAGATCATTTCGTAAGTGGTCAATTTTTCGCGTTTCAAATACCGCTTTAAGTGCCATTTCTTTTCTTGTCTTAGAAGCTGTTGGTGGCACTATCGCGGTTAACTACGGTGCAGTAAATGCGCTGTGGGCGATTTTAGCTGTGGGTGTCATTATATTTTTAACCGCGCTACCTATTAGCTTTTATGCGGCTAAATATGGCCTGGACATGGATTTACTTACCCGTGGCGCCAGTTTTGGCTACATTGGCTCCACTATTTCATCTTTTATTTACGCTTCTTTCACGTTTATTTTATTTGCATTAGAAGCCGCCATTATGGCTTATGCGTTAGAGCTATATTTCCATTTACCTCTCTACCTCGGTTACTTGGTTAGCGCACTGGTCGTTATTCCTTTTGTGATTCATGGCGTCACATTAATCAATCGAATTCAGATGTTCACACAGCCTGTTTGGCTAATACTCATGTGCATGCCTTTTATTGCGATCATGTATCAAGATCCAGAAGTCATATCACGCATGATGCTCTTTGCAGGTGCATCTGGCGAACGGGGTGAGTTTAATCTGCTTCTATTTGGTGCTGCAACTGCTGTAGGGGTAGCCTTAATTCCCCAAATTGGTGAGCAGGTAGACTTTCTTCGCTTTATGCCTGAAAAAACACCTGAAAATCGTTGGCGATGGAATTTAGGCGTGCTGACGGCTGGACCTGGTTGGGTATTTGTAGGCATGATAAAAATGTCAGCAGGTGTTTTACTGGCTTATCTGGTGATTCAAAGTGACATGTCATTTTTACAGGCAACTAATCCTACACAAATGTATTTAGTGGGTTATCAGTATTTATTTAGCTCAAAAGAATTAGCTTTAGGCATGACTGCGTTATTTGTTGTGATTTCCCAAGTTAAAATTAATATGACCAATGCTTATGCAGGTTCACTGGCATGGTCTAATTTTTTTGCTCGGTTAACACATAGCCATCCAGGGCGCGTGGTTTGGGTGGTTTTTAATGCCAGTATCGCAATCGTATTAATGGAGTTAGATGTATTTAAAGCATTAGAGCAAGTATTGGCTTTATATTCAAACATCGCTATTGCTTGGATTGCTGCTGTCGTGGCTGATTTAGTCATCAATAAACCACTTGGTTTAAGCCCTAAAGGAATTGAATTCAGACGCGCTTATTTATACGACATCAATCCTGTGGGTGTGGGGGCTATGTTACTGGCTTCGTTGTTTTCTATCACTGCATTTTCAGGTGTTTTTGGCGTTGTTCCACAGGCATTCTCTGCTTTTATCGCATTATTTACCGCCTTGATTGCGTCCCCAATAATTGCTTGGCTTACCAAGGGTAAGTACTATATTGCGCGCAAACCAATTGTATTTAGTCCAACGACCCGTATCGCTAAATGCACCGTTTGTGAGCGTGAATATGAAACGCCAGATATGGCGCATTGCCCAGCATATCAAGGCTATATTTGTTCGCTATGCTGTTGCCTAGATGCACGTTGTAATGATGCTTGCAAGCCTGATGCCAAGTTTTCTACTCAATGGGAAACTACCCTAAAGAAAGTATTACCTAAAACGCTTTGGACCTATCTGAATTCTGGTTTAAGTGCTTACTTACTTTTGATGAGTATTACCTTAACTTTTTTAGGTACATTGCTGTGGTTAATTTACTACCATGAAAGCCAAGTGCTGGCGCAAACCGCCGCTAGCTTATTGCCACAATTACGTTCTGGCTATCTGAAGATATTCTCTGCACTTGTGTTTGCAAGCGCCATTATTGCTTGGTGGTTGGTATTGACTGGTCAAAGTAGGCGTGTGGCGCAAGAGGAATCCAACCGTCAGACAGGTTTATTACAACGTGAAATAGAGCTACACCAAAAAACCGATGCGGAGCTTCAACTTGCACGTCGAATTGCAGATCAAGCTAATCAAGCTAAAAGCCGCTACATTACAGGCATTAGCCACGAACTACGTACACCACTTAATAGTATTTTAGGCTATGCACAATTGTTAGATAACGATACGTCTATTCCAGATAGTCGTTTGCAAGCGATACGTGTGATACGCCGTAGCGGTGAACATTTGCTATCACTCATTGAAGGTACGCTTGATATTGCCCGTATTGAAGGCGGCAAACTCACTTTTGATACTAAACCATTAAGATTCCCAGAATTTATTAAGCAAATTGTAAGTATGTTTGAGCTGCAGGCGCGTAACAAGGGCATTAATTTTGCCTATGAAGTGACAAGCGAGCTGCCAAAAATGGTGCGTGCCGACCAAAAACGCTTAAGCCAAATACTTATCAATATTTTGGGTAATGCGGTCAAATTTACTCAACACGGTGGCGTGGTTTTTCGAGTGCAGTATGCACGTGAACTTGTGCAAATCGAGATTGAGGATACTGGCCCTGGCATACAAACCCATGAAATTGATACTGTATTTGAACCATTTGCAAGAGGTAGCGCAGCTGCCAACGATAGAATAGGCGGTACTGGTTTAGGTCTAACTATTAGCAAGTTGTTAACGCAATTAATGGGTGGTGCAATCAGTGTAAACAGCGAGGTAGGGAGAGGAACCATATTTAAGATTAAATTATTCCTACCACAAATACATCAAACTCAAGAAATAGAAGCAGTGTTAGCCGCCCAGCGTATTGGCTATGTTGGCGCAAGAAAGAAAATATTGGTGGTAGATAATGAGTATATTGATAGGGAAATGTTAGTCACTCTTCTTCAGCCACTTGGTTTTGAAATGGCTGAGGCCGCCAACGGCCTAGAGTGCCTTGAACAACATACAATATTTAACCCAGATCTGATTTTAATGGATCTTGCGATGCCTATGATGGATGGATGGGAGGCCAGTTATGTCATAAGGAAAGTACGGCAATCTGATGTGCCAATTGGTATTGTATCGGCTAATGCTTTTGATAAAGGCTTAGAAAATACTGCAGGCATAGGTGCGGAAGACTTTATATTAAAACCTGTAGAGCTATCTGAGTTGTTAGATTGGCTAGGTAAACAGCTTAATTTAGAATGGATTACCGCGTCAGAAAGTCAACTTTTGCCAATCGAAGAATCCAACTTAGTACCTGTATTGGTTGCACCGCCAAAAATCTATTTAGATGAATTGTTAGCGTTAATGAAAATAGGATATGTACGCGGCATTTCTAAGAAAATAGATGAGATAGAAAGTTTAAATGTCGAATATAAAGTATTTGCTATTGCTATGAGAAAGTTTGCGCAACAATTTCAGTTAGCTGCCATGAAGAAATTTGTGGAAGAGATTAACACCTATGAGTAATCTTAAAACTAGTAGAGATGATGCTCCTGTAGTGCTAATCGTCGATGATGTGCCCGATAACTTGGCTGTACTGCATGATGCATTGGATGAGTCAGGTTTTACTGTATTAGTTGCAAATAATGGCGAAGCCGCCCTAGTGGCTGCGATAGAAGCGCAACCTGGCATTATATTGCTCGATGCCATCATGCCAGGCATGGATGGTTTTGAGGTATGCAGAAAGCTAAAAGCAGATATCAATACACGCCAAATTCCAATTATATTTATGACAGGGCTGACTGAGTCTGAGCATGTAGTTGCAGCTTTTCAGGCGGGCGGAACTGATTATATTACTAAGCCTATACGCGCTATTGAAGTACTAGCAAGAATAGATGCGCACATGCAAACTTCACGCTTAATGAGTCAAGCGCGTGGTGCTTTAGACGCCTTCGGTCAGGCAGCCATTGCCATTACGCCAAGTAACGGAAAAATTGTATGGCAAACACCGCTAGCAAGAGAATGGATGCAACGATATTTTCCAGAACATAATGCGCATTTTCAATCTAAAATGCCGCCACAAGTAACGACTTGGATTGAAAAGGTGTCACTTGCTCGTAGTGCTCAAACTGACATACCTCCTTTGACAATTGTGTTAGCGAGAGGTCGTTTGAATTTTATACCAGCTGAGCTTAATGATAGTGAGCATTGGGTAATATTACTTCGAGAAGAGTCTGATGCAGCTCAGATAGAAGCATTGATGACGATATTTAAATTAACCATGCGCGAGTCAGAAGTCTTGTACTGGGCAACTAAAGGCAAAACCAGTCGTGACGTCGGTGATATTCTCGGAACAAGTCCTCGCACAGTTAATAAACATCTTGAGCACGTTTTTGTTAAATTAGGCGTAGAAACAAGAACTGCTGCTGCAGCATTAGCATCTAGCAAGATTCGCACTATCAAATAAATGGTAATTTTTGCTCGAAGTTAAGTTCATCTAGCAAGTTCAAATGACTTTTTTATTTTGTTAAGTTACAGTTTTTTCAAAGTTAGTAAAGTCTGCTTTGGGTAGATTTCATAAGTTAGTGCTGTCTGCTATCAGGCTTCCAAAAAGCAGGCTTTTGACTTGATAGCATCTGACCCAAAGCTGACTATCAAATTCGCATAGTCAACTTCAGTTGTGGGCCGGTAGAGATGACTACATTTACCCACCCTAGCCCTCACTTATTTTCATCAATTATGCAATTAAGTGCTTAGTAACAACCTGTTTTAGTGCATTAGGATTATCCACACTTAGAAAGTGACCAGAGTTAGCAATCGTTTCAAATTTAGCATTCCGCAATTTATTTAAAGTACGCGATCTTTCTTCTTTAGTAGACCAGTCATTTTCGCCATAGACCAATGTGACAGGACTAGTAATCTGTTGATAATTAATCGGAGCACTTGCCCAGCTTCGCCAGTTTTTTAATATATTTCTTCCTAAATAGCCATACCCAGGTCTATGTCCTGTTTGATCAAAAAGTTTCATTAACCATGTAGGTATCTTTTTAATATTCGTTACTCCACCATTCATCACTAAGCTTAAGAAAAATCGATTTTCTAAAGCTGCGAATATTGCACCATTAATGGGGATTGAATAATTCCACATCATAAAGTTAGCAATAAAATTACCTCTTCTAATCCCGTCAGCATAACGAGTTTCATAGTCGTAGGTATTGACAGCAATAACCTGTTTAATTTTATTTGGAATAGTGGCTGCAATCGTTAATGAGAGAGTCGCGCCAATCGATTCACCGACAAGTGTGATTTTCTCAAGACCCAACTTGTTGATTAGATCAATCATAGATTTTCTTAAGTATGGCTCATCATAATTTATTTTTTTATTGATGGAGGATTGACCATGTCCTGGCAAATCAACTGCATAAACAGTATAGTTTTTTGCATAAAATGGGATTAACTCACTGAAGAATTCAATTTGCGTCCTTATTGTATGCATCAAGATAAGTGGTTCGCCATGGCCAGTTTTAATGACCCTTAATACTTCACCATCCGTAAGTGTGATTAAAAGCTCTTCACCACTAAACTTTAAGTCTTTTGGTACATTTTCCATTTCATTCTCCATTCATAGATAAGTTGAACTGCAATTTTTAATATTTAACAACTACGCATAATTTATGATTCAAATTGCTTAAAATCACTGAACATTACCCATTGCATCTAATGACCTTATAGTCTTCTGCTACTTAGCCGCAATAAAGTGTTTGGGATGAGTTTTAATAGGGATGCACAAGAATGCGGTTATTAGTGCTAATGCAATGTATATTAAATAGGTGGGTCTAAAGTCTGTTACTGTTAGTTGGGACTTTGCTAAAAAAAGTACAGCGATTGACACACCTATTACGGTTCCTATTTGCCGCATGGCTTGATTGATTGCTGAGCCAACGGCATAGTCTTTCGGAGGCAAACCATATACTGCGGCAGAAGATAATGATGGCATCACCAATCCAATAGAAATGCCATTAAGAAGTAATCCTGGCAACCAGTCTCTTAGATAATTAGGATTTGCATCAGGAATTAATAAAAACCATAAACCGCTCAAAGCAAATAAAAATGAACCAGTGACCAACAGTGGTCGATGGCCTATTTTAGAAACAATTCTGCCTGATAATATTGCTGTAGGCACAACCGTTAGTGGGCCCGGCATAATTGCAGTACCTGCTAATGTTTGATTGAAATGCCAAATGTTTTTCATCCAAAAAAAGAATGAAAAGAACATGATGGAAAATGCGATCGCAAAAGTAATGCCAGCTAGATTTGCATACAGAAATGTTTTGTTTTTAAACAAACTGAGCTCGAACAGTGGTTCAGGGTTAAATTTTGCCCAAGGGATGTAACTTAAAATGATTGCAAACCCCAGAACAATTATCCCAATGAGCTCTAAATGATTCCAGTCAGGCGACTTCATTTCAACAATGCCAAAAGCAATAGCACCAACACCGATAATCAGCTGCAACATGCCAATCCAATCCATGCGCATTTTGTCTCTGGGCTGAGTAGATTCGTGTAATATTTTTGAGCTTTGCCAAATGCAAAGTAATCCAATGGGTACATTGATGAAAAAAGCCCACTCCCACCCACCGACATCAATAATGTATGACCCGATGCCAGGTCCTAAGGCTGCCGCTAAAGCCCCTACGGCTCCCCATGCACCCATTGCAATCATGCGCTTCTCTTTAGGAAATGCATCAAGTACCAAGGCCAGTGCCGCAGGTGTTAGCAAGCAAGCACCAATTGATTGAAATATTCTTGCTACAATTAACCAAAAAACGCTGGGCGATGCTCCACATGCAAATGACGCTGAAATAAAAAAAAATGTACCCAGCATAAAGATCTTTTTTCTGCCATATTTGTCTGCTATTCCACCGGCAGGAATTAGCATTGCAGCATATACAATCGAATATCCAGTCATAGCCCAAGATAAATCAGTAGCCTTAGAATTTGGAAAGCTATTCAAAATATTATTGAACCCTGCATAGAGAATGGTGCTATCTAGAGATGCCATAAAAATAGCGATACTGGCAACTGCAAATACCTGCCATGCACTGGGCGCGATTTTTACAGTTGGTACGTATGTTTGGGGTAGTGATTTCATTTTTGTCTATCACTTTCAAGATTATTGATAAGCATTAGTTATTTATATACCAAAAGGTACATAAATATAATTCAATTCATATTGCATTGTCAACACATTTATGTAACGATCGGTATATTAATAAATGATGAGGTATAACATGATTGAAAAAGCTAATAAACTACGAGGCCGGCCTAGAGTTTTTGATATGGAGGAAGCGCTTGATAAAGCTTTGCATATATTCTGGAATAGAGGTTATGAAGGCGCATCCATAGCAGAGTTAATAGATGCGCTAGGCATAACCAAACCAAGTTTGTATGCGGCTTTTGGTAATAAAGAAGAACTTTTTAAAAAAGCCTTATCAAAATATGCAACTGAAAATGTCAAATTTGTAAGAGATGTAATAAAAGAACCTACTGCTTACAAAGTTGCAGAAAATTTTTTAGTAAAAGCTGCTGAATTTTTAACTGATTCAAAGCACCCACCAGGTTGTATGATTGTGCAGGGTGCACTTTCTTGTAGTGAGGATGCGCACTCGATCCGAGATTTATTGATTCACTTCAGACATAATTACGAAGGCTTGTTAACTGAGCGCTTTGAAAAGGCGAAACTGGACGGAGATCTCCCAGTAAATGCTGTGCCAAAAAAACTGGCAAAATATCTCGCTCTTCTTCATCAAGGAATGTCGGTTCAAGCCACAGGTGGTGCTACACTGCAAGAGCTAAGCGAAAATTCAAAAATGGCACTTAAGGCCTGGCCGACTTACCGATAGAAAGTCTCGGCAGGTATTTGTAACATTTACGAAAAATGAATTACTGCTATGGTTCGTAAGCTCGGATAAGCAGCGCCTTCTTTAGACCATCCAATTGATCTAATGACTTTGAAATAAGCGCAAACTCTTGATTTCTACACAATAAAAAGCCTAGACCTCTCTAGGCTTTTATCTAACTTTTTGCTGAAAAATCTTAAGATTGATTTTTTCTACGACGTGCCATTAAACCCATCAACCCTAGACCACTTAAAAGCATGCCATAGGTTTCAGGCTCTGGTACAGGTGAGTTATTGACGTACCATGCACTTTCGCCTTGGGCTTCAGTTAATCCTTGGACATGCAGTGCAAACTGGTCACCTTCAAAAGACACTGGGTTAGCAAACGTTGCTGTCCATGATACTGTTTCATTCGCTGTTAAACGTGCTTTTTTATCGGTTAAATCAAACCTGAACTCAAACGCACCAGTAGGACCGCCGCCTGGAGAAAAACTAACAGGGGCGTCGCCAAGAACGTTACTTATTACGACACTAGCGCTAGGGTCTATGTCCACTGCAATAGCGCCAATAAAAGAGTTTGGTGCAAAGATAGCGTTTAAATCAAATGCTGTTAAAGTAAAGTTATAAACAGATCCGCTGCCCGATACATCCATAGTAGCAAAGGGGACGGCTGGTTGATAACTACCTGCAAGTAAAGTTCCATATTCTTCAGTGGCAGCAAGTGCTGTAGTTGAGAGGATTAGGCCTAACGATACTATTAAAGATTTAAATAGTGACTTCATATCTCTTCTCCTTAAAGTGCTATACGTATCAAAGCGTTATACGTATAGTGAAAGATATACTTATGCCAAAATGTCCGCAATAGCCTATAAAGACTAATAAAAAATGTTCGTAATAGTCTATTAAGACTAATAAGTTAAAGTAAAACTTTAACTAAAGCTTTGAGTAAAAATCCACTGCTTACAGCCTATGGATATCTATAGAACAAACTGATTACTCGAAATAAGCCTCATACTAACTAAGTAGCCTAACAATTAGTTTACCTGATCCATCATTCAAGTGGACTGGCTAAAGTCAACCATTAATTCAGACGTTCAACGACTGTTATAGGCCGAAAGTGAAGGTTCTAAGTGTCGACTTTAAAGATTCCAACACTGTGAGTCGTCTAAGTATCGATGATTAAAAAATGACCTATAATAATTTCAATAAATGGCCACATATGAAATTATTGCTCCGTAAATTCAAATCATCCTAGATTTAATCAGAGTCGATAATTTAGGACTAAATATTAGCAACAACCTACTCTAGATTTATTATTTATTTTCCATACCTTTAAGAACTCTTCTTTACTCATTGCTTTTACATTTAAGTCTTTTTGCAATTCACTATCAACAACATTCATTTGATAATGATTAAAATGAGCTAAATATTTAGCATAAGCGCTATCAGAACCCATAAATCCCGATATCTTTGTCCATAACCATTTTTTAAATTTAAACATACTAGGTCACCTCATTTTTTACTAACTCTTAATTTTATTTAATATCAACACAGTATGGTTAAATTGGATCAATTTGATTCAAACAAAGTAATAACATACATTAATATTTGAATTGAATGTCAGCATTGGGTTGAGAGCTCCATTTTTCAGTAACTACTTTGTAGAAATCCAATTTCTAGGTGTGTCAATGACTGTTATAGATTATTTTCTGCGGAAAGTAAGCTGCACTTTATAAATCAGTTAAGAGCTTTAATTGTTTGTTTTACCCATAAATATAAATAGTGTAGTGGATAGTTAACAACTTTAGTTAATGTTACTAAGTACTAACTGATTGGTTTATTTATTGGAGAGCTTTCTTAACAACTCTAATTGTTTAGAATAGTACAAACAACTCAATTAATTTTAATTGAGGCTATAGAGCGAGAAACAGCGAGATATGAACCTAGCCAGCCAATGAAGATGGCAAAGCCGATGATGCCGATAAAAAGCTTGCCATTAAATAAAGGTAGGCTAAAGTCGCTGTTATACAGGCTGGATAGTTGTTGCACAGACACGTTGAACACCTTAACCGCAAACACCAGCATGATGATTGCTAATAACCCGCCAAATAAGCCGTACAGAATACCGGCATACAAAAATGGAATGCGAATAAAGCTGTTGGTTGCACCTATCAGTTTACTTACTATCACTTCATCTTTTTGCGTGAGAATTTGCATGCGTATGGTGTTGCCGATAATGACCAGCAAAGCGATAGCAAGTAAGGCGGTTACAAATAATATAATCTTTTTGCCTAGTGCTAATAGCGCTGATAGTCGCTTTGCCCAATCTGTGTTCAACAGTACATGTTCAGCACCAGGAATGCTTTGAAGCGTTTGCTTTAGTGCTTCTAGCTCCTCTGGTTCAGTAGACTTGGCTTGAATAAAGAATGCATCGGGTAGCGGATTTTTTTCTAAATCGGCAATTTTACTATCTGTTTCATTATTAGCTTCGGTCTTACTCTTAAGTGCTTGCCAAGCCTCTTCTTTGGTGACTAAATGAAAGTTTTTAATAGAATCGTTTTTTGCTAAAACCTCGCCGATTTCTGTCACAGCATCTTTATCTGCATCAAGCTTTAGAAAAAGACTAATCTCTGTTTCATCTTGCATGTGATTGGTAAATTTAGATAAATGATCTACGCCCAAATAAAATAGCCCGGGCACGCACAGCGCAACGGCAATCACTAGACTAATCATAAATGTCGATAATGCATTATTTTGCATGCGACCAAGCACCAATTTAATGGTTTGTATGTGCTGGTTGAGCCAGTTATTCATGATGAACTCCATCAAGCCCAGATTGAGTATGCGTCAGTTGACCTTGATTAAGATGTAGCACACGATTTTGAACAGCGCTCATACCGAGTGCATCGTGTGTAGCTACGATTAC